>Ga0114938_1000257_pt1 | contig 42875 bp, 32 predicted proteins | sample AshMeaBigSpring_FD_88675 | JGI IMG/M metagenome (GOLD analysis project Ga0114938, IMG submission 88675) | Groundwater microbial communities from Big Spring, Nevada to study Microbial Dark Matter (Phase II) - Ash Meadows Big Spring | ecosystem: Environmental > Aquatic > Deep subsurface >... | reverse complement strand
GGGTGTTCGATGTCACCGAGTCCGGGATTGCTGGGGTGTCGGTTGATGTGACCGGCGTCGACGACCTGGGTGCTGCGGTGACCCTCACCACGCTGACGGACGCCGCCGGGAGCTACGTGTTCACCGATCTGCGTCCCGGCATCTACGAGATCACGGAGACGCAACCGGCCGGGTTCCTCGATGGGTTGGACAGCGTCGGCAGTCTGGGTGGGACGTTGGGTGCTGACACGGTGTCGGGTATCCCGGTGGCTTCTGGCGACACCGGCATCGGGTACGACTTCGGGGAGTTGGCACCGGCCAGCCTGTCTGGATCTGTCTACCTCGACGCCGACAACGACGGGGTGTTCGACGTCACCGAGGTGGGGGTGGCTGGGGTGACGGTGACGTTGACCGGCATCGATGACCTCGGGGTGCTCGTCATCGCCGTGACGACAACCGACGCCGCCGGCAACTGGGCCTTCACCGGTCTCCGTCCCTCCGATGCCGCCGGGTACACCGTCATCGAGACCCAGCCGCCCGGGCTGCTCGATGGTGGTGACGCTGCCGGTCCCCTCGGCGGCGACGCCACAACCGTGAACGACGAGGTCTCGGGCATCGTGGTCGGCCCGGGTGAGGTGGCGAGCGGCAACACCTTTGGTGAGCTCGAACCTGCGACGATCGCCGGCACCGTGTACGCCGACGCCGACAACGACGGCATCCTCGATCCGGGTGAGGCGGGGATCGCCGCGGTCACCGTGACTCTCACCGGGACGGACGACCTGGGGGCGGCGGTGAGCGTCACCACGACCACAGACGCCGCAGGAGCGTACATCTTCACCGATCTGCGTCCCGGCACCTACACGGTGACCGAGACCCAGCCAGCCGGGTTCCTCGACGGCATCGACAGCGTCGGCAGCCTGGGCGGCACCCTGGGCGACGACGTCATCTCGGCGATCCCGGTTGCGCCTGGCGACACCGGCACCGGGTACGACTTCGGAGAGCTGACAGGCGCCAGCGTCGGCGGTGCCGTGTTCGTCGACGCCGACAACGACGGTGTGCTCGACGCCGGCGAGGCGGGTATCGCCGGGGTGACCGTCACCCTCACCGGCACAGACGACCTGGGCAACACGGTGACCCTGAGTACCACGACGGCCGCCGACGGGTCATTCACCTTCACCGATCTGCGTCCCGGCACCTACGAGATCACCGAGACCCAACCGGCCGGCGTGCTCGACGGGATCGACACGGCCGGCAGCCTTGGTGGCGTGGTGGGCGCCGACACCATCGGGAGCATCGTGGTGCAGGACGGCGACACCGGCACCGGCTACCTGTTCGCCGAGCTCGAGCCGGTCTCGCTCGGTGGCGCCGTCTACGAGGACGTCTCCAACGACGGGGTGCTCGACGCCGGCGAGGCGGGGATCGCCGGAGTCACGATCACGCTCACCGGGACAGACGACCTTGGCAACGCGGTGATCCTCACCACGGTCACTGCCGCCGACGGGACGTACAGCTTCACCGATCTGCGCCCCGGCACGTATGAGATCTCCGAGACCCAACCGGCGGCGTTCCTCGACGGCATCGACACGGCAGGCTCGCTCGGCGGTGTTGTCGGTGCCGACACCATCACCGCCATCCCGGCGAGCCCAGGTGACACCGGCACCGGCTACACCTTCGGCGAGCTTCCGACGGCGAGCATCTCGGGCGCCGTCTTCGACGACGCCGACAACGACGGCGTGGTGGATGCAGGCGAGGCGGGTATCGCCGGGGTGACTATCACCCTCACCGGCACAGACGACCTGGGCAACGCCGTGAGCCTCACCACAACGACCGCCGCCGACGGCACGTACACCTTCATCGATCTCCGCCCCGGCACCTACACCGTGACCGAGACCCAGCCAGCCGGGTTCCTCGACGGTATCGACAGCGCCGGGAGCGCCGGTGGGGTGGTCGGCGCCGACACCGTCACCAGCATCGTGCTTGGCGCAGGCGTGCCCGCCACCGGGTACACGTTCGCCGAGTTGACCCCTTCGACGCTGTCCGGCGCCGCATACAGCGACGCCGACAACGACGGCGTGTTCGACGCCGCCGAAACGGGGATCGCCGGGGTGACCGTCACCCTCGCCGGGACAGACGACCTTGGCGCCGCCGTGCTCCTCACCGCTACCACCGACGCCACCGGCGCCTACTCCTTCACGGATCTGCGTCCAGGGACGTACACGGTGACGGAGACGCAACCTGCCGGGTTCTTCGACGGGATCGACACGATCGGCACCCAGGGCGGCTCGGTGTCGGCGAACGACGAGCTGACCATCTCGCTGGCTCCCGCCACCACCGGCACAGGCAACCTGTTCGGTGAGCTCGAGCCGGCCGCCATCGGCGACTACGTCTGGCTCGACATCGACGACGATGGTGTCCAGGACCCGGCGGAGGGCATCGACGGTCTCACCGTGAACCTGTACGCCGCCGACGGGGTCACCCTCCTCGCCACCACGGTCACAGCCGCCGGCGGCGCATACAGCTTCGGTAACCTCGCCCCATTCGCCAGCTACGTCGTCGAGGTAGTGCCCCCGCCTGGCGGGGTGTTCACCAGCCTGCCAGGGACAGACGACACAGACGACTCCGACGTGGATGCGGGCGGGCGGGTCACCGTCGTCCCGGTGTTTGGCGACAACTTCGACGCGGCGGACGCCGGGTTGGTCCCGGCCAGCCTGACGGGGATGGTCTGGCTCGACGAGAACGGCGACGGGGTGAGCGACGCCTCAGAGCCGGCGCTTCCCGGCGTCACGGTCAACCTCTACGACAGCAGCGGGGTGCTGGTGGCCACGACCACCACGGCGGCCGACGGCGGCTACTCCTTCTCCGGCCTCCTGCCAGGCGACTACACGGTCGAGGTCGTCTATCCGGGGGCATCGTTCGCCGCTCCCGGCGCCGATTCGGATGTTGACCCGGTGACGGGCACGGCCGCGGTCACCCTTGGCTCAGGACCAACCGCAGACGGAGGCGACGCCGGAGTGCTCGCCGCGCTCATCGGCGACCTGGTGTGGCTCGACCTCGACGGCGACGGGACGCAGGGGCCGACCGAGCCAGGTGTCGCCGGTGTCACCGTGACGCTGCTTGATGCAAGCGGTGTGGTGGTTGCCAGCACGGTCACCGCTGCCGACGGCACCTACGGCTTCGTGGTCCCCCCCGGTGACTATGAGGTCGTGGTGACACCGCCGGGTGGCGGCGTGTTCACCGCTACCGGTGTCGGAGCGGAGACCTCCGACTCCGACGTCGATCCGGCTGGATCCACCGGGGTGCTGACGTTTGGTTCAGGGGACGCCGGCGACGCCGGCGACGCCGGCGTCCTTCCCGCCGACATCTCCGGTGTCGTGTGGCTCGACCTGGACGCCGACGGTCTCAACGACGATGCATCGCCGCTTGCCGGTGTCACCGTCAACCTCTACGACGATCTCGGGGTCGTGGTGGCGACGACCATTACCGCGGTGGACGGCAGCTACTCCTTCCCCGGGCTGGTCCCCGGCGACTACACCGTCGAGGTCGTCTCGCCGGACGGGGCGCCGTTCACGACGCCCGGCGGCGACTCTGACGTCGACCCCGCCACAGGCACCGCCGCCGTCGCCGCCACAGGGAGCCACGTCGTCGACGCCGGCGTCCTCCCCGGCTTCATCGGCGGTGTCTTGTGGCTGGACCTCGACGGAGACGGGGTCAACGATGGCGAGCCCGGTGCAAGCGGGGTCACGGTGACACTTCTCGACGCCACCGGCGCCGTTGTCGCCACAACGGTCACCGACGGCGCCGGCCAGTTCGCCTTCGGTCCGCTACCCGCAGGCGACTACACCGTGGTGGTCGACGAGACGGCGTTCCCCGCCGGGACCACCCAGACCTTCGATCCCGACGGTGTGAACGATGGGACGGCCGTGGTGACCCTTCCCGTCGGCGGAAACGTCGGCGACGTCGACTTCGGGTACCAACCGCCCGCAACCGTGACCGGCATCCTGTTCGAGGATCTCGACGGCGACGGCGTACAGGACCCCGGTGAGCCCGGTCTCGCCGGTGTCGACGTGATCGTCACCGCCGGCGATGGGACCACCATTGTCGTCACCACCGGTGCGGACGGGTCTTATGCCGCCGCCGTTACCCCCGGCACCGTCACCGTCACCGTCGACGAGACGACGCTGCCGCCTGGGGCGGTGTCGACGACCGGCAACGCCACCCAGACCGTTGTCGCCCCAGCCGGCGAGGTGGTGGCGACCGACCCGGTCGGCTACCAGCTCGTCTCGGACGTGAGTGGTCTGATCTGGAACGACGCCGACGGTGACGGGGTTCGCGACGCCGGTGAACCGGGGATCCAGGGTGTCACGGTCACGCTGATAGATGCGTCTGGCAGCGTGGTGGCCACCGCAGTCACCGGGCCTGCCGGCGGGTACGTGTTCCTCGATGTGACACCTGGCGACTACACGGTGGTGGTGGACACGACGACATTGCCATCCGGCACCGACTTCCCCACCTTTGATCTCGACGGGTCACTCGACAACGCAACGAGCATCACGGTCACTGCCGACGGCGACACCACCGGTGTCGACTTCGGGTACCGCCCGGCCGGCTCGATCGGTGGGACGTTGTGGCACGACGTCGACGGCGACGGTGTCCGCGAACCTGGCGATCCCGGGTTGGCCGGCATCCCGGTTACCGTCACCTGGCTCGGTCCAGACGGTCTCCCCGGTGGGGGCGACGACGTCGCATACGCCACGGTGACCGGCGCCGACGGTAGCTACACGGTGGATGGGTTGCCGGCGGGGAGCTACGCCATCACCTTCGACGAGACCGCCGTCCCGCCGGGGCTTGCCGTGACGAGCTGCGCCGCAGCCACCCCGAGCGTCGGTGTGGCCGCCACCACATGTGACTCTGTGGTCGAGCTTGGCGCCGGCGATGACCTCACCGGTGTCGACGTCGTCTTCACCTCGGTTGTCGACCTGGCGGTGACGGTTTCGTCTGACGTCACCACGGCGGCGACGGGCGACGACGTGACGTTCACCGTCACCGTCACCAACGATGGGCCCGGCGTCGAGGGCGGCCCGATCCAGGTGACGGTGGTGATCGGCGACGGGATGATGTTTGTCGGTGGCGGTGGTGACGGCTGGACGTTCGAGGTGGTCGGCGACGGTGTTGTCGTATTCACCTACACCGGGACGCTCCCGCCCGGCGCCGAGCTCACCTTCCCCATCGACGTGGTTGTTGCCTCAGCGGAGGGCGACCTCAGCCTCACCGCCACCGTGACCGGCGTCGCCGTCGACACCGATGTCACGAACAACACGGTCACCGTCTCGATCGGCATCTTGCCTTTCACCGGTGTCCCCGCAGACAACCTGGTGCGGCTTGGTCTCGCCATGCTGCTCGGCGGGGTGCTGGTACTGCTGGTCACCGGGCAGACTTGGGGGGGTCGGCGCCGCCGCCGGGACGTGTGACCCACCCGACGAGGGGTTGCAGACGCCAAGCCTGGCTTGGCTCGTCGGTCAGTTGCATCCGGTCACCAGCTGGCCGAGCTGTAGCCGCCATCGGCCAGTGTTCCTGACTCGCCGCTGGTGGTCAGCCAGTGGACGCTGCCGTCGTCGAGGACGTAGATCACGTAGTGGCCGCTCGGGTCGGTGTCCTGGTTGACCACGATCCCCGGCTCGTAGGTGATGGTGGTGACCTCGGCTCCGGTGGCGGGGTCGATGATCACCCCCCGGTCGGTGGTGATGAGGTACCACCCGGAACGCCTCTGCTCTTCGGTTACCAGCAGACCGAGGTCGGTGAAGGCCGGAGAGCCCCAGGAGGTGGCGGTCTCGTCGTCGCTGGTCGTCGGCTCGGGTTCGAACAGGACGGTGGCGTCCCCCAACGAGGTGGCGGTGAACGGGTCGATCAGGAGGAGGGAAAACCAAAAGCTGTCGATCTGGGCAAGGACGGCCAGCCGGGAGCTATCCAACGACCAGGCTGGGTAGAAGAAGTAGTAGGGACGCCCCAAGAAGAGAGAGATCGGCTTCTCTTGGCCGGTCATATCCTGGACGCCGATGCCTAAGCCTGACTCGGACGCCGTGGCCACCCATCGACCGTCGGGGGAGCGTGCCACACCGTGACCCCCGGCGCCTATGCCTTCAACCCGCGAGCCATCGCTCGAGTCGAGCACCCCGATGGTGCCGCTGGCCGGTTCGGAGCCTAGACCCACCCAGACCTCACCGTCGGGTCCCACCTCAAGTACCCCGACACCACTCACGTTGAGGCTGGCGGCGGTGGTTACCCACAAGGAGTCACCGGTGGCCACCTCGATCTTGGCGACATGGCTTCCATCGGCGGAGCCGACCCAGAATGCGGGCATCACCGCCGGTGGCGGGACAAAGACACTGGTGGTGGTGGTGGTGGCAGGCAGCGTGGTGGTAGGCAGCGTGGTGGTAGGCAGCGTGGTGGTAGGCAGCGTCGTGGTAGGCAGCGTCGTGGCAGGCAGCGTGGTGACGGTGGTGGCAGGCAGCGTGGTGGGGGTGGCGACGGTTGGGGTCGTCAACGTCGACGAACCACCCACGGCACCCGCGCCACACGCCATCAGACCCATCGCCAACGCCAACCCGGCGACCAGCCTGGCCGGCGGTGCCGCTGTCACAGGGGGCAGTTGACCGTCGAGTACTTGTAGTACCCGAGGGCCTGGTTCCGGAACCCGTGCTTTGCGATCATCGAACACCAATCCTTCCAGGCCGTCGAGCTGGTGAACACGTCGACATTGAAGCACATGGCTGCATTTGCGGCGGTGAAGGCCGCTGTGGTGAGGTCTCCCCAGAGACCGTCGATGTCCAAGCTGGCCCCGTTCAGGTTGTTGCAGGCCGCCTGCACAAACCGGACCGTGGCCATGTGCGTCTTGTCCAACACCCCCACCGGCTTGGAGTTGTCCATGTGGATGTGGTTGGAATGGTCCGGCGTCCAACCGTTCAACGTGTTCTTGAAGTACTTGAGACAGATGGCGTTGACCCCCAGGTAGCGGCGGCGGAGGGTCTGCGACGTGCTGGCGTGGTCGCCGGCCAGTAGACCACCCCCTCCGGCCGGGATGATACCCATCCGCGACGTCGGACCGGTGCCGGTTCCCCAGCGGACCTGGGTCAAGTCGAATGCGCGACACCAGGAGTGGTAGGAGGATCCTTCGTAGTCATTAACCGGGTCACAACCCGGATTGTTTCCTTGGCCGATGTGGCGGCAGGCGTAGATGCCGTAGTGGCCAAAGGAGAAGATCGGTGAGGGCAGAACCCCGGCGCTGTAGGTTGTCGAATAGGTATGGAGGTTCTGCTTCCAGGAAACTAGGGTGGTGTAGAAGGTCGGGTCGACACCCTTGGTTACCTGTCTATAGACCGAATCTTTCGGGATCCACTCCCAGATGCCCACACCGTCGATGGCGGTTTTCGGGTTGACGCCCGTTCCCTCACCGCCCACCAGCCAGTCGTCGCAGGTGGCACAGTGTGGCATCAGCCTTCACCTCCGTTGACGGCAACGAGTGGCGTGTGGTCGGGGTTGGCGCCAAGCAGCAGTAGCTGTGCACCCATCGCGGTGAGGCCGAACAGATGACCCCGCGACGAGACACCAAGCTCGCGCCACGTCGGGCCGCTACGGACCCAGGCCCGGATGCCGTCGCCGTCGACTCCCGCCACCACCACACCGCCTGGCACCGACGCCACACCCAGCGGCTGGAGGCTGACGGACCCGGGCAGCGTCGACGCGGTCCAGTGGAGCCCGTCGCTGGTTTCCAGCAGACGCTTGCCCCGGAGGTCGGAAGCGACCACCAGACCGCCGCCCGCCGGGACGCCCGCCACACCTGGGAAATGACCGTGGCGGGACTGGGCCTTCTCCGGCAGGGCCAGCGGCTCCCATGCGGTCAGGTCCGCGCTGGCGATGAGCAACGCTCCGATCGAATCGGCCGAGAACGTGGGAGAGTCGAACAGCTCACCGATCAACAGGAGCTTGCCGGCGACGGTGAAGCCACCAGCGAAGGAGCCGTGCTCGACGCCGGTACCTTCGATCGGCTTCCACTCCACGAGGTTGGCGGAGGCGGCCAGCAGAGGCTCGATCGAGCGGCGTTCCTCCCGGATGACCGTGCCGGGCGGGAGAGGCCGAATGTCCGGGTCCTCCGGGTTCGAGTACGACTGGTCGTCGTCGATGACGAACTCGACAGAGCCAAGCGATACCGACCTGGTGCCGAGGGCAAGCAACTGGCCCCCGTATGACACCAGCGACCGGATGTAGGCGCCGCTCGGGAACGCCTCCACGGCGGCGACGCTCCGCCAGGTCGAGTCTGGCGAAAGACCCCGACCAAAGAGGTGCGGACCCCCGTGGGTCTGGATCGCCAAGAGCAGCTCATCCCGATGAACCGTGGCCGACGTCGCAAAACCGTCGATCTCGTCGAGCGCCGACACCCCGACTGCGGGTTTCGCGGCCCACGCCACCCCCGCCATCCCCGCACTCTGGGCCGCCCAAAGGGCCACCCCGATCTTCGCCGCTCGCCTCAACATCTCCCGCCGAGACAGCTCAACAGTTCTCATCGCACCTCCCGAGAGCGTAAGCCCACATGCGACGGTCCCTGTCACAAGGCGAGGACGAATGTAATCTCTCTCTCTCTCTCTCTGATTTGTTTCGCGCTTAGAGATCGGTGCTTCGGTTGTGGGCGTTTGCATCCAGGCGATCTGGTAGCCCACCGGCTCGGGCCGCCGCGTCGTTGGTCACGCCACCGTGACCGGCGCCACCGTGACCGGCGCCACCGTGACCGGCGTCGCCGTCGACACCGATGTCACGAACAACACGGTCACCGTATCGATCGGCATCTTGCCTTTCACCGGTGTGCCCGCAGACAACCTGGTGCGGCTTGGTCTCGCCATGCTGCTCGGCGGTGTGCTGGTGCTGCTGGTCACCGGGCAGACTTGGGGGGTCGGCGCCGCCGCCGGAACGTGTGACCCACCCGACGACGGGTTGGGGCTCAACCGAGGAGCGCCAGGCGCAGCTCCTCCGCCGCCGCGACCTGACGTGAGCGGTACTCGGCGACCGGGACGGCGGTCGCCGCCGCGATCGTCGCCCTGTTGCCGAGGACGTGATCGACCACCTCGTCCAACCTGCCGAGCTCGTCGGTGGCGACGGTGGCGTCCTCCTGGCCGATCGACCTGGTGAAATCCCGCACCTTTGGCTGGTACTCGAGGGCCACGAACGGCGTACCGGTGGCGGCGGCGAGGATGACGGCATGGAGCCGCTGGCCGATGACCAGGTCGGCGGAGGCGAGGAGCCGCAGGGTGGCGTCGAGGTCGGCGTAGCCGGCGACGTATGGCATGTCTGCGCCGCCGGCGCTGCGCATCAGCTCGATGATCCACCGGTCGTCCCCGGGGAACGCCGACAAGACGACCACGTCGTGACCGGCGGTACGCAGCCGGCGGATGGTGCCGGCAAGGGCGGCCAGCACGGCGCCGTCGTCCTTGCCGATGAGGCTACCCCCGGTGTGGAGCGGGCACACCACGACCCGGCCTTCTACCCCGGCCACCCCTTCGGGGGGGAGTAGGGCAAGCGCCGGGTCGCCAAGGACGGGGATTTCGCCGTTGTAGCCGAGGGTGCGCAGGCTGGCGACAGAGTCGGGCCCACGCACCCCAGCCACGATCGCCGAGGCGATGAAGCTGAACCAGTCGTCCATCGGCTCGGTGACCCCCCAGTATGCCGGGCTGCGCACCCCGGGACCGAACAGAGCCCGCTCCAGCGTCGGGGCGTCGTGGCGCAGCATCCGGGTGAGGTAGTACCGGTTGGCGTTGAGCAGGGTGCCGCCACCGACGAGCAGCAGCTTGGGGTCGGGGTGGTCGTGGCCGATGGCCGCCCACGGCATGAGCCGCCGGATCGCCTCGAGCATGGCGTCGTCGCCCAGGTTGTTGTTCCCCGTCCACCCGATGTACTCGACCGGGATGCGGTTGTCGGCAACGGCGGGGGGCACCACCGGGGTCGCCTGCCGGGTGCGCCGTGTCCTTGCCTGCTTGACGGCGGCCCTGCCGAGCTCGGCGACACCTGCGGCTGCAAGCTCGCGCCGCCCCGGGCGGCGGGTCGGGACCTCCGACCTGGCCTCGATGCCAACCGAGGTGGTGATGATGAGCTCGACCCGGTCGCTGCGACCGAGGGTGGTCCGCCACACCTCGTGCGGTTGCGCCAGCAACGCCCAGTCCTTCATCAGCTCGCGGCGCCGCACAACGGCAAAGAGCGGCAAGCCGAGCCTTCCCACCTGGGCGTCGATCGCCAGCAGGTCGTCCTGACGCAGGTAACGGTCGCCGTTGCGGAAGCGGTATGCGACCCGCACCGCCGTCGCCCGCCCGTCGGTCTCGAGACGCTCCACCGCCCTCGCCAGAAGGGTCCGCTCGATGCGGGTGCGGCCGTCGAGCAGCGCCACGTACTCGCCGCGGGCCCTTCGGACGGCGGTGGCGAACGCATCGGGTGCGTCGGCGACGACGGTGGTGAGTCTGCCGTTGGCGACATCGAGGGAGGCCAGGTGGATGATGGCGTCCCGTGGCCCGCAGATGACGATCTCGGTGTCGGCGAAGGTGGCGAGCGAGCACTCCCTCCAGGCCCGGTTCGCCTCGTCTGCCGTCGCAACCGACACCAGCCACGACACCTTCGGCACGCCGGAGAACGGCGTCGGCGTCTTGCGGTAGAAGCGATGGGGAACCCGGTCGGCGACAAGGGGCAAGGCCCGCCGCCGCGCCTCCTCCCGCTCCTCGGTGCGCCGCGGGGGATCGTCCTGAGTCTGGTGGTACGCCACGGCCCTGTCCTCGGGGACGACGAACGCCCCGTCGTTCCACAGCCGCCACACCAGCTCGGTGTCCTCGCCGCCCCATGCGGTGAAGAGCTCGCTGAAGCCGCCGGCTGCATCGAAGCGGTCCCGCCGCACCGACAGGTTGGCGCTGATGCCGCTGCGAAAGGCGCTGTCGCCGATGAGGAGGCGGCGGGTGCGCCGGTAGAGCAACCGGCGCCAGTCGTCTGGGACGAAGCCGCCTGAGGCGTTGCGACCGCCGGCGGCGGCCGCCAGATCGGCGTGACCGGCGGCGATGTCATCCGCCGGGAACGGAGACGAGTCGATGGCGCGCCGGCTGCCGACCCCGACGAGGTTCGACGCCCTGGCGTGCCACCAGACGTGGTGTTCCAGCAGCTCAGGGTCGGGGATGCAGTCGGAGTCCAGGAAGACGAGCACGTCGCCGCTCACGGCGGCAGCGCCGAGGTTGCGGGCGCGGGGCGCCCCGAACCCGGAGCGCTCCTGGCGGACCACGCCGATCGCCAGCGAGCGTTCCCATTTGGCGGCGACGGCCCCGACGTCTTCCTGCGACCCATCGTCTGCCACCACGACGTCGAAGCCGGTCGTGGGCACGGTCTGGGCGGCGAGCCCTGCGAGCGTGCGGTCGAGGAGCGCGGTTCGCTCGTACACGGGGATGACAACACCGATGCGGGGCGACCCGACCGGTTCCCTGGCGGCGACCTCGCGGTAGTCGTTCTCCGCCGCTGTGCATGGCGGGGGGATCGTCACCGCGGCACCTCGGCCACTGTCGGCGTCGGCGCCACCCGATAGCCGGGGGCGCCGAGGTCGGCGCGCAAGACCCCACCCAGGTCAGACAGCACGGCGGTGGGGTGGACCACCGCCAGACGGCCCCGCACGGCGGCGGCGACGGGTGCGGCGGCGTATACGTAGCGCCGCGCCGCCCGCAACGCCACGTCGAGATCGGGGTAGCCGTCCGGGCCGATGACGACCGCATCCGTCTTGCCGGGGGCGAGCCGGGAGGCGGCGTCGTCCCCGGTCCGCACCACCCGGTCCGGCAGGTCGAGCACGCCACCGAGGACGGCGACCGAGTGCACCTCGACGTCGGCGTCGACGGCGGCGGCGAGGGCATCGGCGGGCGGGGAAGCGGCCGTACGCCGCCGGGGTGGGGTGGCGGCGGCGATGGCGAGCATCTCGTCGACCCGATGGTCGTAGGTGTGCCGTCCCTCGGCGTGACGCTGCCCCTCCCGGGCGATCGCCTCGCTCCCCGGGTCTGCCAGCAAGGCGATCACCTGGCCGACAGGGTCGTCGCCAAGCGGGACGTAGTGCTCATGGCGGCGCAGCAGCACATCCGTGCCGGGGAGATCCTCGGTGAGCAGCAACGCCCCGGCGCCAAGCGCCTCGAACACCCGCATCGTGATCGGGCGGTGCCGGGTGCCGCCGTCGTTGACCACGATCCGGACCCTCCCGTACAGGCCTGCCATCGCCTCGGGACTCATCCCCGAGCGGAACCCGGTGCGGCCGGGGAGGGCCGCCGCCAGACCGGCTGCCATCGTCTGGCGGCGGTCATAGCGTCCGGAACGGTCGTCGAGCCCTGCGCCCACCATGGCGACGTCCAGGGCCCGGTCGGCGAAGGCAGGGCCTGGTGTGACCACCTCGGGCGCCACCGCAAACGGGAACCGGTGGACCGGGACCGCAAAGCGGTGCGCCAGATGCCAGCTGTGGGCGAGGAGCACCGCATCCGCCTGGTAGCGGTGCGCCAGCCGCAGGTTGGCCATGAGGTGGTGCTCACCGTGGTGCACCCAGTAGAGGACCGGGACGCCCTGAGGGAGGCCACGCACGGTGAGAGCCGGCAGCGGGCTCTCCACAACGACGACGGCCGCCGCCCGCGGTGGGATCCGATCGGCGTCGATGACACCGTCGAGCATGATCACAGTCACTCCGGCCCGCTGCAACGCCGCCACCAGGTAACGGGACGGGTTGGTGGTGGTGAACCGGGCGGCGACGGCCACCGTCGTGCCGTGGTGGCGGCCCGCAGCCGGCTGCCACGGGCTGCGGTCATCCCCCGGTTGGTGGAACGGGGCGGGGGGACCGGCGGGGGAGCTGCTGAGCCGGGTGTCGTGGGGGGCGAGGCGGATCAGGTCACGCGGTCCGGGATCGGGCCAGTCAACCCGACGGGCTATGGCGGCGTCCATGGCGGCGGCGAGGTCGAGGTCGTCTGCGGTCGCCGGGTACACGATGTCGGGCAGAGTCGCCGCAACGGCCGCAGACGGCGCCTGTTCACCGGCCGCCCGCCATCGCCACGTCCCCACGGGACGGCGCAGCCGACGTGGGTCGGTTGGGGAGGCGGCGTCGGTGACCACAGACACCTCGTTCCCGGCCGCCCTGAGGCTGGTGATGAGCACCCGGGTGGTGGGGTCCCGCGTCGGGTCGCGGTGCGAGACGACGCAGATCCGCATGACCTGCGATGTTACCGGCGCCCTCGCCCCATCCCGGGAGCCATCCGGTGTCCGGCGCTACGGGGCGAGCAGGTCGGGGACCTCGACCCGCTCCGGATGGAACCCCTCCCACGCCGTCTCGGCTCCTGCGAGGAACGTCTCGTCTGCCGCCGTCCAGGTGTGACCCACCCGGCGCACGTAGCAGAACTCCCAGCGGCTGTTGGCGTAGATGGCGACGCCGAGCGCCCTGACGCCGCGCAGGAAGCGGGTGTCCTCGCCTCGGGTCCGGTGCGGGAAGCGCACCGCATCCCACACCTGGCGCCTGGCGACGAACGTCGCCCCCGTCGTCGCCCCCTCGAGCATGGTCTCCTCCTGGCGGGAGCGACGCAACACGGTCTCGTCCCGACCCGCCATGTAGGTGAACTGCGCCGCCTTCACGACCACGCCGGCGCCCGAGTAGCGCAGGGCCTGGACGGCATCCTCCAGGTAGCCGGGTCCGTAGTGGTCGTCGTCGTCGATCTTGGCGAGGACCGACGCCGGGGTGAGCGACGCCACCCGGTTGAGGCACTCCCCAAGGCTCCACCGCTCATCGAGGGCCACCAGCGTTGCCGGCACCCCGGCTGCGGCGACCGCCGCCTCGATCTCCCTCGTCGCCGCCACACCGTGGAGCCCCACAACGATCTCGAGCGGGCGATGGGTCTGGGCGGCGATGCGGGCGACCGCCGCCGGGACCTCTCCTGGGCGGTTCGACACCAGCAGCGCCGCCACCGTTGGCACGGGGTCGGGGAAGTCGACGCCGGCAAGCCTGAGCAGCTCGGTCGTGCGCACCCACGGGGCGTGGCGGGTGTTGGCCCAACGACGAGCGGCCGCGCCAGCCCACGGCGCCGGGGTCTGGCCGCTGGGACCGGGTACGACGGGGAGCGCCATCCCCGCCAGGTCGAGCAGCCACGAAGGTGGGTCGTCGAGGAGCCGGCGCGGAACCCACACCGCTTCGGGTAAGGCGGCATCACCGGCGATGGCGGCGCCTTCGTTGTCGGCCGCCATGCCGAGGCGGGGGGCGGTGCGGGGCCGGCCCGGTGAGTAGATGCTCGGGTCGAATGTCGCCGCAAGGTGGTGAACGGGGTGGTCGGTGCTATCACGCAGCTCCGCCACGTCCCGGCGCCGGGTCGCGGCCACGACGTCGCCGGGCCGCAGGGGCGAGGGGATCAGCTGCTGTCCGCCACCGCCGTCGACCCACACCACAAGCGGTTGCCTGGCGTCGAGCCTGAGCCAGCTCTCGAAACGGGCCCGGGCGTCTCCCGAGAGACCGGCGAGAGCCAACGGCTCGACGACGATCACGTCGGCATCGGCGAACGGGTCGACGCTCGGGGAGGCGACGTCCACCATGTCCGATGCGGTGAGACAGGGGGTGAGCGCGGCAGACGACACGGCGGCGGCGATCCGCACGCCAGGGAGTACCCGAGCCAGCGGAAGTGACGGCGGTCCAGCCGGCGGCGGGGCCGTCCCCGCCTGTGGCGCCCGGCCGACAGCGCGCCGGACGCGGCCGGCGAGGCGTCGGACCGCCGGCAGGTCGGACTCGGCGACGAGGCGGTCGATGCGCTCCGCCCGCTCCTCGGCGCGGCGCCGCCACAGCTCCGTCTTGTCGGTGAGGGCGCCGACACGTTGCTCGGCGGCGGTGCGGAACTCCCGCTCCTCGCGCAGCAGGCGCTCCAGCTCGGCGATCCGCTCCGTGTCCGACATGGTGCGCTGCACGCTACCGCCCGGACGGGGTTGCGGCCCTCAGCCGTCCGGTGGCGGTGGCTCCCGGGCGGAGCGTGCGGCCAGGATGCGTCGCACGTCCATGATGTCGTCTGGCGACGTCGCCGCGGCCCGCCAGTAGCAGTAGCCCGTTGGCAGGAAGAACGCCTGGAAGACGGTGAGCCCGATCGCCCAGTTCAGCGGCGGCGGGAACGCCACCGAGATGGTGCCGGCGAGACCCCCGGCGAGCCCGTTGCCTGCGCTGCGGCCGATGCCGTTTGCCAGGTTGCCGAGCCCGAACACGGTGCCGCGGTGCTCGGGGAGGTTGACGTCGCTGATCAATGCAAACCAGTTCGGCGAATTGGCGCCGGTGAGCGCCACCGCCACAACGGAGAGGAGGAAGGCGGTTGCCACCCACCCGTTGGTCACCAGCGCACCGAGCACCTCGGGCACCAGGGTGGCGGAGCTTGCCCCGTCTGTGACGTCGAGACCGTGCAGCGGCACGTAGAAGAAGGCGAGGAAGAACGGGATGGCGCCGAGGATGCCGACGGCGCTCACCACCGCCCTGGCCCGCAGCGTCCGCTGTTGGAGCCGGTCGCCGATGTGGCCGGCGAGAATCGAGAAGAGCCCGCCCACCTGGAAGGCGGCGCCGAGCAGACCCCCGACCTTGGTGGCGGTGGGAACGCTGTAACCCTCGGCTACCACCTTCTCTTGGTACAGCAGAGGAACCCAGACCAGGGAGCCATAGGCCACCTGGGCGCTGAGCCCTTGGAGAACCAGCCACAGGTTGGTGCGCCGCCTGAACAACGCCGGGATCTCCTCCGGCTCGATGCGGTACTCGTAGTCGCCGCCGGAGGAGAAGAGCTCGGCGAGCTCCGGCTCGCGAAAGCCACGAGGGGCGTCGAAGGTGACCAGATAGAGAAGCGCAAACCCGAGCCCGAGAACGGCGGTCGTCAGGAGGGGGCGGCGGAAGTCACCTGCTCCGAGCTGGCTGGCGAGCAACCCACCGGCCAGCCCGCCGACCCCCTGCGACAGCCCCCAGAAGCTCATGGCGAGCCCACGCCGCGTCGGGGCGATGAAGTCGCTCACCACGGAGAAGCCGACGGATGCGATCGACCCGAGACCAACCGCTGCCACCGCCTGGGCGGCGAAGAGCTGCCCGTATGACGATGCGGCGGCGGAGAGCGCTGTCCCGGCCGCCCAGATCAGCGTGCCGGAGAACAGGAGCCGCTTCCGATTGCCGCGATCGCCCCAGTAGCCCCACCCGGTGGCGGTGAGGGCGGTGATGAGTATCACCGTGGCGGTGAGGACGCCGATGGCGGTCTCGCTCGTTTCGAGCGTCGCGGTGATCGGAAGCACCATCGCCGGGATGAGAGCGATGGCGGCGTTGTCGAGCGAGGCGAGCACCACGAAGACGACCACGGTGGCGGCGACGTGGCTGCGCCCGCCCCACCAGGCGGGACGATTGCCGATGCGCAGCATCGACGCATTCTGGCCGCGACGGCGCCGGCATCGCACTCCGGCGTTGCCCAGTACCCGTGACTACGCTCGGCGATCCGCCATGACGACACCACTCGCCACAACGCCTGCGTGGATCCCCGATGCGACGACGGTTGCCGAGGCGAACGTGACCAAGCTCGCCGCAACCTTGGGGCTCGCCGACTACCCGGCGTTGCATCGCTGGTCGGTGGGGCACCGCCCCGAGTTCTGGGCGGCGGTGATCGAGCGTCTCGGCATCCTGCTGCGCCGCCCGCCGGCAGCGATCCTCGATGCAAGCGGGGGCGTTGAGCAGCCCCGCTGGCTGCCAGGGGCCGAGCTGAACATCGTCGAGTCCTGCTTCACCGCACCAGCGGCGGCGGCGGCCGTGGTGGCCAGCCGCAACGGGCAGCTGGTGGTCACGACCTACGGGGAGCTGCAGGCGGCGGTCGCGGCGGTCCGTAGCGGGCTCGCCACCGCCGGGTTCGTCGCCGGCGACCGGATCGGCATCGCCATGCCGATGACCGTCGAGTCGGTGGTCGCCTATCTGGCCATCGTCGCCATGGGCGGTGTCGTCGTGTCGATCGCCGACAGCTTCGCCGCAGACGAGATCGCGACCCGGCTGCGGATCACAGGTGCGGTTGCGGTGGTGACCCAGGAAGCGATGGTGCGTACCGGGCGCACCCTCCCCATGTACGAGAAGGTGCTCGACGCAGGGGCGCCCCGCTGCATCGTCGTCGCCACCGGCGCCGGGGTCACCCTTCGCCAGCGTGACACGTGGTGGCACGAGCTCGGCGGCTCGGGGGCCGTCTCTCTCGATCCTGAAGTGGGCGACCCGGACCGGCACAGCAACATCCTGTTCTCCTCAGGCACCACCGGCGACCCCAAGGCCATCCCCTGGTCGCACCTGACCCCGATCAAAGCGGCGATGGACGGCCACCTGCACCATGACATCCATCCAGGGGACGTCGTGGCCTGGCCGACCAACCTGGGGTGGATGATGGGGCCGTGGCTGATCTATGCGTCGCTGGTCAACGGCGCCACCATGGCCCTCCACGACGACGCACCGACTGGCGGTGACTTTGGCGAGATGGTCGAGGCCGCCGGGGTCACCATGCTCGGGGTGATCCCGAGCCTGGTGGCGGCGTGGCGATCGACCGGCTGCATGGAGGGTCTCGACTGGAGCCGGATCCGACGCTTCAGCTCGACCGGGGAGTCCTCCAACCCTGACGACGTGCGCTATCTGATGGGTCTGGCCGGCGGCAAGCCCGTGATCGAGTACTGCGGTGGCACCGAGATCGGGGGTGGCTACATCGCAGGGACGATGGTGCAGCCGGCCATCCCCTCCACCTTCACCACCCCGGCGCTCGGGATCGACATCCGCATCCTCGACGACACCGGGCAGCCGGCAGACACCGGGGAGCTGTTCGTCGTCCCGCCGTCGATCGGGCTCAGCGTCGAGCTGCTCAACCGCAACCACCACGACGTGTACTACGCCGGGGTGCCGTCAGCCGACGTGCCGCTGCGGCGCCACGGCGACCACTTCGAGCGCGTCGCTCCCGGGGTGTACCGCGCCCACGGCCGGGTGGACGACACCATGAACCTCGGTGGCATCAAGGTCAGCTCGGCCGAGCTGGAGCGGGCGATCGCCGACGTCGAGGGGCTGGCAGAGGCGGCGGCGGTGGCGGTTGAGCCCCCTGGGGGCGGCCCGAGCCGGCTGGTGGTCTATGCGGTGCCGATCGACGGGTTCGTCCCAGACGTGGCGGCGTGGGAGCTGGCGATGCAGGCGGCGATCCGGACCCGGCTCAACCCGCTGTTCAAGATCCACGACATCGTCGTCATCGACCGGCTGCCACGAACCGCATCGGCCAAGGTGATGCGTCGCATGCTGCGTGAGGCCTACCGGGAGTGGTCGTGAGCCGGGTCCTGGTTGTGCGGCACGACCCAACGGTTCCGCTCGGCTACCTGGAGGCGGTGCTGCCCGCAACCACCGAGGAGGTGTGGCTCGATCGCGGCGACCCGCTGCCAGACCCGACCGCCTTCGATGGCGTGATCGTGCTCGGCGGCTCGATGGGGGCGTACGACGAGGATCTCTTTGCGTTCCTCGCCCCGCAGAAGGTGTTTCTCCGCAAGGCGGTTGCCGTCGGCGTGCCGGTGCTCGGGATCTGTCTCGGGTGCCAGCTGCTGGCCGATGCGCTTGGCGGCGCCGCCTACCTGGCGCCTGGGTGGGAGGCGACGTTCAGCACTTGCGAGCTCACCCCCGCCGGCCGCACCGACCCGGTGGTGCGCCACCTGGGCGAACCGGTGTTCATCCTCCACCAGGACACCTGGGACCCGCCGCCGGGGAGCACGGTGCTGGCGCACACCGATCGCTATCTGCAGGCGTTCCGGCTCGGTTCCGCCCTCGGCATCCAGCCCCACCCCGAGACCCCGCCGGAGGTGGCGGCGGAGTGGCTCGAGCAGATCGGCGCTGATCGGTTCGCCGCAGTCGGGGTCGACCATGGGCAATTGGTGGAGTCGATGGAGGCCGCTCGCAGCGAGAGCCAGCACCGGGCCATCGCCATGTTCCGGGCCTGGCTCGCCGCCATCTGAGCCCACCTCCTCTGGCCAACCTCGTGGGCGTCGCTTGGCCGTAGACTCGACGGCGAGGAGGGAGGAGTTCCGTGCCAGGCGACGAGGAATACGCATCCCTTCGAGAGCGGGTTGCCGGCGAGCATGGCGTCGTCATGCTCATCGGTGCCGCCGACACCGGCAAGACCACCCTGGCCCGTCTCCTCGCCGAGGATGCGCTCGCTGCCGGTCGCCGGGTGGCGTTCGTCGACGCCGACGTGGCGGCGACGACGGTTGGCCCGCCGGCGTGTGTCGGGCTGAAGCGTCTCGAATCCCCCCACGATCTCGGCCAACTCCACGAGGCGGACGAGTTGCGGTTTGTCGGCTCCGTTCACCCCCAGGGTGTCGTGCTCCCGCACGTTGTGGCCGCCGCCGTTCTCGTCGGACGGGCGAGACACTGGGCGGATCTCATCCTGCTCGACACCACTGGGATCGTCGGCGGCGTCGTTGGGCAGACCCTCAAGTACCACCTCGTGGAGCTGGTGTCGCCATCACTCGTCATCGCCATGCAGCACGGCACGGAGATGGACCCCATCATGGGGATGTTGCGCCGGTTCCTCGGCGCCCGCATCGCCAAGGCCGAGCCGCTGGCGGATCACATCCCGTTGAGCCCTGTCGAGCGCGCCGAGCAGCGCATCAAGGCGTTCGCCGAGGCGCTTCCCGAGCCTTTGGCGAGGTGGCGCATCCAGTCAGCCGTCTTTGCCCCCACCCTGCCGGAAGGCTTCGAAGCGGACAAGCTCGACGGAATGCTCGTCGGTATCCAGGATGGGTTGGGCGCCTGTCTCGGCCTCGGCGTCATCGAGAATCACGACGATGTGCTCCGGGTGGCCACCCGCCACGGAGAGCACATGAAGGGCCTTCGTCTCGGCTCGATGCGGATCGATCTCGACAGCTACACCACGACGGCGGTCCGGCTCCGTCAGCTGCTCTTCGGGATCTGAGCGCCGCGGCGCGACGCCGCCTGGTCACGACTCCACCGCATCGGGAACGGCCCGGTATGGGCTCATCACAGCAAGACCCGCCTCGGTAGCCTGCACCGAGAAGATGCGCCGGCCCGGCTGGATGGCGGGCCGCGGGTCGGTGACGGTCCGTCCCAGCGACCGCCAGCGGAGGGCGACCACCTCGAGCGGCTCATCGGTGACGAGCGCCACACCGAAGAGGGCAGGCGTGCGCACCGGGGACTCGATCACCTCGAGCACGGGCCCGACGCGGAAGAAGGCAGTGGGGCGGCCTTTCACCGTCATCTGCAGGCGGGGGGTCGTGCCGGTGGTGGCGAGCGCCGCCGTCGCCGCTGCCATGGAGGGCACGAGCAGCACGACATGGTCGAGGTCCCATCCCTTGACCGGTGTCCCTTGTGCAATCGGGCACTCGTCGATGCGGAGGTTGGGCGTCCCACCTTGCCAGGCCCACGCCGGCGACCCGGTGATGAGCACGGTGGAACGGGTCGCAAGCGGGCTGGGGAGATCGAACTCCTCCCACGGCAGGGGGAGCCGAACGGCGCAGAGCACGGGCGTCACCGCGGCAAGGGTAGGGCGCACCCCGCTGTCGCCACCGGTCGGAACCTGCGTCGGCACCCGTCGCCTCGGAAATGCGACGCTCCGCCAGGGTGAAGGGCCCGGGCCGGGCCGCCGGCGATGGGCGACGCGACGAAGCCCAAGAAACCCTCACGTCGCTTCCCCGCACTTCCCCGAACGAGGTCCTGATGCTCGAGCCCCTTGGGCTTCGCTGTTCTGCTCAACCTACGGATGCCTACCCGGCGTTTCAACCCCGCCGCAACGGGCGGTTGTGGGCCCCCTGCTGACATCAGATTCGTGCTTGTTGGTGTCAAGTGGAGCTTCCTGGTGCCCGTAACCGCCCGTAGCAGCGGTCACCAGCGGGCTTGTCCACATATCCACCGCAATCCACAGCACGTTGTGCACAACGGGTGTCGACAAGTTTGTCAGGGGGTTTTTTCGCGGCCGATGGCGAGGAGCGGGCGGAAGGCAAGCTCGATGGTCTCGTACACGGCGCCAACCGCCTCGTCGAGAGCGACAGGGCTCAGCTGCTCCAGGGGGATGCGGCCGGCGACCGAGAGATCACCCTCGCTGTCGAGGGCGATGCGAGCCGGCCACGAGGTTCGGTTGCGGGCCAGACAGTACCGGTAGGCGTCGCTACGGCCGTCGGGTGGGTCTGGGACGAGGAACGCCTCGTAGCCGACGGTGCGCTCACCGATGGTGAACCAGATCGTGGTGAAGTCACGGCACCGCTGTGCCATCCTGATGCCCCAGCGCCCTTCGTGCTCCCCGGCCCACACGACATCGGACTCCGGATCCTCCAGCCACCCCTGTGTCGTCGTCACCACCAGCCGGTACGCCTCGTCGACGGTCACCGCGGCTGGATCCCCGCATACAGCTCGAGGAGCCGGTCGGCGGTCGCCGGCCACGAGAAGCGCTCGGCAAACACCGCCGCCGCCGCACCCATCTGTGCGGCAAGGGCCGGATCGCCGAGGATCTTCTCGATGGCGGCGGCATATGAGGCCGGGTCGTGGCCGTCGACGAGCAGACCTGTGCTCCCGTCTGCGATGGCGTCGGGGAGCCCGCCGACGGCCGCAGCCACCACGGGGAGCCCACACGCCTGCGCCTCGACAGCCACCAACCCGAACGTCTCGCTCCTCGAGGGGACAACGAGGACGTCGCTCGCCTGATAGAAGCGCGCCATCGCTCGGTGCGGTTGGGGTGCAACGAGGTGGACTCGGTCCCGGAGGTTCAGCTCGGCGATCATGCGCTGCAAGCGGGTGAGCTCGCTCTCGCCCTGGGCGCCGCTGGGGCCACCAACGATCAGAAGGTGCGGGGGGCGGCCGCCGATCGGGCCTATCTGCGCCAGCGCCGCCACGGCGACGTCGGCGGCCTTGAGCGGCTGGATGCGACCGACGAACAGCACGAGCGGCGTGTCCGCTGGGAGCCCGAGCCAGCGCCGCGCCTCGCCGCGGTCGCCCGGGGTGAACACCGAGTGGTCGACGCCGGGCGGCGAGGTGCACAGCCGCTCAGGGCGGGCGCCGTAGTGCTCCAGGAGGTCCTCGAACTCGTGTGGGGTCGAGGCGATGACACAGTCGGAACGGGCGATGACCTCCTGCTCAGTGAGCGTCCGCACCGGGCTCGACGCCGGTTCGTCCGGCCGTCTCGCCAAGTCCTTGACCCTGCCCAACGTGTGGAACGAGTTGGCCAGCGGCACCTTGAGCGCCTCCTTGAGCACCACCCCGGCCCAGCCCGACAGCCAGTAATGGCTGTGAAGGACGTCTGGCCGCAACCCGCCCTCGTCGATCCAGCGCAGCGCTTCCGAGGTGAAGGCGCCGACGTGGGCCGTCAACTCGGCCACCGGGAGATCGGTCGCGGGGCCGGCCGCAACGTGGACCACGCGGTAGCCGGGCCCCGCCGTGGTGAGCTCCGGGGTGACGGTGTCGGTGCGGCGGGTGAAGACCGTCACGTCGACGCTCCGGCCCGCCATGGTGGCGGCGAGCTCGTTGATGTAGACGTTCATGCCCCCGGCGTCCCCCTGGCCGGGTGAACGAAGCGGGCAGGTGTGCATCGACAGGTAGACGACGCTGCGGATCATCGCCCACCGCCGAAGGTCCCGGAGACGACGTACAGCGGTCGCGGGTCGGCGCCAAGCCGGTACTTATAGGCCTCGTCACCCTTGAGGAAGTCGAAGGTGGCATAGCCCGAGACGATGGCGTTCTCGATCAGCATCACGATGAGGACGACTCCAGGCGATCCGTGGCTGGCCTCGGGATCATATGCCGAGTTGTACAAGTAGTAGGCGGTGTCGTCCTCGAAGCCGAAGGCGGCGGCAACCGGGACGCCGTCGACTCCGCTGAGCACATCGATGACTGCTCCCGCCTTGACGTGCAGTGCGGCGAAGAAGCGCTCCATCCGTGCGGTCATGAACCGGCCCTTGTCCCCACTCGCCTTGCGGTGCATGGCGGTGAACAGCCGCACCGCCTCGGCGCCGATGCGGCGCTCGAGCACGGGGGCCCCAAGTGTCTCGGCAAACCGGCGCAGCTTGCGTCTTGTCTCGTGGCGCTCCTTCTTGCCGATGCCCGCCAGGTAGTCGTCGAACGACGCAGGGAGGTCGAGCACGGCGGCCACCTCGTGTCGCTGTGGCGTTTCGTCGACGCCGAGGGGGGTCAGCGCCGCAACCACGGCGTCGGCGGCGGCGATCGGCAGGCTGTCGAAGCGGAACGGCGTGGCGGCCGGGACGGCGGCGGCGACCAGCCGCATCGCCGCCGCCAGGTCGGTGCCGTGCGGCGAGTGGTAGTCGGTGACCTCTGGAGCGCCAACGAGCTCGACAACGCCGTTGCGCACCATCGCCGGTATCAGCCCGTCTCCGGCCGCGGCGAGCAGGAGCCTGTCGGCGGCGGTGGTCTCGAGATCCCACCATGTCTCGAGGAACGCCCGGTGCGGGAACGGTCCCGTTGCGTCTGCGGTCGGGGGGAGCGAGAAACCGGGCGAGTCCCAGCCGGCCCCGGTCACGCTCCCGCCCCGCCGTGGCTGGCAACGATCTCGCCGACGACGGCGCCGCCCCCGAGCACAGGGCGCCGGTGCAGGGGCTCGAGCGCCGCCAGGGCCGGCGGGGGGAGCATCCCCAACCGGGTGACGATCTCGATGGCGGCTTGGACAGCCACGTCGATCGACCCGCCGTGGCTCTTCACTGCGATGCCGGTACCGTGACGGGAGAGCGCCAGGACGCCCTCGGCGCCTCCCTTGACGGGACCGTCCCACCACATGGCCAGCCGCCCGTCTGGACGCTCGTTCCCGGAGGTGAGCGCCGGGTAGCGGGTCATCGCGGTGCGGACCTCGGTAAACCGGTCGTCGGCGGTGATCCGGGCAAAGGCGAGGGCGAGACCTTCGAGGGAGCCCCGCAGCGTTGGCGCCCCGCATCCGTCGATCCCCGGTGGACGACCGTCGATCCCGGTGAGCTCGTACGTCAGCTCGCTGACCCGTCGCTGCAGCGGGTGGTCGGGTGAGGTGTACGACTCCAGCGGCCAGCCGCTGGCCACACACGCCCTGAGGAAGCCGGCGTGTTTCCCCGAGCAGTTGTGAAACACCGGTCGCGGGGTGCGAGCGGCGGCGACCGCCCGCCTCCTCTCGGCCGATCCGAGCGGGAGGTCGGGTGGGCAGCGCAGCGCCGTCTCGTCGAGCCCGCCGCCGGCGAGGATCGACCGCACGATGGCGACATGGGCGTCGCTGCCGCTGTGGCTCGCACACGCCAGCGCCAGGTGCTCGGGGGGAAGGGCGGCACCGCACTCCTGGCTGACCGTCGCCTGGATCGCCTTTACGGCTGAGCGGTAGTACAGCGGCCGGCTGGGATCGCCCCAGGCATGGTGCGTCTTCCCGGAGGCGTCGACGACCACCCCGCTCCACGGGTGCGTCGACTCGACAAGACCGGAGCGGACGGTGGCGGCGAGCACGTCAGCGGTCGAGCAACTCATCGACCGAGGTGAGCCCCAGCCGGTAGCGGCGCTGCAGCTCGGCGCCCAGGGCATCGAGGGTCTTGTGGACCACGGCCCGCTGCTGCGATACCTCCCGTTCCTCCTCGCGCAGCGCCACGTCGAACCGGTCGAGCGTCTCGTCCTCAACGGTCTCCAACCGGGTGAGCACGTCGTCGCCGAGGAGGTAGTCGATCCGTCGCCGCCCCGGGTGGGGCAGGTCGGGTGGGGCCACGTCACGCAGCAATACGGTGGCGTGACCGGTGGCGGGAGGCGGGGTGTCGCCGAGGATGTCGGGGAGCGCATCGACCAGGCTGCGCTGCTCCTCGCCGCGGCGGCGCCTGCGCTCGAACGCCACCATGTCGATTCGTCCATGTACCAGCCTGCGGTAGTAGGAGAGCTCTTGATCCAGCTCGGTGCACATGGCGCGCCGGGAGCGCAGTTCGGCGTTGTCGACAGCGGTGAGCTCGGCGAGGAATGCAGGGTCCGAGATGGTGTCGATGCGCCGCCGCCGCTCCACGTGTGGACCTCTCTCGTGTCTTGCGGGTGTGCGGAGGGTGCGGGTCGGCCGGCTCAGCAGCTCGCCCGAAGCGTCGGGTATGGGTTGACCGGTGACCCGCCTCCGGGGTGGATCTGGAAGTGGAGGTGGGGCGAAGCGCCGATGGCGTTGCCGCTGTTGCCAACGAACCCGATCACGGTTCCGGTGCTCACCTGGCTGCCGCTCGAGATCCCGGCGGCGTAGCCGTCGAGGTGGGCGTAGTAGTACATCGCCGAACCGGTGTACAGGTAGGCGACGATGCCGCCGAGGCTGTTCGTCTTCAAGCTGACCGACCCGGAGCCGCTGGCGAGCACAGGCGTGCCCCGGGGGGCGAACATGTCCGTGCCCTTGTGGGTTCGCCCGCCGGAGCGCGAGAAGCCCCAATCGTTGATGAAGCGAGCGCCGGGCACCGGGCACTGGAAGCCGGCGATGACGCCGACACCGCCGGCGGCGCCAGACTTGCGTCTCGCCTCCTCGAGGGCCTTGCGCCGCTGCTCCTCCTCGAACTTCGCTCGTGCCTCGCGAGCGGCGGCGTCGGTGCGGGCGTACTCGGTGGCCGCGGCCCGCTGCAGCTCGTCCACAACGGCGACATTTGCCGCCGCCGCATCGCTCAGCTCCTCGATGCGGGCCTGGTCGACCTTGAGCTCGTCGCGCAGCCGATCCATCTCGCGGCGGAGGGCATCGAGCCGGTCGAGCTCGAACAGGTCGGCGTCCGTGGCCCTGTCGATCAGGACCTGGCTGGTGAGCAGGTCCTGGATGTTCTCCGCCTCGAAGGCCACCTGGATGGAGCCGGTACCGGCGGACATGTAGGCCTCCGTCACCAGTTCGCGTGCCCGGCTGGAGAGCTCCTGCGCCTGCCGCTCGTGGTCGCCTACACGCAGCACGATCACGTCGATGCGGTGGTTGAGCTCCTCGAGCTCGCCGTTGATCTGGTGGTACTCGAGGAGGGCCTTGTCGAGATCGCCGTTGATCTTGACCAGGGCGTCGTACGCCTCCTGGCGGGCCTCTTCTGCCTTGTCCACGTCAGACTCGCTCGTGGCGCTCGCAGTCACCGGCGTCAGCCCGAGGAAGGCGGCGACGATGATGAGAGCGAGCACGCGCTGGCCTGGCTTACGCATGGGTCGCCAGGATACCAACCCTGCTCCGGAAGCCAAGCCCGTGTTGGTTGGCTCGCCGGCTCAACCCAGCAGCAGCAGCCCCGCCCAGAAGCCGGCGGAGGCGAGCACCACCCCATCGATCGCCGTGAGCAACCCCGGTTCGCGGGTGGTGTGCGCAACGTCGCCGCTGCGCAACATCGACCCGATCACCTTCCCGCCGAACCACCCGGCGACAGCGACGGCCCCGGCGACCACAGTGACCGTCGTGGTCAGCGTGTCGGCCACCGTGGCGGCCACCAGGGCGCCGACCAGCACACCAACACTTGCCGCCAGGTTGGGGTCGACCCCGGCGAGGTCGGGGAGGAAGCGCCGCACCGTCCATGCCGCGATCGCACCAAACAGCATGATGAGGAGGAAGGCGGTCACCGTCGCCGCCGACTCGACACGAATGAGCACCATGGCGCCGGCGCCGACAGATGCGGTGAGCGTCATCAGACCGGCTGCCGCCATCGCCTCCAGGTTGCGGTAGCGGGCTTCGAACAGGGGCCAGGCGAGCACGAGGATCAGCCCCAGCCCGAGTGCTCCCGCCAGACCGGCGACACCCCAGCGGTAGCTGGCGTTGCCGGCGGCGGTGACGGCGGCGAGTGCCGGGATCACCGGGACATCGAAGGAACGCTCCCGCATCGTGTCGCCGAGATCCCACAGCCAGGCGAGCGCCCCGCCGACGGCGGCGAAGGTGAGGGCTTGGAGGTTGATGACGTTGGCGATGAGAAACGTCGCCAGCAGGATCAACCCGAGCAGCCCTGGGGTGGCGTCGTGCGGGGAGGCCGCCGCCGCGGCGCCACCGGAGACCGGGGGGATCAGGGCGATCTCGTCGCCGGGGCCGACCGACGTCTCCCTGTCGGCGGCGTCTCCATTCACCCACACGTTGGCGACGGTGAGCCCTGCGGCGAAGTCGCCGCCGAAACGGGCGATGGCGGCGTCGAGCACGTCGCCCACGGTGTCGCCCGGCAGGTCGATGCGCCCGGCGCCTGCCGCCTCGCGGAGGTTGGCGAACAAGCGGACCGTGGCCATGGCGGGCAGGGTAGCGCCGGAAGCGGACCGGACCACGTCGCCGGGCGGGCGCAATCGAACGTGGTGAGGTGCGTTCGATTATCGGACAGTCAGGCTTGATGATCGGACACCGGTCTCGATACCATGGCCTCCGTGCCCGAGATGTCGCAGACCGTCGACCACGCCGCCCGGCTTCTCCAGGTGCTGCGTGGCGCCGGTGTCCTGCCGACCACCGAGCTGGCGCGGCGCCTTGGGGTGAGCAGGACGGTGGCTACCCGGCTCGTCAGCACCCTTGCCGCCCACGACCTGGTGTGCCGGACGCCCGGTGGCGTCACCCTTGGGTTCGGTCTGCTCGACCTGGCGGCAGGGCTGGCGGCGACCGTGCGTCGTGCGGCGCAACCCCATCTCCAAGAGCTGGCGCTGCGTGTCGGCGAGACTGCGGTCCTGGCGATCGCAGACGGCGACACGGCGGTGGCGGTCGACCAAGTGGTGGCGGATCACCGCGTCGTCCGGATCGACTATCGCAGCGGCTCGCGGCATTCGCTCGCCGATGCCGCCCACGGCAGGGCCATGCTCGCCCATGCTGCCGACGACAGGGTGGTGCGGCTTGTGAGCGCCCGTCCCGATGGCGCCGCCGTGGAGCGGGACCTCGCCGCAATCCGTCGAACCGGCTATGCGACGTCGCACGACGAGCTCGAGACCGGGGTCACGGGGGTGGCGGCGCCGATCTTCGACAGCCGGGGTGTGGTGGTGGCGTCCATCGGGGTGGTTGCCCCGACGCCGCGCCTGTCCAATGAGCCCGAGCTGGGGGCAGCCGTCGTCGCCGCCGCCACCCGTACCACGAGAGCGCTCTCTGCGTCACCCGCCACCCGAGCCCCCGTCTGAGGAGGAGAACGGACCATGCCCCACTACCGCAGCGTCGGCGAGGTTCCGCACAAGCGGCACACCCAGTTCCGCAAACCTGACGGCGGGCTGTACACCGAGGAGCTGATGGGGGAGGAGGGTTTCAGCTTCGATTCGTCGCTGCTGTACCACGTCAATCCGCCCACTGCGATCGCCGCCATCGAGCCGGTCGAGACCGAGCGTCAGGAGCGCTCGCCCAACTACCCGCTCAAGCCCCGCCACTTCCGCACCCATGCGCTCAAGGGCGGCGGCGATGTCGTCTCCGGTCGTCACCTCCTCCTCGCCAACGACGACTGCCGGATCTCCTACGTGGCCACCGACCAGACAAGCCCGCTCACCAGGAACGCCATGGGCGACGAGCTGGTGTACATCGAGGAGGGCACGGGCGCGCTCGAGTCGGTCTTCGGCCGGCTGCCGTTCGTGGCCGGGGACTACGTGATCGTCCCGGCGGCGACCGTCCATCGCTGGGTGCTCGACGACGGCGCAACGGTACGGGCGCTTGTGCTGGAGAGCCGCGGTCACATCGGTCCGCCCCGGCGCTACCTGTCGCGCAACGGCCAGTTCCTCGAGCACGGCCCGTACTGCGAGCGGGACCTCACCGCGCCCAGCGAGCCGCTCATGGTCGAGGACGAGATGGTCGACGTGCTGGTGCGCCACTGGGGCGGCACCACCCGGTACACCTTCCGCCACCATCCGTTCGACGTCGTCGGGTGGGATGGCTGCCTCTACCCGTACACGTTCTCCATCCGCGACTTCGAGCCGATCACCGGGCGCATCCACCAGCCACCACCGGTCCACCAGACGTTCGAGGCCCCCAACCTCGTGGTGTGCAGCTTCGTGTCCCGCAAGTACGACTACCACCCTGAGGCGATCCCCGCCCCCTACCACCACTCCAACGTCGACTCGGACGAGGTGATCTTCTACCACGAGGGCAACTTCATGAGCCGCAAGGGCGCCGGGATCGAGCCGGGGTCGATGTCGCTGCACCCCGGCGGGCACACCCACGGCCCGCAGCCAGGCTCGGTCGAGGCCAGCATCGGCAAGGAGTCCACCGAGGAGCTTGCGGTGATGATCGACACCTTCCGTCCGCTCGACCTCGGCCCGGGCGCCCATGACGCCGAGGACGACGAGTACGCCTGGACCTGGCTCGGTGGCCGCTGATGCAGATCCTCGTCGATGGCCGCACCGCCGCCCTCGAGGGTCTGATCGACTACGCCGGGTTGTTCCCGCCGACGTCGCTCGATCTTGCAGCCGCTGTCGCCGAGTACCGCAGCGCCCGTCTTGGGCGGCACCGTTGGCTGCTTGGGCGCTTCCTCTGCCCCACCTCGCGTCTGGAGGATCTGGCGGGCGTGCTCACGACGACGATGACCGCAGGCGAGACACCATGGCGGGTGGGGGCGGTGTTCGACGGACCGCCCGCCGCCGCCTCGATCGCCGCCCAGGCGTTCACCCGCCATCTCGACCCGGCGGCGACGGTTGCCGTCGCCGAGGTCAGGACGCCCGCCGAGGCAGCGGACGGACGACACCCCGATGCGGCGGCCGAGATCCTGGCTGGGTACGCCGATGCCGCCCTTGGCGTCTCACCCGACGTCGTCGCCTTCCTCGAGATCGCCCGGACCGACGCATGGGAAGCGGGGATCCCAGCGGCGGTGACAGCGATCGCCCGCCTCGGCGACCGCCGGCTCCGTCTGATCGGCGCCAAGCTCCGCACCGGCGGCCCCAGCGCCGCCGACTTCCCTCATCCGGAGCAGGTGGCGACATTCATTGCGGCGTGCATCGCGGCCAAGGTTCCGTTCAAGGCGACGGCGGGGTTGCACCACCCGGTGCGGCACCACGACCCTGAGATCGGTGCGATGCGGCACGGGTTCCTCAACCTTCTCGTCGCCACTGGCCTGGCCCTTGCCGGCGCCGATAGCGGCGAGCTGGTGGCGGCGGTGGAGGAGACCGACCCCGCCGTCTTTGGCGTCACCGGGGCCGGGCTGCGCTGGCGCCACCACTCCTTTGGCGTGCCGGTGCTGCGCACGGTGCGTGGTGAGGGTTTCGCCGCATACGGCAGCTGCAGCTTTGCCGAGCCAGTCGAGGATCTGGTCGCCATGGGCATCGTCGGCGCATGAGCGGCGATCCCACCATCGACCCTGCGCTGCGTTCGTGGGTACCGGTGCCGGATGGTTCCGACTTCCCGATCCAGAACCTGCCGTTTGGTGTGTTCACCGCCGGCGGCGCCACCAGGGCGGGGGTGGCCATCGGCGATCACGTGCTCGATCTCGCCGCCGCCCACGCCGCCGGGGCGCTCGACCGGCTCCCCGACGGTGTCTTTGCGGCGTCGACGCTCAACGGCTTCATGGCGCTCGGCGGTGGGGCGTGGCGCCGCACCAGGGAGCAGGTGTCCGCCGTGTTGACCGAGACCGGCCGGCCACCTGGGGCCGACGGCTGGGTGCTGCCGCGGGCCGGCGTCGAGATGCTGCTCCCGATCGAGATCGGCGACTACGTGGACTTCTACTCGTCGATCCACCACGCCACGAACGTCGGGATGATGTTCCGCCCAGACGCCGAGCCGTTGCTGCCCAACTGGCGCCATCTCCCCGTCGGCTACCACGGCCGGTCGTCGTCCGTGGTGGTGTCGGGTACACCGGTGGTGCGTCCTCACGGCCAGCGGCGCGGCCCAACCGGACCCGTGTTCGCACCGACCGAGCGGCTCGATCTCGAGCTCGAGGTCGGGTTTGTCACCGGTGTCGGCAACCCGCTGGGGACGGCGATCCCTGTGACCTCGGCCGAGACCCACATCTTCGGGATGTGTCTCGTAAACGACTGGTCGGCCCGCGACATCCAGGCATGGGAGTACCAGCCGCTCGGCCCCTTCCTGGGCAAGTCGTTCGCTACCACCATGTCGCCGTGGATCGTCACCCTCGATGCGCTCGCTCCTTTCCGGGTGCCGCCGCCGCACCAGGAACCGCCTCCGCTCGCCTACCTGGCACCGACCGGCGACAGCGCCATCGACCTGCGGCTCGAGGTGGAGCTCAACGGTCAGGTCATCTCCCGGCCCCGCTTTGGCGACATGTACTGGACACCGGCGCAGCAGCTGGCGCACGCCACCGCCAACGGCGCCAACGCCCGCAGCGGCGACCTGTACGCCTCCGGCACCGTCTCGGGAGCGACGCCTGACACGCTGGGGTGCCTGCTCGAGCTGACCTGGAACGGCAACCACTCGATCGACGCCGGGCGAGGAGAACTGCGCACCTTCCTCGAAGACGGCGATACCGTGGTGCTGCGCGGGTGGTGCGAGCGAGACGGTGCGGTGCGGATTGGTCTTGGAGAGTGCGCCGGGACGGTGCTCCCGGCACGAGGAGGGGTGACATGAACGAGGCGATCGAGGCCCACAAGAGCGACTTCCCGATCAAGGGCTTCCACCACGTCGAGTTCTGGGTGGGCAACGCCTACCAGGCGGCCCACTACTTCCGGGCGGTCCACGGTTACTCGATCGTCGGCTACCGCGGCCCGGAGACCGGGGTCGGCGCCACCGCCTCGTATGCCCTCGAGCAGGGTGGGGTGCGTCTCGTGCTCACCGGGGCGATGCACCCCGACCACCCGGTCTCGGACCACATGCGCCGCCACGGTCCCGGGGTCCATGACGTCGCCATCGAGGTGCCGGATGCGGAGCGGGGGTTCGAGCTGGCGCTGGTGCGCGGCGCCCGCCCCGCCGGAGCGCCGGTCGTGGTGGAGGGGGAGCGGGGCAAGTGGAAGACCGCCGCCATCGCGGCATACGGCGAGACCATCCACAGCCTTGTCGAGAACCCCGATGCCATGTGGCCACCACCGGACTTCCGGGTGCGCACAGACAGCATTGCCCGCCCCATCGGGCTGTCGCACATCGACCATGTCGTCGCCAACGTCGAGCTTGGCGCCATGGACCAGTGGGTGGAGTTCTACGAGCGGGTCTTTGGGTTCGTGCTGCTCCGCCACTTCGACGACGAGGCCATCTCCACCGAGTACTCGGCGCTGATGTCGAAGGTGGTATGGGACGGGTCAGGTGTCATCCGGCTCCCGATCAACGAGCCGGCGACGGGGAAGCGCAAGTCGCAGATCGAGGAGTACCTCGACTTCTACCACGGCGCCGGTGTTCAGCACATCGCCATCGCAACGGACGACCTCGTCACCACGGTGGCGGAGGCGCGGGCCAGGGGCATGGGGCTGATGACCGTCCCTGACACCTACTACGACGACGTGGCGCAGCGGGTCCCGGATCTCGACGCCGACCTCGACACCATCAAGCGGCTCAACATCCTCGTCGACCAGGACGGCGGCGGGCACCTGCTGCAGATCTTCACCAGGATGATGCAGGACCGTCCGACGTTCTTCTTCGAGTTCATCGAGCGGCGCGGCGCCCTCGGCTTTGGCGAAGGCAACTTCAAGGCGCTGTTCGAGGCTATCGAGCGCGACCAGGCGGAGCGGGGCAACCTCTAGACCGGCCGCGGAGTGTGAGCCACGACACGCCTGGGCCACCCAGCGGCTGTCCTGTGGCGGGGGGCGAGCGCTAGGACAGTCTCCCAGGATCGCGGAAAACGCGAGCCAAGCCCAAGCACCCGACACGCTTGTTGCTACACGTGACCGGTTGAAGCCCGAGTGCGGACGTCGCGCAGTATGAAACCGGGTCAGGTCCGATGCGGATCAAGATCGAGGTCAACACCTTCGAGCGATCCCCGGTGCGCCCTCCCATCAGGATACCTTTCCGCGTTGACTCCTCCTGGTTCACCGGCAGCGCCGACGTGCTCACCTTCACACTGGATGAGGTCGTGGCTACCGAGTTCCGAGCCCTCTTCCAGCGATCGAAGGGGCGCGACCTGTTCGACTCTGGCTGGCCCTGACCCGGCTCGGTGTCCCGGCGTTGTCCATCGTCGAGGCCTTCGCTCCTTATCGGCCCGACGGGACACGAGTCGTCGCGCCGAGCTGAACCCGCGTGAAGAGCTGGGACGATCGGCCTTCCGTGAGGACATACGGCTCTTGGTGACCGCCTGGCCCGAGGGCTACGACATCGACGCCGCAGCCGAGCTCGTGATCGCGGACGTTCTCGCGCTGATCGAGTGGACCGCTCCGACTTCTAAAGCCGTCGGGTTACACCTCAGAGTCGGATTGCTGTGCGGATCTCGCCGATCTGACCGCGGTGCTCCGCCTCGTGCTGCATGAGGTGGTGCAAGATGAAGCTGACGCCGCTGGCGGCGGCATCAGCCAGCCTCGTGGCGTCGAGATCGGTGTCCTGCAGCGGGACCATCGCTTCGAGGAGGCGCTGCCGGGTCCAGACGAGGCGGGCGATGTGGTGCTCGTACGGCTCGGCGATCGGACTGAGTCCGCCGGCGTCGTTGCGGACGTCGACAGGGAACCACGTCGCCGCCTCCTCGGGGAAGTCGGCCATGAGCAGGTCGGCGTATGTCCAGTCGAGCTCGATCGCGGCAATGTGGTACAGCAGCGTCCCCACCGTATTGGCGGCCCACGGCGGGTGTGCGTCGAGCTCACCCGGCTCGAGATCGGCGAGGTCGCGCTCGAGGCGGCGCCGGGTGTCGGCGAGCATGGTTACATAGCGGCCGACGAGCGGGGCAAACCCCGGCGCCGGGTCGAGGTGGTGTGGGCGTACGCCATCGAGATCGAGCCAGCCCGCCATCACGCCTCCCGGTCGCCGGACGGGATCGCAGGCTACCCGCCGTCCCGTATCCTTGCCTGGTGCGGCTCCCGGGACACGTGACGATCGTCGAGGTGGGCGCTCGCGACGGACTGCAGAACGAGCCCGTCGTTGTCGGCACAGACGACAAGGTCGAGCTTGTCAGACGGCTCGCCGCCGCAGGGGTGCGGCGTATCGAGACCGCATCCTTCGTCCACCCCAAGCTCGTCCCGCAGATGGCAGATGCCGAAGCGGTGATGGAGACGCTCGGCGCCAGCCCGCAGGGCGTCTCCTACATCGGGCTCGTGCTCAACCGCCGCGGACTCGACCGGGCGCTGGCCACGACGGTTGACGAGATCAACTTCGTCGTCGGCGGCACCGAGACGTTCAACCGAGCCAACCAGGGCGCTGCCATCGACGACACCATGGGGCAGATCGAGATGATGCTTCCCGTGGCCATCGACGCCGGCATGGCCACCACCGTCACCATCTCGGTTGCCTTTGGCTGTCCGTACGAGGGTGAGGTCGACCCGGCCGCCATCGTCTCCCTCGCCCGGCGGGCCGCGGCCGCCGGTGCAGGCGAGATCGCCCTCGGCGACACCATCGGCGTCGCCACCCCCACTGACGTCCTACGACTGATCGAGCTGGTGAGAGCCCCAGCAGGCAACACCGTGCTCCGCTGCCACTTCCACGACACCCGCAACACCGGGGTCGCCAACGTCTATGCGGCGCTCATCGCAGGCGTCACCGTTATCGACGCCTCCGTTGGTGGGGCCGGGGGCTGCCCGTTCGCCCCAGGGGCCAGCGGCAACGTGCCGACCGAGGACGTCGTCTACGCCCTCACCCGGATGGGTGTCGCCACCGGGATCGATCTCGCCGCCACCGTCGCCACCGGTCGGTGGCTTGGTGACCGGCTTGCCCGACCGCTCCCTGCGGCTCTCGCCCGCAGTGGCGGCTTCCCCGTGTGACCTGCGGGCCATCCGACCCTCATGATCGGGACGCAACCACGGCACGGCGGCCCTACCAGGCAGGCAGTGATGTCCCTCATAGTGATCCTGGGGTGTGACCACGGCCAACGCATCGAGGAGGCACCTGTGGAGAACAAGCTGGCCAACCCGACGCCGCTGGGTCTGATGGGGTTCGGGATGACCACCATCCTGCTCAACATCCACAACGCCGGGTTCTTCGAGATGAGCGCGATGATCCTCGCCATGGGGATCTTCTACGGCGGGATCGCCCAGATCGTCGCCGGCACCATGGCGTTCAGGAAGGGGAACACGTTCGGCACCACCGCATTCACGTCCTACGGGCTGTTCTGGCTCTCGCTGGTCGCCTTACTGCTCATGCCAGAGCTTGGTTGGGCCGAGGCGACCCCTGCCGCCTTCATGGGTTGGTACCTGTTCCTGTGGGGGATGTTCACCTTGTTCATGTTCGTGGGCACACTGAGAAACGTGACAGGGCTCCAATTCGTGTTCGCCACCCTCGCCGCGCTGTTCTTCCTGCTCGCCATCGGTGACTGGACCGGCAACGAGACCGTCACCAGGATCGCCGGGTGGGAGGGCATCGCCTGTGGGGCCGGCGCCGTGTACCTCGCCATGGGCGAAGTGATCAACGAGGCGTTCGGGCGAGTGGTGCTGCCGCTCGACACACCCCACCGGGTGCGCCGGGCGCAAAGGGCCCACCCCATCCCGGGGGCCGGTGTCACCGCCCACTGAGACGGGTGTGTCGCCATTCGGGAGTGGCCTAGTCTCGGTCGGCCATGGCCCACCGACCACCCACCGGCACCCCGGTCGACCATCGCACCCGCCCCGGGTGGGACGATCCCTTGTGGTACAAGGACGCCGTCATCTACGAGGTGCACGTGCGCGCCTTCGCCGACGCCGACGGTGACGGTATCGGCGACTTCGCCGGTCTCGCCTCGAAGCTCGACTACCTCCAAGACCTGGGGGTCACCGCCCTGTGGCTGCTGCCCTTCTACCCGTCGCCCTGGCGCGACGACGGCTACGACATCGCCGAATACGACGCCGTCCACCCCTCATACGGCACGCTTGACGACTTCCGACGCCTTCTCGACCTGGCTCACCAGCGCGGAATCCGGGTGATCACCGAGCTCGTCGTCAACCACACCTCGGACCAGCACCCATGGTTCCAGCGGGCCCGCCGCGCCGCCCCCGGGACCCCGGAGCGGGACTTCTACGTGTGGAGCGACACCCAGGACCGCTTCCCAGGGGTGCGGATCATCTTCCAGGACACCGAGACCTCGAACTGGGCGTGGGATCCCGTCGCCAGGGCGTACTACTGGCATCGCTTCTTCACCCACCAACCCGATCTCAACTACGACAACCCCGCCGTGCGCACCGCGATGCACGACGCACTCGACTTCTGGCTCGACATGGGGGTCGACGGGGTCCGTCTCGACGCCGTCCCCTACCTGTACGAGCGCGAAGGCAGCAACGGCGAGAACCTCCCGGAGACCCACGAGGAGCTGAGGGCGCTCCGCCGCCACGTCGACGAGAAGTACCGAAACCGGATGATCCTTGCCGAGGCCAACCAGTGGCCCGAGGACACGGTCGCCTACTTCGGCGAAGGCGACGAGTGCCACATGGCGTTCCACTTCCCGCTCATGCCGCGGCTGTTCATGGCGATCCAGACCGAGAACCGCTTCCCGGTCATCGACATCCTCGAGCAGACCCCGCCGATCCCCGAGACCGCCCAGTGGGCGATCTTCCTGCGCAACCACGACGAGCTCACCCTCGAGATGGTGACCGAGGAGGAGCGCGACTTCATGTACAGGGTGTATGCCGCCGACCGGCGGGCCCGGCTCAACCTGGGCATCCGGCGCAGGCTGGCCCCGCTGCTGGGCGGCGACAGGCGCCAGATCGAGCTGATGAACGCCCTGCTGTACTCGCTGCCGGGGACACCGGTCCTCTACTACGGCGACGAGATCGGGATGGGCGACAACATCTTCCTCGGCGACCGCGACGGGGTGCGGACACCGATGCAGTGGACCGCGGCACGCAATGCCGGCTTCTCGGCCGGCAACCCGCAGCAGCTCTACCTGCCGGTGATCATCGACCCGGCCTATCACTACGAGACGGTCAACGTCGAGACACAGCAGGCCAACCCGAGCTCGCTGTGGTGGTGGACGAAGCGGATGATCGCCCTGCGCCGCCGCCACGCCGTGTTTGGGCGGGGGACCATCGAGTTCCTCCATCCCGCCAACCCCCGGGTGATCACCTATCTGCGCAGCGATCCGACCGAGACGGTCCTCGTGGTCGGCAACCTGTCGAGACACAGCCAGTTCGTCGAGCTCGATCTCGCCGCCCACACCGGGGCCCGCCCCGTCGAGCTGTTTGGCCGCACCGAGTTCCCCCCGGTGACGGAGCAGCCGTACCTGCTCACCCTCGGCCCATACGCCTTCTACTGGCTCGTCCTCGAACCGGCGGAGACGCCGTCCGGCGCCGATCTCCCCGAGCTGCGCGTCGAAGCCGACCTCACATCGCTCCTCGGGCACAACACCGCACTCGGCGCCGTTCTGCAGCTTCACGTTGCCGGGCGCAGCTGGCACTTCGAGCGCTTCCAGCCGGTGCTGAGCACCGACGTGTGGTCGGTGGCGGAATTCGGGGACGGCGACGACCGCTGGCTGTTGTGCCGCCTCGACATCGAATACGCCGGCGGCGACCCCGGGCGCTACCTGGTGCCGCTCGCCACCTGGTTCGGGGTCCCACCCGGCGGCCCTGAGATCCCGGAGCACGCCGTCGTCGCCAGGCTGGTGCGTGGCGCCCAGGTCGGGTTGCTCGTCGACGCCTGCTGGCATCCCGCGGCCCACATCGGCCTCGCCGCTCTGTCCGGTGGTGACGTGCCGGAGGCAAGCGACCACATCGAGGTCACCCCGATCGGGGTTGGCGGCCCCCCCGCCGGGCCGTGCACTGCCGTTGAGGACTCGACCGATGGGCACACCGAGTTGACCTACGGCACGACCCACCTGCTCAAGCTGGTGCGACGCCTCGAGCCAGGTATCGACCCCGATCTCGAGATCCGCCGGTTCCTCACCGCCAACACCGGCTTCACCGGGCTGGCGCCGGTGGAGAGCGCCGTGATGATGCGGCGCCCCGGTGAGGACATCGTGCTCGCCATCCTCCAGGGCATCGTCGCCAACGAGGGCACGGTGTGGGCGCATACCATCGACTCGCTGCGCCGCTTCTACGAGACGGTTGCGGCGCTCCCCGCTGCGGTGCAGCCCGCACCTGCCGACCCGGGGGAGGCGCTCACCGAGCTCGTCGATCTTGCCCCACCGCCGCAGCTGGCCGAGCTGATCGCCTCCGACCTGGCGGCAGCCGAGGGGCTGGGGAGGCGCACCGCCGATCTCCACCTCGCCCTTGCCTCGTCCGCAGACGACCCGGCGTTCCGCCCCGAGCCGATGTCGGCGCTCCACCAGCGGTCGCTGTACCAATCGCTGCGCTCTGAGGTGCGGCAGAACCTGCGGCTCGCCGCCGGCCGGCGCCTCCCGCAAGATGTGCGCAACTCCATCGAACGGCTTGTGGCTGACGAGGCGGTGTTGCTCGATCGCATACGCCCTGTCGCCACCACCCAGATGACCGGGGTCCGTATCCGCTGCCACGGCGACTACCGCCTCGACGAGGTGCTCTTCACCGGGACCGACTACATCCTCACCGACTTTGCGGGCGACACCACCCGCCCGCTTGGTGAGCGGCGCATCAAGGCCTCGCCGGTGCGGGATCTCGCCGAGATGCTGCGGTCGTACGACTATGCGGTGCGGGTGGCGCTGCGCACCGAGATCGACGCCGGGACGGTCCCCAACGCTGCCGAACCTGTGGTGGTGGCGTGGGGAACGGCTTGGTACCGCTGGGTCGGGGCGGCGTTGCTGCGTAGCTACTTGGCGGCCGGGGGGTCCAGTCTGCTCCCGTCGGCACCGGGCGCCGTACAGGCGCTGCTCGATGGCTATGCGCTCGAAAAGGCGAGCCGCGAGCTGTTGTGGGAGATCGACCACCGTCCCGGATGGGTGGGGATCCCGCTCGCCGGCTTGCAGGCGGCGGTCGCCACCGAGCCCACCCGGTCGTGAGCGTCCCCGGCCCTCACCCGCCGTGCTCCGTCGCATGGTGCGGTCTGCCCAGCGCCCAACCCCACACCCCGATGGCGGCGGCACCGGTGACGAACGCCACGTAGAGCCAGGTCGACGGTCGCTCCCAGCGGATGAACGACGCACCGCGCACGGCGGCGAGCAGCCACAGCACACCGAGCAGCGCATAGGTCACCGCCGCCGGCCGCACCCTGACGGTGTCGTTCTCCCACGCCACCTGGAGCCCGGCCCAGCCGATGGCGATGATCCACGCCGCCAGGGCGCGAGCCGCCAGCGGCGTGATCTCCCACGGCCACACCTTCTCCATCGCCGCCGGGGCGACGAAGAGCGCAACCCCCACCACCAGCATCACGCCACCCTGGGCGAACAGCAGCCGCCGCAGGACCACGGGGAGCTGCGTAATGCGCGGTGGATCGACCCCCGGCTGACGCCGCTGGACCAGGATGAGGATCGCCAACAGCGGGGCGACAACGACGTAGACGATGACCCACAGCCAGGCGGCGATCCGAGCTGTCGCCGGCTCGGCGCTGAAGTGCATCCGGTCCAGGTGGAGGAACGTCGCCAACGTCATGACAGCGGCGAACACGAAGACGGCAAGGGTGGCGGTGCGGGTGACCGCCCACGGCTGGCGACGGTACGACAGCACGGTCAGCACCACCCCGGCGGCGAAGCCGGCACCCATGAACGTCGCAGACGGCTCCGGCCCAAGCGTCCAGGCGAACAGGCGATCGGTGTCTGCGGGGAACAGGTAGAGCTGGATGGCGCCGAGCCCGGCCAGCACCACGAACGGGACCAGCAGCCGGCGCACGGCCGGCGTGTTTTGGCGGGTCGGATCGGTGGTCATGGGAGCGAGCCTACGCCCGGGCGACGCAACCCGGCTGTCGGCGCCGGATCGAGCGTGGCGGCCGATGGTGCCGTGGCCGCTCACTAACCTGCGAGCGCCTATGGCGGCGACCGTCTCCTTCCTCTCCGACTTCGGGCGGGTCGATGAGTTTGTCGGTGTCGTCCACGGGGTCATCGCCCGCATCGCCCCAGAGGTGAGGGTGATCGATGTCGGTCACGACTTCCCCAGGGGTGACGTGCGCACCGCGGCGCTGGCCCTGCTTCGGGCGGTGCAATACCTGCCAGAGGGGGTTGCCCTTGCCGTGGTCGACCCTGGGGTGGGGACGATGCGCAGGGCGATCTGCGCCCGCACCCCGTGGGGCCACTTCATCGGCCCGGACAACGGGTTGCTGGCCCCCGCCGTCGCCATGGTGGGTGGCGCCGATGCCGTCGTGTCAATCGAGAACCCCGAGCTGCGCCTGCCCGCCGAGGGGGCGACGTTCCAGGGCCGCGATCTCTTTGCCCCGGCGGCGGCGGTGATCGCCTCCGGGCAGGCCACGATCGGGGAGCTGGGGCCGGCGATGCCGCCAAACGAGGTGACCCCGCTGATGCTGCCCCTCGTCGACCACCGCAATGGCGACGCCGTCGGCGAGGTGCTGTGGGTCGACCACTTCGGCAACGCCCAGACCAACGTCGCCCCTGCTGATCTCACCATGCTGGGGCTCTCGCCGGGAGACGACGTGACGATCCACATTGGCGCCGTCGGATACCGGCTGCGCTGGGTCGCCGCATACGGCGACGTCGCCGAGGGTGACGGTCTGCTCCACGTCGACTCCTATGGGCAGATCGCCATCGCGGTGCGGGGGGGACGGGCCGACGAGCGGCTCAACCTGGCCGCCAACATCGCCATCACCTTTGCCCGCCCCGCAGGCGGCAACCGGATCCAGATTCAGGGCGTGAAACCCGATGTCTGAGCCTTGAGCAGGAAGGTGCCGAGGATGATGACGAGCAAACCGAGGACGACCGCGGCGGTTGCGGGACGCATGGCGCAGACGATAGTTGCGGCGTGACCTCGATCGACCGCCGCACCATGCTCTTTGTGACAAAGAGTCGCTGTGCCCTCTGCGACGACGGTCTGCGGCTGGTGCGGCGTCACGCCACCCGGTTTGGTGTCGCCGTCGATGTCGTGGACATCGCCTCGTCGCCCTCTTTGGCCGAGGAGTTCGCCGAGCGGGTTCCCGTCCTGCTCGGGTTTGGCCATCGCATCCTTGCCGAGGGCAGGCTGACCCCGTGGGCGGTGCAGCGGGCCCTCATCAAGGTCCGGTTCCTCCGCTGAAACGACGCCTCCTCCCAGGGAGGCGGGCCTCGTCCTTGAAGCGCCGCCGCGACCGCCGGTCGAGCATGGCGACGGTGATGGCGAGCCCGATCAGACCGAGGGCGATGGCGAGCCCGACCATCCACTCGTTGCCGCTGCCCGACCCTTGCAGCGCCTCGTTGCGCAGGGCCGCCTGCCACGCCACTTCGAGCGCCCGCCACTGCTCGTTCGACGGGTTGCGCAGCACCGCAGTGCCTTCGCGTGCCACGGCGAAGCCGATGAGATCCGCCGCAGGCGACTCCTGGAACTGAGGGTTCCACGGGTAGACCGGCGGCTGGGTCTCGCTTGTCCAGTCGGTGGCGGCGACGCCTTGACCCTCGGGGTCCGTGAAGAAGGCGCCGCTGCGCATCTGGCTGTGGTGCAGCTCCTCCTTGCCGGCCACCCGTGACAGGTACCACTGGCCGATGGTGGTGGCGAGCGGCTCCGGGTAGCCGGTGTCTCCCGCGGCGGCAGCCACCTGCGACAGCGCCGCATAGGCGAGCCCGAAGGCGGAGGCCTCGTCGAAGAACAGCGCCTCGTGCGGCCCGATGAACACGGTGCCGTCCTCGGTGAACGCCACGGCGTGCAGGCTCTGGCCGGGGGGGAGGATGCCGGCGGATTCGATGGCGACTTGGCGGCCGGCAACGCACAGGTGCAGCTGGGCGAACGACCCGAGGTCGGCTTCGAGCATCCGGACGGTCGCAGACGCCTCTTCGGCATATCGCAGCCCCTGGGCCTCCGCCATACCGGCCGTGGCGACGGTCAGCAGCTCGGTCTCGCCGGCCATCTCCCATGAGACGTCGGGGAAGTGGACCTGACACCAGGTGTCTGCGGCGCCCGCCTGTGCCGTCACCAGCAGCGACGTTGCGGCGAGGACGGCGGCCACGACAGAAGTGCGACGCACCATGGCTCTATCGTATCGGGCCGGCGCCATGACCCGGAGGGCAGGGCGACCCCGTCTCAGACGCGGCCGTCCGATGTGACGGCCGGGGGGAGCGGTGGCCGGCCCGCCTTCTTCCAGGCCAGCGCCGCCAGGAACTCGCGGATCACCCGATCGGCGTTGTTCACCGTCGTTGCCGCCCAGTCGTAGGGGGGCGACACCTCGACGACATCGAGCGCAACGACCGGGGTCTCCATGGCGATGCGCCGCACCGCCCGCAGCAGGTCGGCCGGGGTCATGCCGCCGGGCTCTGGGGTTCCGGTGCCTGGGGCGTAGCCGGGGTCGAGGACGTCGATGTCGACGGACACGTAGATGGCATCTGCACCTTCGAGGGCCTCGGTGATGGCGGTGTCGACAACGGCCGTGACGCCACGTTGCCAGATCTCCTCCATGCGGTGCCAGCGGAACTCGTGCTCGGCCATCCAGTCGAGCACGTCTGGTCCCGGCCAGTAGCCGCGCAACCCGACCTGGACGAAGTTGCGCCCGGCGATCGCCCCCGACTCGATCAGGCGCCGCATGGGCGTGCCGTGGCTGGCGAGGTTGCCGTAGATCTCGTTGGCGGTGTCGGCGTGGGCGTCGAAGTGCACCATCCCCAACCGTCCAGACACGGCGGCGGCGACGGCAGCGGCCGACGGGTATGTGATGGAGTGGTCACCCCCCAGCACCAACGGCACGATGCCCCGGCTGGCAACTTCGTCGACCCGGTTGCGGATGGCATCGAAGGTGGGCTCCCACATCCCCGGGGGGCAGATGGCGTCGCCGTAATCGACAACGTCGAGGTGGTCGCTGATCGTGATACCAAAGTCGAGGTGGTGATCGCCCGGCTGGTAGGCGTCCGCCCGAAGCGCCCTTGGACCAAAGCGTGCGCCCGGCCGGTACGTTGTGCCGTCGTCCCATGGGGCACCCACCACCGCCGCATCGGGTTTGCGG
>Ga0114938_1000254_pt1 | contig 43055 bp, 36 predicted proteins | sample AshMeaBigSpring_FD_88675 | JGI IMG/M metagenome (GOLD analysis project Ga0114938, IMG submission 88675) | Groundwater microbial communities from Big Spring, Nevada to study Microbial Dark Matter (Phase II) - Ash Meadows Big Spring | ecosystem: Environmental > Aquatic > Deep subsurface >... | reverse complement strand
GTACGGCAGCGCGTCCTCCAGCATGTCGAGCGCGAGCCCGGCGCCGCCGTTGCCGGCGGTCGCGACGATCGTCAGCGGCTTGAGCCTGTCGCGCTCGACGTAGGACAGCACGTGGTCGCGCCAGGACGGCACGATCTCGAACGGGACGACGTTGCCGCGCGTCGGCGACGGCTCGAACTTCCCCGCCTCAGCGAGCCGGCGGATGTCCTGCAGGCCGGTGTCGCCGCTGACCGGCCGCGAGTCCTCGCGCACGAACTTGAGCCCGTTGTAGTCGGGCGGGTTGTGGCTCGCGGTCACCATCACACCGCCGTCGAGCTTGAGCGAGAAGGTCGCGAAATAGACGCACTCGGTGCCGCACAGGCCGATGTCCACGACGTCCACACCGGCGTCGTTGAGGCCGCGCAGCAGGGCGTCCTGCAGCTCCACGCTCGACAGGCGGATGTCGCGGCCGACGGCCACGCGCTTCGGCCTGAGCCACGCCGCATAGGCGCGCGCGATACGGTAGACGGAATCCGGGTTCAGCTCCTCCGGAACCCGCCCGCGCACGTCGTAGGCCTTGAAGCAGCCGGAGAGATCCATGCGCTCAGGCCCCGGCCTGGAATGCGGTGATGCAATCGACGACGTACTGCAACTGTTCTTCCCTCAGTTCCGGGTAGATCGGCAGCGCCAGCGTCTCCCGCGCCGCCCGGGCGGATTCAGGGCAGTCCTCCGGCCGATACCCGAGGTAGGCGAAGCACTGCTGCATGTGCAGCGGCACCGGGTAATACACCTCCGTGCCGACCCCGCATTCGGCAAGGTAGGCACGCAGCCGGTCGCGATCCGGGACGCGGATCACATACTGGTTGTAGATGTGGCGGTACCCCGGACGGGCGGTCGGCGTGACGACCCGGGCGGTCATGCCGGCCGCCCGGAATGCCCGGTCATAATACGCGGCGTTCTGCTGGCGCCCGGCGTGCCAGTTCTCGAGATGCCGGAACTTCACGAGCAGCACCGCCGCCTGGATCTCGTCGATGCGGAAGTTGCCGCCGATCAGCGCGTGGTAGTACTTCGGCTCCATGCCGTGCACGCGCAGCATCCTGAGTTTCGCCGCGAGCGCGTCGTCGCTCGTCACGCACATGCCGGCGTCGCCGAAGGCGCCCAGGTTCTTGGTCGGAAAGAACGACAGGCAGCCGATGTCGCCGATGCCGCCGATGCGGCGCTTCGGCGGGTACTCGGCCCCGATCGCCTGCGCCGCATCCTCGATCAACGGCAGCCCGCACTCACGCGCGATCATCAGCAGGGGATCGAGGTCCGCGGACTGGCCGTACAGGTGCACCGGCATGAGCGCGCGGATGCGCCCGCCGGTCCTGCGGTTGTAGAAGCCGCTGGCGCGCCGCTCGCAGTCCCTGGCCAGGAAGTCCCGGACCAGGTCCACGCGCAGGTTGTACGTTTCCGGGTCGATGTCGAGGAACACCGGCCGCGCGCCCGTGCGCGCGATCGTGCCACCGGTCGCGAAGAAGGTGTAGGGGCTCGTGATGACCTCGTCGCCGGGCCCGAGGTCATAGGCCATGAGCGCGATCAGGAGCGCATCGGTGCCGGAGGAAAGCCCGATGCCGTGCCTTGCGCCGCAGTAGGCCGCGATTTTCTTTTCAAGCTCCCTGACCGCCGGCCCGAGGATGAACATCTGCGACGCGGCCACCTTCAGCATCGCCTCGTCGAGCTCGGTCTTGAGCGCCTGGTACTGCGGCTTCAGATCGAGCAGCGGGACGGTCATGCGGGGTTTCGTGGCCGTCATGTTCAATCAGTCCGCCCCTGCCGCCCGTAGGTGTCCTCGATGCGCTCGATGTCGTCCTCGCCGAGGTAGCCGCCGGACTGCACCTCGACGATCTGCAGCGGCTCGGTGCCCGGGTTCTCGATGCGGTGCACGGCGCCCACGGGAATGTACGTCGATTCGTTCTCGCCGAGATCGAAGACTTCCGCGTCGCGCGTGATGCGTGCCCTGCCCTTCACGACCACCCAATGTTCCGCGCGATGCCGGTGGCGCTGCAAGGAGAGTTTCGCGCCCGGCTTGATCGTCAGGCGCTTCACCTGGAAACGCGGGCCCGCGTCCACGCTGTCGTAGCTGCCCCAGGGCCGGAACACCTCGCGATGCAGGCCGGGCTCGCTGCGTCCCGCCTGCTTCAGGCGCTCGACCAGGCGCTTGACGTCCTGCACCCGCGACTTCGGCGCGACCATCACCGCGTCCTTGGTCTCGATGACCACGTGTCCCTCGAGCCCGACCGCCGCGACCAGCCGCTCGGTGGAGTACAGCAGGCAGTCCTTCGATTCCTCGGCCAGCACGTCGCCGCGCGTGACGTTGCCGCTCGCATCGCTCGGCAGGGCCTCCTGCAGCGAGGCGAACGAGCCGACGTCGCTCCAGCCCGCGGCGAGCGGCACGACCGCCGCGCGGTTCGTCTTCTCCATCACCGCGTAGTCGATCGAGTCGGTGCGGCAGGACTCGAAAGCGGACCTGTCGAGCCGCACGAAGTCGAGATCCCGCAATGCGGCTGCGAACGCACGCTCGCAGGCCTCGTGCATCGGCGCATCCAGGCGCCGCAGCTCATCGAGGTAGCCGCGCGCCGGCAGCAGGAACATGCCGCTGTTCCAGAGGTAGTCGCCGGACGCGACGAAATGCGCGGCCTTCGCGGCATCCGGCTTCTCGACGAACGCCGCGACCTCGAGCGCCGGCCCGCTCGCGAGGCCCTTGCGGATGTAGCCATAGCCCGTTTCCGGGCGCGTCGGCACGATGCCAAAGGTCACGAGCCGGCCCCGTCGCGCCGCCAGCAGCGCCGTCTCGACGGCCTGCCGGAACGCGCCCAGGTCCTCGATCACATGGTCGGCGGGCAGCACCAGCAGGAGCGGCTCCTCGCCTTCCTGCGCCGCGCCGAGTGCCGCGAATGCCGCGACCGCAACCGCCGGCGCGGTATTCCGCCCCACGGGCTCGAGCAGGATCGTCCGCGGCACCACACCGACCTGCCGCAGCTGCTCGGCGACCAGGAAGCGATGCGCCTCGTTGCAGACGACGATCGGCTCGGCGACCGACGGCAGCCCCCGGGCGCGCAGCGCCGTCTCCTGGATCATGGTGCGCGGGCCGGTGAGTGGCAGGAACTGCTTGGGGTACAGCTCCCGCGACAACGGCCAGAGCCGCGTGCCGGCGCCACCCGACAGAATGACTGGAATCAGCATGCGCCCTAGTTCTTCAGCCTACCGTGCGCCTCAAGATACCGGATCACGCGGTCCACGCCCTCGGCCACGGTCAGTTTCGAGCTGTCGATCTCGATCTCTGCCGCTTCCGGCGCCTCGTAAGGCGAGGTCACGCCCGTGAAGTTCGGCAGCTGCCCGGATCTCGCCTTGGCGTAGAGGCCCTTCGGGTCGCGCTGCTCGCAGACCTCGATCGGGGTGTTGACGAACACTTCGACGAATTCGCCGTCCTGCACCAGCTCGCGCACCATGCGCCGGTCGCTCCGGAACGGCGAGATGAAGGCCGTCACCACGATGAGGCCAGCATCCACGAACAGCTTCGCCACCTCGCCGATGCGCCGGATGTTCTCGACGCGCCCGGCGTCCGAGAAGTCCAGGTCCTTGTTGAGCCCGTGGCGGATATTGTCGCCGTCCAGCAGGTAGGAATGGTGCCCGCGCAGGTAGAGCGCCTGCTCGACCGCGTTCGCGATCGTGCTCTTGCCCGCGCCCGACAGGCCCGTGAACCAGAGGATGCAGGGACGCTGCGCCTTCTGGTTGGCGCGCTGCTCGTGACGCACGCGCGTCGGCTGCCAGAACACGGAGACGTCTTGGTGCGCGCCCTGCGGCGCGGCGCTCCTGAGGATCATGCCCGCGCCCACGGTCGCGTGGCTCAGCCGGTCCACGACGATCAGCGCGCCGGTGCTGCGGCAGCTCGCGTAGGTGTCGAAAGCGGCCTGCTCGGCCAGCACGATGCGGCAGAGCCCGACCTCGTTGAGCTTGAGTTCCGCGGCCGGGTGCTCGGAGAGGTCGTTCACGTCCACGCGATGGTGGACGCTCTCGACCGTCCCGCGCAGGTAGCGGTGCGACAGCTTGAACTCGTACTGCTTGCCGGGCAGCAGCGGCGAATCGCTCATCCAGATGACGTGCGCATCGAAGATCCGCCCGACCGAGGGCGAGCGGTCCGGATGCACCAGCACGTCGCCGCGGCTGATGTCGAGCTCGTCCTCGAGCGTGACCGTCACGTCCATGCCCGCGCCCGCGCTCGTCGGATTGCCGTCGAAGCGCACGATCTCGCGCACCTTGCTGAGCCTGCGCGAGGGCACGGCCATGACCGGGTCGCCGACCGCGACGCGCCCCGCGGCCACGGTTCCGGCGTAGCCGCGGAACGAGGCATCCGGGCGGTTGACGTACTGCACCGGCAGGCGCAGGTCCGCGAACTGGTCGCGGCTCACGTCCACCGTGTCCAGCCACTCGATGATCGTCGGGCCCTGGTACCAGGGCATGCCGGCGCCGCCCGTGACGACGTTGTCGCCCTTGAGCGCCGACACCGGGATGACGCGCGCCTCCGCGTCGCGGATGCCGGGGATCGTCAGGCAGTCGTCGCTGATGCGCCGGAACACGTCCTCGTCGTAACCGACGAGGTCCATCTTGTTGACCGCGACCACGACGTGGCGGATGCCGAGCAGCGAAACGATGCAGGCGTGCCGGCGCGTCTGCACCTGCACGCCGCGCGCGGCGTCCACCAGGATCACCGCGAGGTCCGCGGTCGAGGCGCCGGTCGCCATGTTGCGCGTGTACTGCTCGTGGCCCGGGCAGTCGGCGATGATGTACTTGCGCCGGTCGGTGTCGAAATACCGGTACGCGACGTCGATCGTGATGCCCTGCTCGCGCTCGGCCTGCAGGCCGTCCACGAGGAGCGCCAGGTCCACCTCGCTGCCGGTGGTGCCCCACTTGCGGCTGTCCGAGGTCACCGCCGCGAGCTGGTCCTCGAGGATCTGCTGCGTGTCGTGCAGCAGCCGCCCGATCAGCGTGCTCTTGCCGTCATCCACGCTGCCGCAGGTGATGAAACGCAGGAGTTCCTTGGCCTCGTGGCGGCGCAGGAAGTCGGCGAGTCTGACGGCCGCCATCAGAAGTACCCCTCGCGCTTGCGCATTTCCATCGCCGCCGCCTGGTCGAAGTCGATGGCGCGGCTCTGGCGCTCGGAGGTGCGCGTGACCAGCATTTCCTCGATCACGGCGGTGAGATCCGCCGCCTGCGACCGGACCGCGCCGGAGAGCGGGTAGCAGCCGAGGCTGCGGAACCGCACCATCTCCATGCGCGGCTTCTCGCCGGGTTTCAGCGGCAGGCGCTCGTCATCCACGAGGATCAGCATGCCGTCGCGGTCCACGACCGGGCGCGGCTTGGCGAAATAGAGCGGCACCACCGGTATCGTCTCCAGGTGGATGTAGAGCCACACGTCGAGCTCGGTCCAGTTCGAGAGCGGGAACGCGCGGATGCTCTCGCCCTGGTGGATGCGGCCGTTATAGAGGCTCCAGAGCTCGGGCCGCTGGTTCTTCGGGTCCCAGCGGTGCTGCGCGTCGCGGAAGCTGAACACGCGCTCCTTGGCGCGCGACTTCTCCTCGTCGCGGCGCGCGCCGCCGAAGGCCGCGTCGAACCTGTGCTTCGACAGCGCCGCCTTCAGCGCCTCGGTCTTCATGATGTCGGTGTACTTCGCGCCATGCGTGAAGGGCGTGACGCCGGCCCGCACGCCTTCCTCATTGACGTGCACGATCAGCTTGAAACCGAGCTCGCGCGCCATGCGGTCGCGGAACTCGATCATCTCGCGGAACTTCCAGGTGGTGTCGATGTGCATCAGCGGGAAAGGCAGCTTGCCCGGGTGAAAGGCCTTGCGCGCCAGGTGCAGCAGCACCGAGCTGTCCTTGCCGATTGAATAGAGCATCACCGGGTTGTCGAACTCGGCCGCCACTTCCCGGATGATGTAGATGCCCTCGGCCTCCAGCCGGCGGAGCTGGGTCATGCGTTCGGCTTGCGCGCTCAAAATGGCCACACCCTGGGGACGACGAGAAGCGTGATGATGCCGCAGATGACGTTCAGCGGCAGCCCGAACCGGACGAAATCCATGAACCGGTAGCCGCCCGGGCCGTACACCATCAGGTTGGTCTGGTAGCCGATGGGGGTGATGAAGCCGCAGGAGGCCGCCACCATCACCGCGATCACGAACGGCATGTAACTGACCCCCGCCGCCCCGGCGATCGCGATCGCGATCGGGAACATGAGCACGCCCGCGGCGTTGTTCGTAATGAGCTCGGTGACGATCACCGTCACGAAGTAAAGCGCTGCCAGCACGATCAGCGGATTGCCCGCCGACAGCGCCACCAGCCCGTCGCCGATCAGCGAGGCGGCGCCCGACTCGGTGAGCGCCACGCCCATGGCGAACGAGGCGGCGATGCCCGCCACGATGTGGTACTCGATGCTGCGGGTCGCGATCTGCATCGTCAGGCAGCCGGTCGCGACCATGAGTCCGGCGGCGATGAAGGACGCCTCGAACAGCGGCACCCACTCGAGCGTCGCCACCACGATCATCAGGATCAGGATGCCGAGCGCAAGCGGCGCGCGGCGGAAGTCCGGCGGCGCGGAATCCTGCAGCGCGCTCACCAGCAGGAAGTCGCGGCTGTACTTGTGCTTGTCGGCAAAGGTCGAGCCGGCCTCGACGAGCAGCGTGTCGCCCGGCCGGAACACGATGTCGCCCACCTTGCCCGGAATGCGCCCGCCCTCGCGCGAGATCGAGATGATCGCGGCGCCGTAGAGATCGCGGAAGTTGCTGTCACGCACGGTGCGGTTGATGAGCGGCGAGGTGGCCGACAGCACGATCTCGACCAGCTGGCGCTGCGCGTGCTTGAGGTCGAGCGTGTAGCCCTGCTCCTCCGCGATCGAGAGCCCCGGCATGCGGCGCAGGTCCTTGATCGCATCCACCACTCCCACGCAAGTGAGCCGGTCGCCGGCGCGCAGCACTTCGTCCGGCCCCACGGAGGTCAGCAACCGCTCCTCGCGCTCGATTTCGAGCACGTAGGCGCTCTTGAGGCTGCGCAGGCCGACCTCGGCGATGGTCTTGCCGACCAGTGGCCCGCCGCTGTGCACGCGCACCGTGAAGGCGTACTCGCGCGCATTCTCGAGCTGCTCCATCGGGCCCTGGCGATCGGGCAGCAGCTTCTTCGAGAGCGACAGCGCATAGATGAACCCGGCGATCGTCAGCGGCACCCCGATCGGCAGCAGGTCGAAGAGGCCGATGTCCGCCTCCGGCTTGACCTGGATGAGGAGCCCGTACACCGCGAGGTTGGTGCTGGTGCCGATCAGCGTGCAGAGACCCGCGAGGATCACCACGTTGTTCATCGGCAGCAGCAGGCGGGAGATCGAGAGCCCATAGCGCGCCGCCCATTCCTGCGCGATCGGGATGAACATCGCGACGACGGGCGTGTTGTTGATCACCGTCGACAGCAATCCGCCTGCGCCCATCAGCTTCGCCTGCGCGGACAGCAGGCTCTTCGGCCTGCCGAACACCATCTGCGAGAACCACGCGATGGCCCCGGTCTCCCGCAGGCCCGCGATCACCACGTAGAGCGCGGCGATCGTCATCACGCCCGGGCTCGAGAAGCCCGAGAGCGCCTGTGACGGTGAAATGACGCCCGCGATCGAGAGCACGATCATGGCCCCGAGCAGCACGACCTCGGTCGGCGCCGGGGTCGTCGCGAGCATGACGAGCAACGTCGCGACGATCGCGAGCGTGAACCAGATTTCCCAGGCCATGCGGGGTCTGCACTCCCAGGCCCGCACCTGGCGGGCATGGCGGATTGTGCCGGAAAAGCGTCCTAGAAACAGCTACTTGAGTGACGCGACCACATCCTTGGATACGCGGTTGCCTCAACTGCAAGTCCTGATTAAGCTAGATGCATCCAGATGCTACGGAGCATGTCGTGAAGCGAATCGGGGCATTCGAGGCAAAAAACCGGCTCAGCGAACTGCTCGACGCGGCGGAGCATGGGGAAACCGTCATGATCACCAAGCACGGCCGTCCGGTCGCCAAGCTCAGTCCGGTTGACGATATTGACCGCGCAAAAGTGCGCGAAGCGATCGAATGGCTGAAGGAATTTCGCAAGAAGCACCCGTTACGCGGCCTGAAGATCAAGGACCTCATCAATGAGGGCCGCAGATACTGATGTTGGTGCTGGACTCCTCGGTCGCACTGGCCTGGACTCTCGGAGACGAGTCGCCCGCCTTGGGCAGTCTTGACGCCCTGCTGGATGAGCGCGTCACGGTGCCGTCGCACTGGATCCTCGAGGTCGTCAATGGCCTGCGGATGGCCGTGCGGCGCAATCGGATCTCCACCGTTGATCGGGAGGCCGTGATGGCACGGCTCGCCATACTGCCGATTACTGCCGATCCCGAGACTCCGGTCCGGGGCTGGAGGGAGATTCCGGCGATAGCGGATCGTTTTGGCCTCACGATTTACGATGCCGCGTATCTCGAACTGGCCCTGCGACTGGACACACCGCTGGCGACGCTCGACCAGGACCTCGCCCGCGCCGCGCGCAAGGCCGGCGTGACGCTGTTCGAGTAGGAACCCAGCCTCACGGCTGGCGGCCGAACATCAGCCGCAGGCCGATCACCGCACGAACTTCGTTTTCCTTCTCCCCCGCCGCTTCCGCCTGGTCCGCCGTGTCCTGGACCAGGTCGAACCATTCGATGCCCAGATAAGGCGCGATGTGGTCATTGATCCGGTAAGGCACGCGCATTCCGGCCGACCACATCCACGGGCCGATGCCCTCGGCATAACGCACGTGGTCCTCGCTCCAGACCTCATGCTCGGCGCGCAGGACCACGGTCCAGCGATCCGTCAGGTCCCAGCCCCGTTCCAGCTGCACGCGCACCCCCGTATGCAGGTCGTCGCCGTTCTTGCTGCCATCGCCGAGATAGCCCGTACCCTCGAACCGTATTCCGAGTGGCAGCTCTCCCGTGAATCCGAGTGCGCCGTAGACCCGCGAAGGCACCGTGCCGCTGTCGCAGCGGATGCCCGCCAGCATCTCCAGATCGAGGCTCTCCATCCAGTCCCACCAGCGCGGGCGGCTGCCCCAGAGGAGCTCCAGGCGGTTGTCGTCGCGGGCGCCGGAGGTATGACGGCCGCCTTCGTCGCGGATCCAGAGCCGGCTGCGCTCGCTGCCGATCCAGCCCTGCAGGTCCCACATGTACGCCTCGGGCGTGGCGCTGTCCTGCCATTCGAACTGGCGGACCGTGAGCGACCAGTCCCGGGGTTTGCCGTCCGACTGCGCGAGAGCGCTGTCCGCGAACAGTATCGCAACAGCCAGAAGAATCCACTCAAAAGGGTCGCAGCGTCCTTGTCGCATACCCATGGGATGCCCTCAGGTCGGTAGTCTTTCGCCCCGGCCGATCGCGAAATAGCGGATGCCCTGCCCCGCCAGGAAGCCCGGATCGTAGAGATTGCGCCCGTCGAAGATCACGGGTTGCTTCAGCGACGACCTGATGCGCCCGAAATCGGGGCTGCGGAACTCCTGCCACTCCGTGCAGATGGCGAGCGCATCGGCACCATCGAGTGCATCCGGCGCGCTCTTGCAGAGCACGAGGTCCGCCCGCTTGCCGTAGATCCGCGAAGTCTCCGGCATCGCCACGGGATCATAGGCGCGCACCTTCGCGCCCGCCGCCCACAGCGCCTCCATCAGGACGCGCGAGGGCGCCTCGCGCATGTCGTCGGTATTCGGCTTGAAGGCGAGGCCCCAGACCGCGATGGTGCGGCCCGCAAGCTTGCCGTCGAAGAAGCGGGAGATCTTCCCGAACAGGACGTGCTTCTGGCGTTCATTGACGGCTTCGACCGCCGCGAGCAGCCGCGCCTCCTGACCGACTTCCCGCGCCGAGCGCTCGAGCGCCTTCACGTCCTTCGGGAAGCAGGAGCCGCCGTAGCCGGCGCCCGGGTAGATGAAGGAATAGCCGATGCGCGGGTCGGACCCGATGCCGTTGCGCACCTTCTCGATGTCGGCGCCGAGGCGCTCCGCCAGGTTCGCGAGTTCGTTCATGAAGCTGATCTTGGTCGCGAGCATCGCGTTCGCCGCGTACTTGGTGAGCTCCGCCGAGCGCAGGTCCATCACGATCATGCGCTGGTGGTTGCGTGTGAACGGGTCGTAGAGCGCCTTCAGGAGCTCCGCCGTGCGCGGGTTGTCGGTGCCGACCACGATGCGGTCCGGCTTCATGAAATCGGCGACGGCCGCGCCTTCCTTCAGGAATTCGGGGTTGGAGACGACGTCGAACTCGACCTGCGCGCCGCGCCCGATGAGCGTCGCCGCGACCGTCGCCTTGACCTTGTCCGCGGTGCCGACCGGCACGGTGGACTTCGTCATCACCACCTTGTACTCGCCGATGTGCTCGCCGATCGTGCGCGCGACCGCGAGCACGTGACGCAGGTCCGCGGAGCCGTCCTCGTCCGGCGGCGTGCCGACCGCGATCATCAGGAACAGGCCGTGTGCGACCGCGGCCTTGGCATCGGTCGTGAATGTCAGCCGGCCCTTCTCGCGGTTGCGCGCGATCAGCTCGTCGAGCCCGGGCTCGTGGATCGGGATTTCGCCCGCGTTCAGGCGCGCGATCTTGGCCGCGTCCACGTCCACGCAGACGACATCGTTGCCCGCATCCGCCAGACAGGCGCCCGTGACGAGGCCGACGTAGCCGGAGCCGAAGATGGAGACGCGCAAAGTTAATTACCTGATTTTATTGATAAAAACGGAACGCAGCCTAGCCGATCTGGACCCTTGCGTAAACTATGTACACGAATCGCCCATTTCTTGTACATCACGCTGTTTATGCAAGGCGAATGTCAGGGAACACAAGGCTAGCATCGGGAGACATGACGGGAATGAAGACTCATCTGGAGATTGATGAAAAATTGCTGGCCGAGGCCATGCGGCGGGGCCGGCACGCGACCAAACGTGCGGCCGTCAACGCTGCCCTGGCGGAGTACGTCAACTTCTCCAAGCGTCTCGAACTGCTTTCGCTGAGCGGCAAGGTCCGCTGGCAGGGCGATCTCGACCAGATGCGCGAGAGCCGGGTGCCCTGAACGTGATTGTCGATTCGTCCGTCTGGATCGCCTTGCTGAACGGCAGGGACGACCCGGAAACGCAATACCTGAAGCGGGCGATCATCGACGACCGCCCGGTGCTGGTGCCGGGACTGGTGCTGACCGAAGTCCTGCAAGGCCTGTCCAACGATGCGGAAGCGCAGCGCGTCAGCGCATTGATGGCGGGATTCCCTGCGCCGCCTGAACTCGACATCAACGACTACCGGAGTGCCGCGGGCCTCTATCGCGCTTGCCGCGCCCATGGGACCACCCCTCGCTCCACGATCGACTGCCTGCTCGCGCAGATCTGCCTGGTGCTGAATGTCCCGATCCTCGCACGGGACCGGGACTTCGAGCTCATTGCCCGTGTGACGCCGCTGAAGCTCGCGCTGCAGCACGCCGACTGACCTCGCCTCCGGTTCCGGTCAGATCGGCAGGTTCTCCACCTGCCGCCGCAGACGCAGCGGCAGCCGCACGCCGATCGCGGGCGCGAGGCGGACGAACACTAACCACAGCACGAAGAACGCCACGAACAGGCCGAACATGATCGGCTCGGCGACGTCGGACTCGAGCGCCTTGACCCCTGCCCAGGCGGACAGCACCGAGATGCCAGCGTAGAGCGAGAACACCAGCCGCACCGAGAACCCGGCTCTCACGAAATGATTGTGGAAGTGGCCATCGTCCGCGCGCACCGGCGAGTGACCGCGCAGCAGCCGGCGCCCCGTGGTCGTGAACAGCTCGAAGATCGGGATCGGCATCACCCACAGGATGAAGACCGGCGGGATGTCCGCGCGCGTTGGTTGCAAGAGGATCAGGCCAATGCAGGCCAGCAGAAAACCCAGCAACGTGCTGCCCGCGTCGCCCATGAAGGTGCGCATGCCGCGGTTGAAGCGCGCCGGCAGGTTGAAGACCAGGAAGCCCAGACAGGCGCCCAGCATGCTGGCCGCCAGCACCGCCGAGGTCGGCGCGCCGTGCATCACGGCGATGGCCGAGAGCCCCGCGAATGCGACGAGGCCGCAGCCGCCCGCGAGGCCGTCGAGCCCGTCCAGCATGTTGAAGGCGTTGATCAGCGCCATGCAGGCGATGACCGTGAAAGGCAGAGCGGCCCAGCCCAGGCTGACATCGCCCGTGCCGAGCAGGTCGCCGAGATCCGGCACCACGAACTTCGTGCCGTAGACGAGCGCGATCGCCGCACCCGCATGGGCGAAGAGGCGGAACTGCGGCGCCAGGTTGAAGCGGTCGTCGAGCGCGCCGATGAAGGCCATGAACACGGCGGCGAGCAAGACAACGTGACCGTGGTGTCCCAGGTCGCCTCCCAGGATCGCCGCGATCAGCAGGCCGCCCAGCATGGCGATGCCGCCGATGACGGGCACCGTTCCGCTGTGGGTCTTGTGGCCGCCGGGGTGGTCCAGGAGACCGACAGAGCTTGCGAGCGGGCGTAAAGCGAGCAGCAGGGCTGCGGTGATCAGGAATGCGACGACGGATGCGGCGTAAACAGGCATGGGAGGCCCTTCCCTTGACCGATGCCCCTCTGGTCGCAGAGCTTAATCGACCGCGATCGGCAGGGCAATGCAGCGCTTTCCTCGTCACGGGCTTCGATCTATTCTTCCCGCGTCAATCGCAGCAGGTTTTGTGACCCACTGCTGGTTGTGACTGCGACCTCCGTCCCGATTAGGGGAACCCCAATGGCCGTCGGCACATGCAGCCGATACGCTGCTGCCCAGCATGCCCTCTGCCACCAAGAATGCCGACGCGCGCATTGCGGCGATCCTGGTTGCCGTGGTTGGCCTTTCGTCCTGCGAAAAGGATGACATGGCTGCGCCCGCTTCCGCGGCCGAAAGCATCGTTGTTGCTTACAAGATCAACGCAAACGGCGAGTTGACCCCGAGCATACCCGTTCGCCTGGAATCCCTGGATCTTGGCCGGCTCGAAGAACTGCGCGAGCGGGAGTCGCTCGCCGCAATCGTGTCGGAAGGTGCTTCCGAGTTCGAGCAGATCCTCTTGCTCAAGGAATGGGTCGCGTCGCAGTGGCCAGCCGGTACGCCCAACCCCTACCCGCCTTGGGATGCGATCGTAGTCTTGGACTGGATCCGGCAGGGCATCACAGGTGGCTTCTGCGCACAGTATGCGCAGGTCATGCTCCAGTCGCTTGCCTCCCTCGGGATGCAGGCTCGCTATATCGAGCTTGGCAGCACCGTCAATCCATATGCGCATTTCGTCATGGAGGTGTGGTCCAATCAGTTCAACAAGTGGGTTGTAATCGACGCCGACTACAACCTGCACTTTCAACGTGATGGCATTCCGCTCAGCGCCCTAGAGGTTCACGACGCGCTCATTCGCGACGAGCTGGCGGAAGTGAGCGTCGTGCTGGGAACCCGCCGCCCGGGCCACTCAGAAGTGACATTGTGGCCGTTCCAAACGGCCGAACTCTACTACTATCTGCGGTACCACCTGAAAGCGAATCACCTTGCTGCTCCGCTGGAAGCACCATTCGACCGGTACAACGACATGGTGGAGTGGCTCGATGAATTGACGGTGCCATGGGAGCTCAGCCAGGTCGATTCTTCCTTTCCCAAGCAGCGCCTGACCAATCTCCAGACAGCCGATCGCGCGCTGGTCGAGAGTCGAATAAACCAGGTGTCGGTTGCCATCGAGTCCAACAGTGCCGGCGTCATCGCCATGACGCTCGACAACAATATGCATGATTTCCGCGGGTATGAGTTCCGGCTGCTCGCCAGCCCGTTGCAGGACCGCCCATGGCAGCCGCACGGCAGCCAGACTCTGAATTGGCGGCCGACTCGTACCACGCGCATTCTCGAGGTGCGTGGCGTCAACGTGTCCGGCGTTGCGGGACCCACCGCGCGCTTGACTGCATCCCTGGGCAGTCCCGGCCGCTAGGCAAGTCGGTTACGAGCGGATTGCCTCGCGAACACGCAACGTCAATTCTCTCAACTCGAATGTCCCGGGTCCACTACCGGCAAGCAGTCCGGTGTCCACAAACGTACCGATGCCATCATGCTCGCCGTTCTTGATCGCAACAAATACAACATCGTCTTTCAACGCAGCAACGCGCCGATTGCCATTCATGACTTCCACGTCCGCTCCGATATCGCGCGGATACGTCAGCATTACGAACAGACTGTTGCCACGGTTGTCGACATCGAATAGTTCGACGCCATCCGAAGCTCGTGCCGCGCGCAGAATTGACTCGGCTTTGGCTGCCTCATCGGCTGTCCTGAATCGCGCAATGAAATCGCGCGACATGCGCGGTTCGACCACTGCACCTACGATGCCAATCTTTCGCAGAAACGACTGGTGATCACGCAGCCGCCAGTAGAAAGTGGTGCGTTCGTGAGGAACCTGGCGCAGCCCGGTCGCAATCATCACGCGGTAATCCGGCAGCGCAGTCATGATGTGACCAACCATGCGATCGTATGCTTCATAAGCATCCAGGACCGGGTCGTCATTGGGGCGCACATACCACCCGGGATTCCGGGCATGCCCTTCGAAGGCTGCGGAATTGAACATGTAGTGATGTTGGATGTGCGCGCCGGCGTTGACGAACAGACTCGCAAAGTCCGGTCGTGTCTTCAGGGTCAACCGAATGAACAGGTCGCCGAGAAAGAGATCGAGCAACAATGCCCGCAGCCAGCGATGTCGAACTCCGCCAGCCGCAAGGCGCAGGTATTGCAGGTAGTTCCGCGGCCGCGCGTACCGCAGCAATCCGGTGATCAGCGAGAGAAACGCCGCCGCCGGCATTTTCGACTCGGCGTTCGCATTTACTGCCAGGCAGATTGCCCTGTGCATCCGCCGGAGGAACGCTGATCCGGTGACATTCGTCTGCGTCCAGGGATCCGGCACAAAGAATGCGGCATTGCGAGTCAGATTCCGGGCATTCATCGGGCTGATCGCTCCGACTCGAAGCCCTGCCGCCTCCAGCTGTTCCCAGACTTGCGGAATATCGTGCTCAACGATGTCCCCGAGACGGAACACCCTGTGTTCCGAAAGGCGCAGCCCCGTGTGTGCCGTGACCCACTGTATCCAGGGCTCGAGTTCCTCATATCGCTGCTCAGAAGTCGTCTGATGGACGCCATGCGCCTCCATGAGACGTCCGATAACCGGCAGTTTTCCATGCCGAACGTACTTCGCCACGAAGTCGAAGTTGATCTCGTTCAGCTCAATGAGGAGCAACCTGGTCACTCAGTCATCACCCCGCATCAGGAGCGCCCGGTAATCATCGATCAGTTGCCGACAAACGAGCCGAACATCAAACGTGGAGGTAGCGAGCGCGCGCGCATTCTCACCGAATGACCTCCAGAGCCCGCGCTCCCGGATTGCCCGCAGCATCGCCGTGGCGAGTGCCGCACTGTCTCTTGGCGGCACCAGCCAGCCATTCCATCCCTCGCGCACGACTTCACGACAACCGGGGACATCGGTTGCAATCATGGGCTTTGCCATGGCGGCGGCTTCCAGCAGAGACATGGGCGTCCCTTCCCGGTACGAAGGCAATACTACGACATCGGCGCTCGCGAGATGCTCCCGGACGTCGTCGACCTGCCCGACCCACTCCACACCAGCACTACTCGCCGCATCGCGCACATCCTGGTCGCTCATCGATGTCGGGTTGCGATGATCGGTACCTCCGACAAGGACGAACCGGGCGGGTTGACCCGTCTGCCGTACGCGTCGCGCCGCATCGAGGAATTCACCGACACCCTTCTCACGGAGGGCCCGGGACACCATGACGAATGCCGGCGCGCCTGCAACACCCGGGCGCTCGACCGGTGCGAACCTCCTGGTGTCTACACCCGAGCCTGAGATCAATCGACACTTCACCGCCGTTACCAGGCTCAAGACCAGGAAGTCGTCACGATCGCTGGCATTCTGAAAATACACGCGATCAACGCGGCGCAACGCGATGCGATAGAGAACCTGCACGGCCTTCCTCAGCCACGATCCGGATGAAGTGAACGTGTATCCCAGGCCGGTGATCATCACGACCCGGACCGGAACTCGCACAATCGCCGCTGCCATCGAACAGTAGATCACCGGCTTGATGGTGAAAGCGTGCACGACATCGGGTTTGACCTGCCGTAACAGCCGGCAGCAGGCGAGCAGGTACCGCAAGTCTGAGAAAACACTCACCGAGCGCCTTGCCAGCGGCATGCGGACGAACCGGATGCCGATCGCCTGAAGACGCTCTTCATAGCCGTCGCCGCCAGCGCCGCAGGCGACTACCTCGGCTCCCGTGGCGGTTAGTTCCTCGATCAGACGGCGCCGGAAATTGAAGGTCGTCCACGCACAGCGTGAAGCGATCACTACGCGACCGAGTTTCCTGCCGGGCATCAATCGTCAGCCGGAGGCAGCCTGCACATCCAACCAGGCCTGGAACATCAGCACGTCCCACAGATGGTAACCCCAGTCCCGATTTCCACCCACGTGTTCGTCCCATCGTTCGCGCACAGGTTCAGGACGAAAGTATCCGTCCCGTCGCAATCGAGTCTCAGAAAGCAACTCCTCCGCCCAGGGCCTGAGCGGACCTCGCAGCCACGACTGGATCGGAATGCCAAACCCCATCTTTGGGCGCTCGAAGATCTCGCGGGGCACGTGTCGACCCAGGATGTTTCGAAGTAAACGCTTGCCTGACTCGCGTGTGATGCGGTACTCGAGCGGCAGACTCCAGGCGAACTCCACTACGCGGTCATCCAGGAATGGCACCCGCGTTTCCAGCGAGACAGCCATGGCGGCTCGATCAACCTTGCAGAGGACGTCATCTGGCAGGTATGTCACCAGGTCAACGTACATCATCCGCTCGATGAAACTGCTCCCCCGCAGTCCCGTCGCGCCGGCGCGTTGAATGGTCGGGGGCTCTTCGCAATCGATCACGACCGCTTCCGGGGATGTCCAGTGGGAGATGAGTCCCAGGTACACGGCTTCCGGTGTAGCGACCTTCAGTGCGTCGCCCAGCTTTCGGATCTTGTCCCCGGGGTTGGATTGCCGCAGGTGCCTCGGTACCAGCCAACTCGCGATGTCATATGTGCGATTCCAGCACGCCATGGGAATGTTTTCGGTGGCCCAGACCAGTGCGCGCCTCATCGGGCTAGGCATGCTCGCAAGCTTGCGCCATGCCTGAAGACCCAGGCCGTAACGCGTGTATCCGCCGAACAGCTCGTCACCACCGTCGCCCGACAGACTGACCGTCACCTGCTGGCGCGCCAGCTTCGAGATCAGCACAGTCGGTACCTGGGATGAGTCCGCAAACGGCTCGTCGTAGATATGCGCCAGCTCAGGAATCACGTCCAACGCCTGTTGCGGCGATACATAGAGCTCGGTATGCGCCGTGCCCAGCGCCCCGGCCGCGCGGGCCGCGTACTTCGCCTCATTGAAATTCTCATCGTCAAACCCGACGGTGAACGTACGAACCGGGCGCGATGACAGGGACTGCATCAAAGCGACCACCAGGGTCGAGTCGATTCCCCCGGACAGGAACGCACCCACCGGCACGTCCGCGACCATCTGGCCGGCAATCGATGCCTGAAGCTTCCGGGTCAACTCGTCTTGTGCCTCATCCAGCGTCCCCTTGAATGGCGCCTCCAGGCCCGCGTTGCAGGCGTCCAATGCGGACCAATAGGGCCTTGGCCGCGCGTCGCGCCTGTTCGCCGACAACCAGATTAGGCACCCTGCGGGTAGCTTGTGGATGTTGGCGAAAATCGAGAACGGGGCAGGCACGTAATTGTGGCGAAGGAAGAGCGCCAGTGCGTCGCGGTCGACTCGGCGCTCGAAGTTCGGGTGGGCGCTCAGCGCCTTCAGTTCCGAGGCGAACAGCAGTGAGCCTTCCTGCCAGCCGTAGTACAGCGGCTTTTCGCCCAACCGATCCCGAGCCAGCAGCAATTCGCGCGATGACTGGTCCCAGAGTGCCAGTGCAAACATCCCCACAGTGCGCTTCAACGCGGCTTCCGGCGTCCACGCTTCGCAGGCCGCGAGCAGCGTCTCGGTATCGGATCGGCCGCGCCAGGGCCTGGACAGCCCCTCCTCCTCGAGGGCGCGACGCAGCTCCAGGTGGTTGTAGATTTCGCCGTTGAACGTCAATACATAGCGTCCGGTCGCCGACAACATTGGCTGATGGCCGGCTGGCGACAACTCCAGGATCGACAGGCGGCGATGTGCAAGCGCGATACCCGCCTCGTCATCTGCCCACACGCCCGAACTGTCGGGTCCCCGGTACACGAGGCGACCGGCCATTGCGCTTGCGACGCCGGCAAGGCCGGACGTCGGCCGGTCAGTCAGGTAGCCGGCGATTCCACACATCAGGCGGCCCCAGCGGCGGTCTGGATGCGCCGATACGTGTATTCGTCACATCCTGAACCGAGAAGGCCCACCGGACTCCCCATCTGCACGAACTCGCGCTCCAGTTCCAGACCGAGCGTACTCATGAGCCCATGGACCGCCGCCGGCGAGATCGATTCATAGGGATAGCCGCCGAGCCAGTCATGCAGATCGTGCTGAAAATCCATGCCGCGGTTCGCATGATGGTAATCGTGGATGTAGCGATCGAAGGATCCGCCGGAAAGCCGCAGCTTGGCTTTCAGCACCGCCCGAAACACCGCCTGTGCGACCCGTTGGCGCCGCTCACTTGCGCGGGAATACCACCGCTTCTCGATCCGCCACAGGGGGCACAGCATGGTGCGCCGGTAGAGTGCGAAGCAGAACAGACCACCCGGTCGCACCAGTCGCGCCGCCGCGCGCAACGCACGATTCAGATCGCCCGTGTGGTGAAGGACCCCCCACGAGTACACGACGTCGAAATCGCTTCCAAAGCGCGATTCCAGTTCGAAGACGCTGCATCTTTCCACGTGCCAGGACTTGCCTCCGGCACGGTTGGCCAGCAATGCCCGGGTGGTCGCAACGGAATTTTCGTCCAGGTCGACTGCTGTTGCTTCCCGTACTCCAAGCTCCAATGCGGCCAGGCTGTGCAGGCCGGATCCGCAGCCGATATCGAGCCAGCGCGCATCAAATAGCTGGTCTCCACACAAGCGTTGAATCTCCCGCTTGGCGCGCTCGATTCGCTCGTCGCCGATGAGTCCCGAATAGCTGGCCCAGTTCTTACCGAAAGCAAAGTGGCTACTGACATCCAGCAGATCCGGATCGCGGCTCATCATGCGGTACCGCCAATCCGTAACCACGTCTCCATAAAGCGTCCGGCCATCGCTTCGATGGCGAACTCGCGTTCGATCCATTGTCTCCGCTGGGCGCGACTGGATGCCGAGGCGGAATCTGAAAGGCATCGGCTCATGGCGTGCGCAAGTCTCTCAGGATCGCGCGGTGGAACGATCGCGCCGAATTCGCCGGTGATCAGCGCGGCATCGCCCACGTTGGTTGACACGCATGGGGTCCCGCAGGCCATGGCCTCCGCCACCACGTTCGGGAACGATTCACTGCAACTGGAGAGAACGTGCAGGTCGATCGCATTCATGATGTCGGCAACGTCGTCCCTGCACCCCAGCAGCATGACCCTCCCGGCAATGCCTGAATCGCGCAGGAGTCGGGCCAGATCCGCATTGGACGTGTCGATTCCCGCGCCTGCAAGCACGCAACGAACCTCCGGGAATTCCCGCACCAGCCTCCCGAGGGCCCCCAATAGAGTCGTGTGATCCTTCAATGGATCCCAACGCGCAACCATTCCCACGACGGGCACGGACGCGGGCACCGCCCACGCGTCCCGGAGCCGGGCACGCGCCTTCTCGTCCGGGCGATATACAGCGGTGTCCACTCCATTATGGATGACCACGAGCTTGTCCGCCGCGTAACCTGCATCACGATGGTGCGCAGCAGCGGCGCGCGAGCTGCAGATGATCACATCTGGCAGCGAGTTCGATAGCCAGGCACAAATCCGCCTCACCATGCGAGTCGACAACCGACTGGAGCGACTCGGCAGTTCCAGATTGCGGACGCCCCAGGCTATGGCGCGCGATCCGGCTATGCGCCCGGCGACACCTCCGACAAGGTCCGAATGATACATCCAGGTTTGCACGACATCGGCGCGCGCGCCCCGCAGCGCGCGAATGACCCGATACCAGTCCAGTGGATTGACGCCGATTCGCTGCATCCCGATGCACAGGACAGGAATGCCTGCCGCGGACAGCGGAGCGCCCCAGGCGCCTGGCCCACCGAGCGAAATGACTGTGTGCGCCACCCGGTGCCTCGTCGCCATCACGAGGCGTGACATCGCTCCCTCCGCTCCCCCCCGGTCGAGGCCTGTGATGACGTGAGCGACCTTCACCGCAGTACCGCCTCAATGAGATGATTCCAGCGATCCAGGATGACCGGCAGCGCGTAGTCCCGTCTCACGATTTCCGACGCCCTCTGTCCCAAGCGCTCCCGTGCAGCGGCATCGGACATGAGCGCCTGCAAGGCCACTGCCATCGCCTCCGGATCAGCTGGCGGTACAAGATGCGCAAGATCTCCGTCCTGGGACAGTTCACGCGGTCCGCTCGGACAATCGGTTGTCACGCAAGCGACTCCCAGTGCCATTGCCTCGAGCATTGCGTTCGGGAATCCCTCGAAGTCCGACGACGATACGAAGAGGTCAGCTTCCAGAAGTCTTGCCCAGAGGCTGTCGGTGCGACCATGAAATCTCACGCGGCCCTGGAGTCCCGATCGATTGACCTGCTCGATCAACGATTCCAGCAGCTCGCCTTCGCCCCAGATCTTCAGATCCCAGTCCTGGAAGCGGCCGGCCACCAACGAGAACGAGTCGATGAGGACGTCAAACCGCTTTTGCCAGGTAAGACGACCAGCGGCAACGACGCATTTTCTCCCGGCGGCACGGCGGACTTCCCGAGGTGCGCTCGGGAAGTCGGGCGGCAGCGGATTGGGGATGACTTCGACGTGGGTCGAGCCGGCGATCATCGACGCCAGACTCACCCCGGCGCGCGCCGTCTGCACGACGATCCCGGCGGCCATGGGGTAGGTCGCCCACCGCAGTCGCCGCAACAACCAGCTGGTTTCGCGTTCGGACGATGGGTCTACGCGCTCGCTTACGATGACGGGGATGTCCGCGCCGGTGGTCGCCAGCAGTCCCAGCACATTGACATTGGTGAGGAACGAAACGATGACGTCCGGCTCGATGTGCAGGGCCAGTCTGCGCAACCGGGACAGCCTGCGCCAGTAGGCAGTTGGATTCCGGCCAGTGCATCCCGGAAAGTCAGCCAATCGCGTGAAACTGACGGCGCCAGGCAGTTGATAGTGCTGTCGGGGTCGAGACGAGAAAGTCGCGACGACATGCACTTCCAATCCGCGTTGAACCCATGCGGATGCCAGTGACACCACAACACGCTCGGCGCCACCGGCGCCCAGGTCGCTAACGAGCACCAGGATTCTCCGCATGGACTGGCACTCCATGCGTTACGCCGTCCGTCTTCGGCGGAATGAGAATTCATTGCACCCGCTGGTCGCGCCCTGAATCTGGATCAGTTCGAATTCACCATGGAATTGCACGACCTCGTCTACCGTTGCCACCTCAAACGGATAACCGCCCAGCCAATCCAGGTAATCGCGCCACAGGGACATGCCGCGTTCCAGTGGCGTCCGCTGCAGCGCACGCCAGATCCGCCGGGCCATCAGCATCGGCAGGTGTGCTCCGACGATCACCGGACGCATCCACGAACGGACGCAGTACTGCTTCTTGACGACCTTCCAGTAGCTGGAGCGCCAGCCCTGATCGTTGTAGATCGCGATGATGAGTCGTCCGTCCGGATTCACCAGCTCGGCGGCGTTGCGGCAGGCCGTCCACAGGTCTCCGGTGTGGTGGAGCACTCCCCAAGAGTACACGATGTCGAATTTGCCCAATCCCAGCAAGTAGCTCCGATCCAGGACGGAGCCGCGCTCGATGCGCCATCTTGCGTGCGGCGCGTGAGCAACCTTGAGCGCGCGCGCACATTCGACACAACCCTGGTCGAAATCGAAGGAATGAACATCGGCGCCCAGCCTCGCGGCGGCAAGGGAGAAGAGACCGCTGCCACAGCCGATGTCCAGAAACCGTCTCTGCTGCATGCCCTCCGGGATGGCCTTCTCCAGGGAACGGATGGCCCCGATGACCCGCTCCTCGCTGATCGCAAGACGCTGCCAATTGGCGCCGAAATCGAAACGAGTCTGATCGTCCATGCTTGACTCCGTAAGTCGCCAACATGATAGTGGATGCAGCGTGCTCGACCAACGCGAGTATTCAACGCAATCCGTGTTCGCGGCGGCAGTTGCCAGATCATGAAACGCATGTTCTTCAGCACTCTTGCGGTTGCGCTTGGATTGCTGCTCGCATTCACCTTGCTCGAGTTGATTCTCTGGCTGTTTCCGGTGCGCGAGACATTCCTGACCGAATCAGTAACGGCAGATCAGCCCTACATTCGATATCGCCCCAATCGTTCGATCATCTTTTCTGTCGGCTGGAATTTCTCCACAGTCGCCGAGAAACGCACCAACAACTATGGCTACTTCTCAGCTTCAGACTTCGATCCCGACGGGCAAACGCCCCTTGTCGCCGTCATTGGCGACTCCTATGTGGAAGCGGCCCAGGTTGAAGACGCGCAGTCTGTGCATGGCGTGTTGGCAAGGCGAGTGGACGAAGCTGGCCGCGTGTATGGAATCGGTATATCGGGCGCACCGTTGTCGCAGTACCTCGCATTTGCTGAGTTTGCGCGGGACAACTTCGATCCGGACTTGGTTGTTGTCGTCATTGTTGGCAATGATTTCGACGAAAGCTTGCGCAAGTACGCCCGTCGTCCCGGTCAATACCAGTTCGATGACTGCAATCAGCAAAGCGCGCCCTGGCGACTAGAGCCTCTTCGCCCCGATCCCTGGTACATGGCTCTGGCCAAGCGTAGCGCCCTCGTCCGCTATTTGATGCTGAACGTGGGCCTGAACCGGTTCGTTTCGTCGATTCGATATCGCGGAAGCGCGCAGGAAAATGGCACTGCATTTGTTGGAAACACCTCCGCGTCCGCTTCCCCGCAACGGCTTGACGACTCACGCTGCGTGGTCGACCGATTCATCGAGATGCTCCCGCTCCGGGCTGGACTGTCGCCCGACAATATCGTGCTTGTCCTGGATGGCATGCGCCCCGAACTCTACTCTGCTGATACGCTCCTCGCGGCAAAGCGCACCTATTTCTCGCTGATGCGCGATTACGTGATCGAAACGGCGACGACAGCCGGCTTCACCGTAGTTGATCTGCAGCCGGTTTTCCGGGCCGACTATGCCCACCATCAACTACCATTCGAGGTCCCTGCTGATGGACACTGGAACGCGCGTGCTCACGGGCTTGCGGCACAAGCGATTGCGGCTACGGAAGCTTTCCAACGTGTCATGGGTCACCGGGACCGCAGCAGCGGCAATCGCCGGCGTACGAACGTCGCAATTGTCGAAGCGCAAAGCACCGCAATGACGCCCTGAGCGGCGGCGGCGCCCACTAGTCCCCACGTATCGACGACCACCGGCCCCGCGGCGAACATGAGCAACGCGCCACCAAAGTACGCGACGGTCGCGACCTTGTGATGCCCCGTCATCGATGCGAGCACCCCCACCGGGCCAACAAGGGCAACGACAAGCTGTGACGCCAGGAGAATCAGAGCCAGTTCATAGGCCAACTGGAACTCCTGCCCAAACAACGTCAGCACCCATCTTCCCGCGACGGCAAATGCACCGAGAATAACTCCGGCAAATCCCGCGCCCAATACCACTATCGACTGCAGCAGTCGCCGCAATCCCGACCAGTCGTGACAGCTTGCAAGCGCTGACATCCGCGGACCATATACGAACTGGATGGCGATCATCACAAAAAGACCCAACTGCGAAATCTGCTTTGCGATCTGATAGGGACCAATCGCCTCGGGCGCAAGTGTCAAGCCGAGGATCATGGTGTCCGAGTGGTAAGCCAGCAGGTAGCTGGCGTTCACCAGCATCAGCGAGAGCCCCAATATGGTCCAATGTCTTGTCTCGCTTTGCTCAGCTAGAACCGATGAACTGGCGGGAACCAGTCGACTAACAAGCATGACCAGCAGAACAGTCGCCGCGAACGCGGACAACCACATGACGCCCATTGCCACTGTGGCGCTGAACCCGGCGTTCGCGATCGTAGTCATGCCGGCGAGCGCCAGCAGTACAAGAGCTGGGCGCAGGATCTGATCGGGCAGTAGAGCAAGGTTCGCTCTTCCCAGCGCAAGCAGACCAGCCTGCAGGATGCCGTTGATGGCTATCGACTGCGACACGAGACATGACATGAGAAGTACGGCGCCGTGGTTGTTCGCCATGCCGGTCGCAAGCATGCCGATCACCAACAGGACAGTTCCAGCCAGCCAGCCATGCAGGACAACTCGCCGGCCGTGCGTCAGTACCTTATGCAATTGCGACTGATGCGTCGCGGCCGCTGCACCACCGACGCGCATGATTACCGCGTCACTGCCCAGTCGACTCCACGTGCCAACGATAGTGGCAACAGCGAAGTAAAACGAGAATACGCCAAACATCTCAGCTCCGAGGATTCGAGCCATCGCAAGCTGGACGGCGAACGCCAGTACGACGCCGGCAGCCTGAATCGTTACCGGCGTAGCGCCGCCTGCAAGGGTCTTCACGAGTAGTGGTCCGAGGGCGAATCGGAAACTGTCAACTCAACTCGCCACGGGCGTGCGAACAAATTCGCCCGATCGGCGACTTCGGCGTCGCAATGCACTTCCCGCAAGCAAGGCAGCCGTGCAGGCAATGAGGCCGAGTCCAGAAAACAATGCATGTGTGGGATCTCCGTACATCACGCGAAATCCCAACAGAATTGCCCACGCCAGGCCAATCAATCGGCCAGTACCGGAGCTGTTCTTAAAAAAAGCGTCGGCGACTCTGGTTACGACCGCCAGACCGGCTGCCATGCCAAGTGCCCCGATGGCGCCGGCGCTGAAATAGCCTGTACCCAGCAAATCTGGCGGGACCGGGTGATTCAGGACTTGCTGGTTCACGAGCGCAATGATCATCGGTTGGTCCAGTCCCAGGAGTTTCTGCGGCAAGAGGGTCACAAGCGCCAATGGAAAGTCCACAAACCAGCGTAGCGGGACATCAAATGGAGAGACATCCAGCGTATTTGCGAGTGAATACACCGGAAACGAGAATTCCAGCAAGGGCATGACAAGCAACTGGCGAGGGACGTCAATGATCGACCAGAAGGCCTGATCGACCGCCTCCGGTGAGACAAAGATCCAGAGCGCATACTTGCCAAACACGATCATTAGCATCCCCGCTACCGCGCCGATGAGTGCCGTTGCGCCACTAATGCGGCCGTCTCGCCGACTACACGCATAGGTCACGAAAACTGCGAGATACGCAGCCAATGAAAGCCGTCCGCCACTGTGCAACAGGCCGGCGATCGCAAGCAGAACTGCAACAGCAAACACAACGGCCCAAGAAAACCTGTGCCTCGATGCGTGCAGAAAATGTCCGCAGGCAAGGAAAGATGCGGGCACCGCAAAGAGAACAAGGTTTCGCAAGAACAACCACTCCGTTTCTACCGGTGCCGCACCTGCACGAAATGCCATCGCATACTGAATAAGGATCCAGGCTCCACCGACTGACTTGATCATTACCGCCGCGGCGCAGCCCGCAATGACAAGCGACGCAAGCGTCACGGTACCTACCAGGGCGCGCTGCGAATCGAAATCCGCCCGTGGCACGGCGCGTCCAATGCGTTCGGTCCATTTAGCGCAATAGACGGCCACGAATGTCAGGTAGCAAGGAGTCCAAGTGCCGTCGCCAAACTGAACGCAGGTCCTGCGTGATCGATCCCCATTGCCCAGTCAAACGGCCCGAAATCCTCGGGCTCCAGCACTTGGACCCCAACGGGCGCAATGCCGAAGCAAACTGCAAACACGCAACTCGTCACGAACCTTGCATCGAACACAATGCCATCGACGTGCCGTTTCATTTCGAAGGCGAAGATGCATCCCAGAAGCGTCAGCCCTAGGACTACGGTCACTGCCTGATACATGGTTCTTGACGATAGGCCGAACGTCTATGGGCGTTGGGTGCTCGCGTGATCGCTCTCTCGCAACCTGCGCGTGAGAAGCTCGAGGACTGCCCACGCTCCCACCGCAAGACCCGCAGCTAGCAGGATGGCAATTGCGACTGAAGGCCGGGCGGTTCCTTTTTTCGGCGGAACGACCGCATCATCAATGACACGAAACGCAAAATCGTCGGAAATGCGCGCCAGCATCAGCGCCTTTAGTCGCGCCTCAGAGATGCGTGCGGCCGCTTCGCGCAATTCTATTGTCGTGGCTTTCGCCATTTCGCTCTCGAGGAACTTGAGGGCCGCTTCGTTTTCCCGGAGAACTGACGATCGCAGCCTCTCGTTGGCAAATCGAATGTACCGATTTGCAATTCCTGCAGCGGTGGCCGCATCAGGCCAGGTTACGACAATGGTTGTTACGTCGGTCTTGGGATCCGTCGAGATTTTCAGGACTTGCCTGACAATACGATCTGCAATTTGCCAGTCATTAGGGGCAGCGTCGCGCCATGACTGCTGCAGCGAGTCCCACCAATCCGGGAACAGTGCCGGTACCAGTCCTTCTGCAACCGCGAAGTCCCTCGCAAGCTTTCGCGACGCCAATACCGCCAACGCCCGAGACTTTTCGTTGCCACCTGGCACAGTACCGAGTCCCTGCAATCCGGCCAGGCCTCCAAATTGTGACATCAGTGCGGCGAGTTGGCTGGGTTGAGCGTCGGATTCGGAGTAGATGACTGTCGCGCGCACCCGATACACCGGCGGCGTCAACAACAGGTACGCGAGCGCCCCGCCCACTCCAATGATCGACGCTAGCGCCCATAGGCGCCAGCGATACGCACCCGGCATTTCGGGTCTTCCGCGAGCCGTCGTTGCTTCAGGCTTGCTCATTGTCAATCAGAACGTGTTGACCGCCGCCACCGCCACGGCAATCTGGTACAAGATCTGCGTCGCACTCGTCCACACGGTGAGCGGCTGCAGTTTCCTCGCATCCATCGGCACGACGATGGTGTCGCCCGGCTGGATATCGCGCACGCCACTGCGGCTGAACCAGCCGCTGCCCGGCGCCGATGCCACGCTGCCATTTGCCCGGACCACGAAGATGCGCCGCTTGTCCGCCCGCTGCGCCAGTCCACCGCTGCGTTCGATGTAATCGTCGCGAGTCAATCCCGCCTCGTACAGGTGAGACGTGGCGCTTTGGACCTCGCCGATGACGGTCACTTCCTGCGTCGTGCGCGGCACGTACAGCCGATCGCCGTCCCTGACGATAACATCGTCATGGGACCCGCCGTTCGCCCGCATGACGCGCTCGAGATCGATCACGAGCCTGCCAACGGCCTTGGTTCCGCGCAGGTCGGCGAGCAGGGCCTGACCGGCTGTCAACGCCTCGGCGGTTTGCGCGCCGTCCTGCGACTGCGCCTGTTGCAGCGACAGCGCCGCCAGTTCCCGTTGCAGCCGTTCGGCCAACACCTCGATCTGCTTCTGCTCGCGCTCGCGCAGTTCCTCGCGCGTGAACACGCTGCCGCGCGGGAACGCGAGTCGCGTCAGGCCGCCCGCCCGCTCGATGACGGAACGCAGCGACTCGCCGCGCTTGACCGGATACGCCCCGGGGAAACGCACCTCCCCCGCGATGGTGACCATCTCCTGCTCGTGCCAGTCCGGAATCTCACGGATGACGATGTAATCGTAGGGTTGCAGCGCAAGGTCGGCCGCCGCGTTGCCGGTCAGCACGTCCGCCAGTTGGATCTCGATGACTGCGGTCTGCCCCCGCTCGCCGCCGACCACCTCGTAGCGGGTCAGTTCGGCCACGCCGCCGTATGCCGCCTCGTCCAGGTTGCCGCCGGCTCGAAGCAGGTCGCTCACGGTCATGCCGGGCTCCAGGGGGTACTGCCCGGGCACCTTGACGTGACCGCCGATGCCCACGATCCGCCTCGGTTCGTCGCGGCTGCTCTGCCGCTCGAGTTCGCGCAGGATCGGCCCGACCACGCGCTCGCGACTCGTCGCGAGGTCGAACACATGCACCCGGTCGCGCGCCTCCAGCACGACGTTCGCCTCGCCGGCGGGGTCCCTGACTGCTCGCGCGAGATCCGCCGACACGACCGAGACGATGCGATTCGGTCCGGTCTCGCGGCGAATCAGCACGTAATGCTGGTCCGCGCGCGGTTGCAGTTCGTCGAGACTGCCGATCAGGTCCGTGAGCCGCATGCCGGGGCGATGCTGCTGGCTGCGCGGGCGGTGGACGTTGCCTTCCAGACTTACCGCGCCTTCGAGGACATCCCGGATCGGCTGGATGCGTATCAGGTCGCCCGACTGCACGCGCTGCACGCGGGCCGCCGGCAACGAGAGGTCGAGGTCCACCACCGTGCGATTGCGCCGTTCGTCGATGCGCTCGAGCCTGGCCGTGCGCGGGTCTGCCGTCGGCGTAAGCCCGCCTGCGAGGAACAAGATGTCGGCCGCCGTCGCACCTTCGCGCACCTCGTAGATCGCCGGGCGCTGGATCTCGCCGTCGATGCCCACGGTCGGGCCCACCGGAGGGATGAAGATCACATCGCCCGGAAGCAGCCGCGCGTCGTTGCTGGTGTCACCCGCAAGCAGCAGGTCGTAGAGGTCGAGACGCTTCATCACCTGGCCGTTGCGCTTGAGTTCGATGTTGCGCAGCGAGCCGATCGGCTTCACGCCGCCGCTCGCGAACAATGCATTGGTGATGGTCGAAAGTCCGCTCACCGTATACGACCCTGGCCGCTCGGCCTCGCCCAACACGAGAATCTGGATCGAACGCAGCGAACCCATGGAAACGCTGGCTCGCATGCCGATCATCTGTTCCGAGACGCGCCTTTCGAGCAATCCCCGTGCAGCGTCAAAACGCATGCCGGCCACGGCGATCGGACCGAGCTCGGGGAAATCCACGACGCCGTCGCGCCCGACCACGAGCGTATAGCGTCCGCCCCGCTCGCCGATGAGCTGCACCTCGAAGGTGTCGCCTGGGCCGATCACGTATTCGGACGGCACCGGGATATCGGTGGCAGGGGCAAAGGTGGTCGGGACGCTGCGGAAGAGCTCGTAACCAAACGGCTGCAGCAACGGCTCGACCGGCAACAGGCGTACCGCGAACTGGAATCCACGCAGCGACGGCTCGGCGTTGAGGCGCGCGTTGGCCTCTCCCGCCGTGAGTCCAGCGAGGGCCACGGTCGTTGCATCGGGAAGCGTCAATCTGCCGACCCGATCGAGCTGGTAGGGATTGCCGGCCAGCACGCGCTGGTGGAATTCCTGGTTCGAGCGGTCCGGAGCGGCAGTGCGATCCGGCGACTCAGGTACGGTCAACGAGAGCAGCAGCGAATCGCCCGCGCGTAAGCGCGGTTCTGCAGGAACCATCGCAAGAGTCGCTTCGTCCCGCGTGCCTGGCTTCGGCATGGACGTGGGCAGCGCCGGTGCCGGCGGTGGCGACGTCTCCTGGGCGTTCTGCACCTGTTCCAGGATCTGACGCTGCTGCTCGGGCGTCAGCGAGCGGAACGCGTCGATTTGCTGCTGCGTCTGGGCAGCGGCAGCGGTGCTGGCCGCAGCGAACAACAGTGCCACCAGCACGCGGGTTAGATTCATTCGAACGACGCCGACCATTGCGCGAAGCCCCGCAGGTCCGAGGAATCCGTTCCCGTCACCCCGCCCTCCCGCTCTTCATAACCGATGCCGAGCCGCAGGTCGCCGCCCAGCAGGCTGCGCCGATGGTACAGGTCCGCGGAGCGGATCGCAGCCGCCACCGGCGAGACCGACTGCACGGGGTTGGCGGACTCCCGGTTGATGTCCGCATCCTGCAGCGCGAACTCCCAGCTCTCCCCGCCCGCCTCCACCAGCATGAACCCCGCCGCCCACTGCCGGCTGTCGCCGTCGAGCGCGTGCCCGACCGAGCGGCCACGGTACTTGTAGCCGTCGCTGTAATTGGAATTCCAGTACGCGCAGCCGAACTGCGGCTCGCTCTGGTAGAAGGCACAGGTCGTGTCCGCGAACTCGAGATGCGCACGCCACGACCGCTCGCCGATGCCGCCCCAGGCCTCGACACCCGCAAGCCCCAGGTACTTGCTCGGCATCGAATTCGCCTCGTCCTCGCCGATCGCCTGCATGTAGAACGCGGCGGGCAGCCACGGCAGCGACCAGCGCAGATCCACGCCGGCCATCTGGTTGCCGGGCTGCAGGCTCGGGTCCTGGTCGTTGTCGTTGCCGGCGAGCAGATCGAGGAAGGTGTCGAAGTCGCAGGGCCTGCCCTCCCCGCACCACTGCGCGCTGCGTGACAGTCCCAGCTCGAACCGCGGGTGCGGCTTCCACGTCACGCGCATGCCGAAGAATCGCGCATCCGGCGCATCGTCCCGGCTGCCCTCGAACTGTCCCATCGTGGTCACCAGCCGCCACTGGCCGATCCAGGCGAGCCAGGGATGCTCGCTGGCATCCGAGTAATTGCGCTCGACGCTGACGGCCGGCAGCGGCCGCGCATTGGTGCCGAGGATGAGACTTCCCTCCCAGCCGGGTCCCCACCAGCGATCGACGTAGCCGGCCGACAGCATCCAGTTGCCGAGCACCATCCCGACGTAACTGCCGTCGGGCCGGAAGTCCTTGCCGTCGTCGGCGTCCGCGACTGCGGTCGCCTTCAGCCGCCAGGCGAAGCGCTCCCCGGTGTACTGCATCGCACCGGCGAGCTCGCCCTCTTCGCGCGCGATGTCGCCGAAGCGGCGCAGCGTCATGGGATTCTCCGAACCGGCGACGCGAACCTCGAAATCGAGCGCGCCGATCTGCGTCGCTGCACGCGCGGCCGCGCGCACGCGCGCGAGCGCGGCGGCGAGGTAGGCTGGCAGTTCCGCATCATCGCCGGCGCTGCGCACGTCTCGCGCGACCTCCGCCCAGGACACCGGCCAGGCCGACAGCGGCGCCCGCACGATGCCGGCGTCCGACAGGAGTTGCAGGTCGTGCCGCAGACGCGCATCGCCGGGCGCAAGCCAGGGATCCGCGACGGAAGGCGACGCCAGGAGGCTTGCGAGGAGCGGCAGGATGCCCTGCACCGTTTTCAAGACGGGCCGAGGAAACAGGCGTAACCTCCCGATCCTGTTGGTAAATTTGCCGGGCATTGTAGGCGCCCCGGCAAATCCGATGCAACAGAATACCGCGTCAGCGGTGGCGGGCGATCCAGCCGGCGAGCCCTGAGAGCTCCGCAGGAGGGGTTTTCCCGGCCAGCGGCAGCAGTGCCCCGCAGAGCTTCTTGCCGAGCTCCACGCCCCACTGGTCGAAGGGATTGACGTCCCACAGCACCGACTGCACGAACACGCGGTGCTCGTAGAAAGCGACTAGCCGCCCGAGCATTGCCGGGTCGAGCCGCGGGAACACGACCAGCGAGACCGGCCGGCTGCCGGCATGGCAACGATGCGGATCGCCGGACTCGTGCCCCGCCATCAGGGCCTGCGCCTGCGCCAGGCAATTGGCGATGACGAGCTCGTCCGCCGCCGCGTCCGCGGCGCCGCCGAGCGGCAGCAGCAGGTCCGCGCTGACATGCGCCGTGCCCTGGTGCAGCAGCTGGAAGAACGAATGCTGCGCGTTCGAGGCCGGCTCGCCGAAAATCACCGCGCCCGTGTCGCCGATGACTTCCTCGCCGCCCTGCGTGACCGACTTGCCGAGGCTCTCCATCTCGAGCTGCTGCAGGTATGCGGGCAGGCGCGCCAGGCGCTGCGTGTACGGCAGCACCGCGTGGCTCGCGCAGCCCTGCACGTTGCGGTTCCAGTGCGCGAGCAGGCCAGCGAGCACCGGCAGGTTCTCGTGCGGCTCCGCATGGCGGAAGTGCTCGTCCATCGCGTTCGCGCCCGCGAGCAGCGCCTCGAAGTTCTGCGTGCCGATCGCGAGCTCGATGACGAGCCCGACCGCCGACCACAGCGAGTAACGCCCGCCGACCCAGTCCCACATCTCGAAGCGCGCATCGGCGGCGACGTCGAACTCGTCCATGGCCGCGGCGTTCGTGGACACCGCCGCGAAATGCGCGCGCACCGCCGCCTCGCCGAGCTTCTCGACCACCCAGGCGCGCGCGCGCCGGGCATTCGCGAGCGTCTCCGGCGTCGTGAAGGTCTTGGAGCAGACGATGAACAGCGTCCGCGCCGGGTCGAGGTCCCCCACGAGGTCCGTGAACTGGGTGCCGTCCACGTTCGAGACGAAGTGGCAGCGGACGTGGCCCGTGTGGTACGGCCTGAGCGCCGCCACGGCCATCGCCGGGCCGAGATCGCTGCCGCCGATGCCGATATTCACGACGTCCGTGAAACGCGCGCCGGTCCGGCTCCTGCGCTTCGCGGTGTGGATGTTCCGCACGAATGCCGCGCAGCGCGCGCGCATGGCGCGCACCGCGCCCTCGAGCGGCACGAGCCTCGGCGGCACCGCGGCGCCGGCGGGGGCCCGCAGCAGCGTGTGCAGCGCCTGGCGCCGCTCGCTGACATTGACGATGCCGCCGTCGAACATGGCCTCGATGCGGGCGCGCAGTTGTGCCTGCTCGGCCTCCAGCAGCAGGACGGCGAGCGCCTCGACGTCCAGCCGCTCGCGGCTGAAGTCGAACAGCAGGCCGTCGAACTCGCGCGAGAAGTGCTTGAAGCGGTTCGGATTGGCCGCAAACAGTTCCCGCACCGGCTTGCCGGCGAGCCGCCTGGCGTGGCCTGTGAGGCTCTCAGCCAAGGTTGGTGACCCTCGGGTCCGGCGGGCCGCCGCCCTTGTAGTACTCGAGATACCAGTCCACGAAGCGGCGCACCCCCTCCTCGACCGGCGTCGCGGGCCGGTAGCCGACGTCGCGCACGAGATCCTCGGCATCCGCCCAGGTGTCCGGAACGTCGCCCACCTGCAGCGGCAGCAGGTTCATCTCGGCCTTGCGCCCGAGGCACTGCTCCAGCACCGCGATGTAGTGCATCAACTCGACCGGCCTGTTGTTGCCGATGTTGTACAGCCGGTAAGGCGCGCTGGAAGTCGCCGGGTCGGGTTCGTTGCCGTCCCAGGTCGCGCTCGGCTGCGCGACGTGGTCGAGTGCGGCGACCACGCCGCCCGTGATGTCGTCCACGTAAGTGAAATCGCGTCGGTGCTTGCCGTAATTGAAGACGTCGATCGGCTTGCCTGCCAGGATGTTGCGCGTGAACAGGAAGAGCGCCATGTCCGGCCGGCCCCAGGGGCCGTACACGGTGAAGAACCGGAGTCCCGTCACCGGCAGCCGGTAGAGATGCGCGTAAGTGTGCGCCATCAGCTCGTTCGCCTTCTTGGTGGCGGCGTAGAACGAGAGCGGATGATCCACGTTCTGGTGCACCGAGAACGGCATCTTCGTGTTGGCGCCGTACACCGAACTGGTCGAGGCGAACACCAGGTGCTCGATGCCGTGATGGCGGCAACCTTCCAGCACGTGCAGGGTGCCCGTCAGGTTGCTGTCGGCGTAGGCATGCGGGTTCTCGATCGAGTAGCGCACGCCCGCCTGCGCGGCGAGATGCACGACGCGCTGGAACTTCGCCCGCGCGAACAGCGCTTCCATGGCGGCGCGGTCGGCGAGGTCGATCCGCTCGAAGCGGAAGCCCCTGCGCGCCGTGAGCCGCGCGAGGCGCGCCTGCTTGAGCGTCGGGTCGTAGTACGGATTGAGGTTGTCGAGGCCGGTGACCTCGTCGCCGCGCGCGAGCAGCGCCTCGGCCACGTGGTAGCCAATGAACCCCGCGGCGCCGGTGACGAGCACCCGCATCAGAGCCGCCCGTCGGCGTGCCCGCGCTTCAGCACGTACTTGATGTCGTAGATCACGTGTGTGCGCTTCGCGAGCGCGCGGATCTGGGCCGGCTTCATCGCCTTGAACTCGCGGTGACCGACCGCGAGCACGATCGCGTCGTAGCGGCGTTTCGCCGGCCGCGCCAGCAGCTTGATGCCGTACTCGTGCTTCGCCTCTCTTGCGCTCGCCCAGGGGTCCCAGACATCCACGCGCGCGCCGAAATTCTGCAGTTCCCGCACCAGGTCCGCCACCTTCGAGTTGCGCAGGTCCGGGCAGTTCTCCTTGAAGGCGAGGCCCATGACCAGCACGCGCGCCCCCTTGACGTGGATCTTCTTGCCGGTCATCAGCCGCACCACCTCGCCCGCGGCGTAGAGCGCCATGTTGTCGTTGATGCGCCGCCCCGCGAGGATCATCTCGGGGTGGTAACCGATCTGCTCGGCCTTGTGCGTCAGGTAGTACGGATCCACGCCGATGCAGTGCCCGCCCACCAGCCCCGGCCGGAACGGCAGGAAGTTCCACTTGCTGCCGGCGGCCTCGAGCACCTCCTCGGTGTCGATGCCGAGCCGGCGGAAGATCATCGCGAGCTCGTTGATGAGCGCGATGTTGACGTCGCGCTGCGTGTTCTCGATCACCTTGGCGGCCTCGGCGACGCGGATCGAGGACGCCGGGTGGGTGCCCGCGGTCACGATCGTGCCGTAGAGCTTGTCCACGAACTCCGCGGCCTCGGGCGTCGAGCCGGAAGTCACCTTCCGGATCGTCGGCAGGCGGTGCTGCTTGTCGCCGGGGTTGATGCGCTCGGGGCTGTAGCCCGCGTAGAAGTCACGGTTGAACCTGAGCCCCGACTCGCGCTCGAGGATGGGCACGCAGACCTCTTCCGTGCAGCCGGGGTAGACGGTGGACTCGTAGACCACGATGTCGCCGCGCTTCAGGACCTTGCCGACCGATTCGCTCGCGCGAACGAGCGGCGTCAGGTCCGGGCGCTTGTGGCCGTCGATCGGCGTCGGCACCGTCACGATGAACACGCGGCAGCGCCGCAGGTCCTTGAGATCGGCGGTGTAGCGCAGGCGCCTGGCGGCGCGCAGCTCCCGGCGCTCGACCTCGAGCGTGCGGTCGCGTCCGCGCCGGAGGTCCGCGATGCGGTCGCGGTTCACGTCGAAGCCCGTCGTGTCGTAGTGCTTGCCGAACTCGACCGCGAGCGGCAGCCCGACGTAACCCAGGCCGATCACGCCGATGCGGCAGTTGCGCAGGCTGAGCGGCGGATGCTTCTTGCGACGCATGAAAACCTCTAGTAGGGGACGCACCCCTATTATCTATTTAATAGGGGTGCGTCCCCAATTAAAGCAGGTAGAGCACTGCAAGTACCGCGGCGCCGGTCATCGTGACGAGATAGGGCGCGGCCATCCACACCATCCTGAAATATGACAGGCGGATCAGCGGCGCGAGCGCGGAGGTCAGCAGGAACAGGAAGGCGGCCTGACCGTTGGGTGTGGCTATGCTCGGGATGTTGGTGCCGGTGTTGATCGCGACCGCCATCGCCTCGAACTGCTCGCGCGAGACCGCGCCCGACAGGAGGGCCTGCTTCGCCTCGCTGATGTAGATCGTCGCGACGAACACGTTGTCGCTGATGGTCGAGAGGAACCCGGACGCCGCGAAGAGCGCAATCGGCTGGTCGGCGGGCTCGAGCGCCAGCACCCATTCCAGGAACGGGCCGAACAGGTTCTGCTGGTGGATGACACCCACGATCGCGAAGAACACCACGAGCAGCGCCGTGAACGGCAGCGCCGCCTCAAAGGCCTTGCCGAGCCGGCCCTCCTCCACCACGCCGGTGAAGGCGGTCGCGAGCACGATGATCATGAGGCCGATCACGCCCACTTCCGCGACGTGGAAGGCGAGCGCGCCGACCAGGAGCAGCGCCACCAGTGCCTGCACCAGGATCACCTGGCGGTGCTTCGCGGTCATCTGCGCGGACTCGTGGCGCTCATGCTCGATCAGCACCTCGCGCACCGAGGCCGGCATCGGCGTGCCGTAGCCGAACCAGCCGAGCTTTTCCACCAGCACGCAGGTCACCAGCCCCGCCACGACCGCGGGTGCCGCCACCGGCGCCATCTCGGCCGCGAAGCGGAGGAAGTCCCAGCCGGCCTCCTTGCCGATCAGCAGGTTCTGCGGCTCGCCGACCAGCGTGCAGACGCCGCCGATCGTGGTGCCGACCGCGCCGTGCATCATGAGGCTGCGCAGGTAGCCGCGGAACTGCTCGAGGTCGGCGTCCGGGTGGGCGCGCTCGGAGGCCACGTGGTGATACACACCGTAGAAACCGCCCGCGACCGTGATCATGACGGCGAGCACCGTCAGGGCGTCCAGGAAAGCCGACAGCACGGCTCCCACGACGGCAAACAGGAACGCGAGCGCGACGTTCGACTCGATGCGCACCAGCAGCTTCGTGAACGTGTACACGAGCATCTCGCGCAGGAAATAGATGCCCGCCACCATGAACATCAGGAGCAGGATCACCGGCAGGCCGGTCTCGATCTCGTGGTAGATGCCCGCGGGCGAGACCAGGCCCATGATCGCGGCCTCGATCGCGAGCAGGCCGCCCGGCTGCAACGGGTAGCAGCGCAGCGCCATCATGAGCGTGGCGATGAACTCGAACAGCATCGCCCAGCCGGTGACGACCGGGCCGAAGGCCGCGAGCAGCAGCGGGTTCGCCGCCAGGCAGGCGACGATCAGCCACTTGTACCAGTCGGGTGCGTGGCCCAGGAAGTTGCGCCCGAAGGCCCCGGCCAGCGTGCCCGTCATCCGCGTTCCCTGTCGCCCGGTAGCAGGCGGAACAGCGCCGGGCCACTCGCCGCGCGCTCCACGGCCACCAGCGCCTCCTCGTGCGCGGCAAGCTCGGCGGCCGTCGGATGGATGACCGGGATGCGCACGTCGCGGCGGCGCGCGCGCCGCGACTCCCCGGCCGCGTCGTCCTCCGCCGCGAGCCCGTGATCGAGCGAGAGCGCCGCCTGTCCGCCGCTCATGGCGAGGTAGACGTCCGCCAGGATGCGCGCGTCGAGCAGCGCGCCGTGCAGGTCGCGGCCCGAGTTGTCCACCTTGTAGTGCTTGCAGAGCGCGTCCAGGCTGTTGCGCTGCCCGGGATGCAGCCGCCGCGCGAGCGAGAGCGTGTCGAGCACGCGGCACGCCTCCGCGATGGTCCGGCCGGCGCCGGCGAGCGCAAGCTCCGCGTCGAGGAAGCCCACGTCGAACTCCGCATTGTGGATGACGAGCTCGGCGCCCTCGATGAACGCGAGGAACTCCGGCGCGACATCTGCGAAGCGCGGCTGCGATGCCAGGAATTCGTTGGTGATGCCGTGCACGGCGAGCGCCCCGGCCTCGACCTCGCGCTCGGGCCGCAGATAGCGCTGCCAGGTGCGGCCGCTCGGCCGCCGGTGCATGAGCTCCACGCAGCCGATCTCGATGATGCGGTGGCCGTCGGCCACCTCGAGGCCGGTGGTTTCGGTGTCGAGGACGATCTGGCGCATGGGGCGTAAGGATATCAGGCCAGTTCGTCGATGCCGCGGTTCGCCAGGGCATCCGCGCGCTCGTTCTCCGGGTGCCCCGTGTGCCCGCGCACCCAGTGCCACTCGACGTCGTGCTTCGAGGCGAGCTCGTCGAGCCGCTCCCAGAGGTCCTGGTTCTTCACCGGCTTGCGATCCGCGGTGCGCCAGTTGCGCCGCTTCCAGTCCGCGAGCCAGGTCGTGATGCCGTGGCGCACGTACTGCGAATCGGTATAGAGCGCGACCTCGCAGCGGCGCTTGAGCGCCTCGAGCGCGCGGATCGCGGCGGTGAGCTCCATGCGGTTGTTGGTGGTCTCGCGCTCGCCGCCGTACAGTTCGCGCTCGCGGCCCCGGTGCCGCAGCAGCACCCCCCAGCCGCCCCTGCCCGGGTTGCCGCGACAGGCGCCGTCGGTGTAGATCTCGACCCGGCTCAAGACGCGCGCCGTGCCGCGGGCTCCACGAGCCCGCCGACCACCGCGGTGCGCAGCCGGTTGCGGAGCCGCAGCGGCGTCATCGAATACACACGCTTGCGCGCGCGCAGCAGGTACGCCCCCGAGAACCGCGGCCAGCCGCGGCGGCCGGCGCGCTCCAGGAATCCGCGCGCGCGGGAGTGGCCGAGGCCGGCGACCGGCGGCGCGTACAGGAATCGCTCCGTGCGGCCGACCTCGAAGCCGATCAGCTTCAGCCAGTCGGAGAGGCGCTGGGCGCCGATCGTGCGGCGCAGGCCCGGCGGGAAGCCGCCGCGGGTGAAGACGTTGCGCAGCGACCACTGGCCGAGCGGCTCGAAGCCGAGCACCACGAGCTCGCCTTCGCCCGCGAGCACGCGCACGACCTCGCGCAGCACCTCGTGCGGATCGCGCGCGAACTCGAGCGTGTGCGGCAGCAGCATCACGTCCACGCTGTCCGACTGCAGCGCGAGCTCCTCGGCGTTCGAGACGAGCGCGACGCCCGGACCCGGCGCCGGTGCCACCAGCGCGCCGCGGCGCGTGCGTGCGCGAGAGAGAAACGTGTCGGCCTCGCCCCAGCACCCAACCTGCACGCAGTGCAGCCCGAACGCGCATTCGAGCGCGCCCGCGACCAGCGCGCGCTCCTGCTCGAGCAGCACGCCTCCCAGCGGGCCGGCGAGCCAGGCGGCCAGTTCCTGCGCGGACGCCTTCATAGGTGCCGGAATTGTCGCATACTTGCGCATGCTCGACGTCCAGCCGATCCCGGCATTCCAGGACAACTACATCTGGATGATCAAGGGTGCGGAGGACCCGGACTGCGTCGCCGTGGTGGACCCGGGCGACGCGCAGCCGGTGCTCGCGCGGCTCGAGGCGGAGCGCCTCACGCTGGCCGCGATCCTCGCGACCCATCACCATGCGGACCACGTGGGCGGTGTGCCGGCGCTGGTCCAGGCGACCGGCTGCACGGTGTTCGGCCCGGCGCGCGAGTGTCTCCCGCTCGAGGTCACGCGCCTGTCCGGCGGCGATCGCGCGCGCCTGCCCGCGCTCGCGCTCGAGTTCGAGGTGCTGGACGTGCCAGGCCACACCGCCGGGCACATCGCCTACGTCGGCCACGGCGCCCTCTTCTGCGGCGACACGCTCTTCAGCGCCGGTTGCGGGCGCCTGTTCGAGGGCACCCCGGAGCAGATGCTGGCCGCGCTCGAGGCCTTCGCGCGCCTGCCGGACGCCACCCGCGTGTACTGCGGGCACGAGTACACCCTGGCCAACCTGCGCTTCGCGGCCGCGGTCGAGACCGGGAACCCCGATGTCGCCGATTACACCCGCAAGGCGGCGGATTTGAGGGCTTCCGGCCGGCCCACCCTGCCCTCGACCATCGGGCTTGAGAAACGCGTCAACCCTTTTCTGCGAACCCGGCATGAAAATGTCAAATTATCGGCGGAACGGCGGGCGGGCAGGCCATTGTCCAGCCCGGTAGCCGTGTTCGCCGAGATCCGCAGCTGGAAGGACGGTTTTCGATGACGGAAACGCAGAACCGCTCGATTCGCCTGCTGGCGCTCGCGGCCCTCGCCGCCCTGGCGGCCGGTTGCGCGGGCGTAGAATCGACCGCGACGAGCTCCTTGCCCGACGAGACGATCGTCAACGACCCGACGGTGATCGCCTATCCGGACGAGCCGGAAGCCCCGCCGCTCCCGCTGCCGGAACTGACGGCGCCGATGCACGACGAGCTGCCGGCGGAGCCGGTCGTCTACGGCGACGTGCTCGAGCGCATCCGCGGCCGGCTGTCGCTGCCCGTCGTGGACCACCCGCGCGTCGATCGCGAGATCGAGTGGCTGCAGCGCAATCCCGACTACGTCGCGCGCGTGTTTGGCCGCGCCCAGCGCTACCTGCACCACATCGCGAACGAGGTCGAGGCCGCCGGCCTGCCGGCGGACCTCGCGCTGCTGCCCGTGGTCGAGAGCGCGTTCAACCCGTTCGCCTACTCGCGCAGCCATGCCTCGGGCCTGTGGCAGTTCATCGCCCCGACGGGCGAGCGCTATGGCCTCAGGCGGAATTACTGGCAGGACCAGCGACGCGACGTGCTCGACTCCACGCGCGCGGCGCTCGAATACCTCACGCAGCTGCGCGACCGCTTCGACGGCGACTGGTTCCTGGCCATCGCGGCCTACAACTACGGCTCCGGCAACGTGCAGCGCGCCATCAACCGCAACCTGGCGCTGCGCCGGCGCACCGACTTCTTCTCGCTGTCGCTGCCCGCGGAGACGCGCGCCTACGTGCCGAAGCTGATCGCGCTCGCGAAGCTCATCCGCGATCCGGGCGCCTATGGCATCTACCTGCCGCCGGTGCCGGACGCGCCGTATTTCCGGGTGGTGCCGACCGACGGACCGGTGGACCTGCGCCTGATGGCGGAGCTCGCCGGAATCGAGTCCGAGGAGCTGCACGCGCTGAACCCCTCCTGGAACCGCTGGGTCACCGATCCCGACGGCCCGCACCGCGTGCTGGTGCCGGACGTCGTGGCGGAGACGTTCGGCGCGCAACTCATGGCGCTCGACGGCCACGCGCGCGCGCGCCTCGGCGTGCACACGGTCGCGGCCGGCGAGTCGCTCGCCTCGATCGCGGGCCGCTACAAGGTGCCGGAAACCTTCATTGACCGCATGAACGCCGGCAAGCGCGCCCTGCTGCAGCCGGGCGACGAGCTCCTGGTGCCGGTCGGCGACGTGTCGCAGCTCCGCGCCGGGCTCGGCTCCGACCTCGAGCGCCGCATCCACCGCGTGCGCAGCGGCGAGTCGCTCTGGAGCATCTCGCGCCGCTACGGCATGACCGTGTCGCAGCTCGCGCGCCTGAACGGGATCTCGACCAAGGCCCTGCTGCAGCCTGGCCAGCGCCTGCAGGTGTCCGGCTCGGCCGCGCAGGCGGCCGACCAGCCGTTGCCGGCCGCGGGCAAGGTCAGCTACACCGTGCGCCGCGGCGACACGCTCTCGGGGATCGCCAGGCGTTTCTCGGTGACCGTGCGCCAGCTGCAGGCATGGAACAACCTGGGCGGCAGCACCCTGCTGCGCGCCGGGCAGTCACTTACGATTCACGTCGGGGGAAGTTCGGACGTCGGCAGCTAGACGTGGTCCGCGCCGCGCGGCGCTGACCATGCGGAGGGGAAGGCATGGGGTTCCTGGCGGGCAAGAAGGCCCTGGTCGTGGGTCTGGCGACCGATCGTTCGATCGCCTGGGGCATCTCGCAGGCGATGAAGCGGGAAGGCGCGGAGCTCGCCTTCACCTACCAGAACGACCGCATCAAGGACCGTGTCGTCGAGCTCGCGACCGAGCTCGGCTCGGCGCTCGTGATGCCGATGGACGTCGGCATCGACGCCGAGATCGCTGCCGCCTTCGCGCGGCTGCGGGAGGCCTGGGGCGGGCTCGACATCCTGGTGCATTCGGTCGCCTTCGCGCCACGCGAGGCGCTGACCGGCGGCTTCGTCGAGGCGACCAGCCGCGAGGCCTTCGCCCAGGCCCATGATGTCTCGAGCTACAGCCTGACCGCCCTCGCGCGGGCCGCCCTGCCCCTCATGGAAGGCCGGGCCGGGGCGATCGTCACCCTCTCCTACCTGGGCGCCGTGCGCTCGATCCCCGCCTACAACGTGATGGGGCTCGCCAAGGCCAGCCTCGAGGCCAACGTGCGCTTCCTGGCGGCCGACCTGGGCCCGAAGGGTATCCGCGCGAATGCAATCTCGGCCGGGCCGATCAAGACGCTGGCGGCGGCCGGCATCCCGGGCTTCCGCAAGATGCTGCACCACGTCGAGCAGGTGGCACCGCTCAAGCGCAATATCACGATCGACGAGGTCGGCAACGCGGCCGCGTTCCTCTGCTCCGACCTCGCTTCAGGCATTACGGGCGAAACCCTGTACGTCGACGCGGGCTACTCCCACGTCGGGATGAGCTTCCCGGAATAGCGCCGGCGCCTACTCGAACAACTGCGGGTTGACGTCGACTTCCGCGTTCGCGCGCATGGACGAGACGTACACGGCCGCATCGGCCAGTTCCGCCCGCTGCCGCGCGGACTGGGCCTCCTGTTCGCGCTCCTGCGGCGACAGTGTCGCGAGCGAGCCTGGGCGGACCGCGGTGACGCGCCACACGGCGGTGTCGCCGCTCGCGAGTTCCGCCGTGCCGTAGCTGGGCTTCCCCTGCGGCACCGGCGCGCGGAAGGCCGCGGCCGCGATTTCGGGCGGGACCTGGGCGTCGCCGCGGCGCGCCAGCGCGAGCCCGCCGCCGGCACCCTGCCACGCGCGCGTTGCCTCATCCCAGGCGGCGCCCGACCCCAGCTCTTTCGCGATCGCCCGCGCGCGTTCGGCCGCCAGCGCCTGCGCCCGCTCGAGGTGCGCGGCGTTGACGATCAGCGGACGGATCTCCTCGAGCGGCCGCGGCACCGGCGGCTGGTGCGCGGTGACGCCGAGCGCGACGACGCGCCCAGGCGCGATCTCGACCGTGCGCAGCTCGCGGCCCGCGAGCGTCTCGGCCGAGAACACGGCGTTGATCACCGCGGGCTGTGAGCCGAGCCCGCCGCCGCCGGCGCGGGTGAATCCCTGCGCGCGGCGGATCTGCAGGCCCATCTTCGAGGCGACCGCCTCGAGGTCCCCCGAGGCCTCGAATGCGAGCGTATCGAGCTCCTCCTGGCGGTCGCCGAACGCCTTCTCGACCTCGGCGCGGCGCAGCTCCTGCTCGAGTTCCGCGCGCACCTCCTCGAACGGGCGCACGGTTTCCTCCGCGACCTCCTCGAGCCTGATTACATGCCAGCCGAACGGGCTCCTGACCGGGCCGCGGATCTCGCCCGGCTTCATGCCCCAGACCGCGTCCGCAAACTCGGCCACGAAATCGCTGCGCTCGGCCATGCCGAGGTCTCCGCCCGTGTCCTTCGAGCCCGGGTCGTCCGAGAGCTCGCGCGCGAGCCTGGCGAAGTCCTCGCCCCCCGCCGCCCGTTCGTAGGCGGCCTTGGCCCTCGCCTCCGCGGCCGCCGGATCCGCGCCGGCCTCGATGAGGATGTGCCGCGCGCGGCGACGGCCCGCGCTCGTGTATCGCGCCCGGTTCTCCTCGTAGTACTGCCGCAGCTCTGCGTCATCCACCTGCACGCCGGCCGCGAGCTCGTCGATGCCGATCTCGACCCAGGCGACGTCGGCCCGCTCCTCGGTCAGGTAGCGGTCCTTGTGCGCCTCGTGGTAGGC
>Ga0114938_1000253_pt1 | contig 43144 bp, 46 predicted proteins | sample AshMeaBigSpring_FD_88675 | JGI IMG/M metagenome (GOLD analysis project Ga0114938, IMG submission 88675) | Groundwater microbial communities from Big Spring, Nevada to study Microbial Dark Matter (Phase II) - Ash Meadows Big Spring | ecosystem: Environmental > Aquatic > Deep subsurface >... | reverse complement strand
TCTTCCTGTTCACCCTGTTTGGCTCCGCCTTCATGCTGCTTGGGTTTCTGGCGCTCTACTTCAAGTCGGGTGACTTCAACGGTGGCGTGAACACCTTCAGCATGGAGGCGCTCTCCGAGATCGGGCGGATGGGGTTGTGGGGGAGCACCTTCGGCTTCTGGGTGTTTGCCGCCCTGTTCATCGGTTTTGCGGTCAAGGTGCCGATGTTCCCGTTCCACACCTGGCTGCCGGACGCCCACACCGCGGCCCCAACTGTCGGCTCGGTGTTGCTTGCCGCCATCCTCCTCAAGCTGGGGACGTACGGTTTCGTGCGGATCAGCCTCCCCATCCTGCCCGACCAGGCGCAGGAGTGGGCGCCCGCCATCGCCGTCCTCGCCGTCATCGGCATCATCTACGCCGCACTCGCCTGTCTGGCGCAGACCGACATGAAGCGGCTGATCGCCTTCTCGTCCGTTGGTCACATGGGGTTCGTGATGCTCGGCATCGCCACCCTCACCGAGATCGGCATCAACGCCGCCATCATCGGGATGGTGGCCCACGGCGTGATAACGGGGCTGCTGTTCTTCCTCGCCGGGTCGATGTCGCACCGGTACCACACGAGGGAGATGTCGCTGCTCGGCGGCAACCAGAAGCTGATGCCGCTGATGGGCGGCATACTCGGGTTCACCGCGATGGCGTCGCTCGGGTTGCCCGGGCTCGCCGGGTTCTGGGGTGAGTTCATGTCGCTGCTCGCCGCCTTCAGCCCGCTCGACGGGCTGTCTGAGGGGTTGTTCCGCACCCTGATGGTCATAAGCGCCGTCGGCACCGTCCTTGCCGCCGGTTACCTGCTGTGGATGCTGCAGAAGGTCAACTTTGGCGAGCCGGGGGAGCGCTGGGCCGCCCACACCTTCCACGACGTCGATACGTACGAGATGGCGGCGTGGGCCCCGCTCATCGTGTCGATCATCGCCATAGGGGTGTTCCCCCGCCTCGTGTTCGGCGCCACCAACGACGCCGTTGTCGAGCTGGTGGCCAAGGCGTTCGGGGGCTGAGCGGGTGAACGTCGACTACCACGCCCTGCTCCCGGAGCTGATCCTTGCGGTCACCGTGCTTGCGGTGCTTGGCGCCGACCTGGTGCGCATCCCCAAGTACTGGACGGCGGTGATCGGTCTGGTCGGGCTGTTCGCCGCGTTCGTCCCGTTGCTCACGCTCGGTCTGTGCGAGTCGTTCGACTTCTGCACCGAGCCGACCGGGGCGCAACGGGTGCTGTTTGGCGGCTCCTACGTCATCGACACCTTCTCGCTCGTCCTCAAGGGGTTGTTCCTCGGCGCCACCTTTGTCGCCGTGCTTCTCTCCGTCGGCTACATCGAGGAGGACCGCTACTGGCAAGGCGAGTTCTACTTCCTGTTGCTGTGCTCGGCGCTTGGAGCCGTCGTGCTGGCGTCGAGCCGTGACCTGGTCACGCTGTTTGTGGCGCTCGAACTGGTGACGGCGCCGACGTTCCTCATGGCCGGCTGGCGCAAGGGCGACCCCCGATCCAACGAGGCGGCGCTCAAGTACTTCATCATCGGGGTGCTGTCAGCGGCGATCCTCCTCTTCGGCATGTCGCTCGTCTACGGCGTGAGCGGCGAGCTCACGTTCGCCGGGATCCGGGCCGCCACCGCAGCGCTCCCGGACTCGGCGCTGCTCACGATCGGGGTGATCCTTACCCTTCTCGGCTTTGCCTTCAAGGTGTCTGCGGTGCCGTTCCACTTCTGGACCCCGGACACCTACCAAGGCGCCCCGATCCCGGTCACCGCCTACCTGTCTGTTGTGTCGAAGACGGCCGGCTTTGTCGGGCTCCTCACCCTCGCCTACCAGGCGTTTGCCGAGCTGCGATCGGTGTGGGGCCCGCTGCTGTGGGTGCTGGCGGCGTTGTCGATGACGGTCGGCAACCTCATCGCGCTGCGTCAGGACGACATCGTTCGGCTGCTCGGTTACTCCTCGATCGCCCAGGGGGGCTTCATCCTTGTCCCGTTTGGTGCTGCGGTTGCTGCCAACGTGAACGGCGACCAGCTCGAGCAGGCCTTCTTCGCAACGGTCACCTACCTGCTGATCTATGCGGTGATGAACCTCGGGGCGTTTGCCGTCGTCATCGCGGGCGCCAACCGTCTGAAGAGCACCAGGCTCGCCGATTGGGCCGGGTTTGCCAGCTACGCACCCGGTCTCGCCGGGCTGCTCGCTCTCTTCTTCGCCTCGCTTGCCGGGATCCCACCCATCGCCGGTTGGTTTGCCAAGCTTGTGATGTTCTCGTCGGTGCTCGGTGTCGACGATGGGTGGGCAACGGCGCTTGCCGTCATCGCCGTCGTCAACTCGGTCGTGGCGTTCGCCTACTACGCCAAGGTCATCAAGGCGGCCTGGTTCGACCAGGTGCCGCAGGAGGTGCCGGCCGCCGAGCTCACCGGGTTGGGGAGGGCGGTCGCCCCGTCGCTCCGGTTCGCCCTGGTGCTCACAGCAGCCGGCGTCCTCCTGCTCGGGTTCTTCCCGGACGTCATTGCCGATGCCGGCGAGGTGGCGAAGACCGTCGCTGCCGGCTTCTGACGACGCGGCCACCCGTGCTGCGCACGCTGCTGCTCGCCCGCATCGCCGCCAACGGTGCGATGCCGTTCGAGACGTTCATGGACACCTGTCTGTACGACCCTGACCATGGCTTCTTCTCGACCGGTCCGCTGCGCTCGACCCCAGGCGGTGACTTCCTCACCAGCCCCGAGGTCAGCCCGTGGTTCGGGCGGACGCTCGCCCGCTTCGTCGCCACACGGCAGGAACGCATCGGTGGCGGCGCATCGCTTGTCGAAGCCGGCGCCGGCTCCGGAAGCCTGTTGCGCTCGCTGCTCGACGGGCTCGACGGGCTCGATGTCACCGCCGCCCCGGCAACCGTGGTCGCCGTCGAGGCCTCGCCCGCCGCTCGCGACGCCCTCGGCTCCATCGCAGGAGTCACTTCCGTCGTTGCCAGCCTCGACGAGGTGGCGGCCCCGTTGTGCGGCGTGGTCATCGCCAACGAGCTGCTCGACAACCTCCCGGTAGCGCTTGTGGTCCGCACCGGGTACGGGTGGGAGGAGCGGTGGGTCGGCGCCGATGGAGACCATCTGGCGCTCGTCCCGGCCCCGGTGCGCCCCGACGTGGCGGCGTGGGCGGACGCCTACGCAGGACAGGTCCCAAGCGGTGGCCTGGTCGAGGTGCAGCTGGCGGCGACGGCGTGGGTGGAGGATGTGGTGCGCCGCCTGGCCAAGGGCGCCCTGCTCGTCATCGACTACGGGGGGACGGCGGAGGAGCTCGAGCCCCGCCGCACCCACGGAACGTTGCGCACATACCGCAGCCATCACCTCGGCCCTGACCCGCTGACCGCCCCAGGCCAGACGGACATCACCGTCGACGTGAACTTCACCGCGTTGCTCGACACCGCCGCCAACGCCGGTTCCAAGGTGCGGCTGGTGCGTCAGGACGACTTCCTCGCCGAGTGGGGGTTGCGTGACGAGATCCGCAGGCTCAGACGGCGGGAACTCGAGCTGGCGCACGGGGGCGACGCCATGGCCAGGCTCCAGGTCCGGTCGGAGATCAAGGACGCCGAGACCCTGCTCCACCCGCGCGGTCTCGGGGACTTCCGGGTCCTGGTTGCCGAGGTCGGGTGACCCGATGACGTACACCAGCCTGTTCGACATGTTCAAGATCGGGATTGGCCCTTCGAGCTCGCACACGGTCGGCCCGATGGTCGCCGCCAGGCGGTTCGTCACCGAGCTGGGGAACCTCGATGCCGCCGCCAGGGTCCAGGTCACCCTGCACGGTTCGCTCGCCCTCACCGGCGCCGGACACGCCACGCCGCGGGCGGTGCTGCTCGGGCTGTCCGGCCACGAGCCCGAAACCGTCGAGATGGACGTGGTGCATGGGATCGACGCCCAGGTGAGACGGCAGCACCGCCTGCTCCTCGCCGGGCGTCACGCCATCGTCTTCGACCCGGGTCGCGACGTGGTGTTCGTCAACGACTTCCACCCGGCGCACGCCAACGTTGTCACCTTCACCTCGTGGGCGAGCGACGGGACCGTGTGTGGCGCCAGGACCTTCGCCTCGATCGGCGGCGGCTTCGTCACCGAGGTGGGTGGCGCCGCCGCCGGCGCCGAGGATGGGGCGGCCGGGGTGCCGTTCCCGTTTGGCTCCGCCGCCGAGCTGCTCGGGATGTGCGCCGCCACCGGGTTGTCGATCGCAGGGCTCGCCATGGCGAACGAGATAGCGACCCACGACGAGGCGGCGGTGCGGGAACGGACGGGACGCATCTCCGCCGTCATGTTCGAGGTGATCGAACGCGGGCTTGTCGCCACCGGCACCCTGCCGGGTGGGCTCGGGGTGCGGCGGCGGGCGGCGGAGCTGGCTCGCCGGCTCCGCCATCCTGGGGGGCTCCCGCTGCCACCGACCGCAGCGGCGGATTGGGCCGGGGTGTGGGCAACGGCGGTTGGCGAGGAGAACGCCGCCGGGCACAGGGTGGTGACCGCTCCCACGAACGGTGCCGCCGGCATCGTGCCAGGTGTGTTGCGCTTCCTCAGCGAGCACTGCACGAGCGCCTGCGAGGACGACCCCGACGCGGTGTACCTGCTGACGGCGACGGCGATCGGCTCGCTCCTCAAGGCGAACGCAGGCATCTCCGGCGCCGAGCTCGGCTGTCAGGGCGAGATCGGGTCGGCGTCGGCGATGGCGGCGGCCGGTCTCGCCGCCGCCCTCGGCGGGTCACCCGGCCAGGTCGAGAACGCCGCCGAGATCGCCCTCGAGCACAACCTCGGGCTCACCTGCGACCCGCTGCGCGGGCTCGTCCAGGTGCCGTGCATCGAGCGCAACGCCATCGGCGCCGTCAAGTCGATCGCCGCTGCATCCATGGCGCTACGGGGCACCGGCGAGCACATCGTCCCCCTCGACGCCGCCATCGCCACGTTGCGACAGACCGGTCAGGACATGGACCGGATCTACAAGGAGACAAGCCTCGGGGGGCTCGCCGTCAACGTCCCGGAGTGCTGACCCGTCGCCGCCGCCACCGCCCGGGCGCGCCGTCACGTCTCGACCCGCTCCAGCACGGCCTCGACTCCGAGGTAGCGGGGGACGGCGGGGCCCTGGTTGTAGTGGCGAATCACCAGACGCCCGGCCGGGTCGAGACCGTACTCGCTTGTCCACTGCCACTCCTCTTCGCCGGCGTGGTAGGTGGCGGCAACTTCGAGGCTGGGGTCATCCGACCGGCCGTACGATGCCATGACGAGACCGCCGGTGTGCCAGGTGTCGAGCCAGGCAACCACCGGCTGATCCTGCGTCTTGCCGATGAGCACAAATCCGTCGACATCGCCATCGAGCTGCGCCGTGTAGCGGACAACGGCGGCGGCACCCGCAAACGTCACCTCAACCGTCGCCTTGATCGGCGACTCGCCGTAGAGCGTGTCAGGCTCCACCCAGGTGCGCCAGCGGCCGACCCTGCGGCCGGCGAGCGGGGTGAGATCCATCGGGCCACTGTATCGGAGCCGCCGTCGCCGGAGCGCCGACGCTGGCCGGTGGCGGGAACCTCGGGGACGGGGCGGAGCGTCGATTGGACATGAGACGTGTCTCCCTCATCGCCATGACCGCAACAACCGCCCTCGCCATCCTGGTGGCGTCGTGTGGGGCCGCCGACGATGCCGCCGCCACCCCCAGCTCCACCACCCGAGTCGATGTGGTCACGCCGCCAACCACGCCACCGGCGCCGCCACCCACCACCCAGCCCCCTGATACCACCACCACGCCACCGACCACCGTGCCGGGTCTGCCTCCTGGTGTCGACCCGACCGAGAACCCGCAGGTGCGCTTCGCCATCGCCGACCTGGCCGCCATGCTCGGTGTGCCCGAGGACAGCATCGCGGTCGTCGTGTGGGAGGAGGTCGTGTGGCCCGACGGGGCGATCGGTTGCCCGCAGCCGGGGTTCTCCTACACCCAGGCCCTGGTTGATGGCACCAGGATCGTGCTGGAGCACGACGGCACCCGCTACGGCTACCACGCCGCCGGTCTGCGCGACCCGTTCTTCTGCGCCAAGCCGGCTCCGTGACAACCGCCCAGGGTACGCCCCCCGAGCTTCGGCCCCTGGAGTGGCCAGGCACCCCCCACGCCGGTTTGAGCCGGGACCCGGATACACTCCATGACATGACGAACAACCTCAAGACGGTCGGTCTCCTTGGGCTGCTCGGTGGTCTCTTCATCGCCGCAGGCGCCGCCCTCGGCGGGCAGAGCGGCGCAACCGTTGCGCTCGTCTTCGCCGCACTGTTCAACTTCGCCATGTACTTCTTCTCGGATCGGTTGGCGCTGGCCGCAGCCAGGGCCACCCCGATCCAGCCGGGCCAGCTGCCAAACGTCGAGATGATCGTGAGCTCGCTCGCCAGCCGCGAGGGCCTCCCCATGCCCAGGCTCTACGTGATCGACTCGCCACAGCCGAACGCCTTCGCCACGGGCCGCAGCCCGAGTCATGCGGCGGTGGCGGTGACCAGGGGGATCCTGGAGCTGATGTCGAACCAGGAGCTGGAGGGCGTGCTCGCCCACGAGATGGCCCACGTCAAGAACCGGGACATCCTCATCGCATCTGTCGCCGCCACCATCGCCGCCGCCCTGTCGTTCCTCACCAGAATGGCCTTCTGGGGCGGTCTTGGCGGCCGGCGCGACGACAACAACCCGGCAGGGGCGATTGGCGCCATCATCGGCATCATCGTCGCCCCCATCGCCGCCATGGTGATCCAGATGGCGATCTCCCGTTCCCGTGAGTTCCAAGCCGATCGCAGCGGCGCCGAGACAACGGGCTCGCCGCTGGCGCTGGCGGCTGCGCTCCAGAAGCTCGAGGCGGGCACCAGCCGGGTGCCGATGGACGTCAACCCCGCCGTCTCGCAGCTCTTCATCGCCGACCCGCTCAAGGCGTTTGGCCGGGGCGACGGGCGCAAGGGCAACGGTCTCACCCGGTTGTTCAGCACCCACCCACCCATCCCCGAGCGGGTCGCACGGCTCGAGCAGATGGCGATGGGTATCCGCTGAGCGACGACCGCACGGTGCGTCACGTAGACGCCGCCGTCTCCGATCTCGCCGCAAGGCTCGGCATTGCCACCACCGACGTCGAGGTGGTGATCGCCGAGGATGTCACCTGGCGTGATGGGAGCCTCGGGTGCCCCCATCCGGGGATGCGATACCCGCAGGTGCTCGTGGACGGGTATCGGGTGGTGCTTCGCCACGGGGAACGCACCTACCACTACCACGGTGGCATGGGGCGCGGACCGTTTCTCTGCGAACACCCGGCGCCGCCCCCAGGGGCCCCGACCGCGCCCCCTCGCCAGCTGAACCGGCCCGAATGAGAGAGGGGGCGCTCCTGTGCGGAGCGCCCCCTCTTGTTGACTTCGGTTCGGTGTCCGTCAGCGGTTGTCAACCTCGATCAAGGTCAGACCGATGAGCCCGCTCGCATCCGCATGCGAAACGGCACCGAGGTGCCACTCGCCTGCGGTTGCGCCGGTCCAGCTGACATCGACAGTCCCAGATGCGCCGAGCGTGGCCGATGCCGGAGCGCTGTCGACCGTCAGGTTGCCGCCTGGGGTCGCCGAGACGATCCAGGCGTACAACGTGTAGTCGGCCGTCGGGTCGACGGTCTGCCACCCCTGGACGTAGAGCGTCCATGTGTCGTCCGCGGGAAGCAGGATATCGATGGTCTCGTCGGTGCCCCCTGCCGTGCTTGACGCCACCTGGTTGCCGGCCGAGTCGTACAGGTAGATGTCGATGTCGACATCTGCGCTGGCAACCGCATCCGGTGGGATGGCGAGGCGTAGGTACGCCGCACCGGTCGTGGTGAAGTCGTGCGCATCGCTGAACCCGTCTGCAGGATCGAACGTCTGGTCCGGGTCCTGCGGGACGTTGTCGTTGATGACCGTCGCCGTTTCCAGCCCATGGGCCGCCGCCGTGTAGTCGCCGGTGTACCCGAACTGGACGTCGAAGCTGGCGCTGCCGTCCTCACCTGTCCCACTCACGCTGTCAGGTGCGCTGAACAGCGATGCGTTGACCGCAATCGGCGAGAACGCCACGTGCGGCCCCGCCTTCCAGGTCAACGACCCGAAGCGCCACCGTCCGACCTGGGCGTCCTCGTTGGCGGTGAATGTCACCGTGTACGACTTGGTCTCACCGGGGGCGAGCGTCATGACCTTCGGGCTCACCGTGACGTCGAATCCGAACGGGCCCTTCATCGACGAGCGCCAGGTCAGTGTCCGGCTGGCAACGCTTGTGACCGTACGGGTCACCGTCTGCGAACCGGGCAGCTCGGCGATGCCGATCGAGGCCAGGTTCAGGTCGCTTGCATCCGTCGGGATGCCGAGCGACTCGAGCAGGGCACACGTGCCAACGGGGTCGGAGAACAGCTCAGGGGCGGCGTCGCAGGCGAACCCGAGATACTCGAGGAACCCTGCGTCGTACACCAGACCCGGCTTGAACAGCGAGCCATTGGCCCGTGCCCGACCGCTCGGATCTACGTGGCCGGCACCAAAGTCGAACGGATCGGCCTTGGTCACGCCGTCCTCCTTGAGGACGTCCTGGTAGGCCGTCGTCATCAGAGCGGACTTGGCGGCCGCAGCCGACCAGTCCGGATGCACCTGCTTGATCAGGGCATACAGACCGGCGACGTGCGGGCTGGACATCGAGGTGCCGCTGATCGACTGGAACAGCTGACCCTGGGCCCCCTCTTCGTAGTGAGCGGGCGACGCTGCGGCCAGGACGTTCACACCGGGCGCCGTGACGTCCGGCTTGATGATGTCAGAGCCGACAGGGTTTGGCCCCCGTGACGAGAAGTCGGCCATCCACGGCGCATCAACCTCGACCGGGACGCCACCGTTGACTGCGGCGACCGGGTCAGCCGAGCCGGCGATGTAGTCCTTGATGGCGAGACCATCGGTCAGGTTGATGTGAACGGATGGCAGCCAGTGGTTGTCCGTGACGAGTGCCTGGGTGTCTGTCGGGTTGTACAGGATCATGCCGACCCCGCCGGCCTCGTACACCGCACGGCTCTTCGCCACGCGGGCGATGGCGCCCCGCAGACAGAGCACGACCTTGCCGCTGACGGCGGCAGGATCGAGCTCACCGGGGACACACAACTCGCTGCCGGCGGCCGCCGAGTCGACGAGCGGGAACTCACCTGCGGTGCTGCCGGTGATGGAAGCGCCGAAGAACTCCCAGCCGTCACTCGACGAGGCCGAGCCCTGGAAGGTGCGATCCTGTGTGCTGGCGCCGACGGTGGTGAGCCAAGGAACGTTGCCTGGGCTTCCAATCGTTGCTCCGCCGGGACCGCTGTTGCCGGCGGAGGCGGCGACAAACACGCCGGCGTCTGCGGCGAACAGGAAGGCGATGTCATCCGGGCCGGTCAGTCCGGCACCGCCACCGATCGAGTAGTTGATCACATCGACGCCGTCGGCAACGGCCTGGTCGATCGCAGCCGCAAGATCGGAGCCGAAGCCACCCAGCTCACCAAGCCCCTTGTAGGCGATGACACGAGCGCGAGGGGCGATGCCGCTGACGACGCCACGGTCGATCCCGAAGATCTCGGCTGCGACACCGGCATTGCCGGCGGCGGTCGATGCGGTGTGCGAGCCGTGACCGCTGTCGTCCCTGGCAGAGTCGAACTCGTTCGCCTCTGCACCGATGAGGGCGCGATAGGTGGTGAGCACCTGGCGGGCACCAATCAGCTTGTTGTTGCAGTCGAACGGTGCGTCGACAGGGTTGTGCGCTACGTTGCCGAAGTCGCAGGCGGCGTACACCGACTCATCGAGCACGAGCCCGAGGTCGCTATAGCTGCCGTCGTCCGCAAAGCTCGGGTGCTCGGGCCAGATCCCGGTGTCGATGACACCGACAACAACGCCCTCGCCCGTGTAGCCGCTTGCCCAGGCCCCACCGGCGTCGGTGAGACCGAGGAACGACGGCGAGTTCTCCGTCGTCGGCTGGCGCAACACGTCTGGCATGACCAACAGCACGTCCGGCGATCCGGCAAGCTTCAGCGCCTCCTCGTACGTGACGAGGGCCGAGAAGCCGTTGGCGGCGTTGGTGAAGTCGTGCACCTTCTTGGCGGTGGCGACCCCCGCATCACGCAGCAGCCGGTCGTGCGTCTCGCGGATGCGGGCCCGCTCCGTGCGAGCGGCAGCACCGTTGAGATCGGCCTGATCGAATCGGGCGAGCAGCGGATCGGCCCGCATGACAACGACATAGCTGTCGTACTCGCCCTTCTGTACCTTGGCGGCGTTTTCCGCAGCCGATGTGTCCTGTGCGGCTCCGGCGGCGGGCACGATGATGCCGAGCATCAACGCAATCGCGCCAAGAGCGACGAACGTTCGTCTCATCCGAACGATCCCTCCTGTGTTGGTCCTACCCAACGGTCCCCCCGCTGGCGAGCATCCACTCGCAACGACTCCGAAGCGGCTGCTCTCCCGCAGACTGCACCGGCTTTACCTCGGCAATGTAGCAAACCCCGAGGGTGTCGTCGCCCGAATCTTTCCCGCGACCTGCGGCCCTGTGGACCTTGCCGGGTCTCGAGGCTCAATCGACCACGATGAGGAGCGGGCAGTCCCGGGTCGGGTGCCGGACGACCCGCATGGGCTGGCGGTAGACCGCCTCGAGCAGGTCGGTGGTGAGCACGTCTCCAGGGCGTCCCTCCGCCGCAACCGATCCACGATGCAGCACGACGATGCGGTCGGCGTGTGCGGCAGCCAGGTTGAGGTCGTGGAGGACGGCCACCACGGCACGCCTGGCGTCCTTCCACTCCCGGAGCACACGCATCACCTGTTCTTGGTGGCCGATGTCGAGCGCCGCCGCCGGCTCGTCGAGGAGGAGAAGCGGCACGTCCTGCGCCATGGCCCGAGCCAATGCGGTCCTGCGCTGCTCGCCGCTCGAGAGCGCCGAGAAAGGGAGTCGGCTGCGGTCCGCCATGTCAAACGTCGCCAGCGCGGCGTCGACCGCCGCTCGGTCCTCGTCGGGACTTGTTGTCCCCGTCACCTGGTGCGGGTGCCTTCCCATCTCGACGACGGTGTGCACGCTGAACGGAATGTCTGCGGTGACGTGTTGCGGCACCACGGCCCGTCGCAACGCCATCTGCAGCGGATCGAGATCGACGAGCTCGTCACCGAGCAGCCGGGTCCAACCCGTCGACGGTCGGAGATCGCCCGAGAGCATTCCGATGAGCGTCGACTTCCCCGCACCGTTTGGCCCGATGACGGCGACCATCTCGCCGGCGGCGACGGCGAGATCGACATCGGCGACGATCCGGGTTCCATCGGCCCCGTAGCCGAGGTTGCGGGCCTCGAGCAGGAGCGTCATGTCGCCCTGGCGTTTCGCCGTGCGATCAGCCACAGCAGGACCGGACCGCCGAGCGCCGCCGTGACCAGACCGGCGGGTATCTCGATGGGGGAGAGCGCGGTTCGTGCCACCACGTCTGCGAGCACGACAAACGTGGCGCCTGCCAGCGCCGCCGCCGGGATGAGACGTCTGTGTCCCGGTCCCGAGAACGGGCGGACGAGGTGGGGACCGACCAAACCGGCGAACCCGACCACCCCGGCCGCCCCAACGGCGGCTCCGACCATGGCTCCCGTCGCCAGCATCACCATCGTGGTTACCAGGTCGACATCGACGCCAAGGTGGCGGGCCTCGCGCCGGCCGAGCACGAGCAGGTCCAGCCTCCGCCACGACGCCCACAGTCCAAGCGCCGTGGCGCAGACCACCACGGACGCCGTGGTCGTCACCTCCCACGTCGACCCGCTGAGGCTCCCCAGGAGCCAGAACTCGATGGGTGGGACCAGCGACCGATCCGACCCGAACACGATGAAGCCGACCCATGCGCTCAGAACGGCGCCGAGGGCGATGCCGGCGAGCAGCAGCCGGGTCGGGTCGGCCTCGGCGACCCGCCGCCCCAGACGCCGGACGACGAGCGCGGTGAGCATGCCTCCGACCACACCCGCCGACAGTGATCCCCCCACACCGCCGAGTGCGGCTCCGGCCGCAGCGGCCAGCGCCGCACCGGGACCGATCCCAACCAGCTGCGGGTCGGCGAGTGGGTTGCGGAACACGCTCTGGAGCACGGCGCCCGCCGTGCCGAGGGCGCCTCCGACGACGGCTCCGAGCACGATGCGCGGCAGACGGATCCCAAAGAGCACGGCATCGGCCTGGCCGGTAGGGCCGGTGACGAGCCCGAGCCTGCGACCAAGCGCACCCGCCGCGCCGGATGGCGAGATGCGTACAGCCCCGACGCTTGCGGCGACCGCGGCCGCCGTGAGCAGGAGGACGACCAGGGCCGGCACGAGGAACCGCCATCCGGTGCGTGCATCGGATGAGGTTCCAAGCCTGTGCCGGCGTCCCGTCACGGGTGCGTCATGCGCTCGCGTCGGTCACGACGACTGCATAACGTCGATGAGGTCGGCGACGAACTGGGCAAGGGCTTGGCCGGTGCGGGGTCCCAGGTTGAGGAAGTACGCCTCGTCATAGCCGAGGAATCGATTCGCCTGACCGGCAGGAGTGTCGGCCACCCCAGGGATGGCGGCAAACGCATCGACACCACCGAGGGCGGCGAGACCGGCCTCCGGAAGGACGATCACGTCCGGGGCGGCGGCGACGAGGGCTTCGGGGGTGAGCGGCACCGCTCCGCCAACGCCGGTCCCGGCTCCGGCATCGACTGCCCCTGCCCCCTCGATCATGGCCTGGGTCGTCATGCCCTGTCCGAAGAGGAGGAGCGTCTGGGGTCCGCGCACATAGACAAAACCGACCCGCGGCGCCGCATCCGGGGCAAACGCCTGTGCCTGCGCCGCGTCGATCTCGCCCTGGACCCGCACCGCAAGCGCGGTGCCCGCATCGGGGACACCGAGTATCTCGGCTATCTGCCCGATCTTCGTCACCACGCCGTCAAGCGTCGTCTGGGTTTGAACGACGACTACGGGTACACCGGCGTCGCGCAGCTGCTGGATCGCCTCCGGCGGTCCGGTGAGCTGGTCGGCAAGCACCAACGTCGGGGCCAGTGCGAGCACGGCTTCGGGCGCAAGCTGCTGGGCGAAGCCGATGACGGGGAGCTTGGTCGCCTGCTCAGGGTACGTGGTGGTGACGTCGATCCCAGCCACGTCTGCGCCTCGACCGAGCTCGAAGACGATCTCGGTCAGGTCGCCGGACAGCGACACGATCCGGCTGGTGTCGGTGACGGTGGTCGCGACGCCGTCTGCGCCGACGAACGTGACGCCGGCGCCGGTGGCGGCGGTGGTGGTGGTCTCGGGAGCGGCAGTCGTGGCGATTGTCGTGCTCCCCACGGTGGCCGGTGTGGTCGTGGTGGCGGCCGTCGTCGTTGTGGCTCCACTTTCGCCGCAGGCGGCGCTCACCACCAGGAGTGCCATCAGGAGCGCACCTTGGGTCAACCGTCTCGATGTCAATGTCGGTCCTTTCGGGTAGGCCCTCGACGGAGCCGCTCGACGGCGCAGGGCGCCGCCGGGCGACATCGAACGACCGGTGAGCGGGCCATGGCCATCCCGATCGAGCATCCCACCGCCTTCTCAACGGTCGAGACGTCGAGAAGATCGCAGGGACCCCTTCCGACAGGAAGTCGGACGGCCCGGCATCACCGGTCGCAAGCCGCTCGCTTGTGCCACACTGCGGATGCTCGACGTCTCGACACATCATGACGACCAAACACCAAACGGACCTGACCGGACGAAGACTCGATGTGCGCAATCGCTTGCTGCGTGCGGCTGAGGCTCTGCTGGCGGAGTTCGGCTTTGTCGGCACCTCTCCTGCCGACGTCGCCGCCGAGGCCCGCATCGGGCGTACGACGTTCTACGAGTACTTCACGGACATGGAGGACCTGCTGGCGGCGTTGGTCGAGGACCGGCTCCCGCGGGTCGCCGGCTCGCTCCTCGATGATCTGCCGAAGGATGCCGGCCCCCGGCAGCGGCTCGCCGAGCTGGCCATCCGCATGGTGGAGTTCGCCGCAACCGACCACGTGCTCGGGCTCGAGCTCCACCAGGGCCTTCCGCTGCTCTCGACCACTACCCAGCAGCGGGTGCGAGCCGCTCACCGCTCGCTCTCCGAGGAGTTCGGCAGGGTCTACCGGGCCGGCGTCGATACGGGTGCGTTCCGAGCGATGCGGCCCGAGCTGGCCGGTGTCTTCGTCAACGATCTCGTCATGGCGGCCGCCAAGACGCTGATGCGGGAGGACGAGCCCAAGGCGCACCTTCACGAGGTGGCGGACGAGCTTGTTGCCTTCCTGCTCCACGGTCTCGACCCGGTGTGACGGGTGGCGAAGGCGTTCGCCGAACTCCGAGCGATGCGGCGGCTGGCTATCCTCTCCGGCTGCCAGAGCCGGGATGCCCGAGCGGCCAAAGGGAGCAGACTGTAAATCTGCCGGCGAACGCCTTCGGAGGTTCGAATCCTTCTCCCGGCACGGAGCGGCGAGGATACAATCCCGCCGTCCACGCCCCCTTAGCTCAGTGGTAGAGCACTTCCATGGTAAGGAAGGGGTCCCGGGTTCGAATCCCGGAGGGGGCTCAGACGCGCGGCCGAGTGTGGCTCACCGTATCGTCTTGCTATCCTCGTCGCGCCGCTCACTCTCCGCGGTCGCGGACGAGGGCGCTCACGACGCGGTGAGCCGAGACGGCGGCGTAGCTCAGTCGGTAAGAGCGCTCGACTCATAATCGAGAGGTCGGCGGTTCGAGTCCGCCCGCCGCTACGCACGACATACACAGACAGACAAGCAAGCACCCCTCACGAGGAGCCTCATCCATGGGCAAGGCAAAGTTCGAGCGGAACAAGCCGCACGTCAATGTCGGGACGATGGGTCACATCGACCACGGCAAGACGACGCTCACGGCCGCCATCACCAAGGTCCTCGCTGAGCGGGGCATGGGCAACACCAAGTTCACCGCGTTCGACCAGATCGACAAGGCGCCGGAAGAGCGTGAGCGCGGCATCACCATCGCCATCGCCCACGTCGAATACGAGACGGAGAACCGGCACTACGCCCATGTCGACATGCCGGGCCACGCCGACTACGTGAAGAACATGATCACCGGCGCCGCCCAGGTGGACGGGGCCATCCTGGTCGTGTCCGCCGCAGACGGTCCGATGCCGCAAACCCGTGAGCACGTGCTGCTGGCCCGACAGGTTGGCGTGCCGAGAATCGTCGTCTTCCTCAACAAGGTCGACATGGTCGACGACGAGGAGCTGCTCGACCTCGTCGAGCTCGAGGTGCGTGATCTGCTCACCGAGTACGAGTTCCCCGGTGACGACTGCCCGGTGGTGCGGGGCTCGGCGCTGAAGGCGCTCGAGGGCGACGCCGCCGAGGGGGAGAACATCCTTGCCCTCATGGCCGCCGTCGACGAGTACATCGAGCAGCCGCCGCGGGAGACCGACAAGCCGTTCCTGATGCCGATCGAGGACGTCTTCTCGATCACCGGCCGCGGCACGGTGGTCACAGGGCGGGTCGAGCAGGGAGTCCTCACCACCGGCACCCAGGTCGAGATCGTCGGCATCCGTCCCGTGCAGACCACGACCGTCACCGGTGTCGAGATGTTCCGCAAGCTGCTCGACGAGGCCCGCGCCGGCGACAACGTCGGGCTGCTGCTTCGCGGCATCGGCAAGGACGCCGTCGAGCGCGGTCAGGTCGTGGCCGCAACGGGCTCGATCACCCCGCACACCGACTTCGAGGCGCAGGTCTACGTCCTCACCAAGGAGGAGGGCGGCCGGCACAACCCGTTCTTCGACGGGTACCGTCCGCAGTTCTACTTCCGCACCACCGACGTCACCGGCTCGGTGAAGCTGCGGCAGGGCACCGAGATGGTGATGCCTGGCGACAACACCGAGATGAACGTGCAGCTCATCCACCCGATTGCGATGGACGAGGGTCTGCGCTTTGCCATCCGCGAGGGTGGCCGCACCGTCGGCGCCGGCCGCGTCATCAAGATCAACAAGTAGCCGGGGCCGGTAGCGGGCACGGAGCGAGCGAGAGCGCAGCGACCATGGCATCAGACAAGCGGCCGGCGATCACGTTGGCGTGCGAGACGTGCAAGCGCCGCAACTACGTGACAACGAAGAGCAAGGCGAACACCAGGGAGCGGCTGGTGCTGAAGAAGTACTGCCGCTGGTGCCGCCAACACACCGGCCACCGCGAGACGCGCTGACCGTTGAGAGACCCCGCCCCGGCGGAGTCGTACATCGTCGGCGAGGGACCCCGCTGCGGCGGGGTCCTGCGCGATTCCCCATCCGCCGCTCTCTGGCAACTACGCTGCGGGGCCGATGTCACTCGAAGGGCTTGCCGGTCGGGTGTACGGGCCGCTCGCCCGGCGGGTATCCCATGCCAAGGTCGCCGAGTACGTGGCGGCGACGGGCGACGATCCGGTGCGTTGGGCCACCGCCGCACCCCCGTCGTACGCCGCCGCCCTGCTCTTCACGGTCGCTCCGCTTCTCATCGCCGACCCCGAGGTTGGCGAGAACGCCAGGGTGCTCGTCCACACCGACCAGCATTTCCGCTGGCGCGGCCCGCTGCTGGTGGGTGCGCCCGTGACCGTTAGCGGCACCGTCACCAAGGTCAGGGGGCGCGGCGATCTCCATCTCGTCACCCTCGAGGTGATTGTCTCCGATCCGTCGGGAGCGCCGGTTGTCGAGTCGACGTCGACCTTTCTCATGGGGAGCGGCGCCGCCGCCACCCCTGGGCCGGACACAGGGGAGCCACCGGTCGGCGCAGGCGGGGCCGGGGCTGCTTCTCGGTTTGCCGGGCCGGTGGTGGAGGGGGCGGCCCTTCCCACCGTGGAGCGAGCGGCGAGCCGGCTCGATCTGGTGCGGTATGCGGCGGCCTCAGGCGACTTCAACCCGATCCACTTCGACCATGAGGCGGCCCGCAGCGCAGGGCTCGATGGCATTGTGGTCCACGGGCTGCTCATGGCGGCATGGCTGGCCCAGCTCGCCGTCGCCACCGCGGATGGCGACGCCCCGCTCGCCGAGATGCGTCTTCGCTTCCGCAACGCCCTGCGACCCGCCGTTGTTGCCACCGCGGGCGGGACCATCGCCTCGGTCAGCGCCGGTGCCGCGACGCTCGATCTGGCCCTCCGTCGCGGCGAGACCGATCTCGTCACGGCGCAGGCGGTGACCCATGCGTAACCCCACCGATATGGACAAGGTCCAAACCGACGGACACGCCCTCGTCGAGCGTGCCAAGACAGGAGACCAGGATGCCTTCGCCGCACTGGTCAGGATCCACCAGCACGAGGTGTACACGTTGGCCCTTCGCTTGGTCGGCGACCGTGAACTCGCCGCAGATGTCGCTCAGGATGCGTTTGTGCGCGCCTGGCGGGCCCTGCCCCGGTTCCGCGGCGACGCCAAGTTCGGCACCTGGCTGTATCGCATCACGGTCAACACCGCATGGTCGACGCGCCGGCGTTGGCACCGCCAGCGCACCGAGCCGCTCGATGTTGAAGGTGGCGCCATCGTCGACACCGCCGTCGGGCCGGAGCGGGCAGGGATCGCATCCGTCGTCGGTCTCGATCTGTCCACGGCGCTCGGGAGGCTCTCCACGCCGCTTCGCACCGTTGTCGTCCTCAAGGATGTGTACGACTGGTCGCACGCCGAGATCGCCGAGCACCTCGGGGTCTCGGTGACCGCCGCCAAGGTCCGTCTCCACCGCGGCCACAAGGCGCTGCGCACGATGCTCGACAAGGAGGTGAACCACTGATGAGCCACCTGGCGTGTCGCATCGCCGACCTCGGCGAGATCATCGACTCCCCGGAGCTCGTGGGTCGCCATCGCACCTCGTGTCTGCGTTGTCAGGCGGAGGCGGTGCGGACCAACCGGCTGCTCAGGGAGCTGCGCACCATGCGCAACCAGCTGCAGCCGGCGCCCGACGATCTCGTCGAGCGGGTGGCCATGCGGCTCACCTCCGTCACCGCAGACGCCGGCCGACCGCTGCCGACGGTCTCGGTCGTGCACCGCGCCTTCGCCGCCGCAGGGGCCATCGCCGCCGCTGTCGCAGGGGCCGCTGTCGTTGCGGTGTGGCGACGCTCTCACGCACCCGCCTGAGCCGGTCCGCCCCGGGTTTACACTGTCGGCATCCGGCTCATATACTCCCCGCTCCAGGCCCCGGTCTCGGAGGGGTGTAGCTCGAATTGGCAGAGCGCCGGTCTCCAAAACCGGAGGTTGTGGGTTCGAGTCCCGCCACCCCTGCCCCCCTCAGGAGGACACTCACGTGAACCGAGACGTGCGTCTCAACCGAGAGATGCGCCGACTCCAGGAGAAAGAAGAGGAGCGCGCCCGCAAGCGCCGCCAGGCGGTGCCGCGTCAACCCACCCGCGAGCGCATCGGGTTCCGCCAGTTCATGCGTGAGGTGCGCCAGGAGCTCAAGAAGGTGGCATGGCCCACCCGTGAGGAGACGACGACGTACGCCGTCGTCGTGCTCACGGTGACGATCATCCTCACCGTCATCACCTTTGGTCTCGACTTTCTCCTCAAGAACGGCGTCCTGCGACTGCTGGATGCGGTGTAGGTCATGGTGGATGCAGCACACGACACCAAGCCGGCGGCGGTCCCAGGCGAGGATGCGACGGCGCCTGCCGTCGCCGAGGAGCCGCGCAGCCCATTCGACCTGCCGGGGAGCTGGTTTGTCATCCACTCCTACTCCGGGTACGAGAACAAGGTGAAGGCCAACCTCGAGACCCGGGTCCACTCGATGCACCTCGAGGACAAGGTGTTCGACGTCGTCATCCCCATGGAGGAGGTCGTCGAGTTCAAGGCGGGGCGCAAGATCAACGTCATGCGCAAGAAGTTCCCCGGCTACATCCTCGTCCGCCTCTACATGGATGACGACTCGTGGTACGCCGTCCGCAACACCCCTGGCGTCACCGGTTTCGTTGGCTCAGGGTCGAAGCCGACCCCGCTGTCGCGCCGGGAGGTGGAGCGCATCCTCGGCGTCCGCAAGGACGAGGAGGAGAAGAAGGAGCCGCGCTTCAAGCCGGCGTGGGAGGTCGGTGAGACCGTGCGGGTGGTGGAGGGGCCGTTCGCCGACTTCAACGGCGTCATCGAGGACATCAACGTCGATCAGTCGAAGGTGCGGGTCCTCGTCGACATCTTCGGCCGGGAGACACCGGTCGAGCTCAACTTCGACCAGATCCTCAAGTTCTGAGTCCTACGAAGGAAGTTCCCGATGGGCCGCAAGCGACTGGTGACCGTGCTCAAGCTGCAGATCCCTGCAGGCCAGGCGAGCCCTGCTCCGCCCGTCGGACCCGCCCTTGGTCAGCACGGTGTCAACATCATGGACTTTGTCAGGGCGTACAACGACGCCACGGCCAGCCAGCAGGGCACCATCGTGCCCGTGGAGATCTCGGTGTTCGAGGACCGCACGTTCACCTTCGTCACCAAGACCCCACCGGCTGCTGTGATGCTTCGCCAGGCGGCGCGGGTGGAGAAGGGCTCCGCCACACCCCACAAGGTCAAGGTGGCCTCGGTGACCCCCGACCAGGTGCGGTCGATCGCCGAGACCAAGATGGTCGACCTCAATGCAAACGACGTCGGTGCGGCGATGAAGATCATCGAAGGCACCGCCCGATCGATGGGGATCACCGTCGACGGCTGACCTAGGCTGACAGCACGTGGGAGGAGCCCGGGGCGGCTCCGTCCGAACCACCAGGAGGAAGATCGATGACCAAGGTCACCAAGGCGCAGGCGGATGTCCGCCGTCGCCACGACGCGCTCGCCCACCACCCCCCTCGCGATGCGGTGCGGCTCGTCAAGACGCTCGCCCACGCCAAGTTCGACGAGAGCGTCGATGTGGTGTTCACGCTCGGCATCGATGCCAGGAAGGCCGACCAGCTCGTCCGCGGCACGGTGCGGCTCCCCCACGGCACAGGGAAGAAGGTGAGGGTGCTGGTCTTTGCCGAGAGCGATGCCGCCCGCACCGCCGAGACCGCAGGCGCTGACATCGTCGGCGGCAAGGAGCTCGCCGAGCAGATCGCTGCCGGTGGCGCTCTCGAGTTCGACGTGGCGATTGCAACGCCTGACATGATGCCGCACGTCGGCAAGCTTGGTCCGATCCTCGGGCCCCGCGGTCTCATGCCAAACCCGAAGTCCGGCACGGTGACCGCCGAGGTCGGCAAGGCCGTCGAGGAGTTCAAGGCGGGCAGGGTCGAGTACCGCAACGACCGCTACGGAAACGTCCACGTCCCGATCGGGAGGGTCTCCTTCGACGAGACCCTCCTGGCGGAGAACCTCGGAGCTGTCGCCGACGAGCTTGTCCGCAACCGCCCCGCCGCCGCCAAGGGGCGCTTCATCCGCAAGGTGGCGGTGTCGTCGACGATGGGGCCAGGGGTGCGCATCGACCCGTCCCAAATCGAGGATCTCATCAAGTCGCTGCACTGATCGCCGCAGCGGGCCTCCGCCTGTGCTACGCTGGGCGTCACGCTGGTGGGAACGGGCCGGCTCGCAAGAATATGCGAGAAATGGCACTTGACCCGCTACCGGGATGAAGCGCTACAATCATTATCATCTTTGACAGAACACGGGGATCGTGCGAACGGTCACCGGACGATCCACCACCGTCCTGAGGGTGGTCATTCGGCCACCGTGGCACTTACGACCAGCCCCTACCCTGGTCGCCATGTGTGGAGCGTGTAGATGGCTTCCTGGCCCGCCGTCTGCCCGAATCCTCAAGAGCGAATCGCCCTCCCGGGCGCCGATCCCCGTTCTCTTCCGAGAGCCCCCAGACCACTGGGGGCTCTCGGCGCGTCCGAGGTCCGCGGCGGCTGCTACGCTGCCGGCCGCACAACCCAGCTCGACCCGAGACCGCAGGTGCCGTAACGGCACAAGCTCGCAAATGCGACGCCGGCGCAGGTCGCCAACGACGAACCTCGTTCGTCTCGTGGCCCTTGCGCAGCGCCGCCCGGGGCCGCTCTCGGTCTTGGGCCAGGCACGACGTGCACCCGAGATTGGAGGAACGAGACATGCCGAGACCCGACAAGGTTGCGGCGGTTGCCGAGGTGAAGGAGCGCATCGAGCGCTCCCAGGCGGTGTTCCTCGCCGAGTATGCGGGTCTGTCCGTGAAGGCGCAGCAGGAGCTGCGCCGGGGTCTGCGCTCCGCGGGGGCAGACTTCAAGGTGATCAAGATGACGCTGGCAAGGCGCGCCGCAGACGAGCTGGATCTCGACGCCCTCGACGAGCTGCTCGTCGGACCGACAGGGATCGCCTTCGCCGACGGTGATCCGGTGACCGCCGCCAAGGTGCTCAAGGACTTCGCCACCACCCACGAGGTGTTCGCCGTCAAGGGCGGGCTGCTCGGCCGCAGCGTGCTGAGCCCCGACCGTGTCAGGGCGCTTGCCGACATCGCCCCTCGCGAGCTGCTGCTGGCTCGGCTCGCCGGCACCCTGAAGGGCCCGCTGACGGCGATGGCCGGTCTGCTGGCCGCCCTGCCGCGCGGGGCGGTGACCGCGATGCAACAGCTGCTCGACAAGCGGCAAGCGGGCGAGCCCGCTGCGGCGACGCCGTCGGTCGCTTCCGTTGCAGACGTGCCGGACGGAGCGGTCGCCGTGGTTGAGGACACACCAGACCCGGGCGACGTGGTTGCCGTCGACGACACACCAGACACGGCAGACGTGTCAGACGAAGCGGTCGCCGTGGTTGAGGACACACCAGACCCGGGCGAGGTGGTTGCCGTCGACGACACACCAGACACGGCTGACCCGCCAGCTACGGCAGAGGTCGACGAGACCGCCGCCGAGGACGACACAGTATCGGCAACGGTGACCGTTGCGCAGGATCCCGATGAAGCAACCGATGCGGCCGCAACGGCCGAGGAGGAATGACATGGCCACCCCAACAACCGAGGAGCTCCTCGGCATCTTCGAGAGCATGACCGTGCTCGAGCTCTCCGAGTTCGTCAAGGCGTTCGAGGAACGCTTCGAGGTCACCGCTGCCGCCCCGATGGCGGTAGCCGCCGTTGCCGCCGGTGGCGGAGACGCCGCCGCCGCCGCCGAGGAGGAGAAGGACGAGTTCGACGTCGTGCTTGTCGCCGTCGGCGACCAGAAGATCCAGGTCATCAAGGAGGTCAGGGCGCTGACCAGCCTCGGCCTCAAGGACGCCAAGGATCTCGTAGACACCGCCCCCAAGCCGGTGCTCGAGGGGGTCGACAAGGAGACCGCGGCAAAGGCAAAAGGCATCCTCGAGGGTGTTGGCGCCTCGGTCGAGCTCAGGTAGAAGCGCCAGCTCAGACAGCCTGTCTCGGCGTTGGGTCCGGGCCGCCCGGCCTCACGTCGTGGGCTCGGACCCTTGACAGATCGCGAAACCACGGTGTATGGTTCGCGGTAATTGAGGGACGCTTGCGACACTCGCTGCGCCGAGCCGGGTTAGCTTCGTGCTATCCTGGCTTTTCTGCCGTCTGAACGCCCTTCGACCCCGCCCGTAACACCCGCTCCTTCGATCGTGTCGACCCGCCCGACCCGCACACACAAAGAGGAGGATCACGCCTTGGCTCGTGCGCGCTCCCGTCGTCTCTCGTTCGCCAAGATCCCAGAGGTTCAGCCTCTCCCCAGCCTGCTGGCCGTTCAGCACGACTCCTTCGGCTGGTTCCTCGAGCACGGGCTCAAGCAGATCTTCGGCGAGGTCTCGCCGATCGAGGACTTCACAGGCAGCCTTGCGCTCGAGTTGACCGATCACCGGTTTGGCGACCCGCCGCTCACCATCGACGAGGCCAAGGAGCAGGATTCCAACTACTCGAAGCCGCTGTTTGTCACGGCCCGCTTCCTCAACCGGGAGACCGGTGAGATCAAGGAGCAGCAGGTCTTCCTCGGCGACTTCCCGATGATGACGGCAAACGGCACGTTCATCATCAACGGCACCGAGCGGGTAGTGGTGTCGCAGCTCGTTCGCTCGCCTGGCGTCTACTTCGACAAGACGATCGACAAGACCTCGGACAAGGACGTGTACGCCGCCAAGGTGATCCCTGGTCGGGGGGCGTGGCTCGAGTTCGACATCGACAAGAAGGACACGGTCGGCGTGCGAGTCGATCGTAAGCGCCGCCAGTACGTGACGACGTTCCTGCGCGCCCTCGGCTTTGGCGAGACGGACGAGGAGCTGCTGGCGTTGTTCAACGGGTCCGATCTGATCGCAAACACCTTGGAGAAGGACCCGACAAAGACACGAGACGACGCCCTGCTCGATCTCTACAGGAAGCTGCGGCCGGGTGAGCTGACAACGGTCGAGTCGGCTCGGGCGCTGATCAACACGCTGTTCTACAACCCGAAGCGGTACGACCTCACATCGGTCGGCCGCTACAAGCTCGATCAGAAGCTCGGCAACGAGTCGGTGTCGCTCGACGAGTACAGGGTCGACCAGCACGGGCTGCTCACCCACGACGACATGATGGCCACGATCATCTACCTGATGGAGCTGTACAGGGACACCGATGGCTATCGCACAGATGACATTGACAACTTCGCCAACCGGCGGGTGCGCACCGTCGGCGAGCTGATCCAGAACCAGATCAGGGTCGGGCTCAGCCGGCTGGAGCGGGTGGTACGTGAGCGCATGACCACGCAGGACCCGGAGGCGATCACCCCGCAGAGCCTGATCAACATCCGCCCGGTGGTCGCCTCCATCAAGGAGTTCTTCGGGACCAGCCAGCTCAGCCAGTTCATGGACCAGCCAAACCCGCTGGCTTCGCTCACCCACCGCCGCCGTCTGTCGGCGCTCGGCCCCGGCGGGCTGTCCAGGGAGCGGGCCGGCTTCGAGGTGCGTGACGTCCACCCGTCGCACTACGGCCGCATGTGCCCGATCGAGACCCCCGAGGGCCCGAACATCGGGCTCATCGGCTCGCTCGCCAGCTACGCCAAGGTCAACCGCTATGGGTTCATCGAGACTCCATACCGGAGGGTGGAGCACGGCAAGGTCACGAGCAAGGTCGACTATCTGACCGCCTCCCAGGAGGAGACGCACGTCATCGCCCAGGCCAACGCCCTGCTCAACGAGGACGGCTCGTTTGTCAACGACCGGGTCCTGGTGCGCAAGACGGGTGGCGAGGTCGACTCGGTGCTCCCCGCCGAGGTCGACTACATGGATGTGTCGCCAAAGCAGGTGGTGTCCGTCTCCACCTCGCTCATCCCCTTCCTCGAGCATGACGACGCCAACCGGGCGCTGATGGGTTCGAACATGCAGCGCCAGGCGGTCCCGCTGCTGCGGGCCGAGGCCCCGCTTGTTGGCACAGGCGTCGAGGGGCGGGCCGCCCAGGACTCGGGGGACGTGATCCTGGCACCGGTCAAGGGTGAGGTCGTCGAGGTCACGGCAGATCACATCGCCATCAAGGGCTCGGACGACAACCGTGTCTACCGGATGGCGTTGCGCAAGTTCGAGCGCTCCAACCAGGGCACCTGCATCAACCAGAAGCCGCTGGTCCGTGAGGGCGACAGGGTGAAGGAGGGCGATGTCGTCGCCGATGGCCCTTCGACCGACGAGGGCGAGCTCGCCCTCGGCCGCAACTTGCTGGTGGCGTTCATGCCATGGGAGGGCCACAACTTCGAGGACGCCATCATCCTCTCGGAACGGGTGGTCAAGGAGGATCTGCTGACCTCGATCCACATCGAGGAGCACGAGATCGAGGCGCGCGACACCAAGCTCGGGGCCGAGGAGATCACCCGTGACATCCCCAACGTCGCCGAGGAGGTACTGCGCGACCTCGACGACCGCGGGATCATCCGCATCGGCGCCGAGGTGGGCGCCGGCGACTACCTCGTCGGCAAGGTCACCCCGAAGGGCGAGACCGAGCTGACCCCCGAGGAGCGGCTGCTGCGGGCGATCTTTGGCGAGAAGGCGCGCGAGGTGCGCGATGTGTCACTCAAGGTGCCACACGGCGAGTCTGGCAAGGCCATCGCCGTCAAGGAGTTCCGTCGCGAGGACGGGTTCGATCTGCCCCCTGGGATGAACCAGCTCGTCCGGGTGTACGTGGCCAAGCAGCGCAAGATCACCGAGGGCGACAAGCTGGCGGGGCGCCACGGCAACAAAGGTGTCATCGCCAAGATCCTGCCGGAGGAGGACATGCCCTTCCTGGCCGATGGCACCCCGGTCGATGTCGTGCTGTCCCCGCTCGGTGTGCCCTCCCGGATGAACCTCGGCCAGATCCTCGAGACCCACCTGGGGTGGGCGGCGGCCCAGGGATGGGAGCCGTTCTCCGACGTCCCGTCACCTGCTGGCGGCGGCGCCGAGCCGTGGCAGACCGTGGCGACCCCTGTGTTCGACGGCGCCAGGGAGACCGAGATCCTCAAGCTGCTCGACGTTGCGAAACCCAATCGCGATGGCATGAAGCTCGTCGACGCAACCGGGAAGGCTCAGCTGTTCGATGGTCGCACCGGTCTACCGTTCGACTCACCGGTCACGGTCGGGTACATCTACATCCTCAAGCTGGTCCACCTGGTCGACGACAAGATCCACGCCAGGTCGACCGGCCCGTACTCGATGATCACCCAGCAGCCGCTCGGTGGGCAGGCGCAGTTTGGCGGGCAGCGGTTTGGCGAGATGGAGGTGTGGGCGCTCGAGGCATACGGGGCCGCCTACGCCCTCCAGGAGCTGCTCACCATCAAGTCGGACGACGTGCGTGGCCGGGTCAAGGTCTACGAGGCGATCGTCAAGGGCGAGAACATCCCTGAGCCAGGCATCCCTGAGTCCTTCAAGGTGCTTGTCAAGGAGATGCAGAGCCTGTGCCTCAACGTCGAGATGCTCTCGGCCGGGGAGGAGGTCGAGCTGAAGGAGCTGGAGGACGACGTTTACCGCACCGCCGCCTCCCTCGGCATCGACATCTCCCGCCCGGAGCGTGCCGAGATGACCCCCTAGGTCGGGACCAGGGATCGGGAACACGAGTTTGGTTTGAGACGACAGACGGTCAAGCAACACACTGGGGAGCGCCCGTGCCACAGCTGTTCGATGAACTGAAGATCGGCCTCGCCAGCGCCGAGCAGATCCGCTCATGGTCGTTTGGCGAGGTCAAGAAGCCTGAGACCATCAACTACCGGACGCTCAAGCCGGAGAAGGACGGTCTGTTCGACGAGCGCATATTTGGTCCCACGAGGGATTGGGAGTGCTACTGCGGGAAGTACAAGCGGGTGCGGTTCCGCGGCATCGTGTGCGAGCGCTGCGGTGTCGAAGTCACCCGCGCCAAGGTGCGCAGGGAGCGGATGGGCCACATCGAGCTGGCGGCGCCGGTCACCCACATCTGGTTCTTCAAGGGTGTTCCCAGCCGGCTCGGCTACCTGCTCGACATGTCCCCGAAGGACCTGGAGAAGGTGATCTACTTCGCCGCCTATCTGATCACTTCTGTCGACGCCGACCGCCGCCAGACCGACCTCCCCGAGCTGGAGGAGGCCACCCGCCACGAGCTCGAGCTGATCAGCAACGAGTTCCTCGAGTGGAAAGAGGCGCGCCTCGCCAGGCTCGAGGATGAGCTCGTGCAGATGGAGGAGGCGGGGGCCAAGGGTCAGGAGGTGTCGGCCCGCCGTCGCGAGGTCGAGCGCGAGATCAAGGACCGCGAGGAGCGGGCCAGCGTCGAGGAGGAGCTGCTGCGGGAGGCGTTCGACGTCTTCAGGGCGATGAAGCCGAAGCAGCTGATCGAGTCCGAGCAGCTGTGGCGCGAGATCGTCGACCGCTACGGCGACTACTACGTAGGCGGGATGGGCGCAGAAGCGGTCAAGGATCTCATCAGCCGGCTCGACCTCGATGGCGAGATCGAGACACTGAAGCAGGACGTCGACGCCAATTCGCAGCAGCGCCGCCAGCGGGCCATGAAGCGGCTCAAAGTGGTGTCGCCGTTTGCCGACGGGAAGAACGACCCGAAGGACATGATCCTCGAGGTGGTGCCGGTGATTCCGCCCGACCTGCGCCCCATGGTGCAGCTCGACGGCGGCCGCTTTGCCACGTCCGACCTCAACGACCTGTACCGCAGGGTCATCAACCGCAACAACCGCCTGAAGCGACTGCTCGATCTCGGCGCCCCCGAGATCATCGTCAACAACGAGAAGCGGATGCTCCAGGAGGCGGTCGACGCCCTGTTCGACAACGGGCGTCGGGGCCGGGCGGTGACAGGACCGGGCAACCGACCCCTCAAGTCGCTGTCAGACATGCTCAAGGGCAAGCAGGGCAGGTTCCGCCAGAACCTGCTCGGCAAGCGGGTCGACTACTCGGGTCGGTCGGTCATCGTGGTCGGCCCGCAGCTTCAGTTGCACCAGTGCGGGCTGCCCAAAATCATGGCGCTCGAGCTGTTCAAGCCGTTCGTGATGAAGCGCCTGGTCGACCTCGACCAGGCGCAGAACATCAAGGCGGCCAAGCGCATGGTGGAGCGTCGCCGCCCGCAGGTGTGGGACGTGCTCTCCGAGGTCATCCAGGAGCACCCCGTGTTCCTCAACCGCGCCCCCACCCTCCACCGGCTCGGCATCCAGGCGTTCGAGCCGGTGCTGGTCGAGGGCAAGGCTATCCAGATCCACCCGCTGGTGTGCGAGGCGTTCAACGCCGATTTCGACGGCGACCAGATGGCGGTTCACCTGCCGTTGTCCGCCGAGGCCCAGGCCGAGGCTCGCATCCTGATGCTGTCGTCGAACAACGTCCTGTCGCCTGCCTCGGGACGCCCCATCGTCACCCCGTCGCAGGACATGGTGATCGGCATGTACTACCTGTCGGAGCTCGTTGAGAACGCCAAGGGTGCCGGTCGGGCGTTCGCCTCCGTCGAGGAGGCGCGCATGGCATATGAGGTCAATGATCTCGATCTGCACGCCCCGGTTCGGATCAGGGTGGGCGAGCTCGCCGGCGACAGCGACCAGCACGAGGGCCTCAAGGCGAGCCTCGGCAAGCTGGTGACGCCGGAGCCGGTCGACGGATCGGCGCTCACCGACACAACGCTTGGGCGGGCGCTGCTCAACACGGCGTTCCCGACGAGCTTCCCGTACATCAACTCGGTGGTCTACAAGGCCGACATCCGGCTGTTGATCGAGGAGATCATCGACCGCTACGACAAGCCGGACGTTGCCCGCACGCTCGACTCGATCAAGGAGCTCGGTTTCCACTTCGCCACGACGGCGGGGCTCACCATCGGGTTGGAGGACGTGAAGACGCCGCCGACAAAGGAGGCGATCCTCGCCGGGTACGAGGAGCGGGCGGCCAAGGTCGAGTCTCTGTACCAGAAGGGTGTCATCACAGACGACGAGCGCCGCCAGGAGCTCATCGAGATCTGGACCGAGGCGACAGACGCCGTCAAGGACGCCATGCAGGACACGCTGCAGACGGAGAAGTTCAACCCGATGGACATGATGGTGCGCTCGGGCGCCCGGGGGAACATCATGCAGCTGCGCCAGATCGCCGGCATGCGCGGGCTGGTGGCGAACCCGAAGGGTGACATCATCCCGCAGCCGATCAAGGCGAACTTTCGCGAGGGGCTGTCGGTGCTCGAGTACTTCATCTCGACGCACGGCGCCCGCAAGGGGCTCGCCGACACGGCGCTGCGCACTGCGGACTCCGGCTACCTGACCCGCCGTCTCGTCGACGTCGCCCAGGAGATCATCATCCATGACATCGAGTCCGAGGACGCCGGTCTCGTGCTCAGGATCCGCGAGCCAGACGGACGGGTCATCCGCAACCTGCGCAACCGGGTGTTCGGCCGGTACCTCGCCGAGGACGTCAGGGACGGGCGAACCGTCGTCGAGACCAACCACGGGCGCAAGCTGAAGGCCGGGGAGCTCCTTGACCGCGATGCGATGCATGCGCTCGCCGCCGCGGAGGGCGTCACCGAGGTCAGGGTGCGGTCGCCCCTCACCGACCAGGCGCGCTACGGGATCAGCGTGAAGTCGTACGGGCTGAGCCTGGCGACCGGGCGCAAGGTCGAGTCGGGCGAGGCGGTCGGCATCGTTGCGGCCCAGTCGATCGGCGAGCCGGGTACCCAGCTCACGATGCGCACATTCCATACCGGCGGTGTCGCCGGTGAGGATATCACCCACGGTCTGCCCCGCGTTGTCGAGCTGTTCGAGGCCCGCACCCCCAAGGGCAAGGCAATCCTCGCCGAGCACGGTGGCGTGGTGCGGATCATCGACGACGAGACCGGCCGGCGCATCGAGGTCACCGACAGGGACGTCGTCGCCGAGTACCAGCTGCCACGGCGCGCCAGACTCAAGGTGGCGGAGGGTGACATCATCGAGCCGGGTAGCCAGCTCACCGAGGGTCCACTCGATCCAAAGGAGGTGCTCGACATCCAGGGTGTCCGCGCCTGCCAGCGTTACCTGGTCGACCAGGTGCAGGAGGTGTACCGCTCCCAGGGCGTCGACATCCACGACAAGCACATCGAGCTGATCGTGCGCCAGATGCTGCGCAAGGTGCGGGTAGTCAGCTCCGGCGACTCGCCGTTCCTCCCAGCCGAGCTGGTGGACGCCCAGGAGTTCCGCGAGGTCAACCGCAGCCTCGTGGCCGCGGAGAAGACCCCGGCGGAGGGGCGCCCCGAGCTGATGGGGATCACCAAGGCCTCGCTTGCCACCGACTCGTGGCTGTCTGCGGCCTCCTTCCAGGAGACGACAAGGGTGCTCACCGAGGCGTCGCTGCAGTCAAAGTCAGACTTCATGCGGGGTCTCAAGGAGAACGTGATCATCGGCAAGCTGATCCCGGCCGGGACCGGAAGCGAGACCTACCAGGTGATCCAGCCTTCGCTCCCGGACGCCACCGTTGTGAGTGCGCTTGGTCTGTTTGGTGATGCTCCCATCGAGAGCGTTGACGAGGGTCTTCCCGCCAACCCGGCCGAGTGGCTTGCCAGCCTCGGCGCCCAGGGTGACGACGACGACGTGAGCTGACGGAGGGGGCGGCCCCGACCGGGCCCGCCCCACCCCTGCGTACCGACGCCGTCCTGCCTACGACCCCTCGACATAGGTGATCGCTCGTGCGATGAGCGACGCCGTCTGGTCGCGCCTGCTCGGGATCTCCGGGCAGAACCGGGTGGTGTCGCACCCAACCGTTATGCCGGCGGCGGCGATGGCGTTGATGTCGTCCTCGAAGACCGAGCCCTCGTCGTCTGTGAAGAAGTCCTCTGTGACGAGCGGCAGTGCGAAGGTGCGTCGCAGGAATGCCGCCGCCTGCTCCCTGGTGACGGGGGTGTCAGGGCAGGCGCGGCGCACACCGCAGCCGCGCAGGACCCCGGCCTCGGCCATCCGGTCCAGCACTACCTCCGCCCAGTGCCCGTCGTCGTCGTCGAAGTAGTCCGTGGTGGTGGACGGCAGTTTCAGCCAGCGGTCGAGGAAGGCGACGAGCTCGGCCCTCGAGACGTTGCGGTACGGGCAGTACAGGTTCTGCGCACAGCCGGCGACGATTCCCCTGTCGAAGAGGAGCTCGATGCTGGCCTCGTGGGCGCTGTCATCGTCGTCCGTGAAGCGGGTGAGACAGGGCACACGGCCGCTGTCGCTGATCACAAGCTCGTCGAACCGGAGCTCGAGATCGACCGGGTTGACCACGGTCGAGCCACCGAAGTACACGTTGAGCCAGAAGGTGTTGACCTCGACCCACTCCTCACCGACCCGCCGGAAGGCGAGGTTGGTGCGGTGGAACACCCTCTTCCCGTCGACCCAAGCCTCGAGGACGCCGTCGCCTGCGCCGGGGGTGTTCATGGCGATGTGACCTTCGATGCAGTACCAGCGGGCCTGCTCGACGATGCCCTCGTCGTTCCACAGCATGAACTCGCCGCAGTCGCCCGGCTGGCCGAGATGGTAGGTGTAGTAGCCAAGCCGCACGTCGTCGCCCTCTGCTCCCTCGGTCCCCGGCTCGGTGAACAGCACCCGTGCCGACCATCCCGGATCGGCCTGTGTCGACGGGTTGCAGCCCCGGGCCGTTACCAGCCCGATGTCGGCGAACCCGGGGAGCTTGCCGCTGTCGAGTGCGGCCCACGAGTCGAGGTTGAGGTGGTAGCGGAACCACGCCTCGTCTACGTCGTCAGGCAGCAGGTACAGGGGGCCGGCTCCACGTCGTCCCGCCGGGGGGATCACCACCTCGAGACCATCGGCCCGGTAGGCCTCGACGATGGCGGTGCGGGCGGCGTCGGTGGTGCGGTAGTCGAGCCACAGCGCCGGTCCCGGTTCGCCGTTCTCGTCGAGCGGCGGCTGCCACCAATCCTCCTCTTCGAAGTGCTCGTCGAGCACGTCGTCAGCGGTGGCGGGAGCTGCGGGAGACAGCGCGGTGGTGAGCGCCACGACGACCGCGACCAGGTAACGAGCGCCCACGGACCCAGTTCCCACGCCGGGCGAGGGTACTGGACATGCCGGCTTGGGCAAGTCGCACAGGGGTGGTTCTGCCGGCCGGCGGGTCACTCGAGCTGCTGCACCTTTGTCGATGCATCGCGCTCCCAACCTGGCGGGGTGGAGAACCGGAGGCTGCGCTCGTTGCCCTCGAGCACCCACGAAACGGCGATCCGGTAGTTGCGGGTACGCTTGCGCCGTGCTCCGCTTCTCGCTCGGCGACATTCCGGTCAGGGTGCACTTCTCGTTCCTGCTCATCGCCGTGATGGCGCCGTCGAGCCGCGCCCTCGACATCGTTGCGTGGGTGGTGGTCGTGTTCCTGGCGGTGCTGTGCCACGAGGCGGGGCATGCGCTGATGGCCCGCTACTACGGGGCACGTCCCGTCACCATCACGCTGTTCGCTCTCGGCGGAGTCACGGTCTACCCGGCCGTCGCCACCCTCACCCCTGGCCGCCGCTTTGTGATCTCGGCGATGGGGTCGGTGGTGGGCATCGTCAGCGGCGGTCTCATCGGGCTGCTGTGGCTCGCCGGTGTGTTCGACGACGCCACCAGGGTCGTGCGGGTCGCCGCCCTCAGCTACATGTGGGCCGGGCTCGGGTGGGGTGTGCTCAACTGGATCCCGATCCGTCCGCTCGACGGCGGGGCGATGCTCACCAGCGCCCTCGAGATCGTCGTGCCAAGACATGCGGTCCGCATCGCCATGGGGGTGTCGCTTGTCTTTGGCGTCTGCGCCGCCGCACTTCTGTGGCGATGGGGCCAGACCTTTGGGGCCCTCTTCGTTCTCCTCATCACCGCCATGGGGCTCACCTCTGGTGAAGGCGAGCAGGCCCGGGTCGCCGCAGGGGACGAGGACACGGGGGTCCGGCCGGCTGGGGAGCGCACAACCGAGCTCCCCCGGCAGCCGGATCCGCCGTTCCCCATCTGAGCCGCCGGCCCATCCACCTTGCCGGTGGGTCGGCGTCGCGGGTATACTCCCGGCCAGATCTCCCCGATCGAGTTCCCGCTCACCCTGAGGCGCTGCGGCGCTGTTGTGAACGGAGCGACTCCCAGCGGGTCGGTGTGGCGTCGAGCCGCACCGGCTTTCGCATGTCGGGACCAATCGAGACCGCAGACACCTGCCCGCCGCCTGGGCAGCGCCAAACGAGGAGAGGGACGCGACGTGCCGACCGTGCAGCAACTGGTTCGCAAGGGCCGCAACCCGAAACAGAAGAAGACAAAGACGCTGGGGCTCGCAGGCTCACCGCAGCGGCGCGGCGTGTGCACCCGCGTCTACACGGTGACACCGAAGAAGCCGAACTCGGCGCTGCGCAAGGTGGCTCGCGTCCGTCTCAGCTCCCAGATGGAGGTCACCGCCTACATCCCCGGCGAGGGACACAACCTCCAGGAGCACTCGATCGTGCTCGTCCGTGGCGGCAGGGTGAAGGATCTCCCCGGTGTTCGCTACAAGGTGGTCAGGGGTGCGCTCGATGCTGCGGGCGTTCGCGGCCGCAAGCAGTCCCGTTCCCGCTACGGCACCAAGAAGGAGTCCTGACCGATGCGCCGCGCCCCTGCTGAAATCCGCAAGCTCGAACCGGATCCGGTGTACAGGAGCGTCCTGGTGAGCCAGATCGTCAACAAGGTGCTGTGGCGAGGCAAGAAGGGTGCCGCCCGCCGCATCGTGTACGGGGCCCTCGACATCGTCGACAAGCGCACGGGCGGCGACCCGCTGTCGACGCTGAAGAAGGCCATCGACAACATCCGTCCCGGCATCGAGGTGCGTTCCCGCCGTGTCGGCGGCTCGGCCTACCAGGTGCCCGTCGAGGTCCGCCCCCGCCGGGCGCAGACGCTTGCGGTGCGCTGGCTTGTCGAGTTCGCCAGACGTCGCAAGGAAGGCACCATGGCCGAGCGGCTGGCCAACGAGATCCTCGATGCGGCCAACCGCACCGGCGCCGCGGTGAAGCGCCGCGAAGACGTCCACAAGATGGCGGAGTCAAACAAGGCGTTCGCCCACTACCGCTGGTAGCCGCCGCCTCCAGCCCGGGAAGAGACCCTCATGTCACGCACCATCTCGCTCGACCGCATCCGCAACATCGGGATCATGGCCCATATCGATGCGGGGAAGACCACAACGACCGAGCGCATCCTGTACTACACCGGTCGCACCTACAAGATGGGTGAGGTGCACGAGGGCGCCGCCGTCATGGACTGGATGGAGCAGGAGCAGGAGCGTGGCATCACCATCACATCGGCGGCGACCACCACCCAGTGGCTCGATCACGTCATCAACATCATCGACACACCTGGCCATGTCGACTTCACCGTCGAGGTCGAGCGCTCGCTGCGGGTGCTCGACGGGGCCGTCGCCGTGTTCGACGCCGTGTCTGGTGTCGAGCCACAGTCGGAGACGGTGTGGCGGCAGGCGGACAAGTACGGTGTGCCCAGGGTCGTGTTCATCAACAAGATGGACAGGATCGGTGCCGACTTCTTCGCCTCCGTCGACTCCATCGTCGAGCGGCTTGGCGGCAACCCGGTCGTGATCCAGATCCCAATGGGCGCCGAGTCCGGGTTCAACGGCATCATCGATCTGGTCGTGATGAAGGCAATCGTCTGGCTCGACGAGGAGGGCAAGGAGCGCCGCATCGTCGACATCCCGGACGAGCACAGGGCCAAGGCCGACGAGTGGCATCACAAGATGCTCGACGTCGTTGCCTCCGAGGACGAGGAGCTGCTGGAGAAGTACCTCGGCGAGGCCGACCTCGCTCCTGAGGAGATCCGCAAGGTGATCCGCAAGGGAACCGTCAACCGCGACTTCGTCCCTGTGCTGTGCGGGGCGTCGTTCAAGAACAAGGGTGTCCAGCCGCTGCTCGACGCCATCGTCTACTACCTGCCGAGCCCGCTCGACCTGCCACCGGTTGCCGGCTTCCGCCCCGGGAACGAGACAGAGCTCGTCGAGCGCAAGGCAAGCGACAGCGAGCCGTTCAGCGCCCTCGCCTTCAAGATCATGAGCGACCCGTACGTCGGCAAGCTCACCTACTTCCGCGTCTACTCGGGGCACGCCTCGAAGGGCGACGCCGTTGTCAACACCACGACCGGTAAGAAGGAGCGGCTTGGCCGGTTGCTGCGGATGCACGCCGCCAAACAGGAGGACATCGACGAGGTCTACACCGGCGACATCGTCGCCGCCGTGGGGCTGAAGGGCACCAAGACCGGCGATACGCTGGCCTCTGTCGACCAGCCGGTGCAGCTCGAATCGATGAGCTTCCCCGATCCGGTGATTGCGGTGGCGATCGAGCCGCGCACCAAGTCTGATCAGGACAAGCTTGCCGAGGCGCTTGGCCGCCTCTCGGAGGAGGACCCGACGTTCCGGGTGCACTCAGATGACGAGACGGGGCAGACCATCATCGAGGGGATGGGCGAGCTCCACCTCGAGGTGATCGTCGATCGCCTGGTGCGTGAGTTCAAGGTCCAGGCCAACGTCGGGCGGCCCCAGGTGGCGTACCGGGAGACGATCAAGCGGGTGGCACACAAGATCGAGGGCAAGCTGAAACGCCAGACCGGTGGCTCCGGCATGTTCGGCCACGTGGTGATCGACCTCGAGCCGCTTGCGTCCGGTCGCGGCTTTGAGTTCGTCGACCACGTCAAAGGCGGCAACATCCCTCGCGAATTCATCCCGGCGGTCGAGAAGGGGATTCGGGAGGCGCTCGTCGGCGGGTCACTCGCCGGTTACCCGCTCGTCGACCTTCGGGCGACGCTGATCGACGGCTCGAGCCATCCCGTCGACTCGAACGAGATGGCGTTCCGCATCGCCGGCTCCATGGCGCTGCAGGCGGCGGCGAGGGCCGCAGGGGTCAAGCTGCTCGAGCCGATCATGGAAGTAGAGGTGGTGACACCCGAGGAGAACATGGGCGACGTCATCGGCGATCTCTCCGCAAGGCGCGCCAAGATCGAGTCGATGGATGCGAGGGGCAACGCCAGGGTGATCAAGGCACTCACCCCCCTCGCCGAGATGTTCGGCTACGCCACGGACCTGCGGTCACGCACCCAGGGCAGGGCGACGTACACCATGCAGTTCCACTCGTACCAGGAGGCCCCGACCAGCACCTCCGAGGAGGTGGTGGCGAAGGCCCGCGGGGCGTGAGGACGCCGGTCGGGGCGATTTGCCCATAGGTCGCACGGCCCGTTACCATCCCGCTCGCCGCAGCGCCTCGCTGCGAGCGATCCGCAAGCTTTTTCCGACAGGCCGAATGCGGTTGTGCTCGGCCCTGGCCAAACCCGCGATGTACCGACGGGTACCGCTCGCCAGGTGGTCGGCCCGGTCCCGGGTAACCCCCGAGCCCACTGGGCCCGCTCCACCGCTGCGTGCGGTCCTCGAGGTCGTCCGCCGACCGAGAGACAGGAAGTTGCACCGTGGCGAACGAGCATCGGATCCGCATCCGGCTCAAGGCGTACGACCACTCGGTGGTCGACGAGTCGGCGCGCAAGATCGCCGAGACGGTCATCCGCACTCAGGCAACGATCAAAGGCCCGGTGCCGTTGCCGACCACGATCCACCGCTACACCGTCATCCGTGGCCCCCACGTCGACAAGACCAGCCGGGAACACTTCGAGATGCGGATCCACAAGCGGCTCATCGACATCATCGAGCCGACACCCAAGACGGTCGACTCGCTCATGCGGCTCGATCTCCCCGCAGGGGTCGAGGTGGAGATAAAGACATGAAGACCATCGTCGGCGAGAAGCTCGGCATGACGCAGGTCTTCACCGAGGACGCTCGTGTTGTACCTGTCACCGTCATCAAGGCGGGCCCTGTCCATGTCACCCAGGTCAAGACCCCTGAGCGGGACGGCTACGCCGCCGTCCAGATCGCCTTCAAGGAGCTGAAGGCCAAGCAGGTGAACAGGGCGCAGGCGGGTCATTTCGGCATGGCGGGTGTGCCGCCGGCGCGGCATCTCGTCGAGGTGAGGGTCGAGGATTCCGCACGCTACGAGGTGGGTCAGCGCTTCGGGGTCGGCGATCTGTTCCAGCCCGGCCAGCACGCCGATGTCACCGGCGTGTCGAAGGGCAAGGGCTTCGCCGGGGTCATCAAGCGTCACAACTTCGAGGGCCAGGGTGCGTCCCACGGCGCCCACAAGGTCCATCGCGCCCCAGGGTCGATCGGCGCCTGCGCCACCCCGGCTCGCGTGTTCAAGGGCAAGCGGCTCCCCGGTCGCATGGGTGGCGAGCGGACAACCGTGATGAACCTCGAGATCATCGCCGTCGACGCCGAGCGCAACCTGCTCATGGTGCGAGGCGCCGTGCCTGGCCCCAAGGGCGCCGTGCTCGTCATTCGCGAGGCGGTGAAGGCGCATGGGTGAGAAGCTCACCGCCGATCTGTACGCCGCAGACGGCACCCGTCTCGGCGAGGTCGAGCTCTCCCAGGAGATCTTTGGCATCGAGCCGAACGTCGCCGTGATGCACCAGGTGGTCACTGCGCAGCTCGCTGCCGCCCGCTCCGGCACCGCATCGACAAAGACCCGTGGCGAGGTGCGCGGCGGCGGCAAGAAGCCGTTCCGACAGAAGGGCCTCGGGCGTTCCCGCCAGGGGTCGATCCGGTCCCCGCAGTGGAGCGGCGGAGGCGTCGCCCACGGGCCAAAGCCACGCAGCTATGCCCAGCGCACCCCGAAGAAGATGCGGCGGTTGGCGCTGCGCAGCGCCCTCTCGGCGCGGGCGGCGACCGGTCAGATCAAGGTCGTCGACACCTTCGACCTGTGGGAGGTCCCGAAGACCAAGCTGGCGGTCGCGCTCCTGGCCGCGATGGGTGTCACGGGCAAGGTGCTGCTGCTGGCGGAGGACCATGAGGCCGTCGCCATCACCTCGTTCCGTAACCTTCCTGAGGTCATCGCCTCCAGTTTGCGCCAGGCAAACACGCACGACGTCTTGTGGGCAGACACGATCGTGATGAGCAAAGGCACGCTCGACCTCGGCCAGAGCGCCCCCCGGGGTAGCCGGGCCCATGCCGAGGCGGTGGAGGCGGGATGAAGAGGAACCCTCGTGACGTGGTGCTCAAGCCGGTGGTATCCGAGAAGTCGTACGACCTTATCCAGGACCTCAACACGTACACGTTCGTCGTCGACAAGCGGTCGAACAAGATCCAGATCCGCCAGGCGGTCGAGGGCATCTTCGGCGTCAAGGTGGTTGCCGTGAACACCATCACCCGCAAGGGGAAGCGCAAGCGTACCGGGTACAAGATCGGCACCCGCGCCGACTCCAAGCGCGCCTTGGTGACGCTCGCCTCCGGCCAGTCGATCGATATCTTCGAGGTATGACCCAATGGGCGTGAAGAAGCTGAAGCCCACCTCGGCAGGGCGCCGCTTCCAGACGGTGTCCGACTTCGAGGGGATCACCAAGTCGGAGCCGGAGAAGCAGCTGCTCGGCAAGCAGAAGCGCTCGTCCGGCCGCAACTCCTACGGTCGCATCACCTCGCGCCACCGCGGGGGTGCGCACAAGCGGCGATACCGCATCATCGACTTCCGCCGCACCAAGGATGGGGTGCCTGCCAAGGTGGCCGCTATCGAGTACGACCCGAACCGCAACGCCAGGATCGCCCTCCTCCACTACGTCGATGGGGAGAAGCGCTACATCCTGGCGCCGCTCGGCATCGCCGTCGGGGACATGCTCGAGTCTGGGCCGGGCGCCGAGATCCGAGCAGGCAACGCCCTCCCGCTGCGCAACATCCCGACTGGTGCGGTGATCCACGCCGTCGAGCTCCGCCCAGGGGGCGGCGCCAAGATGGGGCGCTCCGCCGGTGTCAGCGTCCAGCTCATGTCGAAGGAGTCGAGCATGGCGCTGCTGCGGCTGCCCTCAGGGGAGATGCGGCAGGTCCCGCTCGACTGCAGAGCCACCGTCGGCCAGGTGGGGAACACCGAGGCCGAGCTGGTGAAGACCGGCAAGGCGGGGCGGAGCCGGTGGAAGGGCAAGCGTCCCCAGACCCGCGGCGTCGCCATGAACCCGGTCGACCACCCGCTTGGTGGCGGCGAGGGGCGCAGCTCCGGTGGCCGCCACCCGGTGAGTCCGTGGGGCAAGCCCGAGGGCCGCACCAGGAAGAAGAACAAGGCGAGCGATGCCTACATCGTGCGCCGCCGTGCGAAGAAGGGGAAGCGCTGATGGCGCGCAGCCTGAAGAAGGGCCCGTTCGTCGATGAGCATCTCCTTGTCAAGGTCGAGGCGGCGAACGCACGCAACGAGAAGAAGGTCATCCGGACGTGGAGCCGTCGCTCGACGGTCGTCCCGGAGATGGTGGGGCACACCATCGCCGTGCACGATGGGCGCAAGCACATCCCGGTGTACGTGAGCGAGTCGATGGTCGGGCACAAGCTCGGCGAGTTCGCTCCCACCAGGACGTTCCGAGGTCACTCCGGCGAGAAGTCGGCCAAGCGGAGATGAAGGTGCGCGCCCAGGCCAAGTACATCAGGCAGTCGCCCTACAAGGTGCGTCGTGTCCTCGATCTCGTGCGGGGGCTGCCGGTCGACGAGGCGCGAAACGTGCTGACCCTCACCGACAGGCGCGCCGCAAGCACCGTGCGCAAGGTCCTGGAGTCGGCCGTGGCCAACGCCGAGCACAACCATGCACTCGACGGTGACGAGTTGTTCGTCGCCGAGGCCTACGCAGACGAGGGCCCGACCCTCAAGCGCTTCCGGCCGCGGGCGCGGGGTCGCGCCACCCCGATCCGCAAACGGACGAGCCACATCACCATCGTCGTGGCCGAGAAGGAGGAGACCGCCTGATGGGACAGAAGATCCATCCTTACGGTCTGCGCCTCGGCATCGTCACCGACTGGAAGTCGCGCTGGTACAGCGAGAGGGAGTACGCCTCCCAGGTCAACGAGGACCACGCCATCCGCAGCTACCTGCAATCCCAGTTGAAGCGCGGGGCCGTGTCGCGGATCGACATAGAGCGCATCGGAACGAGCAAGGTGCAGGTCGACGTCCACACCGCACGTCCCGGCGTCGTGATCGGCCGCGGGGGCTCAGAGGCCGACCGGCTGCGGTCCGGTCTCGAGAAACTCACCTCTCGTGTCGTCAAGTTCAATGTCATCGAGGTGCAGAACGCCGAGCTCGACGCCTCCCTGCTCGCCAGGAGCGTCGCCGACCAGCTCGAGGGTCGTGTCTCGTTCCGCCGCGCCATGAAGCGCGCCGTTGCCACCGCCCTCAAGGCGGGGGCAGAGGGCGTGCGGGTCCAGGCCGCTGGCCGGCTTGGTGGCGCCGACATGGGACGGCGTGAGTGGTACCTGGAGGGCCGGGTGCCGCTGCACACGCTGCGCGCCGACATCGACCACGGCAAGGCTACGGCGGCGACCGCGGTTGGTGCCATCGGTGTCCAGGTCTGGGTCTACAAGGGCGATCTGCTCCCGTCGGCGTCGACAAGCCGGGAAAAGATCGCAGCCGAGGCGCGGCTGGCCGCCGGCGGTCCTGCCGAACGTCGTCGGTCGGCGAAGTCGCGAGCAGAGGCGGCGGCGGGTGAGGCCGGCGGCAGGCGGCTCATCGAGGCGGGTGGCGGGAAGCGGCTCGTCGAGGCCGGTGGCGGAAAGCGCAAGCCGACCGGAAAGCGGCTCATCGAGGCCGGTGGCGGCCGCAGGCTCACAACGAGCGACGCCCACGATGAGTTCGAGGTCGCCCGCGACGAGGCCGCAGACATCATGGAGACGGGTGCCATCGTCACCCACGCACCCGCGCAAGAGGATTTTGTGCTCGAGGCACCCGAGGCGGTCGTGCCCGAGGCGGTGACACCCGAGGCGGTCGTGCCTGAGGCTGTGGCACCCGAGGCGGTCGTGCCTGAGGCTGTGGCACCCGAGGCTGTGGCACCCGAGGCGGTCGTGTACGAGGCGGTGTCCGAGGCGGTCGTGGCGGAGGTTGTCGTGCCCGAGGTGGTCGAGCCGTCTGCGGCTGAGCCTTCAGGCGCCGAGGACGAGGGTGGCGCCTGATGTTGATGCCAAAGCGGACGAAGTACCGCAAGACGCACAAGGGTCGGATGACCGGCCAGGCCAAGGGCGGCACCAGAGTCACCTTTGGTGATTACGGGCTCCAGGCCCAGGAGCCGGGGTGGGTGACCGCTCGACAGATCGAAGCCGCCCGTATCGCGATGACCCGCGCCATCAAACGCGGCGGGAAGGTCTGGATCAACATCTTCCCCGACAAGCCGGTCACCGAGAAGCCCGCCGAGACGCGGATGGGGTCAGGCAAGGGCAACCCGGAGTATTGGGTCGCCGTCGTGAAGCCTGGGCGGGTCTTGTTCGAGATGGCAGGCGTCACCGAGGAGCTGGCGCGCGAGGCCATGCGGCTCGCCGCCCACAAGCTCCCGATCAAGACCAAGTTCGTCGTGCGGGAGGACGTATGAACGCCCTCGAGCTGCGCAACTCGACGTACTCCGAGCTGGCGGCCAAGCTCGACGAGGCGAAGGAAGAGCTGTTCAACCTCCGCTTCCAGGTGGCCACCAACCAGCTCGACAACACGACGCGCCTGCGCCAGGTGCGGAAGGACATCGCCAAGATTCGGACGGTCATGCGGGAGCAGGAGCTCGCCGCATGGCGCCGCGAGCAGGAGAGACCGTGATGGAGCGAGCGCGCCGCAAGGTTCAGGTCGGGGTCGTCGTTTCAGACGTGCGCGACAAGACGGTCACTGTGGAGGTGGCCGGATCCCAGCGGCACCCCAAGTACGGCAAGACAATGCCAGTGCGCACCAAGTACCACGCGCACGACGAGAACAACGATGCCCGGCTGGGTGACACGGTGCGCATCGTCGAGACCCGCCCGCTGTCGAAGACGAAGCGGTGGCGCCTCGCCGAGGTGCTGGAGCGTGCCAGATGATCCAGCAGGAGACCAGGCTGCGGGTGGCGGACAACACCGGGGCGCGTGAGCTGCTGTGTATCCGCGTCCTCGGCGGGTCGCACCGGAGGTACGCCCATCTTGGCGATGTCATCGTCGGCTCGGTCAAGGAGGCGACCCCTGGCGGGACGGTGAAGAAGGGCGATGTGGTCAAGGCCGTCGTCGTCAGAACCCGCAAGGAGAGCCGGCGGGCGGATGGCACCTACATCCGATTCGACGACAACGCATGCGTGCTCATCAACGACCAGCGCCAGCCCCGCGGGACCCGCATCTTCGGGCCGGTGGGGCGGGAACTGCGCGACAAGAAGTTCATGCGCATCGTGTCGTTGGCGTCGGAGGTGCTGTGATGAAGCTCAAGGCGGGAGACACGGTGCGGGTCATCGCAGGCAAGGACAAGGGAACCGAGAGCCGGGTAGCCCGCGTGCTGCGCAAGAAGAACAAGATCATCGTCGAGGGGGTTGCGACGGCCAAGAGGCATCAACGGCCCGCCGGTCAGACCATGCAGGGCGGCATCATCGACAAGGACATGCCGATCGACGCCTCAAACGTCATGATCATGTGCCCGGAGTGCGGTCCGACCCGCATCGGCGCCCGCTTCGACGACGGCAGGAAATACCGGATCTGCCGCAAGTGCGGGGGTGATCTGTGATGGTGCCCCGTCTCAAGGAGAGGTACGTCAACGAGGTGCGCGGTGCGCTCAAGGAGCGGCTGGGGCTCGACAACGTCATGGCCGTTCCCCGGCTGAGCAAGATCGTGGTCAACATGGGTCTTGGCGATGCGGTACAGGACGGCAAGCTCGTCGACGCCGCCATCAACGACATGCGCATCATCACCGCCCAGCAGCCGAGGGTGAACCGGGCCCGCAAGTCCATCGCCAACTTCAAGCTGCGCGAGGGCATGCCGATCGGTGTGTCCGTGACGCTGCGCGGCGACAGGATGTGGGAGTTCTTCGATCGGCTTGTGACGCTGGCGATCCCCCGCATCCGCGACTTCCGTGGGCTCAGCTCGCAGGGCTTCGACGGTCTGGGCAACTACAGCTTCGGTGTCTCCGAGCAGCTGATCTTCCCGGAGATCGAGTACGACAAGGTGGCCAAGGTTCGTGGCTTGAACATCACGTTTGTGACCACGGCGGCCAACGACGAGCAGGGACGGGCGTTTCTCGAGGCGTTCGGGTTCCCGTTCCGGCGGCAACAGGCAGGGGTGTGATGGCGAAGAAGTCGAAGATTGTGAAGAACGACCGGCGCAAGGTGCTCTCTGATCGCTACCGCACCCGCAGGGCGGAGCTGATTGCAATCATCAAGGACCCCGACCGGTCGTACGGGGACAAGCGCGAGGCGTACCAGATGCTCGCCAAGCTGCCCCGCGACTCGAGCGCCACCCGGTACCGCAACCGGTGCGGCGTCACCGGCCGGCCTCGCGCCTACTTCCGCAAGTTTGCGATGTCGCGCATCGCCGTTCGCGAGCTGGCCCATCAGGGCGAGCTGCCCGGCGTGAGAAAGGCGTCGTGGTAACCGTGTACACCGATCCCATCGCCGACATGCTCACCCGGTTGCGCAACGCCAACCAGGCGCTGCATCTCGAGGTGTCGATGCCGTCCTCAAGGCTCAAGGAGGGCATCGCCCACATCCTCGCCGCCGAGGGCTACGTCGACAGTTTCACAGTGGACGATGCGCCGGTTGGCCGCGCCCTCACCATCCGGCTGCGCTACGGCGGCGACCGCTCGCGGGTCCTCAAGGGGCTGCGCCGGGTGTCCAAGCCGGGTCATCGGGTCTACCGACCTGCGTTTGGTGTCGATCGGGTCCAGGGCGGGCTCGGGGTGGCCATACTCTCCACCTCGGAGGGTCTGTTGACCGACAGGGAGGCTCGCCGTCGCAACGTCGGCGGCGAGGTCCTGTGCGAGGTGTGGTGACATGAGTCGTATCGGTAGGAGCCCCGTTCCGCTCCCCGCGGGCGTCGAGGTCGCCGTCGACGGCCGCAGACTCACGGTCAAGGGACCAAAGGGAACGCTGGTGCGCACCCTTGACGGGCGCATCGCCGCATCGGTC
>Ga0114938_1000251_pt1 | contig 43311 bp, 73 predicted proteins | sample AshMeaBigSpring_FD_88675 | JGI IMG/M metagenome (GOLD analysis project Ga0114938, IMG submission 88675) | Groundwater microbial communities from Big Spring, Nevada to study Microbial Dark Matter (Phase II) - Ash Meadows Big Spring | ecosystem: Environmental > Aquatic > Deep subsurface >... | reverse complement strand
ATCGTGTTGATTAGCGAGTGTCACTATATCAGTCTGCTCTGTGAGTGTATGTGTCACCCAATGCAGACGAATCCATTCTTTGCGTTTCTTGGCAAGACGAATGAGATATATAATAGCTACGATACAGAGAAGCACGATAATCTCGATAGCCAGACCTGCCATGGTCGGCATACTCCAGAACCAGAGTATTTTACTCTTGAGTGTCGTGAGTTTTTTATCTGTTGTCACACCCACAGACGCTTCTTTGCTTTCATCATATTCTACCGTAAATTGAGAGCGATAGAGACCTCACCAGAATGGATGTTTGATTTCAAAACTCCAGTCCGAAGTGTCACCTCTGAGAATAGGGTATTGTCCACCGTGCTTGATGAGAATAGGACCAAAGAAGTATCGAGTGGTCACTCGTGCATCCGCATCGATAGAGACATTACCCGTATTTTTGACTTGTGGATGAAGCGTAAATCCTGTCTCCGTACGGTCAAGCGTAAATCCTGCTATTTCCAATTTTCTCTCGAGATCTCCTGGTATCGTGATAGCCACTCGGATACCTGTTCGGACCGAGAGGCTCATGCCTGCTTGATCTTCTTTTGGTGCCTCTTTCTTTTCTTGGATGAGGATACACCCATTATGCTCTCCGACACTGGCATTTTTTGGGACCGTAATCGTAAAAGGAATGATCTCATTGGTTCCTGGATCCATCGTGACTTCTGTTTTTGCGAGCTCTATCCATGCTCCGACATCTTTTTTGTCTTCGACAAATTGTTTGCAAGCAAAGGCTTCATCGGTTGAAGGAGTTGAATCACCTGCATAGATAAGAAAGGTCTTTTTTTCTTGGGTATTATTGACGACTTTCACTCCTTCTTTTTGAGTGATTCCAGGCTCAAGTGTATGAATAAAGATAGATTCTGTACGAGCATTATCTTCTCTGGGGTACGCAGGACGACCACCAAATCCACCATATTCTATAGCTGAAACCGAGAAACTCATACCGAGAACAGTGAGCACAATAACACTACTGAATAAACGAGAGAAAGAAAAAGACATAAAAAAGGTTAAGAGATGTTTCCAGTATAGGAAAATCAAAGCAAAAAAAAGAGAGTATATTCCGAAACCAGCCTCAATAGACTTGCTATGAGTATAAAAATACGAAAAGTATAAAAAAATTCCCCTCCATTGCTGGAAGGGAATGAGAATAAATGAAAAGAGTGATTAACTCGCAACAACTGAAAGCGTCATATTGATATCATAATCACCGGCTGCAGGAGTTTCTGCTGGGATAGATTGACTCAGTGTAACGCCCTGAAGTGTCCAGTCTCCGATATCTTCAGAACCAGCAGCAGCTGTCAAAAGAGTGATACTATCAACCGTTGCTTGATTAAAGGCATTTGATGACCCCTTCGTAACACCTGTTAACAGAGTTGCTGTACGCGCACCGGCAGCAAGTGTACCGCCAGAGGCATCGACGGTGAGTTGTCCCTTGAGAGCATCTGCATCAGCCCCATCAGTACATCCACCTGTTGTTGGATCATTGAAATCAACATCCGTCCCTGCGCTGTCCCAAAATGCTGTTGGAGCAGAAGCCGCGAGAGAAGTGACCCAACCACCATCAGCAGCATCAGGATTTTTGACATAAATTTGTTGTGTTGCTGTACCAAATGTCCCAGTAACTCCAGCAGTCTGACAAGAAAAACTAAAAGTAGCAGGAGTAAAGATAACCGAAGGAGACCCAACGGTGACATACGAGCCATCGACAATATCGACCGAGAGTGTCCCTGCATTGACGGTGAATTGAAAATTGGACGTTGCAGCCGCAAAGAGCGCTGTGGAGGTGACACCAGAAGTCAAGACTACAAGCCCAAGAGCTGTCGTGATATTGAGTCTGCGGAGGAGTGAATGGTTTTTCATATAAAAATGAAAGGAATAGGTGATGATTTTTTCATCAGTACGCTCATTAAATCATATATTTATTTTCCTGTCAAATATTTTGCAATAAAAAATATTTTTTTAATTTGCGGTTACAGAAAGAAATAAATCAAGTGTATAATTTTCTGCAGGTGATTGGTTATGGGGGATGGTCTGTGTCACATTGATACCTTGCAGGAGCCAATCAGCAGCATCGCTTGACTCGGCTGCTGCTGAGAGCAGAGTAATAGTATCGATAGCTCACTCCGAGAAAGATGCAGCCGATCAGAGCATCACATTACCGCCGACACACGAAAGAGAACACAATCAGAGAGAGAGATTTCAGACAAGCGGATTGACAGACATCTGTCATGCATATGTATCTATATCGGGCCCATCGGTACAACCAAGATTGGTAGCATCATTGAAGTCCAAGTGTGCACCGCCCGCTTGCCAAGCATTGAGGGGTGATGCAGCAGAAAGAGTGACAGTCCATCCATTATTGGCAACTCCAGGATTTTTGATATAAATCTGCTGTGTCGGAGTACCAAATATACTCGTAGCAGTCTGACATGCATCAGATTGAAATGTAGATCCCATATCTACCAGAGGAGTAGCTACAGGCTGCAAATTGTTATCAACCATATTGACAGCGAGAACGCCTGGATTCACCACCATACGAAAATTGATAGCCGTAGAGGCAAATACAAACGTGCTCACACTAAGAACAGCAGCAAGAATGAGCGAAGCACACAAAGCAGTCGGAATATGGAGATTTCGAAGAAAATGATGATGAATATGTCGTGGGTGATATGACTTCATGCTGTATGCTGTCAGGAAACAATATCCCTAACATACATATTAAATCATATTAATATTATTTTGTCAATAATACGTAATAATATTGACTCAAAAAATATAAATACTATACTTCTTGCATAATTCAATTATGTCTCATTTTATTATTATCCCAGAAAAAATCTGAGAATCTGCAATATCTGGAGGATATCTAGAGGTAACTGGACGACATGCAAATCAGGAAGGTTTTCATGTATATCTGACCTCACTCATCGGTGACACTCGCGGCCGTGTCCATATACTCATGGATGAACAATGACGAGAATATGAAATTACTCTCAGATTTGATGGAGTATTTTGAACCAATCAACAACAAGATATGCACACGTATTCTGCAGAAATTTTGTTACAGCCAGGAAGATATACCGTAAAACCAAAAGATTAAATATCCTTCATACTCTCAACACCTGAGACGATTTCAGAGATTTCTTTTGTAATACCCGCTTGTCGAGCTTTATTATACACAAGAGTGAGCTCTTTTGCCTTGGTTGCTGAAGATTCTCGAGCATTTTTCATGGCTACCATACGGGCAGCATGTTCACTCGCTTTCGCCTCGAGCAGCATCTCATAAAACATAAGATCCAGGATCAATGGTACGATAGCATCAGCAATGATTTTCTTTGATGGCTCAAGAGTATATTCTCCTGTCTGAGTCATCGGTGTGATAAAACTTCCGGTGATTTCTTCCAAAAATCAACTCAGTTTATCTTTTGAAACAGGAAGAAACGGTCGAGTCACAGCTTTTTGAGCAATCGCAGAGATATAGAAACTATAAATAACCTTCACTTCTGTATATCCCTCCGCGAGAAAAAGATCACGGAGACTCGTGGAGATAGTTTTGACTTGTTCTGCTGTCGGATCGTCTTTGAAAATATCAGAATAATCTGCAACGAGGGTATTACCAGTGCGAGTTACAAATTCACGAGCTTTTTTACCAATCGTCACAAAATCAGCCGTTACACCAGAAATTTGCTTGAGTGCTTCACGGAAGACATTGATATTATACGCTCCGCAGAGTCCACGATTGGAAGTGACAACAACGACTAGTGTTTTCGTCCCAACCTCCTTTTTGAAGGAGGTGTCGACGGAGGAGACGGAGGATTTTGCATCAGAAAAATCTCCCTTCGCTTCGCTCTTCCCTCTTTGCAAAGAGGGTTGGGCTACATAAGGACTCATGGCTATCTCATCCGCTACACGAGAAAATATCCCACTCGCTTCCATCGCAAACGGACGAGCACCGACCGCAATATCAGCAGCTTTTTTCATTTTTACGGTCGAGATCAGCTCCATCGCACGAGTGATTTTACCCGTGTTTTTCACAGATTTGATACGGTCGAGAATTTGTTTACCTGCTGGCATTTACTTCGAATTAAAAATTAAATTCCTTCACTTTATCTTTTGTGCTTTGTATTAGATTTACGCTAACTCTGATTTCACCGCATTGATAATCATCTCAAGTGCTTTCTTTGGCTCATCTTCGAGTTTTCCAGAAGTACGAATTGATTCGAGGATAGTACCTTCTGCATCGAGTGCTGAATAGAGTGTTTCTTCAAATTTCTTGACCTCATTCAATGAGAGAGAATCGAGGAATCACTTCGTCCCCGCATAGAGTGTGCACACTTGTTTTTCCATTACGACGGGAGAATAGACATCCTGCTTGAGGAGTTCCACCATTCTCTGACCTCGCTCGAGCTGAGCACGAGTTTCTGGGTCCAGATCTGAAGCAAATTGTGAGAAGGCTTCGAGCTCACGGAATTGAGCGAGATCAAGTTTCAATGTACCAGCAACCCCCTTCATCGCTTTTGTCTGAGCAGAACCTCCGACTCGTGATACTGAGAGACCGACATTGATCGCAGGTCGTACACCTGAGTTGAAGAGGTTGGTCGCGAGCATGATCTGACCGTCAGTGATAGAGATAACGTTGGTTGGAATATACGCTGAAATATCGCCTGCGAGTGTCTCAATAATTGGGAGAGCCGTCATAGATCCTGCGCCCATTTCATCATTGAGTTTCGCAGCTCGTTCGAGGAGTTTACTGTGGAGATAAAATACGTCTCCAGGGTACGCCTCGCGTCCTGGTGGTCGACGGAGGAGAAGAGACATTTCACGGTACGCATTTGCATGTTTTGAGAGATCATCGTAGATGATGAGAGCATGTTTACCATTGAGCATGAAATACTCTGCCATAGCACATCCAGTATACGGAGCGAGCCATTGCATCGCAGCAGGAGCAGAAGCACCAGCATTGACGACAATAGTATAGTCCATCGCACCAGCTTTTTTGAGTTCTTCTGTGATTCGAACCACTTTTGCATCTTTTTGACCGATAGCTACGTAGACACAGATCATATTTTGGCCTTTTTGATTCAAAATAGTATCGATAGCAATCTGTGTTTTACCTGTTTGTCGGTCTCCGATAATCAGTTCTCGCTGACCTCGACCAATTGGCACAAGAGCATCGATAGCCTTGATACCTGTTTGGAGTGGTTCGTGCACTGATTTTCGGCTCATTACCCCTGAAGCTACTCGTTCAGTAGGATATTTTTCAAGAGCCTTGATAGGACCTCGGCCATCGAGAGGATTTCCGAGCGCATCGACGACACGACCGATAAGAGCATTCCCAACTGGGACTTCCATCACACGACCAGTCGCAGTAACCGTCTCACCTTCTTTGATAGATTTGAAACCAGAGAGGACCACAACTCATACAGAGAATTCTTCGAGATTGAGCGCGACACCGACAGCGCCAGATTCAAACTCGACCATCTCGTTGTAGGCGACACCAGAGAGCCCATCGACTCGTGCGACACCATCTCATACAGAGACGACGACACCAGTCTGTACTTTCTCGGGAGTCATATCCAGAGTCTGGATTTGTTTTTGGATGTCCGCAAGGACGCTATCAAAGGAAATAGAGGTCATAAAAGGGTAAATTATTTTTTAATGTCGATTTGATTTAACGAAAGTTCAACCATCTCATCTCCATACATCATCCGTACACCTCCGAGGAGGTTCTCACGAATAGAAAATGTAGGTTTCTGAGCATCTGGAAAAGTTTTTCTAAAAATTGAGAGGAGATATTTCTCTTCATCTTTTTCAATAGCCTGACCAGTCACAATAGTAGAGTCTTTGACGCCATTTTGGCTTCGAGCAAAGAGTTTTTCTGCACGAGTTCGTGAAATCTTTCGGAGTTTACGAAAAATACCGATAGCCCGAACAAGCTTTCGGCGTTCAGCAGGATTATCTAGATGTGGTATTTCGAGTTCCATAGTTTAGTTTTTAACGACTTCGTCAAGATGTGCTTTCATAAAGTCTTGTCGTGCAGTATTTGATTGTCCGAGGAGTTTCTTATTGAGAGCAACCGCCGCCGTCATCACTCCTTCTTTCATACGTTTTGAGAAGTGTTGTTCGAGGACAGTGATCTCACCTTCAGCTCGTTCACGAATTATCCGTGCCTGTTCTGTCGCCTGATCGACGATATCATCCGCATTTTTTTGAGCATTTTTTGCTGCATTTTCTCGCATTTCAAACGCTTTTTTATGCGCATCTGAGACGAGTTCGTTCGCTTCTTTTTCTGCTTGAGCACGGATGTGCGCCACTGTTTCATGCACAGAAGCGATTTCCTTTTGGTCTGCCTCAGTCTTTTCTACGAGTTTGAGATAGGGATCAAAGAGAAATTTCTTGAGCACAAAAAGGACGACACCCAGGTTGATCACCTGAATCAGCATTGATCCAAAATTAAAAGCTTCCATAACGTTAAGTTTAATGCGTTTTATTTGTTTAATTGGTTTTGTTGTTTGTATTCTGTACTTTGTATTTGTGAGTATAAACTACTTCACGAATGCAACGACGAATGCGAGAACAACCGCTACGATACCGAGACCTTCTGCGAAGACCATAGGAAGAAGAGTTGCAGACTTGATGTCAGCAGCAGCACTAGGATTGCGACCGATAGCAGCAGCAGCAGAGAAACCGATAAGACCGATAGCAAGAGCAGAGAGAGCAACAGCAATAGCAATACCGATAACATCGATACCGTGACCAGCTGTAGCAGTTGCTACTGTAGTAGCAGTTTCTGTAGCTTCTTCAGCGAGAACCGCAAGAGGAGCGAGGAGAGAAAGAAGAGCAAGCTTTTTCATAAAATAAGGGTTAAAAATAAAAGGCTTGTGATATAATTAGTGAGCTGCGTGCTCAGAGGCTTCTGCAAAATACATCGATACGAGGAGTGAGAAGACCATCGCTTGGATAAATCCGACAAACATTTCAAGGAAATAAAATGGTATTACCATCAGGCTCCCGACTGGAATAGATCCGATACTTATGAGACCACTCAACCAGATCATTACTCAGATCAGGACAACTCCTGCAAATATATTTCCAAAGAGACGGAGTGAGAGTGCGAGTACACGGACTCATTCACCGACGAGATGGAGCCATCCTACTACCACACTGATACATTTTTCGACAAAAGAATGTCCCTCAAAATGAAACAAGAAATGCCCGACATACCCAAAAAAACCTCTATATCGAATCATAATGATGTGAGAAATCAAGATCATCAGTGCCGCCATACCGAGCGTCGTATTGATATCCGCATTGATAGGTCTGAGATATGTATGCCAAGTAGAAGGAGAAAATGCGAGAATCCAATCGAGACCGAGACTATAGAGATTAGCGCCGAGAATATAGAGAAAAATGCCGCCAACGAACCAGAGCGTTTTTGAAAGTGGGAGAGTATGCCCCAAAAGTGGTTCAAAAAATGCTTTGAGATGCTTCACAATGAGAAAACCAGTTGTGTACACAAATCCTAACTTCTTTGACACAGCCAGTCTCAAGATAGTTGCTAAAATAATTACAATGCCAAGAAATATCCATGTCGAAAACACCGTATTTGTCACATAACTCAAAAAACCTTCAGTACCAAAAGTATGAGGTGCGAGATCCAGAACATGTGGTCCTTGAGATGACATAATGGGAGGATTATAGATACAATTTAAAAAATGCAAGAACTATAATTCTGCATTTCTTTTTCTTTTGTACAGTGAGGTAAAAAATCTCTATTGAGAAAGTTATCCGAGGGTAATGAAACGAGTTTTTTCTGATTCAAAATCAGCTGCTTTCACCGTCGCTGTTGAGGCCATTTCAACGACCTGACCGAGTTTTGTCAAAAGCTCGCTCGTTTGTGGACCATAAGGTACTGCCACAGAAACTTCCCATGTTTCAAGCGTTTTCCAAAGCGCTTCACTTGCTGAAAAAATCACCATATCTTTGTTATTGACATCACGAAGTGTCTCAAGTGCTTCTACAGTAGCAGTCGTCGGAAGATAAATAATCGTCTTACCTTCCATAGTGAGGATCCATATAAGTCCGCTCTTCGTTTCACGCACTTCAGCGAAGATGAGATTGCGCTCATATTCACCAGGAAAATCGATGACATAATCATTGAGCAAGACCGCGTTTTCACAGAGTGAGATACGAGCACCACCTTCTGTGATGTCGATATGAGAGTCTTTTTGACCGAGTGAGAGTTGCATAGGAGAAAATGAAGAATAAAATGTTTGTAGGAAAGATGCTCTACAGAAATAGGTTTTTAGGACAGCAACTGTTTGAGCGGGATGAATGAAGAAACTATGATGAACTGGGGCTATAGCGAGTTTTGCTGTCCTGAATGCTTTTGGTACTTTTGGCAACAAAAGTACAAAGTGCAGCCATGAAAACGAGAGAAGTATATAAAAAGGTAATGAAGTTGCAAGTGTGAAGTTTTCCCTCCATTCAACTACATAAAATCCTTATTTGCTTCCACAATATCAAAAATATTTGGTTTCATTTTGACCTTTTTGAGCTCTTCTGGCGGTAGCCACACAAATCCGACAAAGCGTTCTTCTCTTTGGACATAGGGTTTTTTTGCTCCTGAATATTCCACCAAATAGAGATGAACATCTTTATTAATCGTCGGACTCCCTGTCTTGTGCCGAGCTGTGAAAGAAAAGGAGATAGTTTTGATAAATTTTTTAATCTTGAGAAGAGGTTCTTCGAGACCGGTTTCTTCGACAATTTCTCGAATCGCCGCATCAGCTGGCGCTTCATTTTCGAGCATATGCCCTTTTGGCAGTGTATAGACGATACTCCCACCGGAATTTTTCCATTTGAGTAAGAGCACTTCGATAAGTCCACCATGTTTGCGGTAGACAATCCCTCCAGCACTTTGCTCAAACATATGTGACATACCTCGTATTGTATGATTTTTTGGATGAAATACAAATCGAGGCCTAAAAAATGATTCTTCGTAGTTGACTCATAAAAAAAAGCGACATAATAGAGGAAATAACGACGCCAATTCTTATCTAGCGTCTCTCTTATCACCTATCTCTATACTTATGTGACGCTGACCTGTTCTCGCTAATAAAAAAGCTGCTTCCGCTGTGCAAAAATGAAAAGTATATGGTATGCACAGTAAGCTCATTGCTCTCGCTGCTCGTGGTGGACCAAATCCCAATGAAAACCCCTCTCTTTATACCGCTATTGAAAAGGCAAAAAAGGATAGTGTTCCAAGGGATGTCATCGACAAAGCAATTCGTCGCGGATCTGGACTCGACAAAGATGCTGCTGATATCGAAGATATCACGTATGAAGGCTACGCTGCAGGGGGTGTCGCTGTGATAGTCCGAACGCTGACAGACAATCGCAATCGTACAGCAAGTAGTATTCGATCATATTTTAGTCGTAATGGAGGAAACCTCTGAGAAACAGGCTCTCTCTCAAGCCATATGTTCAAATATCGTGGCGTCATCACGGTGAACTCATCCGACATTAGCGAAGATATTATTATCGAATCCGGAGCAGATGACTACACTACTGCTGATATGGAAACACAGCTCATTGTCCTCAAAGAAAACTTTGCAGCCGTACTCGAATTTCTCAAGACAAAAAATATTTCCGTCAACTCGAGCGGATTTGAGTACCTCCCAACACTAGAAAGCGAAATCACTGATTTTGACCAGTGAGTAAAGGTGATGAAACTCCTCAGCGACCTCGATGATGACGATGATGTAGAAAAAGTTTGGACAAATGGGGTATTTGATGATATACTACGGGAGAAAATTGAGACCTTTATTGCGTCTCATACATTTCGTTCATAACTTTTTCTTATGGCTGAAGATACTACACAAGGCGGACAAGCAGGAGGAACGGGTGACGATGCAGCATTTGATCCAGTCGCTGCTGAAGCATTTTTCAAGGATCTCATTGGTCGGTATAACACTGATGATAATCAAATCATTCTCGATCTCGTCTCATTTCATCCTCTGACACAATTTGAGGAAAAAGATTTCGTCGACCTCCTTGAGCACTCACTTTCTCTCTCTGTTTCAGAAAAGAAACGTGTCGTGGATGCAGTTCCAACTCTTTCTCAATACCAGATTGATGAACTCAAGAAGGTGTTTACTGAAGAACGAGAAGAATTCCGAAAGCTCATGCCAAAAGAAGCTGAAACTATCAAAAAACTCGTTACCGATAAACGAGCAGAATGGAAACAACTCAAACAGACCTATATAGATGAACTCAAAAATCGTCAAAAAGCTAATGAGGATCAGAATAAAATCGATGATCTCAAGAAATCTCTCGGTTTAGAAGAAGATACAGCTGCTTAATTTAAAGCCAATCCAAAAAGCCCTCGCGTGAGGGCTTTTTTTATAACTAAAATCACTATAATCACTTCATGCCTCTCATAAGTTCAGAAAAACTTTCATCAATTCAATCCGCACTTCAAAAAACTCAAACACCACAATCGGTAAAAAAATACTGTATTCAGACTTTTGGCTGCCAAATGAATTATGCTGATAGTGAAAAAATTCATATGCTCCTCTCACAGGCAGGGCTTATAAAAGTAGAAGAATGGAATGAGGCAGATATTGTGATTTTTAACACCTGTTCTGTGCGTCAAAAATCAGAAGATAAAGTCTTTGGATATATTGAAGAGATTCAAAAAATAAGAGAAAGCACAGGAAGAAATATCCTCATCGGCATGACGGGATGCATGACCCGAAAAACAGGTATCAACAAAAAATATTACGAGTATCAATGAAGACAAAACACTACAAAAATAGAGTTATTACCGCTTCAAGACATACAAAATACAGAATACAAAATACATAATGAAGGAACGATTAATTCGGGCAACCCGTCAAATAAATTAAACCAACAAAACCAAATAAACGTCTCTTTATTTAATTCCGATGATGAACTCTTTATTCGTACAGAAAATATTGATTTTGTTGTAAGAATAGAAGAAATTGGAGCATTGACGACAATCCTCTCCCTCATATATCAAGAAGATGTCGGTCAAGATGATTCATTTCAATCATACCTCCGCGTACGCCAAGAAAGAGAATCAAATGGAAGCGCAAACATTATCGTACAGACAGGATGTGACAACTATTGCACGTTTTGTATTGTACCCTATACACGAGGCAAAGAAGTATCAAGACCGCTCAATGAAATCGTCGAAGAAGCGCGAGATGCTGTCAACAATGGTGCCAAAGAAATTACCCTCCTCGGACAAAATGTGAATAGTTATGGCAAAGAAACACGGAAAAATCTCTGGAATCCTGAGGAGCTGAAGTGGGGGACCTCCTTTGTAAAGGAGGTGTCTAACTCGAAGTGAAACGAAGAGGAAGACGGAGGATTTTTCGAGAAAAAAAATACTTTATTTGGGGATTTATATGTTCAGCCTTCGTCTAACTCGGATATTTCCTTTACAGAGGAACTAATAATCCCTTATCGTGAGGACCTCAAAGAAAAAGCTCGTGAACTCAGAAAAAATATGACCTGACCAGAGAAAAACATTTGGTATCAAGTTCTGCAAAAAGATACACTTTCATGATACAGATTCCTGAGACAAAAACCCTTGTTAGAATATATTGTAGATTTCTATTGTGATGAGCTAAAATTAGCTATCGAAATTGATGGCGATTCACATGATTTCCGGCAAGAATATGATACAAAAAGAACTGAAGACTTAAACAAGTATTGAATTACAGTACTTCGTTTCACAAATGATGAAGTACTGAAGAATCTAGAGGGTGTCTGTGTAGTACTGGAAGACTATATTGGAAAAAATACCTCACAAAAAGTAAATCCCCCTATCTCAAGCCTTACTTTTTCTCCCCCTTTACAAAGGGGGTTTGTAACTCCTTTCAGAGAACTCCTCGAAGCACTCAATGAGATTGAAGGACTGACGAGAATCAGATTTACATCGAGCAATCCTCACGATATGACACGCGATATTCTCGATGCACACTTTGACCTCGAGAAATGCTGCCATTATCTGCATTTTGCACTTCAGTCATGAGACAATGAACTCCTCAAAAAAATGAATCGCAAACACACCTATGAAGATTTCAAAATGATGGTCGACTACCTCCGTTCTCGTGATCCATTCTTTGGTATCTCTACCGATATCATTGTATGATTTCCGGGAGAAACCGAAGAACAATTTGAGAAAACAATGCAGGCGTTTCGAGAATGCCAATTTGATTTTGCCTATATAGCCAGATATTCTCCCAGAAAACAAACCTACGCTGCCAAAATGCCAGGACAAGTCAATGCAACCGAAAAAGCACACCGATGGGACCGACTCAATACGCTGATGTATGATATTATTCAGCAGAGAAATCAGCTGATGATCGGACAAGAAGCAGAAATACTTATCACAAAAATCGATGAAGAAAATGGGACTCTCTCTGGGCGAACCAGAAACTTCCGAGAAGTATTTGCTCCCAAGAATGAATCCATTAGAATAGGTGAGCTCGTGCCAGTAAAAATCATCGATATTGATCGATGGGTACTCCGTGGAAACTATCTCTAGAAAATATGCCCTATCACAATCTCAACACTATTATTCTCTTTCCAGACCGTCTCAAGCATAATTTGGCAGTGCTTCAAAGACTCTCATGAATCACTTGTGTGCCTGTCGTCAAAAGCAATGCCTATGGGCATGGGTTGAAGCTGCTCGCAAAAGAATGGAATCACTATGATATCCCTTTTTTGTGCGTTGATTCGCTCTTTGAGGCCTACGAGCTCCAAAAATATGGCTATAAAAAAGATATTCTCATTATGGGATTCATCGACCCAGAGGACATTCCTCGGGAAAAGAAATTTCACTATGCATGTTCTGATATTGTGTATGCTCTTGCAGTAGTCAAAAAAAGAAAACATGCCAAACTCCATCTCTTTTTTGACACCGGTATGCACCGAGAAGGGATTCAGACAATTCTCACAAAAGATGCTACAATGCTCCTGCCGTTGAAAAAAAACATTGTAGGTATCATGACCCATCTCTCAACACCAGATACTATCGAGGTAGCTCAAAAACAAATAGACACTTTCACTGATTTTTTGAAACTTCTCGAAGAAAAAGACATACTCCCATACTATCGTCATATATGTGCCTCTGGGGGAGCCATACTTCATAAAAAATATTCACATACACCAGATACCCTCGCACGAACAGGACTCTCGTACTATGGATATGGACATAAAGACCTCCTTCCGGCACTTCGTTGCCACACGAGACTCATGCAAATCAAGCATCTCAAAAAGGGAGAAACAGCAGGATATGATGGGACATTTACTGCTAAAAAAGATATGACTATCGGAATTCTCCCGATTGGGTACAACGATGGGCTTGATCGACGTTTCTCAAATAAAGGTTTTCTCCTTATGCGAGACATTCTCTGTCCGATTCTTGGTCGTGTCTCGATGAATATCACTATCATTGATATTTCAAAAATTACTCAGCCCCGTATTGGAGAAGAAGTGATTTTTATCAGTGAAGATCCAGCATCTCCTGTCAGTCTCGAAAAACAGGCACAAGTCATCGATGTTATTCCCTATGATCTCCTCGTGCATTTGAATAAGGAGATGCATCGAAAAATAGAGAAATAAAACAGTGATGAATATTGACAAAAAGTATTATTATATAAAATAATACTATGAAATCTGTTGACGTAAACCCATCACAAACCCCCCTCTCTGAAACACTTGATACTCCAGCTGTTCTCTTGCAACAAATTTCAGAAAAAACCACAAAAATACTTGGAACACCAAAAATTATACCAATTGAGAGGAAAAATGTTGAAAAATTTCTCGTAGATGGATGGCATGTCTATATAACAAAAGACCAGAGATGAAATGAAATTATATACTTTATTTCACCCCTATATGCTGGGGATAATCACTCCATTCATTTCTATAAAAACCGTGATTTTAAATGAAAAATGATGATAAAAGCACGAAATGATACCTCATGAGAAAATTTTATCAGAGAGAGAATTGAGGGAAATAATTTTGAAGCATGATTTGAAGTACCAAAAACACCAATCATATCATCTTCCCCTCCTGATGGAGCATATTATCACCCTATGAGGGATAATACCATTGCGGAATATGTGGAGAAAAGACGACTTCTGTGAGAGTGTTTTTTCTTTAGGACGTATGAGGAGTATTTGCAATTAAAACGTGAATGATTCATTAGTGAAGAACTAGTGGGGAGTAAACAATACGCTATTAAAGTTATGTATGCTGGTTGAAAACCTGATGAATACTATACCCTCACAGGTCTCCTCTCTTGTGAACCAACCACTCTCTCACATCGTCCAGGAAAGGATAACGACCGTAGTATCGATACAGTGTTAAAAACAGAGGATCTTATATGATGGGAAATTTTAGGTATTTTTCCTCCACCTATAAGCACAGAAAATCTTGCATAGATATGCAAGTATATATACTCAGTATGTGTCAAAAAATTTATCAATACTGCCCCTTAAATTACGCCATAAAATAGCTCTATGGTCTTGCTGACTATTTCCACAAATACTTCTTGTAGCTCTGTGTAATTCACGAGCAATGTGAGAAGCGGATGATAATTCTGACATTGATCTCTTTATTATAACACAGCAATGAAGACTCTGGATAGGACGTTTTCTTGTAACACTTATTTCTAGTCTACTCGGCGTACGAAGACAAAATACACATGGACTCATAAAATGAAGCGCAGAATATATCAAAAAAACAAAAGAAAAATTCTGTCTCTCCTTTTTTATCACCGAAGATGCGATGAATTTCAATACTATCCGAATCGAAAATGATATTTATCTCGATATATGGGTTCAGACCTTGGTGCCTCTCATCAATAAAAATAATACTCTCGAACGATTTTGGGCAGCAAATGGTTGAGAAAAATCCTCCATTATTTATTCGTCATTATTCCCGTTCGAGGGTCTGAGGCTCAAAGACATTCGTCATTCAATAATAGAGAAAGTGATTAAAAAAATCTGGCTTCCTCATACTCTGAAAACCTATGAAAAACTCTGAAAACCATGGTGAGTCATCATCTCAGACACGATGCTCAAATTCCACGATAATGATCAGAGAAAAATCTATCGAGATAGTCACACAAAAGAATAAATTGATTTTAGTGTCTCCACGAGGATAATAGTTTTTAACTGTACATTATATATGCGTCGAGAACTTGTTATTATAGATGGTTTTAATCTGATTTTTCGGGTATTTTATGCTGTACCATGAATGCATACCAAAGATGGAAAACCAGCGAATGCTCTCTTTGGATATACGAGAGCTCTGATGAAATTGTTGCAAAGTGATGCTGCCTATATTGTCATTGCATTCGATAGTGGCGGAGAGACATTTCGGAGCGAGGTCGATGAAAATTACAAAGCACATCGTGACGGTATGCCCTCGGATCTCATTAGCCAGATGGAACCTATTTTTGAAGTAACAAATTTACTCGGTATACCCTGGATGACAGCTCCTGGTTTTGAAGCAGATGATATCATCGGCACACTGGTAAAAAAATACGAGAAAACTATGGAAAAAATACAGATTGTTTCTTCCGATAAAGACCTTTTTCAATTTGTGTGAGGAAATACCTATGTCTATGATGCCATGAAGGGGTCGGAATACGGAGTGGAGGAAGCAGTAAAAAAATTTGAAGTACAGCCACATCAAATCGTGGATTATCTGGCGCTGATTGGTGATACTTCTGACAATATTCCTGGAGTACGGTGAATCGGACCAAAAACAGCAGTAAAACTCCTAGAAGACTACAAAACACTGGATAATATTCTAGAAAATCTCGACAAGCTCTCACCCAAACTTCAAGCATTGATTGGGGATGGAGACAGTGCAAAAAAAAGTCAATTTCTGGCGACTATTCGAACCGATGTGCCGCTTTCTGTAGATATGGTTGATCTCGCTCGAGAGCATTCCAATATCACCTACACTCCAGAGCTGGTCTCATTTTTACAGCAGTATGAGTTCCGATCACTCCTCCCAAATCATCACGAATGAAATCATACATTTTTTGCCCTTCAGACAGCTCCTACAGTGATAGATTTTACAATAGCTGAGGATATTCTCCATCGTATTCAAAACAATCAGGCCTATACATTTATCACGAGTGGAGACAAGAAATTACAGAGCTACAGTATCAGTTTTTCACAGGAAGAATCCTATGTTGGCTATCCTACAGCAGAGTCAAAAAAGCTCCTCAAAAGCCTTGTAGAAAATCCACAAACTATGACCACCTATCACTGGAAGGCATCTTTGCGACGGATACTTTTTACACTCTGAGAATAAAAGAAAATATAATAGAACATAATTGGAAATAAGGGCAATATTGTTTCAAGAAAAAATCTTCTCGCTCACTTGCCAGACCAAAAATTATCTGGTAGGATTGTCGTATATGACTACTACTTCCACTCTTGAACGCCCTTCTCCTACACGAGAAAAAAAGGCAACTCCACGCTTTACCAATCACAAAATCTCCACAGAGAAAAAGGATGGAAAACAAAAACCTTTCTTTCCAAAGGATATCCGACCAGGGACCCTGATTGTGGTTGAATGACAAGATGGAAGTGGTAAATCCACCCAAGTCCGTATTCTCCAGAAACTCCTCGAATCAAATGGATTTTTTGTGCATTTCACAGAATGGAATAGCAATCTCAAGATCAAACCGCTCACAAAGACTCTCAAAAAAACAGACCTCAAACTCCCCGCAACCGTCTTTGATATGGTACATGCTGCAGATCTCATGGAGCGATATGTCTCAGAAATTAAGTGAATGCTCAAAGCAGGCATTATTGTCCTAGCAGACCGCTATATTTACACGGCTCTCGCTCGAGGATATGCTCGAGGACTCGAAATAGAAGATGTTCGTCCATTTTATGACAGCTATTTCCCTATCCCTGATATGACATTTTATTTCCGACTTCCTGTAGAAGCTGGTATGAAGCGAGCAGCTGGCCGTAATGATCTCAAACACTATGAAGCTGGTATGGATATGGAATTTTCAGAAAATATTCTTCATAACTTTCACGCTTTCCAAACTCGTGTCGTCGATGCCTATGACCGTCTCTCAGAAACAGAAAATATGTATGTTATCGATGCTATCAAGACTGTCTGTGATACGACACCTGAGATGCGTCAAAAAGTCAGTGAATATTTCTTAAAAAAATACGGTACAGAGCTCCATTCTGGTCTCTAAAAAAATAATTCTCCCATTCTATGAAACCAAATTTTTCTCGCATTTCTGATTTCCCAGGACAACTCATCATTCTCGAATGACCAGACGGAAGTGGTAAATCCACCCAAGCGAAAAAGCTCAAAAAAATGCTGATGTCTCAGGGGCAAGTCGCTGTGATCACAACCTGGAAAGATGCTCCTTTCTTCCGTGAATACTTCGTCGAACACGAAACCAAAAAACCAGGAGATGGTATTACGCCAGAAGCACATCTCCTCCTCCAGGTAGCAGATTTTCTCTACCAAATCGAACGAAAAGTCGTCCCAAATCTTCTCAAAGGCCACACAGTGATTATGGATAGAGCACTACCAACGATTGTCATTCGTGGGCTCTCTCTCGGGCACACTCTCGATCAACTCGAGAATGGACTTCTCTGGTTCAAGAATACCATCTACAAAGATATGTTTGCAAAAGCAACAACCGTTTATCTCGATGTCTCTGCAGCAAAAACACTGGAGAGAATCAAGAAACGATCCAAAAAAGAAGACGAGGGCGAAGGGACACTGCTCTCATTTCAAATGATTAATAATCTCAAATACCTCCCTGATGGTGAAAAACTCACCAAAAAAGCAAAACGCCGACTCGTAGAAAAACTCCAAGAAACCTATATCACTTCATACGGACACTATTTCAGTCATCACGATGGAATCAAGGTCGATGCAAATAAATCTTCCGATGAAGTCTTCAATGAAATCTGGACAAAACTCGCTCCTGTCACTCCAAAGAAAACAGAATCAAAATTTCAGGTTTCTCGTTTGAAAAAATAAGATAATCAATACAGTAGAGAGGAAATTAAAAATCATGCCAGCCTCTCTTCAATCTCCGGAAAACAAAAATTCTGTTAACCTAGACGTACTGCGCTCAATCTCTGTATTAATGGTTATTTGATGACATCTTGCCTATTTTTTAGGTTATAGTACCTGGCACGGAATAAATATCCGATCTATTGGGTGACTTGGTGTTTACTTCTTCTTTGTTCACACTACATACGTTCTGATGTTTTCGTTAAACAGGATAAATACACAAAATAATCTATTCAGCACACTATGCTCATTTTATTGTAAAAGATTTTTCCGTATATATCCTTTGAGTATTTTTATAGTTTTGCTTGTTGCATTTTTTACTTTACCCGGACATATATCAAGACCATGAGATGTTGTTGAAAGTGTAGAGTCTATAAGACAAATTATAGCAAATATCTTTCTCATACAAAACATAACACATCATACTGACATTATCGGTCCTCTTTGGACATTGCCTATCGAAGTACAAATGTATATATTCCTTCCTTTTTTATACTTTTTATGAAAAAAACCTTTTGGGATAATAATAATTATAGGACTATGAGGATGAATCCTGCTATTAAAAAACTATATATGATCTCTGTGATCACATCTAAAAGTAATACAGTATTTCCCAATTTTTTCAGCGGGCATACTTGGTTTTTTGATATATCGTAAAATAATTCCAAAAATAAGAGGAATATGGTTCTTATGTTTTATATTATTGCTTATTCTTATCTTTTTTACAGGAAAAATATTTATAAAATGAGAAGTGGGTATATTTGTTTACCTACTTCTTGGCTGTGGACTACCTTTTTTCCAAGAAATAGATTGAAAATATATACGTATTGTGAGTCACATTTTCGCAAAATATAGCTATACTCTCTATCTCATCCATAATACATGTATATGGGCAGCATTTGAAATTGGCAAAGTTTTACCGTTTTATACGCAGATTTTCTTTTTTGTACTCCTCTTAGTGGTGATACCTTTTTGGCTGTATAAAATTATAGAAGCACCTTGAATATACTATTGAAAACAAATAGAACAAAAGATACAGCAGTTATTTGAAAAAAACAAAATATTTATACACTAAATCTATCAGGATGTGGCGCAGTTGGTAGCGCACAAGGCTGGGGGTCTTGGGGTCGTGGGTTCGAGTCCCGCCATCCTGACCAAGATAATGTAATTTGGCGAGGACGAGAATTGAGCACAGAGAAGTGACCTTTGTCACTTCGAATGCGAGAGAGTCGGCGCCTGACGGAGAAGGCGGAGTCCCGCCATCCTGACCAATTATGTTTTTATTTTTTATGCTCATATATGTTTTTTAAAAAGAAACTCACATTCTCTCATCTGACAAAAAAACTCACTCATGTTATCGGCATCGTGCTCGTCTGGCGTGGTATTTGGATTATATTAGATGAACTTGACGCATGGTTCTTTGGCGGAAGCCATGTATGGACAGGCATCATTGGTACACTTATTGGATTTCTGATTCTCTATTTGCCAGATCGAGACGATCTCACAGGTATTGAAAAATTATAAAAGCAAATTTCTTGCTCTTTTCCCATAAAACCCTACTATCGAGGAAGTGCTTTTTCGCTTCCTTTTAATTATTCTATCTCATGAAATTTTCCGAACTCAAAATTATCCCGCCTATTCTCGCTGCCCTCGAAACCGAGTGATATACCACACCGACACCTATTCAAGCCAAAGCTATTCCTCTTGTCCTCGAACACCGAGACCTCCTCGGAGTCGCGCAAACTGGTACAGGGAAGACGGCTGCTTTTGCAATTCCTATTATCCAGCTTCTCAGTGAAGACAGAAATCTTGCACCAGGGAGAAGGGTCATTCGAAGTCTTATTTTGACACCCACTCGAGAGCTCGCCATCCAGATTGCTGAGAGTTTTGGCAATTACGGACGAAATACCAAGCTCAAATACACGGTTATCTTTGGCGGTGTCAATCAACACAGCCAGGTCCAGACACTCCAACAAGGTATCGATGTCCTCATTGCGACACCATGAAGACTGCTTGATCTCATGAATCAAGGATATGTCGATCTTCGACATATTCAGTTCTTTGTCCTCGATGAAGCGGATAGAATGCTCGATATGGGATTTGTCCATGATGTCAAAAAAGTCATTGCAAAAATTCCCGCAAAACGACAATCCCTCTTTTTCTCAGCGACCATGCCACCTGCTATTGTCGAACTGTCGAAGACGATTCTCACGAATCCAGCAAGAGTCGAGGTGACGCCCCCTTCAAGAACGGCAGATACTGTCAACCAAGTTGTCTACTTTGTCGACAAAGAGAACAAGAAGCATCTTCTCCTAGAGGTTTTGAAGGATAAAAATATCGAGCGAATCCTGGTCTTTACTCGGACAAAACATGGTGCCGACAAAGTCGTCAAAGAACTGATGAAAGTCGGAGTCAATGCTCAGGCAATTCATGGGAATAAGACACAAAATGCCCGACAGACAGCCCTCAAAAACTTCAAAGCAAAGACCACTCGTGTCCTCGTGGCGACAGACATTGCCGCGAGATGAATCGACATCGATGAACTGACCCATGTCGTCAATTTTGAGCTACCAAATGTCCCAGAATCCTATGTCCACCGTATCGGTCGAACGGGTCGAGCAGGATCCAGCGGTATCGCTCTCGCTTTCTGTGATGCAGAGGAAAAAGAATACCTCCGTGATATCCAGAAACTCATCGGGAAACAAATCCCCGTTATCGACAACCACCCCTATCCGCTCAAAAATCACACTGTCGTGAAAGCGCCTCCAAAACCACAGAGACCACCAAGACATAAACCAGCACAAAAAGCGACGACAAAAGATCCTTCTCAACTTCCAGGGCATAAAATACCTCCAAGAAGGTGGTAAAAAAATGTATTTCATATATACTGATATTAAATAATGTTTCCTATTTATAGAGAGGCTTACCCGTTGATAAAATGAAAAAACTAAAAGTATACACCATTTATTCGGATTCTCACAGGATTCTCTTTGAAGAATATTTCGTGCCTTCACTCAAAAATACTGATTTAGAACTGCATGCCTATAAAACAAAACAGTTTGGTTCTGGAGAATTTGGTACACATAATTTTGCAAAAGCAGTATTAGATAAAATCAATATAATCATACGCGCAGTAGAAGAAAATGATGGTGATATTTTTATATATTCAGATGTTGATATTATCTTCTTTAAAAAAATTTCATACGATCTACGGAAACGTATGTGAGATAAAGACATTTTATTTCAATCAGAATTCTATTATAAACACAAACATAACCATTGTACGGGATTTTTTGTGTGTAAATCTAATAAAAGAACCCTCATTCTATGGAAAACCTGTAGAGAAAGATTGCAAGAATCAATATTGCGTGGTGATGATTTAAACGATCAAGATATTGTAAACCGAGTCTTAAATGAGTGAATACTAAAAATAGAAAAAGGCTTCTTGCCCTTGGATTTATATAATAATCCCAGAAAATTTGTATCTAATCCGTATCATCCTCCATTACCACCAAAGTCTATTTTTATGTACCATGCAAACCATATTCTATGAGTACGTAATAAATTAATACTATTACAAAAAATAAAAGATATAATTGAATCAGGTGATGGGATTTGATGATATAGGTGGAGAGTACATGTGGTATACAGAATGCTTGTGCAAATAATAAAAAAATACATACATGATATCATTTAATTTATACAATAGAAACTGTAGACTCGGGAACAATATGTTTCAATATGCCTTTACGAGAACACAAGCAGAACTACTAGGGGTTCAATTTTTTTTCCCAGATTGGATTGGTGATGACATATTCATTCTAAATGATCAAAAGAATAGAGCTATCCAGCCATTAAATATACAGCATTACTATAAAGAAATGTGGCCTATAAAAGATTACAGTAGAGCTTGATTAAAAATCCAAGATAATACAGAAATATACGGTAATTTTGAAAGTGAAAAAAATTTTAATACAGATAAGGTGAAGGAATGGTATATCTTTAGAGAAGAAAAATTTCAGAAAATAAAAGAAAAATATAAGGATATTGATTTTGCAAAAAGTTGTGGGATTCATCTGAGGTTATGAGATAAAAAAAATGGTTCTTCTTTTAAAAACAATTTTTATGTTCCTAGATTTTTTTATTATCAAAATGCGCTCAAATTAGTACAAAACAAAAAAAATATTTTAATATTTTCAGATGAACCAGAAAAGGCAAAAAAATATTTTAATAAACTTACAGGAAATATAGTATATATTCAAGACAATGCAGATTGGGAAGATCTCTATATCATGTCTCAATGCCACGATTTTATATGCGGATCCTCTACTATGTCTTGGTGGGGAGCATGGCTCATACAGTACAGTGATAAAATAATTGTTTTCCCAAAAGAAGGTTTATTTAGGCCTGGAGGTATTCTTAAAAATTCTGATTTGATTCCTAAAAATTGGATCAAAGTACCGTCACTGATTCCATTTTTAGATTCTCATTTTTTATTAGATCCCAGATATATCTTTCAAGAAAAAGTGAGAGGTTTTTTAAAAAAAAATTTCCCGTATATTTATACTCTACATAAATATCTTTATTGAAGAAAAAAATAAATATCATTACCACTATTTTCTCTATGCTTATCAAAATCCTCTGAACTGGCTGCACAAAATGCCAGCAACTCGAATCCAATGTCAAAACTGCTCTCGAGCAATCCTGAGTCGAGGCGACAGTAGAAAAAATCACCGATATTGCTGATATTATGGCGTATGGTGTGATGGGGACGCCTGCTTTGGTAATCGATGAAACAATCGTGAGTAGTGGAAAATTGAATGATGTATCAGAAATTATCGGATTTTTGAAAGGAAAAACAGAAACAAAAATAGAATGATGCTGCGGATGTTGTTGCCAGAAGAAATGTTAATGTATGGACATATTTTACCCAATACAGCTATTTGCCGATTTTCTGACCTACACGGCGTTCAACCTCTCACCAGAGACTCATAGTGCCTGAGCGGTGAATTTCTTTATCTTCGACACGATAAAGATAGTTATTTTGCTCCTTATTATCACACAGGTGATGAGTTTTGTGAATGTGATTTTTCCTGTGGAGAAAATACGGGATTTTCTCAGCAAAAAGAAACTCTATGGACTCGAGTATTTCATGGCATCTCTCTTTGGGGCGATTACGCCTTTTTGTAGTTGCTCGTCTATCCCGCTCTTTATTGGTTTTTTGAAGTGAGGCATCCCGCTTGGGATTACTTTTTCTTTTCTGATTACTTCGCCACTGGTGAATGAAGTGGCTCTAGCAATGTTACTGGGGATTTTTTGACTCAAAATAACGCTGATTTATGCTATTTCTGGTATAATTCTCTGAATGGTCGGAGGGTTTGTGTTATGAAAATTGAAACTCGAAAAATATGTCGCTGATTTTATCTGGAAGACACCCGTGCACAATACTGGAATGGTATCAACCAAAAAAACATGGAGACAGGTTTGGCGAGAATCGTCACACGAATGACTCCAGATCACAAAAAAAATCCTTCCCTATGTACTTCTCGGAGTAGCTGTTGGTGCAGGAATTCATGGATTCGTGCCAGAGGGATTTTTCACACAGTATATCTCAGAGGATACTCCTTTTGCCGTGCCAATAGCCGTCATACTCTGAATACCGATGTATGCCAATGCCACGAGCGTGATACCTATCATCCAGGCATTGATAGTCAAATGAGTGCCTCTCGGAACTGGCCTAGCATTTATGATGGCAGTGGTTGGACTGTCACTCCCTGAATTTCTGATTCTCAAAAAAGTGATGAAACTCCCACTCCTGCTCACATTTTTTGGAATTGTTTGAATGTGCATTATACTGCTTGGGTATTTCTATAATTGGATTTTTTAATGAAACTCGCCACCCTCTGCTACATCCGTCAAAACAATCGCACCCTAATGCTCCATCGTATCAAGAAGGCCAATGATATGCATGAGGGGAAATGGAACGGTCTGGGTGGCAAATTTGAGGAAGGAGAGACTCCTGAGGAATGTGCTATTCGTGAGATAGAGGAAGAATCAGGATTGAAGGTGAAAAATCCTAAACTGAAAGCCTTTCTGACATTCCCCGCTTTTGACACCATTGAGACATGGTATGTCTGGCTCTTTGTAATTGACGAATTTGAGTGAGAGCTTATTGAGTCACCCGAATGAGTTCTCGAATGGATAGATGATGAGAAACTACTTGATCTGAACCTGTGGGAAGGAGATAAGGTGTTTTTGAAGTGTCTCAACGAAGAATGACTTTTCTCTGGGAAGTTTATGTATGAAGATTACAAGCTCATGGATTACACCTTTGAGAGAGTTTTATAGCCTATATTTGGCATATGTCCGAAATAAACTCTTGGAATACACGAGAACCTGCTATACTCTCGGTTCTATTTCCTATCCTTTTTACTATGTCTGAAGAAACAACAACTCCTGTTGATGAAACTGTCATTCCTGCTACAGAAGAAACTTGTACTGATGAGTCTTGTACTCCTGCAGAAGAAGCTACTCCTGAAGCACCTGCTGAAACTGAAGCAACACCTGCTGAGTAATTCTTTACTCACATTCAAAAAGGCACCCTCGGGTGCTTTTTTTGTAGTAAAAAGACTCCTCGTATTTTGTCATCTCATTTTTCTCCAAAGTTATTGTGAAAAATGATGACTTGTGATAGACTAGCTCCATGCCAAAAAAACATTCTTGCCCCTACTGTGGACACAATCCTATCCCTCATTATCTCAACTGGTATTTTGACAGTCTCAATATCCTCTTTGAGCGAATTCAGGTCGGTATTCTCTGTAATCCTCTTGCTCGTTTTATGAATCGATGGGAAGATGATGTGACCATCTTTCTCGTGAGCCTCCTGCGTATCATGGGTTTGGTCAGATTTGGTCAAAAACCAGGGAAAACGACGCTTTCTCGTGCCAAAGTCCTGTGGGAAGAAGCAGAGAAACGAGGTCTCGAAATGCGTGAAGTCCGAGTATTTGATCGGAGTGTCGACACCTACATTATACGAAAAAAAATACCCGGCAAGTGGCAAAAAAAGATTATGACCTTCACTGGAATTCCTCGACCAAAAAATGTCGATCAATGAAATCATGCTCTCATGGATGACAAGGCAGTATTCAAGAAAAAATGCCAAAAAAATGGTTTACCCGTTGGGGAGGGTGGGTATGCTTTTTCGTACGCCGAAGCAGTAAAAATCTTTGATAGTATACAAAAACCAGTTATCGTAAAGCCACGTCTCTGAAGTCGTGGTCGACATGTTGTCACCTATGTCAGAAATCATGATGATCTCAAGTATGCTTATAAGATAGCGAAGCAGCTCTGTCTCTGGGTGATCGTCGAAGAGCAGTTTATTGCCCCTGTCTACCGAGGAACGGTGATTGATTTTGAGCTCGCGGGCGTCTTGTCTGGTACTCAACCTCTGGTGATTGGAGATGGTAAAAAAACACTCAATGACCTGATAGAACAAAAAAACACTACTCGCGATAAAGAGGTTGGTGAAGTAGAAAAAGACCAAAAAATGGCATGGTTTCTGAAGAGACAACTCTCGTGTGATGGGAGAATCAAACTCAGCACAGAAGAGCTCTTGAAGCCATGGAAAATCGTCTCTCATGAACGATGGGACAAGACCATCTTTGAATACATACCAAAAAAATGAGAGGTCGTCTATCTCTCAGAAAAGATTGGTCTCAGTTATGGAGGCGATTCAGCAGAAGAATATGACATTTGTCACCCTGATAACAAAGCTCTTTTTGAAAAAGCAGCGCGAGTCTTTGGTGATCCTATTGTCTGATTTGATTTTATGATTGCGGATATTACACAGTCCTGGAAAAATCAACGCTGTGGTTTTCTCGAGGCAAATACTGTACCGTTCATCAATCTCCATCATTATCCACACAAAGGCGCACCCAGAAATATCGCAGCAAAAGTCTGGGATTTAATACAGTGGTAATTTTTTATACAACGCGATACATTCCTCCGTTATTTTCAACAATTCATTCGATCTCCATAGTTCACAGAGCATTCATAACGTCAGCAAGATTATAAAATGTCTGATCTACAAGTGCATCAATTGTTAGACAATCTCGACACAATATTTCATAGAGTTTTTCTTGTATTTCATCAGTAAAATCTGGTCTCATAGTAGACAACAAAGATAATTGTTTGTCTACTAGCTGATATTCTAAGAGGATATCATTTGCTGAGAGGATAAGTTTGCCAAGACCATCTCTGATCAGAGCATTGCTTCCTTGAGCCCCGTCTCGAGTAATATCTGCAGGAAGCACAAAAACATCTCTATTATATTCAAGAGCCAATCGTGCGGTAATCAGAGTGCCCGAATCCTCTCACGCTTCCGCAATCAGAGTACCACGACTCATACCAGCTACAACTGTATTTCGAAGAGGAAAATTAAAAGGTTCAGACAAGGTACCAAGTGGAAATTGAGATACCAAGGCACCTCCTCCTATGACAACTTCTTCAAAAAGCTGTGCGTGACTCGTCGGATATGTAACATCAACTCCTGCTCCAAAAACTACAACTGTTTGCCCACCATTTTTGAGCGTTATTTGGTGAGCCAGAGCATCAATACCATACGCTCCGCCACTCACAATGGTATAACCACGTCGTACGAGTTCTGGAAGTATCTTTTCAAGACATACTCATGCATAGGATGAATGTTTTCTGGATCCAACTACAGAGAGAAGAGCATCATGCGTAGGAAGCCGTCAACGAACATAGAGAATCGTAGGAGCATCACTTATTTCTCTGAGCAGTGTCGGATATTGATCATCATCTCTATGAACAATAGTGATGTTTTTTTGCTGCATCTCACGTTCGACACATTCGACATTCAATGATGTTTTTTTGTCTACTATCTTTTGCGCTGTTTCTTGATTTATGCCTATTTGAAGGAGTTTTGAGATGTTGACAGTCTGATAAAAATTCTCCGAATTCTCTGGAGAAATGAGAGCAAGTTTTTTTTGACTCATACCCATCGAATGTAAGAGTGCCAAGAAAAGATGCTGCATAAAAAAATATTATGTGATAATAATGTGACAAAAACGCTCAATATCACGCAAATCAGCAAAAAATGTATACTCCCAACCATATTTCTGGAGTATAGTCTCTGCGATATCTCGTTGCCAGAGTCAAAATTCTATCACAATATGAGATATTTTTGGGCGATGTCTCCAGTGTGCAAGTTGCTCAAAAAAACGCTCATAAAGCTCAAATCCTGTTTTCTCACCACCAATAAATGCCATTTTAGGTTCATATATCAGATCTCCCACAACTTCTCGAGTCAGAACATAGGGAAGATTTGCAGTAATAAGGAGTGTCTCTGGTACTTTTTTACCAAACAAGTGAATAATAGGTATCAATAAATCTCCTTGTAAGAAAAGAGGGGGGTTCTTGAGAGGTGTTTTGAGAAGACCAAAATTTTCACGTGCAAGATCCAGAGCATCTGAGCTCATATCCGATGCTATAATATGCAGATCACGAGAACATTTTCCTGCTATAGAATAAGGAATAACACCACTCCCTGTGCCAATATCGACAATCGTGTCAATTGTCGAAGATGATTCTAGAAGTTTGAGACTATATTCTACGAGCTCTTCTGTCTCTATTCTTGGTATCAATGCTCTCTCATCGACAAGACAACGCTGCCCACAAAAGAGGACATACCCATCGCGATATTCTTCAGGGAAATCAGACATATTATTTCTGCAAAAGTTTTACTTCCCAAGGACCTTCTGGCAGGACATAGCTCAGAATCCAGGGATTCAATTCACGGAGTTCTTGGTAATCAATATCATGCTCCAAGCACCAAACGCGCAAATCAGCAATAGGTCATTGAAGTACTTCTGTTCTTGTGGTGGGATTTTGGAAAAAATCACCGAGTGTCTCCGCAGAAAAAAGTTTCCAACGATTCTGCATCAAATATTTAATTGCCACAATGCGATAAATATAATTTCCTGTTTCTGCATTGAGTATGAGATCGTAATAATTTTTTGCAGTGGGCTGTGCATCCATATCTCTCTGTAGACCACTCAATCATCGATTATACCCTGCAGCAGCGAGCGTCCAGGTGCCAAATTTCTTTTTGAGAGCAACCATATATGCAGCTGCCACACGTGTTGATCGTTCAAAATGAAGTCTTTCATCAATATATTTATCTACCCTGAGACCATACTGACGAGCCGTTTCTGGCATGAGCTGCCAAATACCACGAGCTCCAGCATGACTGAGAGCATCATACTGTAAACCACTCTCTGCAATAGCGAGATATTTGATATCATCAGGTATATCGTTTTCGAGAAAATATGATTCTATATAGGGAAAATATTGATGAGAACGTTTATGATAGAGGAGAAATTGGTAAAGAGAAAAACGACTAATAAGAAGTTCTTGTTCAAGTTTTTGACGTCATAGGGGGTTTAACTCAGGATCCAGAATGACTTTTTCACCTGCAAAATCAAGATGATAGAGATCGATATTAAGCGGAGTGAGTGAGAGTGTCTCTCATCGAAAATTGGCATACGGTAATCTAGCAAGAAAAATTCATCACATCATAACGATGATGATAATCAACAAGAAAAGTGTCGTATGAGAGCGGGAAATGAAATGTTTTGATGACATCACCCTGATTATAACACTATTTTAAAAAAATACACCCATAATAGTATGGGTGTAGTATTGTATTGTTGGTATATTATTTTTTCTTTTTAGGGGCAGCTTTCTTTGCTGGTGCTTTTTTAGGAGCAGGAGCTGATGCGGCAGCTTTCTTTGCTGGTGCTTTTTTAGGAGCAACTTCTTGAGCTTTTTCATCCTTCTTTACCTGTTTACTAGTTGCTATCTCTCCATCAATTTTTGCGAGAGCTTCTGGACGAGTCTTCGCGAGATAATTTCGGAGTTTGCGACGCGTACTCACGAGTCAGAGGAGACCACGACGAGAGTGGTTATCTTTCTTGTGCTCATTGAGGTGAGCTGAGAGAGCTTCGATACGTGCAGTAATCAGAGCAATCTGTACTTCAGGAGAACCAGTATCATGAGAAGTACGTGCATACTTCTTGATCAGTTCTTTCTTTTCAGTGTGCTTCATAAGAAAAAGGTAAGAAAATAAAGTCCAAGTGAAGCCTCAGACGGGCGTATTGTATCGGTATTTATTTTTTTGCAAATTGTTTACGAGATAATCGGATTTTTTTTATATGAAAATGTGATTCTTGTTGTTTTTGATTGTGAGAACCAGTATCTTGGGGGTGTTGAAGATTATCAAGTGTTTCCTGGATATCGTGCAAATGTTGCATAAGTTTGATCTCTTGGAGTATTCTGCCGTATGGTCTCTCAGATTTTTGATTGAGAAGAAAAAAGATAATACCGATCCATCCTACAGCCTCAATAACAACCGCCATATAGTGTCCAGAGGAAGCAAAGAGATTGACGATAGAGTGAAAAAAAGCAGCCAAAAAAATACCTGACACTATCCACAGAGTCATCACACCTCCAGACCATTTTGAGAGGACAAAAGAAGCAAAGCCACCATGAGCACCATCATCAATCCAACGCATTCTCGCAAAAGATCCGAGCGAATACCAGAGTGCTATTACGGTTGTAAAGAGCATATGTCAGAGAAGTCTGAGAGGAAAAATGTACCAGGAAAGAGTCTCTGTGCTGAGGTGTTCAACGGTCGCAAAACCTGCTCCAATGAGCATACCTGTATAGAGGACATGCCGAGTGGTGGTTGGTTTCAGGAGGAGTACTGCTAAAATAAAAAAGCTGAATTTTATTACCTCTTCGGCTATGTTATATCCTATAAGGTAGAGTCATCAAAAAAAAGCACTATTTGTATGATTTGGAAAAAAATCTCGTGAAAAGAGATGAAAACTCTCTCCTATATCTCGTCATTGAATAGTAAAATGAAACATAAATGCATCCACGGTCGTCTGCATGCCACTCGTATTAATCAATCATTGCATAGCAAGAGCGGAGAGCATTCACAAAACAAATACAATACCTTTATGTTTCATGGTGAACAGTATACCGTATTTTTTGATGAAAAGCAACAATTAATGATTCCCCCAATTGAGAGACAAAATAGTATCTCGAATATGAGCTGCTTTTTCAAAATCTAGATTTGCCGCAGCGACGTCCATCTCAAGTTCCAATCGCTTGATATATGCTTCTTGTGAAACACCTTTGGGAACCTCAAGAGGTTCTTTTTTCTCCTTAAAACCAAGATCTTTTATAGTAGAAATAATTGTGGTAGGGATGATACCGTGTTGACTATTATATGCCATCTGGAGGGATCTCCTGCGAGAAGTGATATCCATAGTCTCCTGCATCGAACGAGAAATACTTCATTCATGAGAATAAAAAACAACATGACCATTGGAATTACGTGCTGCACGACCGACAATCTGTATCAGTGATTGTGTCGAGCGCAAAAATCCTTGTTTATGTGCATCGACAATACCAATAAAAGATACTTCTGGCAGATCAAGACCTTCACGGAGGAGATTGACTCAGACGATGACATCAACAGTTCCCATTCTGAGATCTTTGAGGATTTTGAGTCGTTCAATTGTATCAATTTCTGAGTGAAGATAGTGAGCCTTGATGCCTTGTTCTTTGAGATAGGCAGCGAGGTCTTCACTCGACTTTTTTGTGACCGTCGTGATGAGAGCACGTTCGCCACGTTCGACAGCAGTTCTGATTTTAAATAAGAGACTTTCGACAAGTTTGTCCATTCTCTCTATAGTGATTTCTGGATCGAGAAGTCCCGTCGGTCGAATAACTTGTTCCACGATTGGACCTCCTCGCTCAATCAGTGAATCACCTGGTGTAGCAGAGACACAAACAAACTGTGTGATTTTTTTCTCAAACTCCTCGAAATAGAGTGGTCTATTGTCATACGCACTTGGCAAACGAAAACCGTTTTCTATCAGCATATCCTTGCGAGACTTATCACCAGCAAACATTCCCCGAATTTGAGAAAGAGTGATATGGGATTCATCAATAAAAGTAAGGAAATTCTGTGGAAAATAATCAATCAGTGTCATAGGAGCATCTCCAGGTTTTCGACCATCCAAATAGCGAGAATAATTTTCTATTCCTTTCACATAGCCGACTTCCCCCATCATCTCAAGATCATACTCAACTCGTGTTTTGATACGTTCAGCAGCCACAATATTTCCCTGTTCTTGGAAATATTTCATACGTTCCTGGAGCTCTTGGAGAATAGCAGGAGTAATAGCTTTGACATGAGCCGGACTTGTTACGGTGTGTGAAGCAGGAAATATCTGAAGAGAAGGGACTGACCCAAGAACATGTGACGTAATCGGTTGTACTATTCGAATTGCCTCAAGTTCTGCACCAAAAAATTCCAGACTATAGTAGCATTCCTGACTTGCAGGAAATATCTGCAACGTATCTCCGAGAACTCGAAACATTCCTTGTTTAAAATCAAGAGATCATCGCTCAAACTGCAGAGACACCAATTGATCAATGAGATCTTTCATGACATATTTGTGTCCTACTTGAAAATGCAACACTCATCCCAGGTATTCCTCCTTATTTCAGATACCATAAATACAGCTTACAGAAGCAATAATGATAACATCTTCTCGAGTCAAAAGTGCCTCCGTGGCAGCATGACGTAGGCGATCAATTTCATCATTGATAGCACTATCTTTTTCAATATAGGTATCTGTTTTTTGAATATAGGCTTCTGGCTGATAATAGTCATAATAACTGACAAAGTAGTGCACGGCATTGTCTGGGAAAAATTCACGAAATTCTTGACACAACTGTGCTGCAAGGGTCTTATTGTGGGCAATAATAAGAGTAGGCCTCTGAACTTCCTGAATAACGTTTGCCATAGTAAACGTCTTACCGGAACCCGTGACTCATTGAAGTGTTTGATAGCGGTGTCATGTTTTGATACTCTGAACAAGCTGGTGAATCGCTTCTGGCTGATCTCACGTTGGTTGATAAGTGCTCGTAAGGTGAAAAGGCATAGATTATTCTTTTTTTGAAATTTCCTCTGTATTCCCCTTTTTGATACGTTCAATGGCTTCTTCTTTTTGACCATCTTTTCCAGCGACAAGATCTTGTATTTTTGGGAGGAGAATACTGTCTGGTATGATTCATTTTCCATCGAGTTTATCGCCAGCAGCAGTCAACCAATGTGCCGTTGTCACCTTAATTTGAGCACCATTACTGAGAGAAAAAAGTTCTTGTACTGATCACTTGCCATAGGTTTGAGTCCCAAAAATAGGCGCCTTGAGATGGACATGCAGAGCAGAGGCAAGAATTTCAGCCGCAGAAGCAGTCTGTCAGTTGACAAGAATGTAGACAGGAATGTCGACATCATTTTTCCCTTCAGATACATATTTTCTCGGTTCTTTTCCATCGATTGTAGACACAATTTTTGGAGCAGAAAAGAAGAGAGAAGCAACATCAACCGCCGCATCAAGTGTTCCTCCACCATTATCTCGGAGATCTAGGAGAATTTTTTTGTAGGCACCTTCATGTTTTTTGAGTGCTTTTTCTACATCACGACCAGAATAATCATTAAAAGAAAGGAGATGTATATAGAGTATATCGCCTATGAGTTCATCTTGTATGATAGGGATCTCGAGTTTTTGACGAATAATAGTGACTTGTTTTTTTGTCGAAAGAGCAGTAGAAAAAATATCCAATATTACCGGTGTTCCGGCAGGTCATCGAATAAGTAATACAGCCTGATCTGCACTCATATTAAAGGTTGTTTTGCCATTGATAGACTGGATAATATCACCTGGAAGAAGTCCAGATTTTTGAGCAGGAGAATCGGGAAGAGTTCCCTGTACAAAGACTCCATTAGGACTCTCCTCAATATATGCCCCTATTCACTCAAAATCCCCCTGTATCATAGTATCAAACATCACAGATTCTTCTTTTGAAATATAAGAAGTATAGGGATCTTCATACGTATTAACATAGGTTTTTAGGAGAGCTTCTTGTGTTTTGGAAATATCTGACATCTCTTTGTAGGGGGAAACAATTTGATCTATTTCTTGAATAACCTTATAAAACCCTTCAGAAAAAAGGAATTCTTGATGGTTTTTAACAAAAATTGGTGAGAGAGAAAAAAGAAGTATCGTGAGTAAAACACCTGTCAAAAAAGAAAAAAAGTTTTTTGTCATAGAAAAAATATACGTAAGAAAAATAAAAGAAAGAAGGAAAATGTTTTTTGCACAAATATTTTTTGTCAAAAACTTGGTAATATTTGGGTATTATAGCGAAAATTATAAAATTGCATGTGAGTTTTTTTATTTGATTTTAAACAAAAAATACGGTACAATGATTTATGAGTATGAAGTCCTATAAGATACATAGTATAAAAAACAATAAAAAACTCTCTTTTATTATAGAAGGTGAGGATAGTGAGAGAATAAAAGAAAATCTCTCTGCAGATGGTTTTATCGTGCTTACAATAGAGGAATTACAAGAAGAAAAAAACAAAACACCTCGTTTTGTATTTGAAGCGCTCAAAGAAAATAAAAGCAGAGTGGAGTGAAAAGTAGACGCTCTCGATATATTCTCTGCGTATGAAATATTAAGAAATGATTATCAATATACAGTTTTAAGACTTTATCCTATCGATGTTACTGATCCAAAAGAGCAAGAAAATATATTTAAGAATATTCTCCAAATCTTTCCTCAAGAGGCAAAAAAAGAAAAAGAAGTCGTAAAATCAAAATCTTTTACAGAAGTTGATATTTTAAAAGGATATCTCGATATTCTCGGTCCTCTGGTCTCAAAGAGCGGGCTCCCTAATAAAGAAATTCTCTTATATGATATAAAGAGGGTTGATATGATTAATAGTATCTCTTCTATACAGGAAGTCATCAAAAAAACGGTAAAAGCACTCTACTATAAGGGGTCAATAGAAGACAAAAAAGCCATCTACAAAGATATTACACCAATTGCCAAACATCTGAGTATGATTATTTTTCCTCCGTTTATTTTTTCTATTGCTCTTACTGTTCATGATATACTCTGGATGATAAAAGTGATTTTTTGATCAACAGAAAAAAAAGATGCTCAAAAAAGCAAAAAAACAACTCTCTCAAAGATAAAAATACTCCAAAAAGATGATACACCAGAGAAAAAGATCTATACCAATAAGAATATTTTTATTCTTCTGAAGAAGAAATATCGTTCATCATGGCTTGATATTTTCAAGATAGAAGGATCATATTTTTACACATATTCACTTTTGAGACAGAATAGGTCACTTTTTTTACTCAAGATACTTCAACAATATATAGGCATGACAGCACTCTATACCTGTTTTTTCTTTATTTTTTGAGTTATTATCATTTGATGAATTTTGACTCCAGAATTTTTGTTTTTTAATGAATTTGTCTTTTTGATTATGAGTATGATATTTCTTTCTCTTGTATTTTTCTTCAAGGAGATATAATTTTTTACATGATTCTTCTCGTTGCTTTTATTCATGGAGTGTTTGTTACTCTATTTTTTCTTTTCGAGAGATATATGGAAGCAGGAATTATAGGGCTATTTTTTCTTCTTTTTTTGATCAAAATTATCCCACCAATAGATATTTTAAAAAAACCACAATTTCTCAAAAAAGAAGTTTCTCCTAAAGAAAGTCTTTATCAGTCTATTTATTTTAGTTCCTGAGTGTTGTTTTATCTTGCGCTTGTTGGTATTTCGATCAGTGCTTCTGAATATTTTGATATATCGAGCAATCTCCGACTTTTTCAATACTGTATCTTTTTTCTCTCAAGCATTATTTATGCTCTGTATCTTATGTTTTTTACAAAAAGTCCTTGAATACGGGTCATATTTCGCATTCATTGTAGTATAGTGGGTATATTTTTGACACTCTTGAGCACAAGTCTGATCATATTTTGAAAAAATATAGACGGATTCATGTTTTTAAACAGTCTCTTTATACTTTTTGGGCTTATAGGAGTCCTCTTACTGGATAGACAAATACCATATAAAACCCATATCTTGAGTTTGTATGTGTTTTTGTGACTTCTCTTTTCTAGTTCTGCAGCATTTGTTTCTGTAATAGCGTTTTTCCATACAAACTATCTGTTTTTTAGTCTCTTTTTTGGTATTATCATCACAGCACTTTTGTATATATTTTTTCCTCATCTTTTGAGGCGATCAAGCGCAACCCAGTATATACCATTGAGTATCTGGCACACGAGAAATACACTTCTCGGTGTATCATGGATTATTGCGAGTATGTTGCTGTATTTCCTGTTCTGGGGTCCATCACATGTGCTCGATATTGTTATAATGAGTCTTATTATTCTCATGCTTTTTTGGTCTTGGGTTTATATTCATAATGCGAGAAGTGCTTTGTTTTTTGGAGGAAATCTGGCAGTACTTACAGGCCTCTATGCATATGTATTTTTCTTTGTCCTCCCTCCTTTATTTTGGTTGCTGCTTCTGTGTTTATTTGTCTTTGTCGGAATATTACTCCTCTTTTCACGCTATTTTTATGGCAAAAATGAAGAACAGGTACTGGCTATTAATGCAGTGCTCTTTATTTGTTGTGTAGATTTTTATTTTATATTTTCTGGCCATTATGGCTTGTTTGAGGTTTCAATACTCTTCTTTTTGCAGTCTTTTTTGTGGTATGGTATTTATGAGATTTTTCAACGACATTCTCATGCAAAAAACGAATTATTATAAAAAAACACTTTCTCGCTTTCCTCTCGATGCTGTATTTGTCGGTCGGCTCTATGATGGAGTGATTCAAAAAAAACTTCATCGTTTTAAATTTGTCCACAATACTGTCGACACTGTCTACTTTGAGGGTGTTTTTCGTGAAATTATAGAGGAAAGTGGTATACAAAAATCACCAAGCATTGTCATCGTGTATCCTCCTATTAGCCTGAAAGATAGAATTTTTCGTTGACCAAACCATGCCAAAAGATTAGCAAAAATATTTGCAAAAGTATTAGGATGATGACAGGTGTGTTGTCCTTTTCGAAAAAATGTTTTTGCGTGACACCAATCTCGCAGAAATAAAACCCAGAGAAAGCAAATAGTACAAGAGTATACACTCAAACAATCAGAGACATCCTCCCTCTATGACAAAGATATTGTCTTTATTGACGATATTATCACGACAGGATACACGATGCTTGCTCTCTGAAATCTCCTTTCATCTGTGAAAAAAAGATCTATGATTGGTTTTTTTCTTGCAAGTCACAAGGTGTAGACGATACTAACTTTTTGAGGTGAGGAGAGAGTCAAATAATCCATTTACTGGCTGTGCTTCTTCTGTATTTTGTAAGACATTTTCAAACAAAGGATGGGGTTGAGTAGTGGTATCTTGAGGAGGAGTCTCACTTGGTTGTTCAAACGAAAGAGACGGACCATTATTTGTTATGAGAGGAGTTGTTGTCGTAGATGGAGCAGTGACTTCTGTGACTTCTTCAGGGGCACTAAAGAGGGGTGAAAGAGGTTTTTCTTCTGCAACTTCCTGCGGTTCAGTACTATCAACAGGCGCTGTTTCCACGGGAGATGTTGAGCTTGGTGATACTGCCTCTGTTTCAATAATAGGCGTGTTAGGTAGTTCTTCTGAGACACTTTTTTCCTCCACAGAAACTGCCTCTTCGACCTTTTTTTCTGTTTCAGGTATTGTTGGTTCGCTCACGAAGAGAGGAGCTTCTTCATGAGAGACGGTTTCTGGTACAAAAATGGTTGGTTTTTCTTCAGGAGCGACATTGTCTGGCACTGTTTGTTGGAGAGATCCTCCTTCGGGTGTTGTTGTCTGGCTCTCAGTTGGCGTGATAGCAGGTGTTTCTTCGATGATTTCTTGAGTACGAGGAAGTACATCACCAGTTGATGGGGTTTGCATATTTTCTACCGTTGAGACGGTCACGTTTGACTCAAGAGGAGCGCTGGGTGTTGTTGATGTGGGAGATGTTGTCATAGGAGTAGTGGCTTCTGTTGACTGTGCTGCTCCTGCTACGATTGTAGGAGCGACAACTGCAGCTGCTGCAGCAAGAGGAGCGAGTTTTGAGTGTTTTTTTCGTCTCCAACGGAGGATACCAAAGACTCACCCAACAATACCGAGCACTGCTGCCAAACCTATCAATATAATTGTCATATTATTGACTCATTTTTGTGCAGGAGCTACTACAGGAGGTGGAGTGGTTGGTGTATCTTTCGCAGGCTGGGTGACAGGTTTTGAGACAACAGGCACAGTGGTGATAGGTTTTTCTGTTCCTTGTGATGGAGTGGTTGGTGTCTTTGTAGTGGGTTTTTTTGATGCCGTTGATGGCGTGTTACCAAAAGTATTTGATGCGAGATTGTTGGATGATTTTGAGAGAGGAGTCTTGATATGGAGATTGCTATCAATGATGGACCACTTTGTTCCAGTTTCGGATTTTTCTTCCAAAAATGTGATTGACCCTTTTTTTTCTACTCCATTGATAGTCATAATCATGGGTACGACATATTCCTCGGTAGGTGTTTTGACGATTTTTCCCGTAGTATCTCTCTTGAGGGTGAAAACAGGCGATGCTTCCACATATTTCATAAAATTTGCATAAAAATCTTTGTTCTCAGCAGACAAGAGCTTTGAGAGACTGGTCATATCTCCATCTTTTTTGTATCGATTAAAATATATGAGACGTCGATCGACATTTCTTTCTACAGCACTGAGTGCATCGTCACTTTTTGAGACAGTTGTTGTTTTTGTCTCAGTCTTTGCCGGAGCCGTTGCCGGAGCCGTCTGACCAAAAGCAATACTACTACAAAGTAGGATACTGCTGAGGAGGAGGAGTTTTTTCATAAAAAGAGAAATATAAAATACCTTCATACGATACTCTATTTTTTTTCCAGAGTCAAATATTTGCTACAATTTTATATTTTTCTATACTTTCTTATCTTTTTGTTTTTTTTCGTATGTCACAATCCATTGATCTTTTCGGGGTTACCACCCACAATCTCCAAAATATTGATATTTCTTTTCCTAAAAATACTCTCACCGTCGTGACAGGAGTGAGCTGATCTGGTAAATCATCGCTCGCATTTACTACCCTCTGCAACGAAGGTCAACGCCGCTACTTGGAGAGTCTCTCAACCTATGCTCGGATGTTTATCGGTGGTATGTCAGAAGAAGCAAAGGTACGGGAGATATCATGATTAACACCGACAATCAGTATCGAGCAAAAAACCGTCGCGCATAATCCACGCTCAACGGTGGGGACTATCACAGAAATTTATGATTTTTATCGTCTCCTCTTCCTGAGTCTCTGAACTCGTATGTGTCCCAATGATGGTATTCCTATGATCAAAAAGAGTCACACAGATGTTATCCGATACATTCAATCTCTCAGCAATGGAACTCGTATTGGTATCTGTGCACAGATTCGGCATGATTGTGATACTCCTGAAGCACTGCGAGACTTCGTAGGGCAAAAATGATTCGTTAGATATATGGTAGACAATTGTGTCTACAATCTCTCAGATGATCCTCCTCAAACCCCCTTTGTAAAGGGGGAGAGAAATAGTGGACACGATGAGGGGGATTTTGAGCCAAAAAATCCTCAGTCTCGTTCCTCGACAGCTCCTTTGCAAAGGAGCTTGCAGACACCATGGATTATTGTCGATCGTGTCGAGATTGATACAGAAGATACGACACAGCTTGATCGGATTTCTCAGTCCATTTCTACTGCTTTTGAGCATGGAGAAGATGTTGTGGGGATAATAAATTTTAGTACTGAAAAAATACAAAGTACACAATACAAAATACAAAAAGAGCAAAATGACTCAGGAATGGAGATTTTTTCCAGAGCGTTTCGATGTCCACATTGTGGCTATGTCCCTGCAGAGCTGACACTCTCACATTTTTCATTTAATTCTCCAACGGGCGCATGTCCTACGTGTCATGGACTTGGTTCGTTGCTCTCATTTGATGAGGCATCAGTCATCGATCAAGAGAAGACCATTGAAGATGGGGCAGTCCTCCCATGGGGGCAAGATTCGTACTATCATTTTGTTCTGATGGGGGCATGCAAGGCACACAAAATCCCTGTCAATGTTGTCTACAATAAACTAAAAAAAGAGCATAAAGAAGTCATTCTTCACGGCTCAGAGCACAAGCTGTCTCTGTCTACTCCGCAGATGCAAAAACCATGGAACGCGAGATATCCCGGAATTATTCCCTATCTCAATCGTGTGTATCATGATCCTGAAACGAGTGAATCGCTCCACGAAAAAATTGATCCATTTGTGGTCGCCACCACGTGTCCTGATTGTCATGGGTATAGAGTGGGAGAACAGGCGAGGAATGTCCTGATTACAAGTAAAGTACAAAATTGAAAAGAAATACAAAGTACAAAGTACAAAATACAAAGAAGAGGAACGGTTAGCTCAGATAAACAATTATACCAATCAGCCACCTATCATATTGGACAACTCGCAGAGCTTTCTGTCGATGCTTCTGTGGAGTTTTTTAATAGTCTCACGTTTGGATCAGAAGACACCAAGGTGGCCCTCAATATGGTCAAGAATATTCGCGATCGTCTCACATTTTTAAAAGGGGTCGGTCTCGGGTATATGACCCTCGCACGACGATCAAACACTCTCTCAGGAGGAGAATCACAGCGGATACGTCTTGCAACGCAGGTAGGTACCAAATTAGAGGGAATTACCTATGTTCTCGATGAGCCATCTATTGGTCTGCACCCACGAGATAGTCGACTCTTGATAGACAACCTCCGTGAATTAGTGAACCTCGGAAATACAGTTATTGTCGTAGAGCACGATGAAGATGTCATGCGACAAGCAGACAGGATAGTCGACATCTGACCAGGTGCCGGTGTTCATGGAGGAAAAATAGTCTTCCAAGGAACCTATGCTGAAATGTTGCAATCAGACACAGAAACTGGGGCATATTTGCGAGGAGAAAAAGTCATCAAAATACCACAACTCACCCATACTCCACAAAAATTTCTCTCCATGGAGCATGCCAGAGAGAATAATCTCAGAGATATTTCTGTCGATATCCCTCTCGGAGCTCTGACAGTCGTGACAGGAGTGAGCTGATCGGGTAAATCATCACTCATCAATCGTACACTCGCTCCTGCGATGCGCAATTTGATTCATAGGACACGAGATCCTCACGGAAAAATACGATCTATTACAGGATTTGAAGAGCTCGACAAAGTCGTCATCATCGATCAAATGCCTATTGGTAAAACTCCTCGATCCAACCCAGCGACGTATACAGGTGTCTTCACAGAAATACGGGAAGTCTTCGCTCAGACACTTGAGGCACGAGCGAGAGGATATAAGGCAGGACATTTTAGTTTTAATACCAAACAAGGTCGCTGCGATGCCTGTGAAGGTGATGGGGTCAAAAAAATTCAGATGCACTTCCTCCCCGATGTCCATGTGATGTGCGAATCATGTGGGGGTACACGCTACAATCATCTGGTGAGAGAAGTACATTTTCACGACAAGTCTATCGCGGATGTCCTCGCTATGACGGTCGAAGATGCAGTCGAGTTTTTTGCCAAATTTCCCAAAATTCGTCATAGACTCCAGACGCTCCTCGATGTCGGTCTCGGATATATCACCCTCGGACAATCAGCTCTGACGCTCTCAGGAGGTGAATCGCAACGAGTCAAACTGGCGACAGAATTGGCACGCAAGTCGACAGGACAGACACTCTATATCATGGATGAACCCACTACTGGACTACATTTCTCGGATATTCAACGCCTGATGTCGATCGTGTCGAGTCTGGTAGAGAGAGGGAATACTGTGCTCATTATCGAGCATCATCTCGATGTCATCGCCAATGCCCACTATCTCATCGATCTCGGACCAGAAGGTGGTGATGGTGGAGGCCAGCTCCTCTATCAGTGACCACGTGACGGTATACTCAAAGTCAAATGATCCTATACAGGCCAATGCCTGAAGGAATATTTACACCACAAAAAGAAGCAACAATAGTATAAAAACTGTCTAAGCACCGTAGAGCGCTCGTATTGCAGCATCATCTTCAGTAGGATGATCTGCGAGTATTTGTCGGACACGGTAACGCTCATTATTGGAAACCTCAGGTATTCCACCCAGATCTTCCTGAGAAACAACACTATCAACACCCTCTGGAGTTTTTGTACCAAGGAAAAACTCATCAAAAACAGACTCAGAAACCATAAAAATGTAATAAGAAATAAAACTGATCAATAGTAGTCGACAGCAGACCTTTGTCAAATTTTCTGAATAGAAAAATTGAATCAGTTGTTTTGTTGGAGTTTTTTGTATACTATGGGCATGATAGAGCACGCAGATATTTCACATCTTTCCGGATTTCACACGCCAGCGAAAGCGAGGTATTTTATTGAGTATACAGGTTCAAACCTTGATGCACTCAAATCTGCTACACAATTTGCTACTACAAACGATCTCCCTATTTTGACGATCTCTGGTGGTAAAAACCTCCTTCTGGCGTTTGATGAATATCCGGGACTCGTGATCCATAACAATTCTTACGGGTACGAAGTAATACAAAATACAAAGGACAAAATACAAAATTGAGAACAAATAAAAACCCCAGAAACAATACAAAATAGAGGAATATCACAAAATCAAAACAATCCTGAACTTTGTACTTTGAATTCTGTATTTTGTATTCGGGTAGCCTCTGGTCATCCCATCTGGGAACTCGCAGAATCTCTTGAGACAGAACATGGCATGACGCTCTGGCATCGGTTTCTCGGTCTTCCAGGGTCTATTGGTGGGGCAGTTTTTGGCAATGCTGGATGTTTTGGGCTCGAGATCGGACCCTATGTCGAACGTGTCTACATTCTCGATACAAAAACCGGTCTGGAATTGGAAAAAACAGGTGTCGAACTTGACTTCAAATATCGCTGGTCTGCGTGCAAGAATCATCCAGAATGGTTCCTCCTCTCCATCGACTGTGATCTCTCAGAACTCAGAGAAAAATATCCTGCTCCAGAAGAAGATCCACTTGTCTGGAGACAACGTGTCCAACCAGAAGGGTTCTCGTGTGGGTCGTTTTTCAAAAATCCAAGTCGTGAGCAGTCGGCTGGTTCACTCATCGAGCAAGCAGGACTTAAAGGATATCATCATGGAGGTGCATATTTCTCCGAAAAACATGCCAATTTCCTGATGTCTGATGGCACAGCGAAGTGGACAGAGCTTGTCGAACTTGTCGAGATTGCCCAGTCAAAAGTAAGAGAGCAATCGGGTATTCAACTAGAGCCAGAAGTGAGAATAATCACATAGAAACTCGTTAAATACAAAATACAGAATACAAAATACACAGTGAAGGAATTCTTGGTTTGTCATTCCCGTCCGCGGCGGCGGAATCCAGGTTATCAAATCAATCCAATTTATCGCTGCTTTTTGTACTTTTTCTGAAAAAAGTACCAAAATCATTCGGAGGACAAAAACTCGCTATGAACTGATTTCGTCTTGTCGGCTAAATTCATCCCGCTCAAACAGTTTGTCCCCCGAAACCCATTTCTGTTTGTGAGGAAATTATAAAAGTAGCGAACCCCGCCTTGCACAGATATAGAAACATATTTTCTCAAAAGGCAATTACCTTGAGTATCAAAAGAGTTGTTATCCTCCGCAATATAGGGTATTTTTTGAGCAAATACTTTTTATGTCCCCTCTTCTTTCTAAATACTGTGCTTCCCTGCTTCTCTGTACACTGTGTGTGACTTCTCTGGGTTCACCCCTGCTCTTTGCCGAAACCTCCGAGGACACTGATACTCCTCGGAGCTCTGCTGTCGAAAATGAAATCCTCATCAAATATCGCGATGATACAGTGAATCTGCGGACAGCTGATGGCCAAGAAATCGCATCAGATATTACGGAATCCCAATGACTCGTTGAAAAACAGGATATCGACACCGCCAATATGACACTCGTATCACTCGGAGATGAGACACGATCGACAGAAGATGTTATTCGTACTCTGGAGCGAGATCCACGTGTCGAATATGCGCAGCCAAACTATCAGTATTATCCAGCAGCTCTTGGGACTGATGATACGTACGGATCACTTCTCTGGTGACTCGATAACGGGGGTGATTATGATAT
>Ga0114938_1000250_pt1 | contig 43370 bp, 29 predicted proteins | sample AshMeaBigSpring_FD_88675 | JGI IMG/M metagenome (GOLD analysis project Ga0114938, IMG submission 88675) | Groundwater microbial communities from Big Spring, Nevada to study Microbial Dark Matter (Phase II) - Ash Meadows Big Spring | ecosystem: Environmental > Aquatic > Deep subsurface >... | reverse complement strand
GCCGGGATCATCGGCGGTGTCGCCGGCTATGGCACCGGGCTGCTCATGCCGCTGGTGCTGGTGCCGATCATCGGCGCGCAGGCCGTGGTGCCGGTGATCTCGGTGTCGGCTCTGCTCACCAACTCGAGCCGATTGACCGCGTTCTGGCAGCATTTCGACCGGCGCAAGGCGGCGATCATCGCGGTCTCGGCGCTGCCGACGACGTTTCTCGGCGCCTGGGGCTTCACGCGGCTCACCGGCTCCGGCGCGGCGATCCTGATCGGCGGCGTGCTCATCGCGCTCGTCATTCTGCGGCGCTCGCTCGAGGGCTTGCACGGCCACCTCGGCAGCGACCGCTCGCTCGCTGCCGCCGGCGTCGGCTACGGCCTCGTCGCCGGCGGGACGTCGGGCGCGGGCGTGATCCTGCTGTCGATCCTGATGTGGGCCGGCCTCGATGGCGCAGCGGTAGTCGCGACCGACGCCGGTATCTCGCTGCTCGTCGGCCTTGCGAAGGCCGCGACGTTCCAGGCCTTCGGTGCGCTGCCGCTGTCGTCGTGGATCATCGCCGGGCTCATCGGGCTCTCGGCGGCGCCGGGAGCGTTCATCGCCAAGCGGCTCACCGAGCAGCTGACCATCCGCCAGCACACCGCCATCCTCGACACCGTCGTCGTGGTCGGCGGGCTCGTGCTCATCGCGCAGGGATTGCACGTCGTTGGGTAACCGCGGCGCGCGCATTGACGCCTCGGCATGCGGCCCATAGGTTGCGCCATCTTTCCGCGCTGCACCATCCGCGGCGACAACTGGTACCAGCCGCCGCCATGACGACCACCCCGCCCGCTGTCGACCCCGCCGCCGCGAAGGACGCCCGCGCCTGGCCGTTCGAGGAGGCGCGGCGGCTCATCCAGCGGCTCGGGCGCATCAAGGGCGGCGCCGACAAGACCGTGATCTTCGAGACGGGCTACGGTCCTTCGGGACTGCCGCACATCGGCACATTCGGCGAGGTCGCGCGCACGAGCATGGTCCGCCACGCATTCGAGGTGCTGACCGAGGGCCGCCGCAAGACGCGGCTCATCTGCTTCTCCGACGACCTGGACGGCCTCAGGAAGGTGCCGGACAACGTGCCGAACGGGGAGAAGCTCGCGACCTTCATCGATGTGCCGCTGTCGCGGGTGCCGGACCCATTCTCGGACGCCTATCCGAGCTTCGCCCATCACAACAACGCACGGCTCAGAAGCTTCCTCGACCGGTTCGGCTTCGACTACGAGTTCTTCTCGGCGACCGAGGTCTACGCGTCCGGCGCCATGGACGCGACGCTCATCGGGATGCTCGAGCGCTACGATCAGGTGATGGACGTGATCCTGCCGACGCTCGGGCCGGAGCGGCGCGCGACATACTCGCCGTTCCTGCCGATCTCGCCCGCGACCGGCAAGGTGCTCTACGTGCCGATGCTCGAGCGCAAGCCGAAGCAGGGAACGGTCGTCTATCTCGACCCCGACTGCGGCACGAAGGTCGAGACCAAGGTGACGGGCGGGGCCGTCAAGTGCCAATGGAAGGCCGACTGGGCGATGCGCTGGACGGCGCTCGGTGTCGACTACGAGATGGCGGGCAAGGACCTGATCGATTCCGTCACGCTCTCCTCGAAGATCTGCAAGGTGCTCGGCGGCACGCCGCCGGAAGGGTTCAACTACGAGCTGTTCCTCGACCAGAACGGCGAGAAGATCTCGAAGTCGAAGGGCAATGGGCTCACCATCGAGCAATGGCTGACCTACGCCTCGCCCGAAAGCCTGTCGCTGTTCATGTACCAGAAGCCGAAGAGCGCCAAGAAGCTGTTCTTCGATGTGATCCCGCGCGCGGTCGACGAGCATCTCCAGCTGCTCGCGGCTTATCCCGGCCAGGATGCCAGGCAACGGCTCGACAACCCGGTCTGGCATGTGCACTCGGGGATGCCACCGGCGCCCGAGCTCGGCGTGACGTTTGCGCTGCTCCTGAACCTCGCCGCCGTCTCCAACACGGAGGACAAGGCGATGCTGTGGAGCTTCCTGCGCCGCTACGCCCCGAGCGCAAGCCCGGAGACCGAGCCGCGGCTCGACAGGCTCGCCGGCTACGCGGTCGCCTACTACCGCGATTTCGTGAAGCCGGCGAAGACGTACCGGGCCGCCACCTCGGCCGAGGCGAAGGCCATGCGCGCACTCGATGCCGCCCTCGCCGCCGCACCAAAGGGAGCCGACTCCAAGACCCTGCAGGATCTCGTCACCGAGACCGGCAAGGCGAACGGCTTCACGCCGGAGACGCTGCGCAGCTGGTATCAGGCGCTCTACCAGGTGCTGCTCGGCCAGACCGAGGGACCGCGCATCGGCCCCTTCATCGCGCTCTACGGCATCGCCGAGACCCGGGCGCTGATCGCTAAAGGGCTCGATGGCGCGCTCCTCGCCAAAAGCTGAGGCGCCCCTGCGGGGTCGGACCCCCGGCCCGACTGGTCATTGTCAATCGCCAACGCCTCAGCAAGGGGTCTGACCCCGCCTCCCGCGGTATTGCGAAGTGAAATGCTGTGGACAGCGTGCGCCGGCGCGGGCAGCATTGGCGGCAGGCAGAGCGTTCGTGCGGCGTCGCCCGATAGCTCGGCGGAATCCGAAGCAACGATCGAGCCCTAGGGAGAGCAGGCCATGGCGAAGCGCGTCGCGTTGATCACCGGTGGAATGGGCGGCCTCGGCGAGACGATCAGCATCAAGATGGCCGACGCCGGCTACTCGGTCGCCGTCACCTACTCGCCCTCGAACAAGACGAGTGGAGAGTGGATCAAGGCGATGAAGGCCAAGGGCTACGACTTCAAGGCCTATCCCTGCGATGTCACCGACTACGAGTCCTCGAAGGCCTGTGTCGCCAAGGTCAGCGGCGATGCCGGCCCGGTCGACATCCTCGTCAACAACGCCGGCATCACCAAGGACACCACATTCCGCAAGATGGACAAGGCGGCGTGGGACGCCGTCATCCGCACCAACCTCGACAGCGTCTTCAACATGACCAAGCAGGTCTACGACGGCATGATGGACCGCGGCTGGGGTCGCATCATCAACGTCTCGTCGGTGAACGGCTCGAAGGGTGCGTTCGGGCAGACCAACTACGCCGCCGCCAAGGCCGGCATGCACGGCTTCACCAAGTCGCTGGCGCTCGAGTCGGCGAGGAAGGGCGTCACCGTCAACACGATCTCGCCCGGATACATCGGAACGAAGATGGTGACCGCGATCCCGAAGGAAGTGCTCGATACCAAGATCCTGCCGCAGATTCCGGTCGCCCGCCTCGGCAAGCCGGAGGAGGTCGCAGGCCTCATCATCTACCTCTGCTCGGAGGAGGCGGCGTTCGTCACCGGCGCCAACATCGCCATCAACGGCGGCCAGCACATGCAGTAGCCGGACGGCTCAGCCGCAGTTGCCATCCTCGCCACGGCCTGGCTGGTAGCTGCGGTGAATGCGCTCGACCACGCGGTCGTAGATCGCCCGCTCGGCGGCTGGATAGCGCATCTGCCACCCGTAGATGACGCGGCCCTCACAGGCGAACGTGATGCGCTCGTAGAACATCACGCCGTCCTTCTCGCCGGAGAGCACGAACCACGACCTGCGCACCGGCGCATAATCGATCTGGGCGCCCGCGTAGCTCTCCCTGAGCACGAATTCGCGATAGCTCGCGAGCGTCTCGGCCGACGTGTTGGCGCCTGCCGAGGCGAGCAGCCGCGCCTTGCCGTCGGGCGAAACGAACAACGCTCCCGCATCGCTCGCCAGGCTCGGATCGGGAGCGAGCAGCGCACCCGGATAGGCGAGCGCGAAGCCGAAGCGCTCGTTGCGGTAGATCGGCCAGGCGCTGCGCTCCGCAGCCGGTTGCGCGGCGGCCGGCGCGAACGCGGCGGCGAGCAGGATCGTGATTGCGTGCATGGCACGGCGCATCGTGGCGTACATCACACCTGGCCTTGTTCAACTGACCGGCTTGATAGGCCCGGCCACCGCCGGGCAAAAGAGCTACGGGCCGCTGGCGTACGGGTTTCAACACCAGAATTCTCTCGAGCGGTCATGCGGAACAGTGCTTGCCGGCGGCTGGGCAAGCGTTGCGCCAGATGGTTCAATAACGGATACGCGCTGATGCGGTCATCGACGCGCACGGAACCAGGAATGGCGATCCCCCGCGCAGCCGGGCCGCGGCTCATCGCAACTGAAGCCGATATTCGCGACGGCGTCCGCGCGCTCAGGCGCAAGTGCCGTTACGCCCGGGCCATGCATGATGCGACCGGCGATCCCCCATTGCGGCGCAATGCGGCTGGTTTTGCAGGCCTCGCCCGGATCATCGTCGGCCAGCAGGTGTCGGTCGCGAGCGCGGCGGCGATCTGGGGCCGCCTCGAGACCGCCGTCGCACCGTTCGACGCGCAGCGGTACCTCGCCCTTTCCGACGCGGCGCTGCGCACGTGCGGCCTGTCGCGCGGAAAAGTCCGGACGCTTCACGCCGTTGCGACCGCACTCGAGGCAGGCGAGCTGAATCTCGAGGCGCTCGAAGCCGCTTCCGACGATGCCGTGCACGCCGCCCTGTCCGGCATGCACGGCATCGGACCATGGACCGCCGACATTTACATTCTGTTCTGCCTCGGCCGCAGGGACGCATTTGCGCCAAACGATCTCGCGCTCCAGGTGGCCGCGCAGATGGTCATGGAACTCGACGATCGGCCAGCGCCCGCCGCGCTCGTCGAGATTGCGGAGCGCTGGCGGCCCTGGCGCGGGGTCGCGGCGCGGATGCTCTGGGCCTACTACAAAGTGGTCAAGGAGAGCCGCTCCGGCGCGCCTGTCTGACGACCGAATCAACGCCCGCCGATCTCGCCGCTGTGGCGTGGCCGCAGCGCAGCACCCTGGCACGCTCCGGCCTCCCCCATGCTCGGCCGCACGCCCACTCCACGCGGGTGACCTTTGTTCACAATCAACTGGTTGCGGTGCTTCACAACGCAGATGCACATCGCTAGTATGCGCCGCGTGCGCGCGTGCGACGTGCCGTTGCCCGAGTCGAAACGGGAGATTGCAGGAAGCACCTTGTGACCGCTGCCGCATCACATTCCGCGCACTATCCGGCCCTGGTGTTGAACGCCGATTTCCGGCCGCTCAGCTATTATCCGCTGTCGCTCTGGAGCTGGCAGGAGTCCGTCAAGGCGGTGTTCCTGGACCGGGTCAATATCGTCTCCGAGTACGACAAGCTGGTGCGCAGCCCCTCCTGCGAGATCAAGCTGCCGAGCGTGGTCTCGCTCAAGACCTATGTGCGCCCGGCCCAGTTCCCCGCGTTCACGCGCTTCAACGTGTTCCTGCGCGACCGTTTCACCTGCCAGTACTGCGGTACCCGCGAGGAGCTGACGTTCGATCACCTGATCCCGCGCTCGCGCGGCGGCCAGACGCGGTGGGACAACGTGGTCGCTGCCTGCTCGCCGTGCAACCTGCGCAAGGGCAGCGCTCTGCCCAGGCACACCGGCATGCGCCCGTTCCAGATGCCCTACCGGCCGACGGTGTTCGAGCTGCATCGCAATGGGCGGATGTTCCCGCCCAACTACCTCCACCACAGCTGGATGGACTATCTCTACTGGGATACCGAGCTCGAGCCGTAGCTCGTGCCATCCGCCGGCATTCGGCATTCGCGGCCGCGAAAGTGCGGACGTGCGGTCGGGAGAGGCGGCCGATGGTCACTTCAACCGCACGGTCACGCGATCGACGCGGCCCTTGGCGTCGATCACGGAGAGCTTGACGAAGCCGCGCCCGTCCGGCCGCCACGCCGCCTCGCGGCGCTGGCCGTCGGCCTCGATCGGCGCACCGTCGACGAGCCAGGTGAGCGGCAGCACGCCACCCTCTGCCTTGAGCAGGACCTCCGCCTCGCTCGCCTCCACCTCGAGCTCGGAGCGGTCGGGCGGGAAGGCGATGAGAACCGGCGGCTCGAGGAAGGGGCCGTGCTCGCGCTCGCCATCCGGCTCGGCGAAGCGCTTGAGCGGCGGCGGCAGGTCGGCGCCGCTCGCGCGCACCGCGCCGGCCGGCGCGGAGGCCAGCGGCGTCCGCGCCGGCGAAACGCGCACGAATGCATCGAACAGGATCGGCGCGGCTGCGGTGCGTCCGGTCAATCCGGAAACCGCCGTTGCATCGGCGCGGCCGACCCAGACGGCGATCGCGTGGCGGCCGTCGTAGCCGATCGCGAAGGCGTCACGGTAGCCGTAGGACGTGCCGGTCTTGTAGGCGATGCGGCCGGCCCGCGCGCTCGCCGGCGGCGGCGCGTCCTTGAGGATGTCGGTGACGTACCACGCGGCGACCGGCGTCAGCAGGGTCCGGCCCGGCCGATCGGGCGACCGCGCGCCGTCGCGGCGATGCTGCATCGCGAGCGCATGACCGCCGCGCGCGAGGCTGCCGTAGAGTGCAGCGAGATCGGTGAGCCGCAGCCCGACGCCGCCGAGCGCCATCGCAAGCGTCGGCTCGGGCGCTGCGGAGGGGAGCACGGGCTGCACGCCGGCGCGGCGGAAGCGGCCGGCGAGGCGGCCAGGACCAACGGCACTCAGCACCTTCACCGCGGGGATATTGAGCGATTGCGCCAGCGCATCGCGGATCGTCACCGTGCCGTGGAAATCCTCGTCGAAGTTCTTCGGCGCATAGATGCCGAAGCGGATCGGCCGATCCTCGATGAGCGTCTCGGGGTGGATGAGCCCCGCCTCGAATCCGAGGCCGTAGACGAACGGCTTCAGCGTCGAGCCCGGCGAGCGGATCGCGCGCGCCATGTCGATGGCGCCGCTGCGGCTCGCATCGAGATAGTCGGCCGCGCCGACATGGGCGAGCACCTCGCCGGTCGTGTGGTCGAGGGCTACGATGGCGACAGACAGCTTCTCACCGAGCGCGTGCGCCTGCTCGCGTGCCAGCGCCTCGAGGCTCGCCTGCATGTCACGGTCGAGCGTGAGGCGGTGGATCCCCCGCCGAGGCGCCTCGGCCACCTCCGTCTCCGCGAGATGCGGCGCGAGCTTCGGGAACTCGCGCCGCGTGGTCGGCACGCGCTCGAGCCGCGCCCGGGCCGCCTCGGCCGCGGTGATCACGCCAGCCTCGACAGCGCGCGCGAGCACGCGGTCACGGCCGCGCCGCGCCGCCTCGGCGAACCGGTCCGGCCGGCGCAGCTCCGGCGCCTGCGGCAGCGCGACGAGCAGCGCCGCCTCGCCCGGCGAGAGGCGCCGCGGCTCCTTGCCGAAGTAGGCGAGCGAGGCCGCCCGCACACCCTCGATGTTGCCGCCGAACGGGGCGAGCCGCAGATAGAGCCGCAGAATCTCGCGTTTCGGCAGCTGTCGCTCGAGCTGGAACGCCCGCGCCATCTGCCGAAGCTTGGTCGCCGCGGTGCGGTCATGCACCCCGTCGAGCAGCCGCGCCACCTGCATGGTCAAAGTCGAGCCGCCGGAGACGATGCGGCGATGGCGTGCCATCTGCCATCCGGCACGTCCGAGCGCCAGCGGGTCGATGCCGACGTGGCGGTAGTAGCGCCGGTCCTCGAAGGCGATCAGCATGGCGAGATAACGCTGGTCGACGTCGGCAGACTCCACCGGCAGCCGCCAGCGGCCGTCGGGCGTGGTGAAGGCGCGGAGCAGACGATCCTGCCGATCGAGCACCGTCACCGATACTGCGTCGGCCACAGCGAGCGGCGGCGAACCGAGCCGGTAGACGGCGATGGCCAGCGCGAGCGCCGCGGCTGCGCAAAGCACGACGCATGCGGCGACGGCGCCGGCGGCCATCCGCCGCCACCGCCACACCCTGCCTGAGCTCGCCGCGCGTGCGCTCACCGGGCTATTCCTTCGCCGTCACGTCGAGGCGGCCGGCGGCGGTGCGCGCATGCCGCTCGGGCCGGTACATGTCCTCGACCGTCGCGGCCGGATGCACGTAGCTGCCGGGCGTCACCGCGCGCACGATGTAGGCGACGGTCGCGGTCGTCTGCGGGCCGCTCGCCCGGTCGTCGGGATCGTCGCGGTCGGCATCGCCGCGGTTGCGCCGGCCGGCGCGATCGCCGTCCGAGAAGTTGAACGCGGCGACGAAGCGGTCGTCGCGGAACTCGGTGTGCTCCGGCTTGATCGAGCCCTTGAGCCAGTCGAGCGACTTAACGTCGCCGCTGTCGACGAGCCGCGGGTTCTCGATCTCGAGTCCGGCCGGCAGGCGATCGACCAGCAGGATGCGCCCGCCGGCCTCCTTGGCCTCGACCTTGAGCACCATCACGAGCCGTTCGGTCTGCTTGATCTGGCCGGTGCCGCCGGCAAGGCTCTTGAGCTCCAGCGGCTTGCCGTCGAGCGTGTAGGCCGAGCGCGTGATCGTGAAGCCCTTCGCGACCGCGGGCTCGGGCGTCAGGGCCGCGCCGACAACCGAGATCAACACGTTGACCGCCTCGCCCTCGTTGACGATGGTCAACACCCCCGCCTTGACCTCGGCTGCGGTCAACATGCGCGTGTAACTGCCCTTGTGGGCGAGGCCATTAACCTTGAGCGCGACATCACGCGACTGGTCGGCGAGCGCGTTCGCGGCGAGCAGCATCCATGCCTGTTCCTGGGTCGACGTGTAGGTCCGCGATGCAAAGGCCTTGGCGAGCACGGCGGCGAGCCGCGGCGCCTCCTCGCGGGCAACGCGGGCTTCGCTCGCGAGCGCGATCAGCGCCGCGCCGTCGCGGATGCCCGAGCCGTAGTCGATGCGCGCGCCATCCGACGCCGGATTGAAGCCGGTCATCGCGGCCTTGAACACCTTCTCGGCCCGCTCCTTCTCGCCGAGCATGGCGAGCGCGGCACCGAGCTGGGCCTTGGCGAGCGGCGTCGCGAACCGGTCGAGGCGGGCATCGGCGTAGTAGCGCACGTCGCCGATGGGCGCGCGGCCGTTGCGGGCGAGCACGTAGAGCGCGTAGGCGCGCGCCTCGCCGCCCTTCTCGAAGTCCTGCGCATAGGCGATGTAGTTCTGCAGCCGGTCGAGCGCCTGGGCGAAAGCCTGCGGCTTCACGGCGAAGCCCTGCTCTCTGGCGCGCGACAGGAAGTCGGTGACATAGCTCGTCAGCCACAGATCGCCGTTGCGCGGCCCCCAGATGCCGAAGGCGCCGGTCGCATCCTGCATCTCGAGCACGCGATCGACCGCCTTCTGGACGCGCTCCTTGAGCTCGCCGTCTTTCGGCAGGCCGGCCGCGACCGACAGCTGATTGGCATAGAGCAGCGGCAGCGCGCGGCTGGTCGTCTGCTCGGCGCAGCCGTAGGGATAGCGGTCGAGGCCGGTGAGCAGGCCCGGCACGTCGAGACCCGCGATCGGGCCGATGCTGAGGTTGACGCGCGTGCGGGCGGGGATCATGTCGGTGAGCAGATCCGCCGACAGCGTGAGCTTGCCGCCCCTGGCCGAGAGCTGGCTGGTCACCGTGCTGCGGATGTCGCCGGCCGGCGGTCGTACGTCGATGGCGAGCTTGCGCGTCACATCGATGCCCGCCGGCCCGGTGATGCGCACCGTGTAGGCTTGGCGGCCGAGGTCCTTCGGCTCGAGGCTCAGGCGCTCGCGGCGGCGCTCGCCGGCCTTGAGCGCGATGGCCTGCGAAAGCACGGTCGATGCGCCGCCGCCCGGCACCTCCTGCTCGACGACGGCGCGATAGCTGCCGTCCGGGCCTTCGACATTGTGCATGTCGAGCGCGAGCCGTGCCTCGTCACCGAGCGTGAGAAACCGCGGGCCGGATGCGAGCAGCGCAACCGCGTCGCGCACGATCACCTCGCCCGCTCCATGGCCGAGCTTGTCGCCGCTCCAGGCGACGGCCATCACCCGCACCGCGCCGTTGAATTCCGGCAGCGCGAGATCGACCTTCGCGGTGCCGTCGGGCGCGACCCGCACGATGCCTGAAAAGAGCGCGAGCAGCGCTTCGGTCGGCGGGCTGCCGCTCGTCGACATGCCGCTGCCGCCGTCACCGCCCGACCGCAGCCGGCCGCGCTCAGCGCGCATGCCGTCGATCAGCCGGCCGTAGAGGTCGCGGATCTCGGTGCCGAGCTTGCGCTGCGCGTAGAACCAGGCCTCGGGTGCCGGATCCTTGAACCGCGTCAGATTGAGAATGCCGACGTCGACCGCGGCGAGCGTGATCCGCGCCTCCTCGCCAGCGGCAAGGCCGCCGACCTTGACCGGCACGGTGAGTGTCGACGCCGATCTCACTTTGGCCGGCAGATCGAGCCCGACCTGCAGCGTGCGCGCGCTTGTGTCGAGGCCGAGCCAGCGGATACCGAGCGCGCGGCCGGGCATGCGCTTCGCCGCCTCGTCCATCGGCCGGTAGAGCATCGCCGTCACGTAGGCGCCGGCACCCCAGCTCGCCTCGACGGGAATCGCGACCTCGCCGCCGCCGCGCGGGATGTCGACCTGCTTGGTGGCGTGCAGCCCGCCTCCGAGCACGCTGACCAGCGCCTTGCCGCCGGTGCGCGAGACGATCTTGAGCTTGGCGGTATCTCCCGCGGCATAGCTCGGCTTGTCGAGCGCGACCTCCAGCGTCTCCGGGCTGTCGGCGCCATCTTCGCCATACCATCCGGCGCGGAAGCCGACGCTGGATACCGCGCCTGGCGCCTCGTCCGACGAGACCTCGAGCCGATAGCGGCCCCAGTCCGTGCGGGCGCTGATGCGCGATGCGGGGCCCGCGGCTGTCGGCGTTGCCGTTCCACTGGCGACTTTGCGGGTCGAGGTCGTCGCCTCGTAGGCCCAGGCGCCGTCGCGGCTGTACCACTGCCAGTGGTTCTCGAGCCTGAGCAGCTCCCACTTGAACGATTTCGGCTGTTGCACCTTGCCGTCGGCCCCGAGCAGCACGACGTCGAACTCGGCGGTCGTCGACTCCGGCACCTCGCCGCCCTTGAACAGCGGCTTGATGCCGACGCGGGCCATGCGTGCATCGACCGGCAGCATGATCGAGCGCTCGATCCCGCGTCCGCCCGGCTCACGCAGCCGCACCATGACCTCGGCGGTGAGCGGGCGCGACGTGCGCGGGATCGCCGGCAGCGCGATCGCGAGCTCGGCCTTGCCGTCCTTGTCGGTCTGCGGCAGCGCTTCGAGCGCCTTGCGCACGGCCGTGATCTTCTCCTCGGCGCGGCCGAACTGGTAGCCGGCGAAGCCTTCGATATCGCCGGTTGCGGCCTTGACGACGATGTCGCCTTCGAGCGCAAGGCTCGCGGCCGGCGGGCCATAGAGATACCTGCCGGTGACCTTGATGGCCGCCGTCTCCTCGATGGCGACGGTCCTCGCCGCCGGCTCGAGCTTGAGGTCGAGGCGCTCGGGAACGAAGTCCTCGACGAGGAAGGCGACCGAGGCCAGCGGGTCGGCCTTGGGGTCGGCGTGGAGCCGCGCGCGCCACGTTCCGGTCATGGCCGAGCCGGTGAGCACGAGCGCCGACGTGCGGCCACCGAGGCCCTGGTCGGGGAGCGCGACGCGGCGGTGCTCGACGCCGTCGGGCCGCACGACAATCAGCGTGACCGGCAGCGCCGACGCCTTGCCGGTGCGGTCGCGCAGCAGGCCGGAGAGGTGCACGGTCTCGCCCGGCCGGTAGACGCCGCGCTCGGTGTAGAGATAGGCGTCGAGCGGCCCCGGCTGGTCGCGGCCCTTGACGCCGCGATCGGTGAGGTCGAACGCCGTGGTCGTCAGATCGAGGAAGGCATAGTCCCCGCCGGCCGCCTCGGCGACCAGCACCGCCGGCGCCATGCCGCCCTCGCCGCGCTTCAACCCGGCCTCGAACCGCGCGTAGCCGCTGGCATCGGTTTTCGCCGTGCCGAGCACCTCGTTGTTGCGGGCGACGAGCTTGACCGCCGCCGCCGCGGCCGGCTCGGCGCTCGCCAACGAGCGCACGAAGGCGTGGATGCCGTCGTCGCCGGTAAAGGCGGTGAGGCCGAGGTCGGAGACGATGAACCATTGCGTGGCGCGCGCATCGTCATCGTCCCTCGTGCCGGACGGCTTGGCGACGAGGGCATAGACGCCGGGCTTGAGCCCGCCGACAGCCTCGCTGACCGGCACCGCGGTCGTCACCTCCTCGTTGAGTTTTTTGCCGACCTCCAGCGTGCCCGAATAGATGCGCGCGCCGGTGCGCTCGCGCAGCGCCTCGAGGTCGTGGCCGGCGAGCTGCTTCATGAGGTCGCCGCCGGTCAGCGCGGTCGCAAGCGAGCGGTCACCGACGCGATAGACCTCGACGGCGACCTTGTCGGTGTTGACGGTCACCAGCGGGATGCCGTTCTGCCCCCGGCTCGGCAGCACGTAGCTGCGGCCCGTCGCCCTGACCGAGGCAGCACGATCCTGCATGAGGACGGACAGCTCCGACGCCTTCAGCAGCGTCTCGCCGGTCTCCGACGGGAGCCCGGCGCGCAGGCGCACCTCGTAGCGCCGGCCATGCGCGAGCCCCTCGAGGCAGAGCTGCCTGCCCTCGATGACGAGGCTCTGCGGGTCGCGGCCATCGACCGAGAGGAACTTGGCGAGGTCCGTCGGCGCACGCGCCAGGCCCTCCGAGAACTGCAGGCAGAGCCGTGGCTGCGCCGCCTCGACCTCCGCCTTGTAGTCGATCAGGCGGAAGCCGTGCTCGGCACGCAAGGCCTCGAACGACTGACGCACCTCGGTGCGCTCCTCGAGCGCGAGCGAAGCCTTGAGCGCATCGATCGCAGGACGCCAGTAGGAGCGGCGCTTCAACGCCTCGCCGAGGCTCGCGAGCGCGGCGGCTTTCGCCTTGGGCGTGGATGCGCGCTCGAAGGCGAGGAGTGCCGCGGCACTGGCGTTCGCCGGCATTTCGTAGCGCTCGTTGCTCGCGAGCGCATTGGCGGGGATCGCGAGCATCGCGCGCGCGAGGCCGAGCCAGGCCTCGGCATCCGCCGGCTCCGCGACGACGGCCATCGAATAGCTCTTCACCGCTGCACGCGGATCGGAAGGCAGCGCCTTCTCGGCGGCCAGACGAAGCTCGCGCGCCTTGAGCGCGCCAGGCCTGGCATTGACCTTCAGCCAGGTCTCATAGCGCTGCGCCTCGCGCGAGACACCCTGGTGGGAGAACGTCTGCGCCTCGACGGCCGAGATCGACAGCAACGCTATGGCGGCGGCAGCGAGCGGACGGCGGAGCCGGCGCGGCAGCATGATGTTCATGGGGTGACCCGATCGAGCGATGGACCTGCAGCGGCGCACCGGGCACCGCCGCCAAGGATCATCGATCAATGCGGGCAGCCGGTCGAGGGGCCGTTGCCCGGCGATATCTCCCGATCTCGCGAATTGCAGGCCGATTCCGCCGCCGCCTGGCCGGCGCCGACGAATTCACGCTCGAGGCCGCGTTGCACGCGGCCGCGCAGGCTGGCAAGACCTGTGGAAAACGCCGGCGGCGCTCAGTGGCGCGTGGTCACCGTCGTCGCGGGGGCCGGTTCAGCCGGGCCCGGCGGCAGCGGCGCTTCGACCTGGCCAGCCGCGACCGCGCGCTCGGCGCGATCCTTGGGTGCGCGGGGGACGCGGGCAATCGGCGTCGCCATCGCCCAGAGCCTTTCGAAAGAACGTGCGGCGAGCGCCGTCGCTTCCACGCTGGCCGTTGTCCACGTCTCGAAGGCGTCGCGCTTGTCGGGATCGCGGCGCATACAGTCGCCGATCCAGCACGAGGCGGCAGTCAGCACGAGCTGCTCGTGAGCATCCACGAGCCGATGGTCCTCGAGCCAACGCGTATCGTGGCTCCTGAGCAAAGCGGTCGAACGGCCACCCGCACGCTCCGGCTTCTCGAGCACGATGCTGCGGACCTTGATCGTGTCGCCCGCGACGTCGCCGAGCGCGGACTCGAGCGCACGCATGACCGGGCTCGCGAACGAGCGGGCAATCACCGAGATGCCGTCGTTGTCGATTCCGATGCGAGGTTCGCCACCGGCGCCCTGCAGGCAGGCCCGGATGAACTCCGCGAGCCTGGCCTCCTTGTCCTCACGCTTGACCACGTCGACGCGAAGGGCATCGTTGCTCGACATTTCTTGTTTCCCTTGGGCGTGGGCTGACCGGTGCGGCGAGCACCCGAGGCCATGCCCACAGCGTCCGCGTCATGGAGTGATTAAAGCGCCAATGGGGTTAAATAATGATTGAACGCCCGGCCGTTTCGGGACGACCGGGCGTTCAACAAACCTTTTCCAGAACCTGTCGGCTCAAGCGCCGGCGATGGGCCGCAGCCGCGATACCAGAAGCTTCACGTCGCTCGCTGTGCCGTTGACGCCGTGGCTGGTGTCGGACGCATTGGCCGGCGCGACGCCATCGCCCTCGCCGGTCGCGTCGGCGGCCAGCGACACGGTGACCTCGGCGCCCGGCTGCAGGTGGCGGCGCAGCGCGGCCGGGATCGACGCCTCGCTGTTCGGCACTGTGAAGCGCATGGTGCGCTCGGTCATCTCGACGTCGACGCCGGCGGCGCGGGGGTCCGGCTCGAGCGCTGCCGCGGCAGGCTCGGCCATGGGCGCGGGCGGCGCAGTATTGCCGTTGGCCGCCCGCACCGACACCAGAGCTTCCGGCACAGGGCGCGCGGTGGCGGGCATCGACGCCGGCGTGACAGGATCTGCCAGCGGGGCCGGTGCTGCGGCGAAAGCCGCGCCGCCATGGCCGGGGGGCGGCGGCGCAGCGGGCACCGGCGGGGGGCGCCGCTCGCCCGGCGGCAGACCGGGGGGCGTCGCCTGGTACTGCGCGTAGGGCCCGTACTGGGCCTCGAGGTCGTGCGGAGCTGCCCGGCGCGAGGAGCCCGGCGGCGTCGGGGCCATCGACGGCGGCCGCGGCGCGAAGCCCGGCGGCGGAAACGGGAATACGTTTGCCGGCGGCACGACCGGCCGCGGCGGCAGCGGCAGGGTCGGGTTCGCGGCGCGGAACTCGGCATCGGCGATGCGCTGGCGGCGCTTCTCCGCCTCGACCCGCCGTGCCGCGCCCATCACCGCGCCGAGGATGATGTCCGACCACGCGCCGTCGCGGAACTTGTAGATCCGGAACGCCTCGGAGTGGGCGAATTTCGATCCCTGCCGCCAGAGCTTCCTCTGGATCGCCTTCACCGACAGCAGCGGCGCAAAGACACGGGAGAAGATCTTTTCCTGCTCGAAGCTCGCGAACAGGTTGGCGAGCAGATTGGCCTCGAGCTGCAGCTCGCGCCGCTCGCCCGGGTTGGCGCGCGGCGGGGCGTCGAGCGGGATCGCCACGTAGTAGGCGCCGTTGAAGTCGAACACGACGTGGCGGAAGATCTCGAAGTTCCGGCGGATGTCGGGATCACGGTGGATGTCGGTGAAGCGGGACAGGATCTGGAACACCGGCCCGCGCTCGGCCTCCCGCATCTTCGGCAGGAGGCTCTGCAGCCGGTTCATCGGCCGGCCGATCGAGACGAGCAGCAGGCAGATGTCGACGAAGATCGCGATGGCGAGCGGCACGTAGTCACGCTTGGAGAGCCCCGCCTGCTCGGCGGCGGCCACGGGCGCGCGCTGGCCGGCGCCGGCCGCCTCGACCGACTGCACCGCCTTCCGCTGCAGCTCGCGCAGCTCCTCCGCCGAGGGCGGCAGCTTGAACGAGAGCAGCCCATAGAACGACGCGGTGAGCCGGCGGAACGCCTCGATCGTCGCATCCGAGCCCTCGACGGTCGCGATCTTCGGACGCTCGAGCGTCGGCAGCGCGTCGATCGAGGCGACGACGGAGCGGATCATCGTCGCGAGGCCCGGATCAGGGCAGGCGTAGGTCCTGCCCTGTGTATCGAGGAACTGCGTCCTGTCGGCGCGCTCGGCGAGCTCGGTGCGGATCTGCTTCAGCTGGGCGTCGCCGCGGAACGCGTTGAAGTTGGTGACCGTCTGGTCGAGCGTGCGGTTCATCGACCGCATGAAGTCGTTGCGCGTGCCGGTCTTGGCATCGACGATCGAGCGGTCGTCCTTGGTGATGCGGACGAGGTCCGTCTCGAGCGCGCCGATGTCGCCCTTGACGCCGGCGATGCGGCCCTTGACGAAATCGGAGGCGAAGGAGAAGCGCGCGGCATCGTCGTCGCGCAGCTTGCGGCGCGGGCCGTCGCCGGGGCGGGAGTTGGGGCAGGAGGTGCCCTGGGTGCGCTCCTGCTCGGCCTTCTGCTGCGAGCTGGTCTTGAGCTGGTCGAGCGTGCGCTGCAGCGTCTCGAGCCGCACCGCCGCGGTCTGCAGCGGCGCCTGGACCTGGCCGATCGCCGTCTCGGCGACGCGGGTGCCCTCGCCCTTCGATTCGAGCACCTTCCAGTAGAAGCCAAACCCGAACCCGACCGAGATGATGGTGAGGAACAGGTAGCCGGCGACGTAGAGCGACTTCGTGACGAGCCCGATCGGCGCGAACATCTGGTCGAGCAGCCAGATGATCATGGTCATCAGCATGGCGACCGAGAAGGCGATGATGACCTTGTGGGCGAGCGGCAGGTCGCCGACGTTGGCCTCGATCAGCTCGAGCATGCCGACATAGGTCGCGACCCACGACAGGATGCCGAGGCCGATCACCAGGAAGAGCTTCTTCCAGTCGCGTGTCGGTTGCTCGGGCTCGGCCCAGTCGGACGCTTCGCTCGCCGCCTCCCGGCCGGGGCGCGTGCCGCCGGACCGTCCGCCATCCATCGTGAACGCCATCGGGATCGACCCACTCACCGCTTGCGCGTGGCCTCCGGAGCCGTCATCGGGACAATGCCGTCGCGCGCGGCTTCAGCCGCCGCTCAGCGTGCCGTCCCTCGAACCGAATGCTCCCGCGCTTCTGCCTCTGCTGCCCGATCAGCCCCGACCAGTGATCCAAGTTGCTGGTTAAACGCGGTTTCTGGCGCCAGTGGGTTGCGACTGGGGCGGCGGCGTGGCGGCTCCCGGACGGTCCGCCTCGGCATGGCTGCCCGATCCCGGACCCGTGTTCCTATTATGTTCTTGCGGCCGCCGCGACCTTCGGCTAGCCTTGCCGGACGTCACCTTGGGGGACCCCATGTACGGCCGCATGTCCACTGTCTCGTTCGTCGGCATCGAGGCGCGCAAGGTCGAGGTCGAGGCGCGGATCTCGCCGGGCAAGCACCGGTTCACCATCGTCGGGCTGCCCGACAAGGCGGTGAACGAGAGCCAGGAGCGGGTGCGCAACGCGCTGCACGCCGTCGGCCTCGGGCTGCCGTGGACGCGCATCACCGTCAACCTCGCACCGGCCGACCTGCCCAAGGAGGGAAGCCACTTCGACCTGCCGATCGCGCTCGCCCTGCTCGCCGCCATGGAGGCGATCGCGCCCGATGCCATCGCCGCCTATGCCGCCGTCGGCGAGCTCGCGCTCGACGGCGCGATCCGCGCGGTTCCGGGTGCCCTGCCGGCGGCGATCGGCGCCAACGCCATGGGCAAGGGCCTCATCTGTCCGGCCGCATCGGGGCCCGAGGCCGCCTGGGCCGGGGAGGACGTGGCGCTTCTCGCGCCGGCGCACCTCCTCTCGCTGGTCAACCACTTCAAGGGCACGCAGACGCTGCGCCGGCCCGAGCCCAATCTCGACCGCGAGGAGGCCCCGCGCGTCGACCTGCGCGACGTGAAGGGGCAGGAGACCGCCAAGCGCGCGCTCGAGATCGCGGCGGCCGGCGGCCACAACCTGCTGATGATCGGCCCGCCGGGCTCCGGCAAGTCGATGCTCGCCCAGCGCCTGCCGTCCATCCTGCCGCCGCTCGATGCGGCCGAGATGCTCGACGTGTCGATGGTCCACTCGCTCGCCGGCGAGCTGCTCGGCGGCAAGCTCCGGACCGAGCGGCCGTTCCGCGCCCCGCACCACTCGGCGAGCATGGCCGCCCTGGTCGGCGGCGGCTCGCGGCCACGGCCCGGCGAGGTCAGCCTCGCCCATCTCGGCGTGCTCTTCCTCGACGAGCTGCCGGAGTTCCAGGCCAACGTGCTCGACAGCCTGCGCCAGCCGCTCGAGACCGGCGAGACGGTGATCGCGCGCGCCAACCACCGCATCACCTATCCCTCGCGCGTGCAGCTCGTCGCCGCGATGAACCCGTGCCGCTGCGGTGGCGGGCCGGGCCAGGCCTGCAAGCGTGGCCCGCGCTGCGCCGCCGACTACCAGGCGCGCATCTCGGGGCCGCTGCTCGACCGCATCGACCTCCAGATCGAGTTGCCGGCGGTATCCGCCGCCGACCTTGCGCTGCCGCCGCCGGCCGAGGGCAGCGCCGAGGTGCGCGCCCGCGTCACCGCCGCACGCCGCCGCCAGCGCGAGCGCCTCGCCGCCCTCGGCGTCAAGAGCGTGCGCACCAACGCCGAGACGTCGGGCGCCCTGCTCGAGCAGATCGCGGCGGTGGACGTGGCGGGCGCCCAACTGATGCGGCAGGCGGCGGAGAGCATGTGCCTTTCCGCGCGCGGCTTCCATCGAACACTCAGGGTCGCGCGCACGCTCGCCGACCTCGACGGCGCCGATGAGGTCGCGCGGATGCATGTCGCCGAGGCGCTGAGCTACCGCGGCGAGACGCTGCGGGCGAAGGCCGCGGCGTAGCCCTTCGAGCCGCAGGGCGCGGGCCTCGCCGGCTCGAGGTCAATACCGCATCGGCACCGGCGTCAGGCCGAGCGGGTCGGAGCACTCGCGCCGGCGCACGAGTCGACCGCTCCGCGCCAGCACTGCCTCGCGCCGCGTGATGTAGGCGGCCGCGGCGAAGATGACCAGCGCGCCGATCCACGTCCACCCATCCGTCGCCTCGCCGAGGCAGAGCCAGCCGAGCGCCACCGCGAACGGCAGTCGCGAGAACTCGAAGGTGAAGACGAGCGAGGCGTCGGTCGAGGCGAAGCCGCGCATCAGCGCGATATGGCCGACGACCGCTGCGAGACCCATTGCGAGGAGCAGCGGCAGCATCGCGAGCGCCGGCCATTCCCAAACGAAGAGTGCCGGCACCAGCGACAGCGGCGTCAGCAGCATGTTCGATATGAAGACGATCTTGTCGGCATCGTCCTCCGCCGTCATCTGCTTCAAGAGCGGCCCGATGATGCCGGACGTCAGCGCCGACCCGAGCGCGAGAAGCTGGCCGGCCCCGAGCGCGGAGATGCCCGGCCTGAGGATGATCAGCGCGCCGAGGAAGCCGACCGCGAGCGCCGTCCACCGCCGCGCCCTGACCGTCTCGCCGAGCCAGACGACGGCAAAGAGCGTCGCAAACAGCGGCGCGAGGAAGCTCATGGCGGTGAGCTCGGCGAGGGGTATGAGCGCCAGCGCCGAGAACCAGCACATCATCGCGGCGAACGCGAGCCCGACGCGCAGGCCATAGACCGGCATCTGCCGCGAGCGGGCGATCGCGGGTCCTCGCCAGTAGAGCAGCGGCAGGAGCAGCGCGAAGCAGACGAGGTTGCGGAAGAACACGACCTCCAGCGCCGGTAGCCCGGACTGGATCGCGAGCTTGGCGAACGCACCGAGCCCGGCGAAGCTCGCCATCGCGATCGTCACCCAGACGAGCGCGACCATCGGCTCGTGCCGCCGGCCGGCCGCGCCGCTCGCCTTGAGCGAGGCCGCGAGCGCGGCGACGCGATTGTCGAATGACGGCACGCATCTCCCCCTCGAGTGAAGCCCAGTCCGTCGGATCGGGGCAGCGCGAATCCCGCAACCCCCGCCGCCCCATCTCCGATGATCCGCCCGGCACGTGCAATGCGGCAGTCTGCCGGGCCGCCACATGCCAGTCATGCAGCGCGCGGGGAGCCCCTTGCCGCCTCGCCGCGCATCCCGCACCTTGCGCCGGAGCGCCCGACCACCTGCCGAAACCGGAGCATCCCATGTCCAAGCCCCTGCCGGCCGGCTCCCGCGCCGGTGCCGTTGCGCGTGCGCGTGACTACGTGCGCTCCGGCGCGTTCGAGGCCGAGCTCGCCCGCCGCGTCGCGGTCCGCACCGAGAGCCAGCTGCTGCCGGCGAGCCTGCCCGAGCTCTCCCGCTATCTCGAGGGCGAGATGCGCCCCGCGTTCGAGGCAATGGGATTTGCCTGCCGCATCTATCCCAACCCGCGCGCCGGCCAGGGCCCGGTGCTGCTCGCGACCCGCAACGAGGACACCGCGCGCCCGACCGTGCTCGGCTACGGCCATGGCGACGTGATCCTCGGCCTCGACGAGCAGTGGACCCGCGGCAAGGGACCCTGGCTCGCTGCGCGCGACGGCGACCGCCTCTACGGCCGCGGCACCGCCGACAACAAGGGCCAGCACACGATCAACATGGCGGCACTCCGGTGCGTGCTCGCCGAGCGCGGCGGCCGGCTCGGGTTCAATGCCAAGTTCATGATCGAGATGGGCGAGGAGGCGGGCTCGAAGGGCCTCGCCGAGCTCGTCTCGGCCAACAAGGGGGACTTCGCCGCCGACGTGCTCGTCGCCTCCGACGGGCCGCGCGCCGCCGCCGACCGCCCGACGCTGACGCTCGGCTGCCGCGGCGCGCTCAACCTCGATCTCGTCTGCGACCTGCGCGAGGGCGGCCACCACTCCGGCAACTGGGGCGGGCTCCTCGCCAATCCGGCATTGATCCTCGCCAATGCGCTCGCCACCATCGTCGACCGGAACGGCGCGCTGCGGGTCGATGGCCTGAAGGCGCCGGCGATGTCGGCGGCGGTGCGCGCGGCGCTCGCCGATGTCACCGTCGACGGCGGCGACAAGGGCCCCGCGATCGATGCGTGGTGGGGCGAGCCCGGGCTCACGCCGAGCGAGCGGGTCTATGGCTCCAACGTGTTCAACGTGCTGGCCTTCGGCGCCGGCACGCCGGGGCGGCCGGTCAACGCGATCCCGCCGAAAGCCGTCGCCCACTGCCAGCTCCGCTTTGTCGCCGGCACCGACATCGCGACGATCCGGCCGATCCTGCAGCGCCACCTCGCGGCGCACGGCTTCACCGAGGTCGCGGTCGCCGACCCGCCCGGCTCCAACGACGGCGGGTTCGCCGCGACGCGGACCGAGCCCGATCACCCCTGGGCGCAATGGGCCCTTGCCTCGGTCAAGCGATCCTCGAACACCAAGCCGGCGATGATCCCGCAGATGGGCGGCTCGATCTGCAACGACATCTTCACCGACCTGCTCGGCATGCCGACGCTGTGGCTGCCGCACTCCTACGCCTCCTGCTCGCAGCACGCGCCCGACGAGCACATCCTGCTGTCGCTCTCGCAGAGCGCGGCGGAAGTGATGGCCGGGCTCTACTTCGACCTCGGCGAGGCGGGTGTGCCGGGGAAATGAGGCGGATCGGGTGGCGGCGCGACCGAGGCACGACGCGCGGGTTTCGGCCGAGCGTCAAGCAACGAAACGTCCGCTGGTGCCGGAGCGGAAACTCATCGGAATTTCGGTCTGTGTCCGAGTTCAAACCGTGAGTATCCGAAATTCAGCCACGACAGTTACTTCAGCCGATAGCCAGCATGACAGCCAACGCAAGCGCTCAATGTTTGCCCGAGTGCGCTGAGTGCAGGCTTCAAGTCGCCCGTCACGCCAGAGTTTTGTGCCTCCAGCGCGAACCTGCTCGCAGACCGATGCATCGAAGTACCCGCATCCTGCATGCCCTGGGGCATGAACTTGCTGACCTCGTGGGCACCGTGGCTACGAAGTGACGACATGCCGAGCCGATTTTCGGCGACTTGGGCGGCAACGTCGTATTTCCCATCGGCAAGCGCCGCGTTGATCTCCCAGATCGCCGCGAGATGGTCCCTCATGTTGGCCAGCGTGTGCTCAACGTGTTCCGGCGGGAACTTTACGAATTCGCGCGTATCGGAGCCGGGCGCCACATGTCCTTGATATCCACCCTTGGCCTGGTGGCCTTGGTGCCCGACATGTTGCGCGGCCGCGAGCCCTCCGGCCAGAATGACGAACGCAGAGAGGGCGGCAGTGGCGAGCGTTCGGCGCATGATCATCTCCAAGACTGTTGAACACCACGTAGACTGGGTGGGCGACAAGGCCATATGATCACGGTCATAAGGCGTAGATGATTGGGTACCGAAGATGACGGCGGCCGTGGACTGGACAGCGCTTGTGTCGCGTGCGCCGATCCTCGCAAGTCTTCCTGCCGATGCCCTGCGACAGGCTCGCGCCATCGAGCTTCGACAATCCGAAAGGCTGTTCGCCATTGGTGACCGGCCGGCCGGAATGTACTTCGTCATCTCCGGCGAGGTGCGGCTTTCCAGGACGTCGGTAACCGGACAAGAGATTGTTCTTCAACGATCGCGCGGCGGCATTCTTGCGGAAGCCAGCGTTGATCAACCTCGATACCATTGCGACGCGGTGGCCGCAGAGGAGTCAAAGCTGCTTCTCGTCCCGCGAAAGGTGTTCGAGATCGCCCTCGACGATGACATTTTCCGGCGCAAGTGGGTCGCGCACCTCGTTCGAGAGCTTCGCCGCTTGCGCGCGCAAGCCGAGCGGTTGAGCCTCAACACCACCCGGGAGAGGATCGTTCACTTCATCGAGACGGAGGGTGACGGCAACGCGGTATCGCTCGTCGGCACTCGAAAGGAATGGGCCGCCGAACTGGGCGTGTCGCACGAAGCGCTGTACCGAACGCTCGCGAAGATGCAGAACAAGGGCGAAATCGAGGTCGACGGTCGCACCGTGCGTATTCGTTTCAGCTAGGGCTCGTAGGCCATCTCGCGCGACCGCTTGCACTCCGGAACCGACAGAATTCTCACCTTCGCTGCATCCAGCAAGCCGTCTCCCTGGCCCAAGCCGGACGCACGCTTGATCGACCTGGCCCAGGCCTTTCCGCCGATGACCCGGCTCTGGCGGCCAACGCCAGCGGATGCGCCGCTACGCTCACCCCGACCCGATCAGCGCCAGCCATTCGTCCTCGCTGAGCACCGCGATGCCGAGCTCCTGGGCACGATCGAGCTTGGACCCCGCATCCGCGCCGGCAACAACGAAGTCGGTCTTCTTCGAGACGCTCCCCGACACCTTGGCGCCGAGCCGCTCGGCCTGCGCCTTGGCCTCGCCGCGCGACATGCGTGCGAGCGCGCCGGTGAAGACGACCGTCTTGCCGGTCACCGCGGATGCGATCGCGGCCGGGCGCTCGAGCGGCTGGATTTTCACCTGCCGGAGCAGCGCGTCGACCGCCTGCACGTTGTGCGGCTCGGCGAAGAAGTCGAGCAGCGCATCGGTCGCAACCTCGCCGATCCCGTTCAGCCCCGCGAACTGATGATAGGCCTCGCCCGGCGTCTCGCGCGCAGCCGCCCGGATCGCCGCCAGCGCCTCGGCGGGCGAGGCGAATGCCGCCTCGAGCGCGGTGACTGCCGTGGCGCGGACGCCCTTGATGCCGGCGAGCAGCGGCGCGAGCGACGGCACGTCGTCGCCGAAGAGGTCCGCCTCGCGCGACGGCCTGGCGCCGAGGTGGGCGATGATCGCGGTCGCGGTCTTCTCGCCGACGCCCGCGATGCCGGTGACGCGCCGCCAGCTCGGCCCCGGCCGCTCGCGCATCGCGCCATCGAGCGCGGCGCGGAAGCTGTCGAACGTCCCGTAGGCCCTGGCGAGGTCGCGCGCGGTCGTCTCGCCAACGTGGCGGATGCCGAGTGCGAACAGGAACCGGTCGAGCGCGATCGCGCGGCGGGCGTCGATCGCCTTGAACAGGTTCTCGACCGACTTCTTCCCGTAGCCCTTGCGCGCCTCGAGCCGGTCGGCGCTCGCGGCGTCGCGCGCTCGAAGCGTGAAGATGTCGGCCGGCGCGCGGATCAGGCCTTCATCGAAGAACGCCTCGATCTTCTCGTCGCCGAGGCCTTCGATGTCGAAGGCGAGCCGCGATGCGAAGTGCTTCAGCCGCTCCTTCGCCTGCGCCGGGCAGACGAGGCCGCCGGTGCAGCGCATCACGACGTCGGCACCGGCATCGCTCTCGCTGCGGGCCGCCGCACTGCCGCAGGCCGGGCACACGGCCGGGAACCTGAAGCGGCGCGCACCCTTCGGCCGGCGCTCGACGACGACGCTCACGACCTGCGGGATGACGTCGCCTGCGCGCTGAACGACGACGGTGTCGCCGATGCGCACGTCCTTGCGCGCGATCTCGTCCTGGTTGTGCAGCGTGGCGTTGGTGACGACGACGCCGCCGACCGTCACCGGCTCGAGGCGGGCAACGGGCGTCAGCGCGCCGGTGCGGCCGACCTGGATCTCGATGTCGCGCAGCACGGTCGTCGCCTGCTCGGCGGGGAACTTGTGCGCGATCGCCCAGCGCGGCGAGCGCGAGACGAAACCGAGCCGCTGCTGCCAGTCGAGCCGGTCGACCTTGTAGACGACGCCGTCGATGTCGTAGCCGAGCGCGGAGCGCTTTGCGCCGATCTCGCGGTAGAACGCCAGCATCTCGTCGGCCGAGCGGGCGCGGCGCAGCAGCGGATTGACCGGCAGCCCCCAGCGCTTGAACGCAGCCACCACATCGTGCTGCGTTTGCGCCGGCAGCGCGGTCGCCTCGCCCCAGGTGTAGGCGAAGAAGCGCAGCGGGCGCGCCGCCGTGATCGAGGCGTCGAGCTGGCGGAGCGACCCGGCGGCGGCATTGCGCGGGTTGGCGAAGACCTTGGCCCCGGCAGCGGCCTGTGCCGCGTTCAGCGCGCGGAAGTCGTCGTGGCCGAGATAGATCTCGCCGCGCACGTCGATCACCGGCGGCACGCCCTTGCCCGCGAGGCGGTGCGGGATCTCCTCGATCGTCCGCACGTTGGCGGTCACGTTCTCGCCCTCCGCACCGTCGCCGCGGGTCGCCGCCTCGACCAGCCGGCCGCCCTCGTAGCGGATCGAGAGGGAGAGCCCGTCGATCTTCGGCTCGCAAGTGACGACGAGCGGCTCGGCCTCGGCGAGGCCGAGGAAGCGGCGCACGCGGGCGAGGAAGTCGACGACGTCGCCGTCGGCGAAGGCGTTGCCGAGGGAAAGCATCGCGACCCGGTGGCGGACCTTGCCGAAACCCTCGGTCGGCGCCGCACCGACCTTGCGCGACGGGCTGTCGGGACCGACGAGGCCGGGAAACCGCGCCTCGATCGCCGCATGGCGCCGGCGGAGCGCGTCGTAGTCGGCATCGGAGATCACGGGCGCATCGCGCTGGTAGTAGAGCGCGTCGTGGCGCGCGACCTCGGCGGCGAGCCGCGCGAGCTCGGCCTTGGCCTCCGGCTCGGTCAATCCGTCGACGGATCTCGTCGCTCTCAGAGCTTTCGTGCGCATGTCACCTGTCGCAGGCCGGTTCTTCCTCGACACAGCTTACCCCACCACTGACGCAGGGTGATACGGCTCAGTCTCGCGGATTCGCTTCAAACGCGCGCCCTTTCTCACGACTGTTGGCGGTGCGGCAGAAATGTTTTCCACGACCAGGGAGCCATGCCGCATCAAAGGCCTCCTCATCGGTTCGCGAAATGCTATGAGTGCTCGCCAGCGGCCGGTGGCAGTGGTGCTCGCGGGAACGCGCGCCGCCGCACCGGCAGACGCAAGGATGGAATTGCGACCAAGGAGTGAGGACATGCGGAAATCTATCGGCTCGCTGCTGCTCGCGGGCGCGCTCGCGCTCGGCACGGGCGCCGTTGTCACGGCGGCGATCGCGCAGGGGGCGAAGAAGAAGGTCGGCTTCGTCTACGTCGGCCCGATCGGCGACCACGGCTGGAGCTACCAGCATCACAAGGGCCTCGAGCTGTTGAAGAAGGAGCTCGGCGACAAGGTCGAGACGACCCACGTCGAGAATGTCTCGGAGGGTCCCGACGCCGAGCGCGTGATCGACCAGCTCGTCACCGCCGGCCATGACATCATCTTCACGACCTCGTTCGGGTACATGAACCCGACGCTCAAGGTCGCGGCCCGCGCGCCGAATGCGAAGTTCGAGCACGCAACCGGTTTCAAGCGGGCCGACAACGTCGCGACCTACAACATCCGTTTCTACGAGGGCCGTTACGTCGCGGGCGTGCTTGCCGGCAAGATGACCAAGACCAACACCATCGGCTACATCGCCTCGTTCCCGATCCCCGAGGTTGTGATGGGCATCAATGCCGCCTACCTCGGCGCCAAGTCGGTGAACCCGAACGTGAAATTCAAGATCATCTGGGTGTCGACGTGGTTCGATCCGGGCAAGGAGGGCGATGCGGCGAAGGCGCTCGCCGACCAAGGCGCCGACGTGCTCTTCCAGCACACCGACAGCCCGGCGGCGATGAAGCTCGCCGAGAGCCGGGGCATCCTGGCCGTCGGCCAGGCGTCCAACATGTCGGCCTTCGGACCGAATGCGCAGATCACCGCGCTCGTCAACAACTGGGGGCCCTATGTCGTGCAGCGGGTCAAGGCACTGGCGGACGGCTCTTGGAAATCCGGCGACGTCTGGGGCGGGCTTGCGAGCGGCATGCTCACGATCGCGCCCTACGGCAAGAAGGTGACGCCGGAGGCCGCCAAGCTCGCCGACGAGGCCAAGGCCAAGATCACATCGGGTGCGTTGCATCCGTTCACCGGGCCGCTGAAGAAGCAGGACGGCAGCGAGTTCCTGAAGGCCGGCGAGAAGATCTCCGACAAGGACCTCTCCGGCATGAACTTCTACGTGCAGGGCATCGACGGCACGCTGCCGAAATAGGCCTCGGCACGCGCTCCGTGCCGGAGCTTCGCGTTGCCGACCCCGGTCCTCCCTGTCTTCGCGCGCGCCATGAGGCCAGCGCCGGAGACGGGGCCGGAGAGCCTTGCGCCGGCCGATCGCGCCAGCCTGCGTCGTTTGAGTGCGCCCGCGCCTCGGGCTATAGACCGGGGCAACGCAACGGCGCGGTGCCACGCGGAGCAGCCATGACCACGAGATCGCCCCCCGCAAGGCCGGCGGCCGCCGACACCATCCAGGGCCTGACCGGCGCCTGGGAGGTCATCGTCGGACTGGAGGTGCACGCCCAGGTGACGAGCCGCGCCAAGCTCTTCTCCGGCGCATCGACCGCCTTCGGCGGCGCGCCCAATAGCCATGTCTCGCTCGTCGATGCGGCGATGCCGGGCATGCTGCCCGTCATCAACCGCGAGTGCGTGGCGCAGGCGGTGCGGACCGGACTCGGGCTCAAGGCGGCGATCAACCTGAGGAGCGTGTTCGATCGCAAGAACTACTTCTATCCCGACCTGCCGCAGGGCTACCAGATCAGCCAGTACAAGCAGCCCGTGGTCGGCGAGGGGGAGATCGAGATCGACGTCGACGGCGAAACCAAGACCGTCGGCATCGAGCGGCTGCATCTCGAGCAGGACGCCGGCAAGTCGATCCACGACCAGCACCCCGAGTACAGCTACGTCGACCTCAATCGATCGGGCGTGGCGCTGATGGAGATCGTCTCGAAGCCCGATCTGCGCTCGGCGAAGGAGGCGCAGGCCTACGTCATGAAGCTGCGCACCATCCTGCGCTATCTCGGCACCTGCGACGGCGACATGGAGAAGGGAAACCTGCGCGCCGACGTGAACGTCTCGGTGAGGAAGCCCGGCGCCGAGCTCGGCACGCGCTGCGAGATCAAGAACGTCAACTCGATCCGCTTCATCGGCCAGGCGGTCGAGGCCGAGGCACGCCGCCAGGTCGCCATCATCGAGGACGGCGGCAAGATCGAGCAGGAGACGCGGCTGTTCGATCCGGTGAAAGGCGAGACGCGGAGCATGCGGAGCAAGGAGGAGGCGCACGACTATCGCTATTTCCCCGATCCCGATCTTCTCCCCCTCGAGCTCGACGCGAGGTGGGTCGAGGCACTCGCGAAGGGCCTGCCCGAGCTCCCCGACGCCAAGCGCGCGCGGTTCATGGCGAGCTTCGGGCTCTCCGCCTACGACGCCGGCGTGCTGGTCGCCGAGCGGGAAAGCGCCGACTACTTCGAGGCGGTCGCGAAAGGCCGCGACGGCAAGCTCGCAGCCAACTGGGTGATCAACGAGCTGTTCGGGCGGCTCAACAAGGAAGGCAGGGACATCGCGCAGTCGCCGGTGTCCGCCGGCCAGCTCGGCCAGATCATCGACCTGATCGGGTCGAACGTGATCTCCGGCAAGATCGCCAAGGATCTGTTCGAGATCGTCTGGAGCGAGGGCGGCGACCCGGCCGCGATCGTCGAGAAGCGGGGCATGAAGCAGGTGACCGACTCCGGCGCGATCGAGGCCGCGGTCGACGCGATCATCGCCGCCAACCCCGACAAGGTCGCGCAGGTGAAGGCCAAGCCGACGATGCTCGGCTGGTTCGTCGGGCAGGTGATGAAATCGACCGGCGGCAAGGCGAACCCCGCCGCCGTCAACGACGTATTGAAGCGCAAGCTGGAGATCGAGTAGGGGTCCAGCAACGATCAGCTGGGTCTGACCTCGGGGCTTCACCCGCGCACACGGATCAGGGCGATGCCGGCCGCGGCGACGATGGCCGCGCCGAGCACCGTCGACCAGGCCGGCAACTCGCCGAAAACCAGGAAGCCGAGGAGCCCCGCCCACATCACCTGGAAGTAGATCATCGGCGAGACGAGCGCCGTCGGCGCCCGGCTGAAGGCGGCGATCAGGAGAAAATGCGCGAGCGTGCCGAACAGGCCGCCGCCGATCAGAAGTCCCCATTCTCCCGGCGCCATCCGGCTCCAGCTCCACGGCAGTCCGAGCGCGAGCACCGCTGTCGCGATGAGCGCAGCGAAGAAGAGTTGCGCGTAGGCATGCTCGTCGCGCTGTGCCCCGATCCTCGTCAGCACCTGGAACACGGCATTCGCCGCCGCAAAGCCCAGCGGCAGCAGCAGGACGAGGCTCGCGTCCGGCGCATCGGGGCGCAGCGCGACGAGCACACCGAGGAAGCCGGCTGCGATCAGCGCCCATTGCACCGGCCGCGGCCGCTCGTCGAGCAGCACAGCGGCGAGCATCGCCGCGATCAGCGGCGCCGAGAAGCCAATCGCATAGGCCTGCGTCAACTGCATGTGGCGGAGCGCGAAAATCAGGCACACCGAGGTCGCCACGAGCGCGAGCCCGCGCCCGAGCTGCACCCGCGGCGCGCGCGTGACGAGCACGTTGCGCCAGCCGAGCAGCGGGGCGAGCGCCAGCAGCAGCGCCGCCTGGACGAGGCTCCTCGCCCAGGAGAGGAACCAGGGATCGTGGCTGCGGGCAAGGTGCTTCAGGATGCTGTCGAGGCAGGTGAAGCAGAGCACCGCCACAATCATCAGCAGCGGGCCGATCAGAGTTTCGGAGAATGCGTGGCCGCGTCGCCCGGCCGTCGGGTCGGTCGGGATGGGTGGTGCCAAGTGTCAGGTTTCTCCGCTCGTCCGCCGCATGCTAGAGCACTTTCCACTCGCGTTGAATCGTGGCCGGTGTGCCTCCCCTCCCCCATCGCGGCAGGGGTCGGGGGTGGGGGTCGGACACGGTGGTCATACCAACGCATCTCGCTCGGCTTTCTCCACCCCTGGCCACCCCTAACTCCTCACCCCACCCCTAACCCCTCCCCATCAAGGGGAGGGGGATTTGCGGTGAGCCAAATCAAGTGGAATCTGCTCTAGCGCTTCGCCCTCCGCCGACCTGCCTGCTGTCACTTCGCTCGGGTTGCGGCAAGGCGAGCGCATTCGGCTCCGCTCGGACAGTGACAGTCACAGGCGAGCGCCTTATCGACGTCAGAAGGAGCGGGAAGATCGAGGAGCGTCGCCGGGCTGCACGCGAGCGCGGAAGCGCGCGCGGCACGATCGCGCTCAGTTCGGGGCCAGCGTCAACTTCGGCAGCTTAACGCCCCGGAAGGCGCGCGCGAGCCACGAGCCCGATTCCTCGCGCGGTGCGAGGCCGTCGGACTGCAGGAGCGCATAGGCGTCCTTGTACCAGCGGGAATCCGGGAAGTTGTGGCCGAGGATCGCCGCAGCGGTCTGCGCCTCGTTCTTGATGCCGAGCGACATGTAGCATTCGGTGAGACGCATCAGCGCCTCCTCGACATGCGCGGTGGTCTGGAACTCGGTTACGACCGTCTTGAAGCGGTTGATCGCGGCGACCTGATTGTTGCGCTTGAGGTAGTAGCGGCCGACCTCCATCTCGGCGGCGGCGAGGCTGTCCTCGGCGATGCGCATGCGATTGTCGGCGTCGCGCGCATACTGGCTGTCGGGATAGCGTGCCTTCAATGTCTTGAGCTCGGCGAGGGCCTTGCGCGTCGCGGTCTGGTCGCGGTTCGGGCCGCGCATCTCGTCGAAGTAGGCCGACGCGATGATGTGGTGCGCGAACGCCGCCTCCTTCGTGCCCGGATGCAGCGTCGTGTAGCGCTGGGCGCTGGCAATCGCCTCGGGATACTTGCCGGCCTTGTAATAGGCGTAGGCCGCCATGACGATCGCGCGCCGCGCCTCGGGCGCGTAGGGGTGGTCGCGGTCGAGATCCTCGAACCTGCGTGCGGCCATCTCCCACTTGCCCTTCTGCAGGGCGCCGTCGGCGGTCGCATACATCTTGTCCGGCGGGTCGGGATTGAGCGCGGAGGTCACCTCCGACTTCGCGCAGGCTCCGAGCGCGACTCCGACGGCGATCGCAAGAGCGGCAGCCGATGTCGGCCTTCGAGGCATTCGCGATCGTCCCTGCTCAGTTGGCGGCTGCGCCCGAGCCCCCAAGCCGCTCCGGGAGCCCGATTCCCTTACCATTTGCTAGCATACGAGTCGTTCAACCGCCAAGCACGCCACCGTGTGGCGGAAGCGGTGCCGTTGCCCCGCCGGGACCCGAAACCACAATTGCGGTGATGCTGAGGCAAGGCACCGAGGCACCGGAAAAATGCGGCCCGCGCCACAACGAAAACTTCGTGAAGCGGGCGACCCCGGATACGCACCCGGGAAACCCGTGCCGGCCGGTCACTTCACCGCCGCGATGGCGGCCCCGGTGCCGGTGTACCTCAACAGCGGCTCGCGGACGCGCGGTGCCTGCACCGTGGTCCAGGCCGAGGCGTCGGCCAGCAGCGCCTGGAGGACGCTGGCATTGAGCCGGTGACCGCCACGCACGGACCGGTAGGCTCCGAGCAGCGGCTGGCCGGCGAGCGCCAGATCACCGACCGCATCCAGCATCTTGTGCCGGACGAACTCCTGCGGGTAGCGCAGGCCGCCGCGATTGAGCACGCGGTCGTCATCGATCGCGACAGTGTTGTCGAGCGATGCGCCGAGCGCCAGGCCAGCCTTCCAGAGCTTCTCGACATCGCACATGAAACCGAACGTGCGCGCGCGCGAAAGCTCATTGCGGAATACCGCCGGCGTCATCTCGTAGCTGAGGCGCTGGCGGCCGATGAGCGGGGTGTCGAAGTCGATCTCGACATCGAGGTGGAAGCCCGAATGCGGCCTGATCTCGCCCCAGCAGTCGCCCTGCTCGACGCGGACCGGCTTCAAGACCTTGATATAGCGGCGGGGCTCGCCGAGCTCGCGGATGCCGACATCCTCGATCGCCTCGACGAACGGCGCCGAGCTGCCGTCCATGATCGGCACTTCCTTGCTGTCGACCTCGATGTAGCAGTTGTCGATCGCAAGACCGCGCAGGGCAGCGAGCAGATGCTCCACGGTCGCCACGCTGACGCCGGCATCGTCGCCGATCACGGTGCAGAGCGTCAGGTTCTTGACGAACCGGACATCCGCCGGGATCTCCGAGATGATCCGATTGCGCTTGCTGACCAGAAACCTGAGGCCGGTGTCGGCCTCTGCCGGATGCAGAACGAGCGAGACCGGCGCACCGCTGTGCACGCCGGTCCCGGATAGCTCGATCTCGTGGGCAATAGTCGTCTGTCGCGCGCCGATGAATCGCTTCGACATGTTGCGCCGTCCCTCGTCCCGTTCAGCCGCGGCGTGTGATCAGGCCTGCGGCTATACCCCCCACTAAGGTCCGGCGCCTTGTTCTTACTCGGCCGATTGCGTCTACGAGCGGCCAGAAGGCGTCACGAACCCGCGGTCTCACTGCGAACAGTACTGCCAGCAACAGGCTGGGGACAAATCACGGTTTCTTACGCTGTGTTACCGAAGCTCCATAGTCCGGAGATATCGCGTCCGACCCGGCTGGCGTATCTTACTATCGCGCCCGGCGACCTCGGAAAAAGCTCGGCAGATCAGCACTTTCTGAACTTTCGCCTGATGCACCTCGCGGCTCGCGTGGCGCACTCTGCTCCGCCTCCGGACGAGCGATCGGATGGCTTGCGGTGACGTCTCGCTGACCGCCCGTCCGGTAAACTGATTCGGCGGCGTCCGCGCGCCTGCCGAAACCGATTCGCTCGAGCAATCCACGACGGCGCGGCTGGTGCTGATGCGCCGAGCTGTAGATTTGCGGCGATCGCTGCATCGGCGCTCCGGCCGGCTGACCTGCCTTGGCCCGATACTCGCTCTGGGCGATCTGCGGGAAGTCGTCGATGGTCGGCATGCGCGGCGGGCCGCGTCCGGTGTCGGCCGGCGGACCCGGCGAGAAACCGAGGTCCATCGGCCGCGGCAGCCGCGCCTCAGGCGGCAGCGGTGGCGGCAGCATGGATGAGCCGAACGTCGGCTTGGTCGGGCGGACCTGCACCTCGCCCGGACCCTGCCAGGCCTCGACGTCCTGCGGCGTGCGCGGGCCGTTGACCGAGGGGTCGATGGCATCGGTCAGCATGCGGGTCAGACGGTCGAAATCCGCCGACGCCTTGCGATCGCCCGGCGCCTGGCCGGCAGTTGCCGGCGGTGCCATGGGCACGGCCGGACGCGGCTGTTGCGCGATCTGGCCCGGATGCGTCGGGACCGAAGTCGACGCCGACATGGGGGACGGCTGATAGTGCACCGCCGCCTCGCTCTGTCGCGCCATGCCGGAGGCGACGATCGACACGCGGATGCGGTCGCCGAGGCTTTCATCGAACGTCGCACCGACGATGATGTTGGCCTCCGGATCGACCTCCTTGCGCACGCGGGTCGCCGCCTCGTCGACCTCGAACAGCGTGAGGCTCCGCCCGCCGATGATCGAGAGCAGAAGGCCCTTGGCGCCGCGCAGCGTCACGTCGTCGAGCAGCGGATTGCAGATCGCCTCCTCGGCGGCGAGGATCGCGCGACGCTCGCCCTCGGCCTCGCCGGTGCCCATCATGGCGGTTCCCATGCCGCTCATCACCGTGCGAACGTCGGCGAAGTCGAGATTGATCAGGCCTTCCTTGACGATCAGGTCGACGATGCAGGCGATGCCCGAGTAGAGCACCTGGTCGGCGAGCACGAACGCCTCGGCGAAGGTCGTCTTGGCGTTGGCGATCCGGAAGAGGTTCTGGTTCGGAATGACGATCAGCGTGTCGACGTGCTTCTTCAGCTCGGCGATGCCCGCTTCCGCGATGCGCTGACGGCGCGCGCCCTCGAACTGGAACGGCTTCGTCACGACGCCGACCGCCAGGACGCCGAGCTCCTTGGCGATGCGCGCGATCACGCCGGCAGCGCCCGTGCCCGTACCGCCGCCCATACCGGCGGCGATGAAGACCATGTGCGAGCCGGAAATCTGCGCGCGGATCTCGTCGATCGCCTCTTCCGCCGCGGCTTCGCCGATCTCCGGCTTCGAACCGGCGCCGAGCCCCTCGGTGAGGTTCATGCCGAGCTGGAGGCGATGCTCGGCGCTCGAGGCCGACAGCGCCTGCGCATCCGTGTTTGCGACGACGAAATCGACGCCCTGCAGTCCCGACGAGATCATGTTGTTGACCGCGTTGCCGCCGGCGCCGCCGACGCCGATCACGGTCAGGCGCGGGCGCAGGTCGGTCGCCTTGGGCGGTTGCAGCTTGATGTTCATGGCGCCCTCCCGGGCGTGGACGGGCGTATCACGTGGAGCGACGCGAGGCCCGTGCGTCGGTGCGGTCCGGATTTCTCTGCGTCAGAAGCTTTCACGAAGCCATTGCCCCATTCGACCGATATAGCGCCCGCCGTCCGCGTGGCGATGGACACCGCCCCTCGAGCCTTCGGAGTCGAGTGCATGAGCGAGCCCGACGACCGTTGCGAACGCAGGCGCCTGGATGCTGGACGACATCCCTCCGACCGCCCCGGGCCGGGCGACCCTCACGCGGGCGCCGAGTTGCAGCTCGACGAAATCAGCCAGCCCGAGCGTCTGACTGACGCCGCCGGTCAGCACGATGCTGTCGCCGACCCACTGACGCACGCCACTGCGGTCCAGCCGCTCCGAGATCAGGGCCAACAAGGCCTCGACCCTCGTGTGCACGATGTGACGCAGCTGGGCGCGCGTCACGTGATACTGGCACGGCTCCTCGCCGCCGGTCGTCCGATAGGAGATCGCCTCCTGCTCGTCGGACCCGGCTACGACCAGTGTGCCATAAAGCGTCTTGATTCGCTCGGCTTCTTCAAGGGGGGTTGCGAGCGCGCGCGCGATATCGAACGTGATGTGTTGCCCGCCGACCGGAATAACGTCCGTTACGACGAGATTTCCCTCCGCGAATGCGGCAAGGCTCGTCGTCCCCGCACCCATATCGATGCAGGTGACGCCCCGCAGGCGCTCGTCGGGAGCCAGCACCGCCAATGCCGAGGCCAGCGGCGACGGAGTGACCTCCGCCGTCGTGAGGTAGCAACGCTCGACGAGCAGCAACAGGTTGCGCAGCGGTGCGTCGTCCGCGGTGACCGCATGGAATTCCGCCTCGAGCGCGGCGCACGCCATGCCGCGAGGGTCGGCGATGCCGCCGGCGCCGTCGAGCCGGTAGGCCAATCGATTGAGATGCACGACCGAGCGGCCGTCGCGGGCCGCATAGGCGCGCCCGGCATGAAGCAGGCGGGCGATGTCGGCGTCGGCGATGATGCCGGAATCGATCGATGCGCTCGTCGTGAAATGCAGCGATCTGAGGCGCCCGCACGCAACCGCAACGTGGACCTCCTCGAGCGTGGTGCCAGCCATGCGCTCGGCCTGACTGACCGCAGCGCGGATGCAGCGCTCGGCCTCGTCGAGATCGACCACGACGCCCGCTTTGACGCCCCGCGAGCGCTGATGACCGAAGCCGGCAATGGCGAGGCCCGGACCGCCTGCTGCAGGGTCAGCATCCCGCACGACGACGAGGCAGGCGACCTTGCTCGAGCCGATGTCGAGCAGGCCGATCGCACGTCCGCCTCTGGCCTTTCGCAACACCGTTCAGCCTCTCGTGTTCCTGATCCGCACCCCGGCCTACCGCCGCGATGCCGTGGGCCTGACGCTCACACGCTGCGCGACGCGAAGATCGATCTCGCCCTGATGACCGGCGATCAGCTGCTCGGCACCCGGCTCCGCGACGAAGCGCGCCAGTGCCGGAGATGGCGCCTCGGCCGGGAGCAGCAGGGCGAGGCCGCCGTCGAGATGCAGCGTCCAGCGCCGCTCGGCGACGAGCTCGGCCTCGACGAGCCGGCTCTCGATCGCCGGGTAGGCCGCGATGAGCGCCAGGATCCGCGATGCATCGGCTGCCGCGCCGGACCCGGCGACTATGGGGAGATGCGCTGCCGCGCCGCGACCGACTGCGCCGAGGACTCGCCCCGAGCCGTCGATCAGCACGTCGCGCCCCGGCTGTCGCCATACCGCCGCCGGCGTCCGCTCGGTGATGCGCACCTCGATCCGACCGGGAAAGACGCGGGATACCGTCGCTGTCCGCACCCACGCCAGCCGTTCGATCCGCGCCCGTGCGGCCGCGCTGTCGAAGCCGAGCCAGGAGCGGGCGTTGATCAGATCGAGCGCGTCGAAAATCTCGTCGTCGACGGTCAGCTGGTGGCCTTGCACCACCGCCTCGTCGATGCCGAGGCCGAGCCGGGCGAGGGCCTCTGCGAGCTCCGCTGCGACGCTTGCGGGCCGACTGCGGTCGGTGTGCATGGCGAGGGCGAAGGTCGCCGCCGCAATCGCCGACGCGGCGAGCCCGATGACGCGTGCGCCTGCCATATCCCGATGCGGCCGCTCACGCGCGCGGCGCACCTCCGGCAGCGGCGCGGGCCAGTCTCGGGTTGCAGGGGCGATGAAGCGTGCCACGGATGAAGCTCGGTCCCGTTTGCGGCCGCGCGCTGCCCGGAGGCATGCGAAGCACGATGAATGTTAACTCTCGGGAATGTCCGGTTAAAAAACCGTGAAGATGGGCAAGCGCATCGACGATCCGAATGTCCGCACTGCGATGATTTTGATCCCCGAAAGGGTCCCGCCACACCGTCGTATCGTGCTAAGCGAGACGACTGGCTCGATTCATCCCCGGTCGATGAGCAGCGGACGCGCCGGTGACGCCTCTCACGACCGGAGCCGATCGGCCGACCAGCCCAAGGGAGAACGGGCATGTCAGACGGCAGCGCCCCTCGCGTGACGGGGCTCTATCGCTACCCGGTCAAGGGCATGACGCCCGAGCCCATGGCCGCCGTCACGCTCGTCGCGGGTGCGACGATGCCGTTCGACCGCGCCTACGCGATCGAGAACGGCCCGGGGCGGTTCGATCCCGATCGGCCGCGCCATCTGCCGAAGGTCACGTTCCTGATGCTGATGCGGGACGAGCGGCTGGCGACGCTCAAGACCAGCTTCGACGATGCGACCGAGACGCTGACCATCGCGCGGGACGGCAAGCAGGTCGTGCGCGGGCAGCTCTCGACGCCGCTCGGGCGCAAGATGATCGAGCAGTTCATCGCCGCCTACATGAAGGACAGCCTGCGCGGCCCGCCCCGCATCGTCAGCGCGGCGGGCCACAGCTTCTCCGACGTCGCGGCCAAGTGCCTGCACGTCGTCAATCTGGCGAGCGTGCGCGAGCTCGAGCGGCTCGCCGGCCGCCTCATCGATCCCTTGCGCTTCCGGCCGAACGTGATCCTCGATGGGATCGAGCCCTGGGCCGAGCTCAAGTTGCTGGACAGATCGCTCCGCGTCGGCGACGCGAGCCTGACGGTCTTCCACCGCACCGAGCGGTGCGAGGCGACCAATGTCGATCCCAGGAGCGGCGCGCGCGACATGGCGATTCCGGCGACGCTCCGGCGCGCCTTCGGTCACACCGATTTCGGCGTTTATGCCAAGGTGACCGCAGGCGGCGACATCGCGGTCGGAGATGCGGCGTCGGTCGACTGAGCCGACCGCACGCGCATGCCGCTAGTCCCGATCGTCGCCTCCCGGCGGGTCCTCGCCGCCTTCGCGCCGCGGACGCCGCACCGGCCGGCGCAGGAACTCCGGCTGCTCATGCTGGGGGCCAGGGTTGAACCGCTCGCGCCGGCGGCCGCCGTCATGGCGGCCGTTGGGAGCACCTTCGCCGCCCGCGCCCGCCTGGTCGGCCATCGCTGCCTCAGGCGATCCGGACCGGTCCTGGTGGCTCGCGCGTTGCGGATCGTAACGGTCGCGATGCGGCCGGCCCTGCTGCTCTTGGCGGTAGCCTTGCTCGCCGTGCCGGCGCGGTCCGCGATCATCGTAGCGCTGGCCGCGGTGCTCGCGCGGGTTGTCCTGCGCCGGCGGCTGGCCATGCTGCTGGTCCTGCGCGCCAGCCTCGAACATCGGCGGCTGAGGCTCCTGGCCGCGGATCTGGGCGTCCGAGCTGCCGACAGCGTCGCCCTCGGCGAAGTCGTCGCCCGCCTCGCCGGGCTGGTTCGGCCGGAATCGCTGGCCACCGCCCATGTCGCCGCCCTGCTGCACCTGCTGCTCGCGGAACGCCATGATGATGCGATTGTAGTGCTCGGCGTGCTGGAGATAGTTCTCCGCCAGGACCGGATCGCCAGATGTCTGCGCATCACGCGCGAGCGAGATGTATTTCTCGGCGATGTGCGCGGGATTGCCGCGGATTTTCACCTCGGGCCCGTTCGACTCGTAGCTCCGCGTCAGCGGATTCTGGCCTTTGCGGTTCTGATTCTGGCTGTGGCTGTGGTTGTTATTGTTGTTGTGACGACCGCGGCCTCTGCGGTTCTGCTGTCCCTGCCTCATGGGCTCCCAATCTCTATTGCTGCACCTTGGCTGAAAATCTCTCGCGCGGCGCCGCCCTCGGCAGCCGCCGTCATCTCTGACGCCGTTCTCTGGCAGTCCGTCGGCATCTTTCGCCGCGCCCTACATGTCCGCCCGGCGTCGCCATGAACGCCATCGGTCGCCCCCGACACGCATCCGCGCCGTCTTTTCTTTCAGATGTCTCGTGACCTGGATCGAATCGATCGACTGTCCAATGGGATGGGCGCTGGCCGATCAGAGTCCGGGTTTTTCGCTCTACGCGCCCGGCGCTCGACTGGATCCCCGCCGACAAGGCGGCTCCGGCTCGTCGCCTCGGCTGCCACGCTGGTTGCCTGCTTTGCCGCTGTTGCGACCGCCGGAAGCCACGCGTGCGCCTGTTCTGCCGTCAGTCATAGCGCGGCTGGCCGCGGAATCCAATACGAATTTCAGCAGGGATCACGATTGTGCCCTGGCAGCCACACAGCGGTCCCGGCCGGAGAGGTCCGCGATGGTGCGAAGGCTGGCGCGTTCGAGACGTTTCCAATGCTGCAGCAGCGCCCGGACATCCGCTGCCTGATCGCAGCCGACCTCGAGCAGGATCCACCCGGTATGGCGCATCGCATTGAGCCCGGCGACGATCTCGCGATGGATCGCGAGGCCATCCGGGCCGCCGTCCAGGGCGCTGAGTGGATCGTGGCGGCATGCCTCGGGGGCCAGTCCGCCGATCTCGGCGGAGCGGACATAGGGCGGATTGGCAACGATCAACTGAAACCCACCGGCCACACCAGTGAGAGACCGAGCCCGCTGCCAGCGCGCCCGATCGCCCACGCCTTGCCGGGCGGCATTGTGGGCGGCCACCGCCAGCGCCTCGTCATCGATGTCGGTGCCGACGCCGGTCGACCTGGGCAATTCCGCCAGCAGCGTCACGAGCAGGCAGCCCGAGCCGGTGCCGATGTCGAGCACGTCGATCTGCCGGTCGCGCCAGCCTTCGGTGTCGGCGATCGCCAGCGCGGCGTCGATCAGCGTCTCGCTGTCCGCCCTCGGATCGAGCGTCGCCGGAGTGATCTCGAACGCGCGGCCATAGAACTCGCGGAACCCGAGAATGCGCGAGACCGGCTCGCGCGCTAGCCGCCGCGCGACGAGCCGGTCGAGCACGCGCGCCGCCTCGCCCGGCAGCGGCGCATCGGGTGCGCGGACCCAGACCAGGCGGTCGATGCCGGCAGCCGCCTCGATCAGCAGCCGCGCGTCGAGATCGGGCGTCGCGAGGCCGGCCTCGCGGAACAGCCGGGTCACGCGGCGCTCGGCCGCGCGAAACGTCGTCGGCAGGTGGTCCTCAGGCGGCATTGGAGCTGAGCGCGGCGAGCGCCCGGGTCTGGTGATCCGTCACCAGCGCATCGACCAGCTCGTCGAGTGCGCCGCCCTCGAGCACCTGCTCGAGCTTGTGCAGCGTGAGATTGATGCGGTGGTCGGTCACGCGGCCCTGCGGAAAATTGTAGGTGCGGATGCGCTGCGAGCGATCGCCGGAGCCGACCTGGTCCTTGCGCTGGGCCGCGCGGCTGTCGGCGGCGCGCTGGCGCTCCTGCTCGTAGAGCCGCGAGCGCAGCACCTGCATCGCGAGCCGGCGGTTCTGATGCTGCGACTTCTCCGCCGAGACGACGACGAGACCGGTCGGCAGATGGGTGATGCGCACCGCCGATTCGGTCTTGTTGACATGCTGGCCGCCGGCTCCCGACGCGCGCATCGTGTCGATGCGGATGTCCTCGGGCCGGATCTCGAGCTCGACGTCCTCCGCCTCCGGCAGGACGGCCACGGTCGCGGCCGACGTGTGGATGCGCCCGCTCGCCTCGGTCGCCGGTACGCGCTGCACGCGGTGCACGCCCGACTCGAACTTGAGCTTGGCAAACACGCCCTTGCCGGTGATCGCCGCGATGATCTCCCGGCAGCCGCCGAGGTCGCTCTCCGAGATGGAGATGATCTCTGTCTTCCAGCCCTTGAGGTCCGCATAGCGGTTGTACATGCGGAAGAGATCGGCGGCGAACAGCGCCGCCTCGTCACCGCCCGTGCCGGCGCGCACCTCGAGGATGGCGCTCTTCTCGTCGGCGGCGTCCTTCGGCAGCAGCAGGAGCTTCAAGCGGTGCTCGAGATCGCCGATGCGCGGCTTCAAGGCCTCGATCTCGTCCCGCGCCAGGCCGGCCATCTCCGCGCCCGCGCCCGGATCGGCCATCAGCTGCACGAGGTCCGCCTGCTCCTGCTCCGCGCTGCGCAGAGCCTGAATCGCCTCGACCACCGGCGTGAGCTCGGCGAACTCCTTCGACAGCGCGACGAACGACGCCTGCGCCGCACCCTTGTTGAGGTCGTGCTGCACGGTCTCCCAGCGCTCGATCAAGCGGTCGAGTCTCTCGTTCGGAAACGCGCCCATGGCTGCTGCAGGTCACTCGCTCGGTGTCGGATGAGGCGGCCTCGGCCGGACAAGCCGACCTTGTACATTTTACGTGCCCGGCGTCGCAATCTGCAACGAGGGTCCGCGGGCCCGACCAGGGCAATTCAATTCTCGATGCCAACACCCCACAGGGGGCATCCCGGGGCTTGTCCCCGGGACCCATCGTGCCTCGGTCTCCGGCGGTTCGGTTGCGGCACGATGGGTCCCGGCAATGAATGCCGGGATGACAGTCTTTGTGTGTTTGGCATGACGACAGAATTGATTGACCCTGGGGCCCGACCCCGCGTCAACTCAGATCTCGATGCTGTCGCCTTCGGCGAAGCGGCGCAACGGCTCACGCAGGCTGCCCTCGACTATCGTCTCCAGCTCGCCGCCGACGAACTCGGTGAGGCGCCCGAGGTCGAGCGACAGCACCATCGCCTTGACCGGTCCGATCGAGGCCGGCGCCATCGACAGCGACCGAAAGCCGATCCCGAGCAGCGCCATCGCCTCCAGCGGCCGGCCGGCGATCTCCCCGCAGACGGTCGCCGGCACATTGCGCCGGCGGCAGGCATCGGCAATCGCCTTCAGCGCCCTGAGACCGGCAGGCGCCAGCACATCGTAGCGGCCGGAGACGCGCGGGTTGGCGCGGTCGGCGGCGTAGAGATACTGGAGCAGATCGTTGCTGCCGATCGAGACGAAATCGGCGCGCGCCAGCAGCGCATCGAGCTCGAACAGCACGCTCGGCACCTCGATCATGGCGCCGAGGCGCACGCTGGCGGGCTCCGGATACCCATGTTTGCGCGAGAACTCGCGCTCGCGGTCGAAAAGCTGGCGGGCGGCCTCGAACTCTCCGACGGTCGAAATCATCGGTATCATGACGCTGAGCTCGCGCCCGGCCGCCGCCCTCAGCAGCGCGCGGAACTGCCCGCGCAGCACCGACGGCCGGTCGAGCGAGATGCGGATACCGCGCCAACCGAGGGCGGGGTTGTCCTCGCGCGGCTGCTCCATGTAGGGCAACGTCTTGTCGCCGCCGATATCGAGCGAGCGGAACATCACCGGTCGGCCATCCGCCTCCTCGAGCACCTGCGCGTAGAACTGCGTCTGGCGGTCGAGGCGCGGGAACGTCGAGGCGATCATGAACTGCAGCTCGGTTCGGAAGAGGCCGATCCCGTCCGCGCCGGCATCCTTCAGACTCGGCATGTCGACGATCAACCCGGCATTGATGTGCATGCCGATCGGCGTGCCGTCCTTCGTCACCGCTGGCTTGGCCCGGAGCTGGCGGTACTGGCTCTGCCGGCGGGCCTGCAGCCGCACCTTGTCGGAGTAGGCCGAGATGACCTCGTTGGTCGGGCGCAGGTGCAGCTCGCCGGACTGCGCGTCGACGATCGCCGGATCGCCGGCCTGCACGCTCTCGATGACCCGCGCGGCCTGGCCGATCGCGGCGATGCCGAGCGCCTTGGCGACAATTGCCACGTGGCTCTGGCCGCTACCGTCCTCGATGACGAGGCCACGCAGGCGCGAGCGGTCGTAGTCCAGGAGCTCCGCCGGCCCCATCGTTCGCGCGACGAGGATCGTGTCGTTCGGCAGGTCGGCATTGCTCTTGCCGGCATAGAGCCGGCCGGCAACGATGCGCAGCAGGCGGTCGGAGAGGTCGTCGAGATCGCGCAGCCGCTCGCGCCAGTAGGGGTCGTTCTGGCGCAGCATGCGCGCGCGCGTCGCGTTCTGCACGCGCTCGACAGCCGCCTCCGCAGTCAGCCCCTCGCTCACCGCTTCGCGCATGCGCCGGACCCAGCCCCGGTCGTTGGCGAACATCCGGTAGGTCTCGAGCACCTCGCGATGCTCGCCGGCTTTCGAGACGGCCTCCTGCTCGAGCATGTCGTCGAGACCGGTGCGCAACTCCTCGACCGCCTTGTCGAGGCGGACGAGCTCGGCCTCGGGGTCGCTCGAGAGCAGCTCGGTGACGACCACGCGGGGCTCGTGCAGGACGATATGCCCGAGCGCAATGCCGTCGGAGATCGGCTCGCCCTTGATCAGCGAGGAGATCGGGCGCTCCTGCTCGGCCCCGAGACCCGCGCCGGCGACCGCGCCGGACCCGAGGTGCTCCGCGATCACCATGGCGGTCGTCTGCAGCACCTCGACATCCTCGTCGGAGTACTCGCGCCGCGTGCGGTTCTGCACCACCAGCACGCCGAGCACCGTCCCGCCGCGCAGGATCGGCACGGCGAGCAGTGAGTGGTAGACCTCCTCGCCCGTCTCCGGCCGGTAAGAGAATGCGGGATGGTGCTGCGCGTCCGACTCATTGACCGGGTGGCTCAACTCCGCGCAGCGCCCGACGAGGCCCTCGCCGCGCTTCATGCGCGTGTTGTGCACCGCCTCGCGGTTGAGGCCCTCGGTCGCGAACAGCTCGAGCGAGCCGTCCTGGCGCTTCAGGTAGATCGAGCAGACCTCGGCGACCATGAGCCCCGAGATCTGCACGACGATCTTGTCGAGCCGGGCCTGGCCGTCGCCCGGCTCGGCCATGATCTCGCGCAGGCGGCGCATGATCACGCGCAGCGCCGGCTCGCTCGGTATTGAACGCGGGTCGTCCCCGCCCCGTCTGGTCATGGCGTGCCGCCAAGTCCTCGATAGCACCCTTGCGGGCGGCCGGCGCACGGCCGAGCCGAATTCACGTTACCGAGTGCGTTCCGCCGGCGCCTCCGGAGTGCCCTGAAGTGCGCCGGCCGGCCTCAATGCTTGTCGAGGCCATAGAGCGAATGCAGCGTGCGCACCGCCAGCTCCGCGTAGGCGGCCTCGATCAAGACGCTGATCTTGATCTCCGACGTGCTGATCGCGACGATGTTGATGCCTTTTTCGGCGAGCGCCTTGAACATCTGCGCCGCGACACCTGCGTGGCTGCGCATGCCGACGCCGATGACCGAGACCTTGACGACATCGGCCGAGCTCTTCACGTCGAAGTAGCCGATGTCCTTCCTCGCCGACTTCAGCACCTCGAGCGTGCGCGGCAGCTCCGAGGCCTGCACGGTGAACGTCATGTCGGTGTTCTTGCCGTCCGCCGATACGTTTTGCACGATCATGTCGACATTGATGTTCGCCTCGGCGAGCGGTCCGAACACCCGCGCGGCGACGCCCGGCTTGTCCTCCACCCGCAGCAGGGTGACCTTGGCCTCGTCCTTGGCGTAGGCAATGCCGCTGACGACTTGCTTCTCCACGATCTCATCCTCGTCGCAAACGATGGTGCCGATATCTTCCCAGTTGCCGCCCGCACGCACCGGCTGGATCGCCTCGGGCGCCACGAAGCTCGACAGTACGCGGAGGCGCGTC
>Ga0114938_1000249_pt1 | contig 43398 bp, 24 predicted proteins | sample AshMeaBigSpring_FD_88675 | JGI IMG/M metagenome (GOLD analysis project Ga0114938, IMG submission 88675) | Groundwater microbial communities from Big Spring, Nevada to study Microbial Dark Matter (Phase II) - Ash Meadows Big Spring | ecosystem: Environmental > Aquatic > Deep subsurface >... | reverse complement strand
ATTGCCTAAAGTGAACAAAAATCACCATAACAAAACCGTACAACAATGCAAAAAGTAGTTTTTCCGAGCAAAAAAACAAAAAAGGCAGCTAAAATAACTGCCAATTAACGCAAATCTGCGATTGTTACACTATCCAACTAAACTGTAGGCTAAGCAAAATAGGCCGCTTTCTCCATAACAGATTTTTCACCAAAAAAAATTACCATCAATTTCCTCCACGAGCGCCATCCACCGGTTGTGGGAGGGTTGTAGTGCAACATGGGCTTCCGTGTTGGGTCGTGCCGACCACACGAAGCCCTGAGTATTATGCGTTAGGTGTTTTCATGTCGAGTTGATTTTATTTTTTCTTTTCATGTCGAAATGCAAATAATCTCTCGTGCAGTTGATTATTATTTAGATTTGATATTTTTAAAAATTCCATTTTCAAATGTCACGCCTTTTTGAATTGGAACACTTTTCAAAATTTCAATTGGTATTCTCTCGCCATGCATAAAATCGCCATGGAAATTATACACAGTCGGCTTGTCAGAAATCATCTTGTAAGTAAATGATTTTGCATTAGTTGTCAGAAGAGAATCTGTTTTATTACAAATTAGTTTTAGGGAATTCGTGTTTTGACTTACTTGGACAGGTGTAAGAAAAACAGTGTCTTGAATAACTTCTACGTCATAAATTAAGGTTCCAGCAATTTGTACTCCGCTTCCATATAATTGTCTTATTGCCCTTTTTATACCATTTACAGATTCGTAAAATACAATCTGTTCTCCAGCAAAACCATTTTCAGATATCCATGTTTTTTCAGCAATGTAATTCCACGTCTTTGGTGTTAAGTTGCCTGAAGTTAGTGTCAGAAGTAATGTGCCAACTAAAAATAAAATTTTCTTCATTTTTCGATGAGTTATTAAATTAGTTAGATTTTTTTTCTTCAACCGATAAAAATGTTTCGGTTTAAATCAATATTCAAAGTTCCGCCGTAATCAAATTTTACTTTTACTAACTTGTCATCTATTCTTTCAATTATGAGTCCCTTGTTTACGGGTAAATCTGCAAATTTCTTAGGAACTCTTATTTTCGAGTTGTCAAGAACAACATAGATTTCATAAACCTCCCAGCCAAAACTTCTCAGTCCAAATTGAAATCCCTGGATTTTAGTCGTCTCAATAAAATTTTCTACTATATTCTTTTTCGTTTCGTAACCAATTGTCGGGTTATAAGGAGTCCAATAATGATTCCAAATGTCTCTTTTCTGTTCGTATGTAAGTTGTTGCCACTTCTCAAATGTATAATCCATAAAAGGTTGTTTTTATTTTTTTTACACTTACGCATAACACTTGTCTATAAGAATTCAAAAATCGATAACAGTATAAGAGTTTCTTATATAGCCGCCTTATGTTTGTTTGGTTTGTTTGCTAATTGGCAGTAAATCAGATAAATATAAGGTTATTCAGAAATATAGGGATGTTCTTATACAGGAAATTAATTTTTTATAGATTGTAAAGCGTTTTGTTAATTGATGCGGTTGCAAATGTATAAAATTATTTTTAATTAAACATTATTTCAATTAAGAATTTGTGACACATAGTATCACATAGTTAAATTATTTAAAAGAATTCCGACCACATAGTAATTGCTGCTAAAGCATCAATATTTAGCTTCAAATCTATTTGAAGCAGCTATGTGTACTTTTATTTTAAAGATATTTGAAAAAATAATATTAAACTATTAACTCACTTCGTATAGTTGACCGCTGGTTGTGTTCTCTGTGATTAAAATATTTAAGTAATTGAATTTAAAAAATGTCGTATTTCTAATTTAAGAAAACAAAGAAATGGAACGCGGATTTACGCTGATAAAGCGGATTGAAAACGGATATTAATTTAGCTACGCTGATCTTCGATTCGATATATCGAAATGATTTTCAGAAACTTGCAACAAAATCCGCCCCGATTTATCGGGGAATAATCCTTTTCTTTTAATCCGCTCTTTCGCCGATTTATCGGCATATTCTATCCGCTTAATCTGCGAAAATCCGCGTTCCTGTTAAATTTTTTAAATGGTATATTAAATAGTTCCAATTACTTAATTTCGTTTATCATTAGAATAAAAATTTTGTATATCAAGGTAAACGGGTTCGCAAATGGTTTTATTTTCACCCCACAAAAATACAAATAATTATAAACCAATTGACTGCCTTAACTGAAATAGTTGTGGAAAATTCAGAGTTTGGAATTAGTTTGATAAAGATTCAAATCAATAAAAACCTTTGTTTAGATAAAATTGAATGATTTTTAAACACGGGTGAATGATTTTTTTCAGATATTTGCAGTTGAAATATCATTTATAAAAAATCATCATGAAAAAATTCATTTCAAACGTAATTGCCTTATTTTTAAGCATTCAGATTTTTGCTCAAACCAATCAGAATATCGTTTTTTCGGAAAATGCTGTTGAACTGAAATCGGGCGAAAAAAAGCATTGGCAAATTGACTTAAAGCCCGATTCGCGCTACAAAATTTCGGCTAATCTGAAAACCGCTGTTGGTGCCGAAGAAATTCAGCTTAATATTCTTGACCTCAAATTCAACAATGTAAGTACAGCCAGTGCTCTTACTGCATGGACATTGAAAGAACTGATTTTTCAAACCAATGATAAACAAAAGGTTGCTACAATAGAATTGTATCATCCCGAAAGTGCGGCAGGAAACAGTGCATGGGCCGAAAAAATACGCGTGGAATACCTTGGAAATGCTATTGTGGAAAAACAATCGGGACTAAAACCACTACCCAAACGGAATGTAAAAGAGGATTTGGGAATTTTGCAACAACCTGACGAAAAAATGAAGTGGTTTCAGGATGCCAAGTTTGGTATGTTTATCCATTGGGGCATTTATGCAGGGCCTGCCATGGGCGAGTGGTACATGCGCAACAAAGCCATTCCGGCGTTGGAATACCGAAAATTTGCTTACCCCGAAAGCGGCGACAAATATTTTACTGCTAAGGATTTTAATCCTGCTGCCTGGGCTCAATTGGCCAAAGAGGCTGGTATGAAATACATGAACCTCACTACGCAACACCACGACGGATACGCTCTTTTTCATAGCAAATATCCCGATAGCTTTAACAGCTACCAAACACACAACCGCGATTTTGTGAAGGAATATGTAGATGCTTGTCGGGCGGCTGGACTACGTGTAGGACTTTACAAAACATTGATAAACTGGCGCTATCCGGGCTATTATAATATTAATGGAACTGAAATTAAAAAGAATGCATGGAATTACAAATCGGAAAGCTGGCACAAGGAAAATGCGCGCCAACTGAAAGAAGAAATGTATTGTAAAACCAAAGAATTACTCACCAATTACGGCAAAATTGACCAGATATTCTGGGATGGCGGTTGGTTGGCCGAAAGTGGTAGCGATGCTGATGCTGCACCGTTTTGGGAATCCGGCAAATATTTAGACCCGCAAAACGAATGGCCGATTGACGAGAGATATACCTTAAAAGCTGCTGAAAACAAAGCACTTGGAATCATGGGCATGGTGCGTGCACTTCAGCCGGATGTGTTGGTAAATCCGCGTTGTGGCTGGTATGGAGACTATATGTGCGAAGAGGGTGGTGCTAAAATTACAGGTCCTGTGCGCTCGAGCGAAATTTACGAAAAAACGCTTTCATTGCATTTTGCCTGGGGCTACACACCCACAGCAAATGATCCGCAAAAAGTTGTAAATGCTTCGAAAGTAAAGCGCTACCTGACCGATTGCCTTATGCGTAATATGTGTTTGTTGATAAACGTTGGGCCAGACCGGCACGGCAATATCCCGCAAGCCGAAGCTGATGTACTTCGTGAAGTGGGTGCGTGGATAAAAACGGTGGAAGAAGCTGTTTATGGCACGCGTGGTGGTCCGTGGAATCCGGTTGACGAACAATATGGCTTTTCGTACAAAGACAACAAAATCTACATTTATATATTACCCGATTACAAAGGAAATGAGTTTTTGCTTCCGTCGGTTGATAAACATAAAGTAAAAAATGTGTACCTCGTAGCCAATAAAAAACCGCTTAAGTTTAAGCAAAAAAGCAATGGTTCAACGATAATTAATAATATCGACCGAGCGTCTGATTCCGAAATTACGATTGTAGCTGTCGAGCTTAATAAAAACGTATTTTAACTGCCCCTATATCCCCTAAAGGGGACTTAAAGTTACTCTCGATTTATTTTTATAAATATGCAATAATATTTATTGATATCGCTTGTTATGACCCCCAACCCCTAAATGGGGGCTAAAAATTGCAACTTCGAAGTTTTATTGGTCAAAATAAATATTAAAGAATTGGTCTTAAAGCCCCCTTGGGGGGTTGGGGGTCGTGAAAATAAAATTTTGAAAATATATTCATTATTTATTTCCAATTGTATAAATATTAAAATAGAATTTATTATTCCTGTATATGAGCCTGTTGCAAAACAACCTCATTTGCTTTGTGCATGTTAAATTGCAGGTTTGAAATTTATTCAAACAATAATGCAATATTTTTAAACAAGCCCAAACTGACGATAATATACTTTTGCACCTTGTTATTTCGAAATTATAATTTAATACTACTTATGAAGAAATACTTTTTACAGTTTCTTGTTGTATTATTGTGTGTTTCCACCTCCGCATTTTCGCAGGAAACCACACTACAAGGAAAAGTTGTTGATAAAAACGGTGAACCACTGATAGGTGCAGCACTTATTTTTGTTGGAACAACCAACGGAACCATCACCAATATCGATGGTGTCTTTTCGCTAAAAACTCCCGCAAACAAAACCATCCTGAAATGTAGCTTTTTGGGTTACAAAACGCAGGAGATAAATGTGAAAGGGAAAAAGTTGCTCGAAATTGTAATGGAAGAAGATGCGCAGGGCCTCGACGAAATTGTGGTTGTGGGCTACGGCGAGCAATCCAAAGTTTCAATTACAGGTGCGGTAAGCACAGTTAGTACCAAAGAGTTAACACGTTCTCCGGCTGCCAACATGGCCAATATGCTTGCAGGTACCCTGAGCGGTGTATCTACCGTTCAATTCTCAGGACAACCAGGGGCCGACAATCCCGAAATTTTTGTACGTGGTATCAGTACGCTTAACCAATCGAATTCCACTCCGCTTATACTTGTAGATGGCGTGGAACGCGACTTTTTCAATCTCGACCCGAATGAAGTAGAGTCAATAAGTGTTTTGAAAGATGCATCGGCAACAGCTGTGTTTGGTGTGCGTGGTGCCAACGGGGTTATTATTGTTGTAACCCGCCGTGGTGCAGAAGGAAAAGCCAAAGTAAGCGTTTCGAGCTCGGTAGGCGTGCAACAACCTACACGCTTAGTCGATTTTGCCGACAGCTACGAGTGGGCAACTTATTACAACGAAGCCATGAAAAACGATGGCAAAGACCCCGGTTTTTCGGCCGACGCCATGGAGGCTTTCCGCACCAACAGCAATCCGTTGGTTTATCCCAATACGGATTGGATGGAAATGCTATTTAAGAAAAACTCCATTCAGAGCCAGCACAACGTAAATGTATCGGGGGGAACAAACCGTGTAAAATACTTTACATCAATCGGATACCTCGACCAGGACGGAATGTTCCGCAACCATGACACGCGCTACAATGGTAATTTTTACTTTAAACGTCTGAATTTCAGAACAAATATTGATGTAGATTTCACCAAAACCACCAAGCTATCAATAAACTTAGGAGGACGCAACGAAGAGCGAAATTCGCCAAACAGTGGTAGCGATGCCAATCAGCTTTTCCGTACCATTTATTGGGCAACACCATTTTCGGGAGCCGGCATTGTGGATGGAAAATGGATTAAAAAGAACAGCCGTTATTTGTCCATTGGCGATAATGATGGGCTAACACCATATTATGGAAAGGGATTTTTGAATAATATTAAAAATACGCTTAATATTGATGCCGACCTCCAACAAAATCTGGATTTTATCACCAAAGGATTGAGCTTTAGGATAAAAGGTTCGTACAACAGTTATCATACCTTACAAAAAAACCGTTCTGCATCTATCCCCTATTACGTGCCCTGGTACAAAGGCGATTTAACCTGGCTCACAGTGCCTGAAGCTGAAAAGCTTGATGTAGTATTGGTTAAAACCGGCGACGAAGGCACATTAGGTTACAGTGAACCAAGCCCGGGCAAAGACCGCGATTGGTACACCGAAGCGTCAATTAATTACAAGCAAAAATTCGGCAACCACGATGTGTCGGGTATGATATTGTACAATCAGTCGAGGGCTTATTATCCTTCTAATTTTACCGATATACCAAGTGGTTATGTAGGTTTGGTGGGTAGAGCCACTTACAGTTACAAATCGCGCTATTTAGCCGACTTTAATATTGGTTATAACGGTTCCGAAAACTTTCCGAAAGAAAATCGCTTTGGAGTTTTTCCGGCACTTTCGGCAGGTTGGGTTATTACACAGGAAAAATTTATGCAAAATCAGCATTTATTTAATTTCCTGAAACTGCGCACTTCGTATGGGGTGGTTGGAAACGATAAAGATTATAATTCTTCCGGAGTATTGAACCGCTTTTTATACCTCGAAGGTCAGTATGATACCGGTACAGGCTATTATTTTGGCACAACTACAAGTAGCGCAAAGCCGGGTATGCTCGAATCGAAATTGGGTAACACCGTGATTACCTGGGAAAAAGCTTACAAACAAAATTACGGTATCGATGCGTACTTTTTGAAAAATAAATTGATGGTAAAACTCGATTATTTCTACGAATTTCGCGACGATATTCTTACAACTCCCGACGTGGCACCTGTTTATCATGGCATGACTTTGCCTACACTTAACTTGGGTCAGGTAAGTAATCGTGGTTTTGAAGTAGTGCTGAAATGGGACGATAAACTAAACCGCGACTTTAATTACAACATTGGCTTGACACTTTCGTACGCCCGCAACAAAATTGAATACCGTGCCGAAGTAAAAACTCCTTACGAGTATCAGTGGCGCACCGGAAAACCGGTTGGTCAGCAGTTTGGTAAAAAATTCGTTGGTTTTTATTACGAAGGAATGCCCAATGTAGCTACACATCCCGGAACGCTTTACCCCGGCGATTGTGTGTACGAAGATATAAACAAAGATGGCGTTGTTGACGGACTTGACGATACAGCATTAGGTTTTCCAAATTATCCTTTACTAAACGGTGGTTTGCAAATAGGTTTGAATTACAAGGGAATATCCGTGAATGCTAATTTGGTGGGCGCTACTCTCACTTCACGCTTATTGAGCGAAACTTTCCGCATTCCGCTGGGCGATACCTTCTCGCGTTCGTTGCTCCAAAGTCAGTTCGATGCACGCTGGACGCCCGAAACCGCTGCAACGGCCACCGAGCCACGCCCTTCGCTCAACTCATACGCCAACAATTTCCGCAATGCTTCAGACCTTTGGATACGCGATGCCAGTTATATTCGATTGAAAAACATCGAAGTATCGTATAATATCAATCCGAAATTTGTCAAAAAATTAGGAATCAACTCGCTTCGCCTGTATGTAAACGGATACAATCTGTTCACTATCGACAAATTGAAAATTGCCGACCCCGAAACACGCACTTCGGACAGGCCTACATATCCTGTCATGCGCATCTTCAATACCGGTATTAATTTTAATTTCTAAAAAATAAGTTGTAATAAAAAGTTATGAAAAAATTCAATTATAGCATCAAAAAAATAGCTTTGTTCTTTATTGCAGCGATCACATTAGCATCCTGCGTTGATGAATTTACGATAGGCGATAGCCATTTGCAAAAACCTCCGGGCGTTGACATTACTATTGATACAGTATTTAACAATGCCGATTTTGCACAACGCTTTTTGTGGAATGCGTATTCAACTTTATTTTATGGTATGCCGTGGGAATGGTCGACAAGAGGACGCGCCATGAATATGGGAAATTTCGAAGCCATGACCGACAATTGGCAGAGTTACCTGAGTTGGGATTACAACAACCGTAATATTTACCCCGGAAAATACGGAGCCACTGAAGAATCGATGGACAGTAAATACCACTATTCGTTGGAAGGAAGTTGGTCGGGAATACGCAAAGCCTATTTGTTTCTTGAAAATATTGGTCGCACACCTGGTATCGACGATGCCACCAAAAAACGCCTGAAAGCCGAGGCTAAAATGATTATTGCCTGTCATTACAGCGATATGTACCGCCATTTTGGAGGTTTACCGCTTGTGCGTAGTTCTTACAATCCGTACGATGTACCAAATATCGACCGTTCAACTGCCAAAGAAACCCTGAAGTTTATTGTTGATATTTGCGACGATGCCGCCAAAGACCTTCCTTGGGCTTTATCTGTCGACGAACGGGCAACCTGGGATGGACGATTTACAGCGGCAGCAGCTAAAGGATTAAAAATAAGAATGTTATTGTTTGGAGCAAGTCCGCTTTTTAACGACACGGAACCCTACTACACCGAAACTGCAAGTGAATCGAATACCGGATTTTATACCTGGTATGGTGGAAAAGATGAATCGATGTGGCAGGATGTGGTAGATGCCTGCTCCGAATTTTTTGCCATAAATGAATTGGATGCTACAGGAGGTTATCGTTTGGCAATGGATGGCGATGATTATCGTTTACGCTTTCGAACAGCCTATTTCGAACGCGGAAATCCCGAAATGCTTATTTCAACCCGTGTGGAATACAGTCATTCGTACGATGAAGCTTTCAATTATTTTATAGGTCCATCTGCTGTTCCTGTGCTCGAATATCTTGATTTGTTTCCGAAAGCTGATGGCACACCTTTCGACAATTCGGTGTGGAACGATTCGGTCATCGACCCCTACGTTGACCCCTGGGCTAACAGAGACCCTCGCTTGTACGAAACCTGCATTGTAAACGGTATGCCCTATCAGGATCGCACAGCCGAAACATGGATTGGTGGTCGCGAAAGGGGAATTGCTATGGACTGGTCGTCATACTTTACAGGTGCCGGAACTTATAAATTCGGTCTGGACAAAAAATTAGCAAGTGGCAAACCTGCACACTGGCCATACCTGCGCTTAGCCGAAATTTACCTCAGCTTTGCCGAAGCTTTGAACGAAACCGGAAAAACCGAAGAAGCCTTTTATTGGATAGATGAAGTGCGTAAACGTGTTAATCTGCAAGGCCTTAAAGATTCGTATCCCAATGTTGTATGGACTAAGGAACGTTTCAGAGAAGAAGTGCTCAATGAACGCTCGCGCGAATTTGGCCGCGAATTGGTGCGTTGGTTCGATCAGGTACGCTGGAAACGTGCCGGCGACTTCAAAAAACGCTTACACGGATTGCGCATTGAACGAATGAAAGATGCCAATGGAAACATCGTTGCCGGAAAATACAAACACTTTAAATTCACTTTATCCAAACGATACTGGCAGGATGGTGATAATGGCGAGAATTTTTTCAGTCCGAAATGGTACTTGTCGGCATTTCCGATTACCGAAACTTACAAAGATTATAAATTACCCCAAAATCCGGGTTGGTAAACGCTAACTTTTTATCTAACAACGAAATAAAAAATTAATAAAATTGCATGAAAGCAACATCAATTATATCAAAAGCCCTGCTTGGCTTATCACTTTGCTTTTGTTTCGAAGCTATGGAAGCAAAAGATGTGGTGGGTTTTGTAAAAAATAAATACGGCGAACCGGTTGCAGGAGCAATAGTACGCTCCGAAAATAATGCAACCAAAATAACATTTACCAATAAAGATGGAATGTTTACGCTGGGCATAGAGAACGGCGAACGCATTCAGATTGAATCAGTTGATTATTCGAAAATTACCGTAACGCCAACAGATGTAAACAATATTGTGTTGGATAAAACCACTTATGCGGTACAGATGGGTAACGGATTGATTCAAAGCAAAAAAGAATCGACCGCATCGGTAGGCCTGATAACTTCGGACGATATAATGAAATCGTCGTCGATGCTATTGGGAAATGCGCTTTACGGTCGCGGACTCGGACTTACCACCCTTCAAAATCCCGGTTTTCCGTGGGGCGATAACCCTTCCGTATTTGTACGCGGACGCAATACGATTACTACAAATTCGCCTTTGGTTTTGGTGGATGGAATTGAACGGCCGCTCAACAGTGTGGTGCGCGAAGAGGTGGAAACAATTACCATTATTAAAGATGCTCCCACGCTTGCTCTTTATGGCATGCGGGGATCAAACGGTGTAATTCTGATTACTACCAAAGAAGGAATTTTCAACGGTTCGCAAATTGACGTATCGTACGACCATGGTTTTATTACCGCTAAAGAAATGCCTGAAATGGTGGATGGACCAACTTATGCAAAAGCCGTAAACGAAGCGCAAACACTTGATGGAGCTTCCATGTTGCGCTTTAACGATGCCGAACTCAAAGCTTTCGAAAACGGACAATTTCCGAATTATTACCCCAATGTAAACTGGCTTGATCAGATTTTTGGAAACAAAGCCTATCAGAATATTTACAACATTACCATGCGTGGTGGCGGTCAAAAAGTGCGCTATGCAACCGTTGTAAATCTGCAAAACTACACTGGTATGATTAAACCCACCAATACGCTCGAAGGTAAATCGTCGCAATTGATGAGTTCGAAGCTGAATGTACGCACCAACTTAGATATTAATCTATCGAAAACTACCAATTTTAAAATAAAAGTGTTGGGCTCGTTGCTCGAATACAATCGTTCGGGAACCAGCGAAACGGATTTTATACCTTTAGCTTACAACACACCGGCAATAGCAATGCCCATTAATACATCTACCGGGGAATGGGGTGGCAGCGATACCTGGAAAAAAAATCCGGTAGCCGAAGTAGCAGCGCGCGGTTATGGAAAAAGTAACGCCCGCACGCTCTATGCCGATTGGACATTGAAACAGGACATGAATAAACTGCTGAAAGGACTATCGGCCGAGGCGCGTTTTGCTTTCGATAGTTATGCGCAATACTGGGAACAGGTGTCGCAAACATACCGTTACGAACGCAACACCATGAAATTTGACCTTGCAGCTACTAAACCGGATTCTTTAGCAGTATTACCCAATAGTTATGTGGCAACCATTTTTGGTCAAAACTCTATTCCTACCTATTCAACACAGGTGAGTAGTCAGTGGCGCCGACTCAATGCATTTGGAAAAATTAATTACAACCGTATTTTTGAAAATAGCAAATTGGATGCAAACCTGATACTCCAACACGACCAATACGTGCAAACAGGTCAGCATCAGACCTATAACCGTCAAAGCATTGCTGCTTATTTGCATTATGGTATCAAAGACCGTTATTTTGTGGATGGTTCGTTCACGATGAGTGGAAGCAACCGTTTGCAACCCGGACATAAATTTGGATATTTACCCGCAATTGGTGCTTCGTGGATAGTTTCGGACGAAAACTTTATGAAAAGCATTGAAGCAGTAGATTACCTGAAAATCAGAGCTTCGCACGGACTAACCGGAAGCGATTACGTGACGGAGGTAAATCTTTGGGAACAAACTTTTGGTACCGGAGGAAGCTATTATTTCGGTCAGGATATAAGCAAAAGCGTTAGTGGACTTGCCGAGCAACGCACAGCAACAGAACTACTTAAACCCGAAATCTCGACCAAGTCGAATGTAGCCATGGAGCTTCGAATGCTGAAAGGTCTGGAACTGACGGTGGATTTATTTTACGAAAAAAACAGTAATATCCTTGTTTCGTCAGAAGGTGGAATATCGAGCATTATTGGTGTGGGCAATGCCTACGAAAATGCCGGAATTGTATCGAACAAAGGAATTGAATTATCCCTTTCGTATGATAAAAAAGTAGGTGACTTTTATTACAATGCGGGTGCAAATTTCACTTTTTATAAAAATAAAATTATTAATCGCAACGAAGAATTTCGTCAGTACGATTATTTGAAACGCACCGGCCGCCCTGTAGGTCAGATTTTTGGCTATCAGGCTATCGGATTTTTTGCCGACCAAACCGACATTGACAACAGTCCTACCCAGATGTTTTCGAACGTAATGCCCGGCGATATAAAATTTAAAAACCAAAATGGCGATGAGGTTATCAACTCGTACGACCAGGTAGCCCTGGGGTATAATACTGATTGTCCCGAGATTTATTATTCGTTTTTTGTAAATGTTGAATACAAAGGATTTGGCTTGGATGCTATGTTTCAGGGTGTTGGGAACTACACTTCGTATCTGAACACCAACAGCATTTTCTGGGGTATGCGTAATAGCTATTATAATATTTCACAACATTTGTACGATAATCGCTGGACACCCGAAAATCAAAATTCCTTGTATCCTCGACTTACAACGCTCGAGAATGCCAACAACTACAACACAAATACCGTGTGGCTTGCCGATGCTTCGTATTTGAAATTGCGTAATTGTGAGATTTATTATCGATATAAACTAAATAAATATGGTATAACCGGAATTAAAACTTTTGTGCGTGGTACTGATTTACTTGCATTTAATAAATTTAATGTAGTTGATCTCGAAACCTATTCAAAAAGCAATAGCGGAGCTTACCCCAATTCTAGTTCCATCAATGTAGGCATGACTGTTAGTTTTTAATTTTTTACTTAGAAAAGAATATGAAAATCAAGATTATAGCATTATTATTCGTTGTGGTTGGCTGGAGCAGCTGCTCCGATTTTCTGAACTACGACGAAGTATCGCAATACACCGAAGAACAGGTATTTACAAACTTCGACCGCACTAAAAGTTTTGTAACAAACATCTACTCGTACCTGGAGTCGGACTTTTGCAGCATCGATGGCGCTATGCGTGCATCCGGTTGCGACGAAGCCGTGCATGTCTGGAACAGTTCGAACATTCACACCTTTACCAACGGCACCTGGAGCCCGCTCAATACGGTTGACGATGTTTGGGCTTATAATTACAAAGGTATTCGTGCGGCTAACTTTTACCTTGCTAAAGGTACTGGCCGCCTTTTCGAAGAATATAAATATGCCGACGGCTACGCCAACAACATGCTTCGCTACAACAATTACGAGTGGGAAGTGCGTTTTCTGAGAGCTTATTTCTATTTTGAGTTGGTAAAACGATATGGTGGCGTGCCGCTTATAACTAAAATGTTAACACCCGAAGAAGCCAATAATACAGCCCGTGCAAGTTTCGACGAATGCGTAAAATTCATTGTGGAAGAATGCGATACGGTAGCAAAGTATTTACCCATTTCGTACGGTTCAAATTACAATACCGAAACCGGACGTGTGCCGCGTGCTGCTGCCTACGCACTGAAATCGCGCTTACTGCTTTATGCAGCCAGCAAACTGCACAACCCCGAAAACGATGTTGAAAAATGGAAAGCAGCTGCCAAAGCGGCAAAACTCGTAATTGATTCGGCTGTTGTTTTTAAAATTAACAACCTGCAAATGTACGAGCTAATTCCAAACAATATAAATTGTGCCGAAGTAATATGGGATAGACGTGAAGGCATGCAGGGGAATTTCGAAAAATTAAACTTCCCCATTGGCTTCGAAGGAGGAAATACAGGTACCTGCCCTACTCAAAATCTGGTTGACGCTTACGGTATGAAAACCGGAACCTATTCGCTCACAGCACCTTATACCAATCGCGACCCACGATTGGACAAAACAGTAGTGCTCAACAACACCAAATGGGCTTACAACGAAACAGTGGAAGCATGGGAAGGCGGCAACAGTGGTTTGCCCAAAACGGGAGCAAGCCCTACGGGTTATTATCTGAAAAAATATTTGGTAAAAGATGTTAGTTTTAAACCCTCAGGAAATACAAGTTTCCTGCACACCTGGGTAATGTTCCGCTATGGAGAAATACTACTGAACTATGCCGAAGCGGTAAACGAAGTGTTTAAAAACCCGAATATGAAAGATGCCGAATTTACCAAAACAGCTATCGAAGTGTTGAATATCGTCCGTCGCCGCACATTGGTATTGATGCCAAATATAGCAACCACAACCACTTACGACGATTTTGTGGAAATCGTTCGTCGCGAACGTTTTGTGGAATTAGCATTCGAAGATCACCGTTTCTGGGACATTCGCCGCTGGATGATAGGCGATAAAACAACCGATATTTACGGAATGAAAATCGTAAAAGATGGAACGAAATTTATTTACACACCGCAAAAAATTGCAACCCGTGTGTGGGACGATAAATATTATTATTATCCAATTTCGCAAGCCGAATTAAATAAAAATAAAAAACTGACACAAAATCCGGGCTGGTAAACTGAAAAACTAATTCAGAGCATTTAATTCTTCTTTATTAGATTGATTTATAAGAAATAGGAACGCGGATTCACGCTGATTTAGCGGATTGAAAACGGATTTTTATTCCGACAAGTCGGAATGATGCTTGTTGCAAAAGAAATATCCTATCTTGCATGCAAGATAAAAATCCGATGGAAATCAGTAATAATTTAAATATCAGTTATTATCAGCTTAATCCGTTGAATCCGCGTTCCTATTTGATTTAATTTTCCAAGAAATTAAACCATACAAATCTGTTTTTGAACAATTTTGAATGATTTTCAAACAAACAAAAATAGCCAACAAACTATTTTTGTACAACAGAAAAAAACAAAAAAAATAATTTTAAATATTCAATACAATGAAAACAAAACTACTTACAATTGGAATTATGTCGATGTCGCTTGCTTTGTTTGCGCAGGTTAAAAACGACCTATCTGATGTTCCGAATTTATTGACCGAAAAAAAAGTAATTAATGCTGCCGATGCGTTCGATTTGTTTACTAATAACGAGCATACATTTATGGGCGATTTTACTGTGGAAGTGAAAGCCAAAGTAACCAGCGCCGACCAACGTGGTTTGGACGTTGAAGCCAAAACTGCTACCGGAAAAGGTTTCCGGGTTGTAACTACACCTACGCAAATTATCAATCAACCACTTACACGCGAAAGCACAGTTCTGAAGGATGCATTGGATAATGCCGCTACATCAAATTCGTTTCGCTATGTGGTAAAAAACAATAAACTCGATTTATACCGCAATAATTTATTGGTTAACACACAACCTTTAGATATTCAATTACTTGGAAATTTAAACATGATTTCGAAAAACAATTCGGAGTTTAACGAAGGCAATTTCGAAAGCGGAATGTTTGGTGGATGGACCGACCCTGGCGTGGGAGCTACTGTAGCCGTTGTGGATAAACCTGTTACTTCGCCCGAAACCGAACAGGAATCTAAACGTTGCTTACAAGTTTTTTATGGTTCGGGATTAAACTCAGTGGATGTTGTAAGTATTTTTGTGATGGGTGTTGAGCCAAATTCTACTTATGAATTAAATTACAAATATTTACCTTATTTGAAAAATCAACCAGCTTCAGGCGGATATAACATCAAAGTTGGAGTTTATAACGACCCGAGTACAACATCAGCCATGGGTGCAAACATCCACAATGGTTATCAGGGTAATACCACAAGTACTGTTGACCCCAAATGGAACAATGCAAGTCCAATTCGCTTTGTAACCAACGAGTCGATGGAGTATGTTATTATCCGCATTATTGCAATCAATAACCCTTGTCGCATTTATTTCGATGATTTTGTGGTGACTAAAACGGAATACCCAACCGAATATCCGGCATTTAAATCCATTCCGGCTAACGAAGCTGACAGCAAAGTTGATAAAACAGGCATTTACAACCCTATTAACTTGTTAGCAGATAGAAATCCCGGTTTCGAAAATTCGCAAAACACCACAAATCCAAATGCGAATAATGCAGGAGCTGTATTACCAACCGATTCAACCATGTGGTTTTCAAACCAATCTGTAGGTGGTGGTACCGGAGGAGCACGTGTTTTAACTGACAGTAAAGGAGGGACTGAGGGAACTAAATGTTATTTAGGTCGCTTCGAAAGTAGTTACACTTATTTTGGTTATAAACTTCCCACATTAAAACCAAAAACTGCCTATAAGGCTTCGTTCGACTTAGTTTCAGCAAAAACTCCAAGTAATGGTAAACGTTTCTATTTAAGTGTGTCAACAACAAAAAGTGCTTCTGGTACAGGTAATGTCATTCTGAATAGTAAAGTTGCTCAGCTTGGTTCTACACTTTATGTTGGTACCGATACTGCAAAATACGAAGTGCGTCGCCCTGAAATTGCATTTATTACCCCCGATACTGTTCCGGCAACCGGTTTGTATATGAACTGGAATATTTTGGATACCGGCGACTTCCTTTTCAATGTGGACCGCATGACCTTAGTTGAGCAGGAAGATGTGGTATTTGAGCCAAAAGGAACATTGAAAATTGGCAAAAACTTCTTCAGCGGAAGTGCCGATATGGAAATTGAATCGATAAAAATTGTGGATAGTGCCGTTTCGCCGGTTGATGAAACTGCACTTGCTAAAAACTACGACACTTTCAAATCGATTAGTTTTAACAATGGACAGTTGTATATCAGTGGCTTATCGAACGAAAAGCTTTCGATAGTTGACATTGCCGGACGCGAAGTATTTAGTACTTTTGTATATAATTCGACCGAAAGTATCAGCCTGAAACTGAATAAAGGTGTGTATTTGGCAAAAACAGCAACAAAAACGGCTAAGTTCTTTGTAAAATAATATCGAAAAAATCAAATTTTTCACAACTTACCTACAACCCTTGTTCCCTCTCCTTCTGGAGAGGGTTAGGGTGAGGTTAAACAAATCATTCCGAATGAGATCGCTTTTAATTTCACTATTCTGCATTGCCGCTATTTTTGCCGGCAATGCAGTCAATACAATAAAATGGACCGGAAGCGGACAGGCAAATAACCTGTTCGACAAAAACAACTGGTTAGATATTTCCACCAATGCTGCTCCCGCCTCCATAACATCCGGTATTCCCATAAACGGAAATATCCGTATTGATGCCGGCTATAATATTGGCACCGATAGGGAAATAAAAGGCATACTAAATGCCGGTACAGGAAGTGTTATTCTAAAAAACAGCACGCTTCGTACTGACTATGGCACTGTTTCAAAAATTATTGCCACTGATAGCATATTGCTGGATAGTGCCCGCTTAATGACCGGATACGCATCGGCATCAAAAATTATATTGAAAGGAAAATCGGAACTGCATCTTTTCGAAGCCAAAAATCCGATTCCTTCCGGAGCCATTATAGACCTTCAAAGTAACGATTCGTGGGTGTTTTTTCTGAGTATTTCACCTTCGAATATCAGTAAGTATCTGACACAGATAACAGTGAATGGCGCTCCACTAAAAATGGACGACAATGCACGCGTTTGCCAGTATTATGGAGGTACAGTTGTTATTCCGCATCCGAAAACTTATACGGCATTATCGGTTTATTCCGACGAAAACCAATCGGGAACAGTAAAAAACTTTGCAGGTGATGGCGTAAAAAAATATGGAACTTATGCCATTGGCGCTATCAAATCGATTAAGTTGAAACGTGGCTACATGGCAATTCTGACAAATAACCCAAGTGGAACCGGAAAATCGAAAGTATATGTGGCAGATGATGCCGACCTGAATGTAACCAATCAACTGAACGGAACCGACAACACAGTCATGTACCTGCGTGTACTACCCTGGCAATGGATTTCGAAAAAAGGTGTTGGTTGGGGTTCATCTATCGACCTGTTCAATGTTTCGTGGTACTACAACTGGTCGTCGAGTCCGAATGGAGCCGGTTCACTTACCGACAACACGCAGGAATATGTGGCTATGCGCCATGGAAAATCGTGGCCCGATTTATCAGGATTGGCAACAAAACCCAAAGTTACACACACCCTTGGCTTTAACGAACCCGAACGTACCGATCAGGCAAATATGACAGTGGCCGAAGCGCTCAGTATGTGGAGTATGCTCGAAGGTACGGGAACCATACTTGGCTCACCAGTTCCGGCAAATAGTACAGCCGGCAAAAACTGGCTCATAGCTTTTATGGATTCGTGTATTCGTCGTGGGTATCGTGTCGATCATATTTGCCTGCATAATTATGAAAAATACGACCCCAACTATTTTGTAAATACCTGGTGTAAATTTTGGTACGATAAATATAAATTGCCGATTTGGGTTACTGAATTTAATTACGGTGAAGGCTGGAATTCAAGCACTTCGGTTGGTCAGCTCAACGAATACCACACCGGATTCAAGGGTTATGTGGAGGCATTAGACAAAGCAAGTTTTATCGAACGCTATGCATTTTATACTTCGAAAACCATTACCAGCGACGTGACAGCATTGTATGCCGGTTTCGAGTCGTCGAACCCGACATATCTGAGTCGCAGGGGAATTTATTACCGCGAGTTTGAATCGCGCCCATCGCGTGGAAATCCGATTTTGTACAAAAAGCAAATTGTGGATGCCAAATTGGCAGAAGAAGCATTGAATGTAAGTACGGATTACGACGGTAAATGTTATTCCCTGTTGTCGCGAAATACTGATGGAACAAGCAAACGCCGTGTGGAAATAAGCACAGTTACCGCCAAAGCCGACTCTGCATTTATGGGCGGAAATATGGCCGCTGCCACTGCCATTCAGAGTTTTAGTTTCAAAAAAGTGGAAACCGGAAAATACAAATTAATTGCGCACAATTGCAAGGCATTGGCTGTGGTCGATGGCAAAGTTTGTGTGCAAGCTAACACCGGCGACGACACCCAACTATGGGAAATTATTCCGATTGAAGGTACTGTTTATGTGGTATTTAAAAATGTAGCTACGCAAAAATACCTGCATCCGGTAGGTGGAAAAATTAATATCGGAACTGCACTTACAACTGAATTTACCGATGCCGAAATAGTATCGAAAACCAAAGCACACTGGGAATTGCAAACATCGAATTTGTGTTCGTGCTTCGATTCCGATGATTCGAATATCTTAGTTGCTCCACGTAGTGGTTATGCACCTCATAAAGTGAAATTTTCGGCACCTGCAAAATCATCGGCCGGCAAAGAAATGTACTATTTATGGTACACAAAACGAAGCGCTAACGACTCGGTTTACACTACGAACTATGCTGATAGTATTACATTTACGAAACCCGGAAACTACAAACTCAATGTGCGGGTTCGTGATTATTATGGTATCGACAAAACGGTACAGTACGATATTGAAGTACTTGAGCCAACAAACGTAAAAGGATTGAAGGCTGAAAACGAATTTCTGCTCTTTCCGAATCCTGCGCAAAACAGTGTTCGATTCAATGGCGTAAAAAGTAACGAAACTGTACGGATTTATAATTTGCAATCGCAATTAATTACACAAAAATCGCTTATTGATAACGATTTAAACATCAGCGATTTGAAAAACGGGATGTACCTTGTTTCAATAAACGGATATAAAACTGTCAAACTCTTAAAGCAATAAAAAAATGACTGAAAAATTGAATAAAGCTGACTCATTCAGGGGGTTGGCTTCCCTTTGTACGCTTTTGATGATAGCTTATACGCTACAGGCTACCAATTTAATTCAGAATGTAAATAGCCGCGATGTGTTTACGCTTAATGGCAAATGGAATTACATTATCGACCCTTACGAAACAGGCTATTTCGATTATCGTTACGAAGCGTTCGATAAAATGAAAAATCCGGGAAATGGTGCTTTTTTCCTCGATAAAACTCCCAAAGATGGCAGCGAACTCATTGAATATTCGTTCGACAAATCGCCAACACTAATTGTACCAGGCGACTGGAACTCACAGGACGACAAATTGTTATATTACGAGGGTACAATATGGTATCGTCGCAAATTTGATTACACACCCAAAGCGGCCAATAATCGCGTATTTGTGCATTTTGGTGCTGCCAATTACGAAGCGCATGTGTATCTGAACGGCAAAAAACTCGGAAGCCATGTTGGCGGATTTACACCCTTCAACTTCGAAATTACCAAACTGCTCAAGCCACAAAACAATTCATTAGTGGTAAAAGTGGACAACAAACGCAAACGTGAAGGCGTGCCCACACTGAATACCGATTGGTGGAATTACGGCGGACTGACCCGCGATGTATCTATTGTAGAAATGCCATCGGTATTTGTCGAAGATTATTTGGTGCAATTAAAAAAAGGTACAACCGACGAAATTGCCGGTTTTGTACAACTCAACGGTGCTTCAAAGGCGGAAACTGTAAAAATTGAAATACCGGAGTTGAAAATAACAACAACTGTTCAATCCAACGAAAGTGGCAAAGCCGATTTTTTGGTAAAAACAAAAAAAATCAATTACTGGAGCCCTGAAAACCCCAAATTGTACGATGTAACTATTACAGCTAATGGCACTAAAATAACCGACAAAATTGGTTTCCGTACTATCGAAACGCGAGGTACAGATATTTTGCTGAATGGAAAATCCATTTTCCTGCGTGGTATTTGTATTCACGAAGAAAATGCGCTGCGAGGTGGCAGAGCCTACTCCGAATCGGATGCGGTGATGCTGTTAAATTCAGCTAAAGAGCTGGGATGTAATTATGTACGTTTAGCGCATTATCCGCATTCGGAATATATGCTCCGTAAAGCCGACGAAATGGGCATATTGGTTTGGGAGGAAAATCCGGTGTACTGGACTATTCAATGGGAAAATCCCGAAACATTGCAAAATGCTAAAAATCAGCTTACTGAAGTAATGACACGCGACAAAAACCGTGCGTCTGTCATTATTTGGTCCATGGCAAACGAAACGCCGGTAAGTGATGCCCGCAACAATTTTTTGAAAGAATTAGCCGCTCATGCTCGCAGCATGGATAATACCCGACTACTTTCGGCTGCACTCGAAGTGCACGGAGGCAAAAAGCCAGCCGAAAAAGTGGTGGAAGATTTCTTTGCCGACTATGTGGATATTGTCAACTTTAACGAGTACGTGGGATGGTACGATGGCATGCCCGAAAAATGCGACCGTACTGAGTGGACCATAAAATACAACAAACCGGTGATGATTAGTGAGTTTGGAGCAGGTGCATTGCAGGGTAATTATGGCGATGTAAACACACGATTTACCGAAGAGCATCAGGCCGACCTGTACAACCGAACACTCCAAATGCTTTCGAAAATACCACAATTCCGTGGTGTTTCACCCTGGATTTTGTACGATTTCCGCTCACCAAAACGTGTATTGCCCGGCATTCAGGATGGTTGGAATCGCAAAGGTGTGTACGGACAAAACGGTACAAAGAAAAAGGCATTTTTCGTGCTTCGTGATTTTTATCTAAAAAAAGAAGCTGAATATAAAGCTGTTAAATAATTTAATTCAAATATTATTGATTTACTAATATTAGAAAACAAAGAAAGAAGTACGCGGATTTACGCTGATTAAGCGGATTTAAAACGGATTAAAATCTCACCATTGGTGAGATGATAATTCTATCTGAATCAATACCGATTTATCGGGATTTTATTAGTCCCGAATGGTCTTATCTTTAAGCCCCTTTAGGGGTTTGGGGCAGAAATATAAAATATAAACAGATGAAATCTTTTAAAATAATTCTCCTACTGCTTTTTATTTTGCTTTTAAACAGCAATTTATCAGCAAAATACAGCAAAGCAGAAATTATTGGAACAATTAATAAAGTCAATACCTATTGGCAAACGCAGAATCCGAATCCCGGAAGGGCATTTTGGGATAATGCTGCATACCATACAGGCAATATGGAAGCTTACAATGTTACCAAAAACGAAGCTTTCAGAACTTATTCCGAAAATTGGGCAAAGCAAAACTTATGGATGGGTGCCCGTAGCAACGATACTGCCAATTGGAAATACAAATACGGTGAAACGAACGACTACGTACTTTTTGGCGACTGGCAAATTTGTTTTCAGACGTATATCGACCTTTACAATCTGGCTCCCGATAGTGCCAAAATTGCCCGTGCCATTTCGGTAATGGAATATCAAATGCGCACACCAAATGTAGATTATTGGTGGTGGGTAGATGGATTGTATATGGTGATGCCTGTAATGACAAAACTCTACAAACTCACCGGAAAGCAAATTTACTTAGATAAACTATATGATTATTATAAATATGCAGAAGATTTGATGCTCGACCCCGAAACGGGGTTGTTTTACCGCGATGCGAAATACATTTACCCCAAACACAAAAGCGTAAATGGTCAAAAGGATTTTTGGTCGCGTGGAAATGGTTGGCTCTTTGCGGGATTGGCACGTATAATCAACGATATGCCCGAAAACTACGAACATCGCGCTCATTTTATCAGTCAGTACCGGAAAATGGCAGTTGCTCTGAAAGCTGCTCAGCAAAAAGAGGGCTACTGGACACGTAGTTTGATTGACCCTGCTCATGCACCCGGCCCCGAAACAAGCGGCACAGCCTTTTTTACTTACGGCTATTTGTGGGGGATAAATAACGGAATTCTGAAATGCAGCCACTACAAAAAAACAGCGTTCAAAGGCTGGGATTTTCTGACTAAAACTGCTCTACAACCCGATGGACGCATAGGCTATGTGCAGCCTATTGGCGAAAAAGCTATACCCGGGCAGATTGTAAATGCAAATTCAACGGCTAATTTCGGATTGGGTGCTTTTTTGCTTGCTGCTTCCGAAATGCATCGGTTTGCTAAAAAATGATAGTCATTAAACCGTATAATGCATTTTTTTATATTCTTCGGGCGTACACAGGGTTTGTTTTTTAAACAAGGTAGAGAAATAACTATTGCTGGCAATACCCACTTTTTCGGCAATTTGCTTGATAGGTAAATTGGTGGTAACAAGCAACATTTGCGCCCTTTCGATGCGGATGCGGTTCACATAATCCATAGGGCGCACCCCCATTACCTCCAAAAATTGCTTCGAAAAATAATCGGGACTCAAACAGGCAATTTCAGCTAAACCGCTCAACGATAGCGGCATATCCAAATGCTGATGAATATAATTAGTTAGTTTACTGAAGCGTTTACGCGAAGCAACCACCTGCAAATGTCCTGCATTGTTTACTATAAAACGGGATACCAACTGATAAATAATTCCCTGAATCTCCAGAATATCCGAAACCGAAAGTTGCCTGCGGTTTTTAGAAAACGAATAAAGCGATTTACTATTGTCGTAACTTGCCGGGTCGGGATTGTTGATACGCCCATCGGGGTTCAGCTCGTTTAATCGTTCGAATAAAATGGAATCACCGGCTTGAGCATTTACTAAGTAGTTAAATTCAAAACTATCGAACATACTTTCGCAAAAAGCAATTTCGTCGAAAAAACAAAGGTAATAATGCCCCATTTCGGCATCGCACCGATAAGTATGGAAGGTAAATTTAGGAATCAAAAAAAGTTTTCCGGGCGTTAAATGATAGCTTGTACTATCCAAATGCACCCACGCTTCGCCTTCGGTAATTAAATAAAGCCGGTTGAATGGACTTATAACATTTTTATAATTCCACCACTTACCGACTTTATCAAAACTGTTGAATAACAGCGAATGTGTAATGTTGATCATGATTTTTACAAGTATCTGCTTTTTTATTCAAAAATCAGACTTCAAATATAGCATTTTTTATTCAGAAAGGCTATATAAACTAAAAAATCACTTCATTTTATTAAACCCTGTTATTTTTATAAGGCTGATTATTAAAGTATTCAGGAGCATTTTGCACTATCTCACCCGGACCGGCAGGCGGATTCGATTCCAAAGCCAGGGTTATGGTACTATCTAACGGAATCCATTCAATGCGGGGTGCAATATATTTTTTCTTTGTTTTCATAAGTTCATTTACGATTTTTTCATTTACCATTTACTATTTATTACCACAGAGTGTACAAAGCATTGCACAGAGAACTCAGAGTTTTACTTTGTGTTTATTCTCTCTGTGTTCTCTGTGGTTAATATTTCTATTTAATGATAACTCTTGTTGATTGGTTATTTACTTTCACCACGTAAACGCCTGCGGCGTAATTCGCGTTTCGTGTTTCGTGTTTCGAGTTCAATGTTCCGTTTTCAATCATCTGACCCATGGCATTGTAAATGCTGTAATTGCTTCTTTCGGGAGCAATAATGGTAATCTGATTAGCCGCATTTACATATACCTGAGCACGTTCACCAATAGGGTTTTGCACGTCGGTTGACGAGCCGGCAGTGCGGAAAATGAGGGAGAAACGGTCAACCGATGTAGCTTCGGGAGCAAACTGATAAGTTGTTACTCCGTCAGTCAAATCGGTTTCTGCTTTGGTGATATTATCTTTCAATATAACCTTAACACCTTCGGGTAAATTGGTTATTTCGTTGGCTTTCAGGGTAAATGAGGTAGCATTACCAGCAACGAAACCTAATGCAATTTCCTGATTTAAAGGCATGGTGTTCATACCATTAATTACAAATTTTTCGGCACCAATCGTTGTGAAAATCTGAGCTTCGGAATTTGCTTCAGCAAACTTTGGAGAATCAAAAGCATCGACACCATCTTCGGCATTGTTATCAAACAGCAATAAGGTTTCGTCTGTTCTTACTCCATTTGACAATAACAATCTGACACGTTGACGATTTGAGTTTGCCGGAGCTTTTAAAAGGTTTGAAGCCTGATGCGAACGTGTCAGTTTACTGTCTAAGTACAAAGTTCCGGCAGTTTTAGCTTTTACCCAAAATGCCTGCATAGGTGGAATAATATTAGTAGTGCCAACCGGAGAAGCTTCATTTATGTGTGAATTATAGGTTTTAAACGACCATGCTGCATCACCTCCACTATTAACTGAACCCGAATTTGTACGGTAATAAATAGTTGGTTCAATAAGTGCCGCATTTACCACATCATCAACAAATGCAGTTGTCCATGTTAAATTTGTAGGATATGGATTTCCAATTAAATTATAACCAATTGAACTTGTACCCGACTTGGTTAAAGTTACTGCCACTGTTCCATGATTTAACTTTCCGTTTGTTTCCGAAACAAAAGAAATTGAAGCACCTGAAGCTCCCGGCAAAGCGATATATCCAACACCTGGTACAAAAGTATCGCCAACAACAAAAGGCGATGAAGTCCAGCTTGAAGCCGATTCAGAACGTTTATAATACGTAAACCCTGTTTTTGCTTTTGCATTAGTTATTGGAGACGAAACATACCAGTTGCGGGTTGTTCCAAGGTACTGATTAGCTGTAGTTGTTCCACTTACAGTGAGTCCACTTCCGCTTGTATTTTCATCCACAAAAGTAGCGGTACCATTGGTAGCGTGACTATTCAAAGTGAGATTTGTGGCACTCAGGCCAACACGGTCGTTCAGCGTAAGTTTACCACCACCTTCAACTGTTAAGTTAGAAGCCGTAGCTTCGGCAGCTACTGTAACATTATGTCCATTCTGAACAGTAATAGATGCCGCTGTGGCACTTGGGAAAGCTGTAGCAGTAATCCAGTTTGTACTACCATCAGCCGACGATTGCCATGTAGCATTGGTACGCCAGTTGCCAGAAGCCAATGATTTGAAATGATGGTTTGCTAACGAAGCTGTAGCTGAATTTGTATAAGCAAAAGCACCTAAATCATAAGGCGTATAATCAGCACGCGTTTTACCATCATAATCATCGGTAACTGTAGCCGATAGATTTGCACCAACCTGATCAACCACTGAAGTATTTGCTTTTATGCGTAAATCAGGGAGAGTAGCGGTAGCGTCCATGAAATTGGGAGTCAACACTTGCAGCATCACTTCCACTTCCGATAACGCCTTGCCAGTTAGCCAAAGTAGTTTTGTCAGCAGGAGTTGATCCGGTAGCTAAGCCAACAATATTCGACCAATATAAGTTATAATCGCAAGTTTTTATCACACCTGCTGTTGCATATCCGATTGCATAGTTCTTGCCTGTTGGAGTTCCTCCTGTATCAAAAGTCCGTTGATTAGCAAAGATATTATTCTTCAATTCCAAGGTAGTTGGTACAACTGCACCTGCCTGATAAAATGCGAAACTATTATTACTTGCTGATGCAGATGCGACTCCACCAATAAAAATGCTATTGTGATAAAACTTATTCACATCGTTGGTATTAAATTGAGTACTTTGATAAATACCGTAAATGGTAGTATTTGTTTTATTGTTTGCAGCATTGTTTACACCTAATCGTATAATGTTATTTTTGTATATCGTATTGGGGTTGAGTGTAAATTGGTAGGTCCAAACTAACGGACTGGGACTATCTGTAAATGTAGTTGTACCAGTTGGTGCATTAGTTGCAGTACCTGCCGTAGTACATTTATACACATTATTACCTGAATAGCATAGATCATTAACAACTTTAGCACCAGTTGACCATACGGGTATTGTTAGCCCTATGTTGTTTGTAAAAAAACCATTCACTTCGGTACTACCCGTGCTTAATGCATACAAATCATAAATCAGGTTTTTTTCAACCACATTGGAAGAAATTGCAGTTTTAATACCCCATACTTTGTTTGTATTTGCAGAGGTCATCTTTCCTGCAGTTAGGTTCGATATCTCGTTTCCAATATAAGATATGGTAGAGCTACTGCTAACAGCGCCAAAATCAACACCATAGACATACGAAGGATAACTTGTTGTGCTTGTAATAGTTAAGTTTTTAACTACATTGTTTTTTACATTAAAGTTAAATGGCGAAGTAGCATTTATCAAAAAGCCCCTTAAACGGCTATCAGTTGTAGTTGTAGATGACGTTACAGTGATATCTTTTACCTGATTACCATAGCATACATCATCGGCATTGGGTGTAGAAGTATTGTGATTGAATATCTGAAATCCTACAAAATTTCTTGAGGCATAGTTAATTCCACCAATCACATTATTTTTAAAGGTGCAATTTTTCACATTTGAACCATAAAAAGTAAGTGATGTGTTTAGAGGTGCAGTAATTTCTGCCCGAGTTAAACCATCTGCCTGCCAGCCAATCACATTTCTTTCGAATTTATTACCAAGACCATTGTAACCGCCACCCATTCCAAATATATATGGATTAGTTCTGAAAACCGCAGTTTTTGTCCAGTAGAAACGATTGTCGAGTATGTAATTGTTGTACGAATTTGCATTGTTTGTACTCGAAAAACCTATGGCTTGGGTGTTGCCATTAGGTGAAGTGCCATTTCCAAGATTATAAAAGTTATTGAATGAGATAGTATTGTCATTGTTAGAGGAGTTGCTGTCATAAGCCATCAAAACAAAACAAATAGGCATAGGCAATCCATCAATATCACATACATCATTATTTGTAATGGTATTAAAATCGTTATTCCCTGAATAGAATAGGATTTGACCGCATCCACCATTGTTGTAGGCCATACCACTTACATTTGCACCTTTAATGTAGCAATTCTGAATTTTATTATTCGCTGACGAATTTTGAAACCAAACCGTTGTAGCTTGAATAGTGTTTGGGTTTTGAATGGTTAATCCGGTATTAGCATCCGTGCGCGAAACACCATCGATAGTAATATAATCCCCACCATCAAAAAGGATGGTTTTGGTATTGGGAGTACCTACATATATGGTAGAATTATTTTCAGAAATTTTCATGACGCGGCTACACGTAATTTTTGTTGCGTCAAAAGATGAAACTGTTGGGTGAGGATTATCTTTATCAAAAGGCCCATATCCATAAACTGTCATGCCTGATGCAATATTTGCTGTAGATTGAGTAACAGTTAGCTCTGCTGAAGTAGTAGACGCATTTACACCCGTAAAAATACTTGTTGCATTTGGATTAGCAATGGTTATTTTTGCATTACTAGCTGGCTTAATAGTTATGTTATTAGTTGCTGTAGCTCCATTTGCTCCAAAAGTAATTGGATATGTTTCTTCGGCGATACTTGGATTATAAGTGCTTTCCAATTGAATATTATAAGGCTGCGCTAATACGCCTTGCGCAACTACATAAGCATAAGCCTTTTTTATTGAATTATAGTTTACCCCTGCAGATTCAGAGGAGCTACTAACTGTAATTGTAACTGTTGCATTCGCCCCCATTCCCCACAACAGTACAGCCACGAGCAATGTCATTTTTAAAAAAGTAAATTGTTTTTTCATACTGATATTAGTTTTTTAAGTCGGTTTGTATTGTGTCCGGCTTACTGATTAATATTTTAAAATCTGATAATGAGACAATTAAATTTTAGACACGTAACTTTAGAAAAACCCCTAAAGGGAGATTAAAAAAGTTTGAAAATTTGAGAGTTTGATTCTAATGATACGTTTCAAGGTGGCAGTTGGGTTTTTATGTGCTTTCTTAATTTCGGTATTTTTTTCTTCACACTTTCCACCACCATTTCCGCTACAGCTCGTGCGCCTTTTTCGTTGAGGTGGGTATCATCTTTTCGGTTGTCGACCCACATATATAAGGCTTTGGAGGGTTCGTCGCCTAAGTTTTGCACCAGCGTTTTTGTGGCGGCATTCAGGTCAATGCAAATTACTTTGTTTTTGGTTGCTACATGTTTTAGGGCATCAATGTAAGGTCCATGTGTATCGCGCAGTGTGCCATCGGTATTGAATGTTCGCCTTACAATGGAGGTGAACAAAACCGGTATACCTCCACGCTCGCGGGTTTCGGTAATGTAGCGGGTCAGATTGGCTTTATAGGTAGTTTCAGGGTTGGTGTGGAGTGCTGTGTCGGCTTTTTGGTCGTTGTGTCCGAACTGGATAAATACGTAATCGCCGGGTTTTATTTGTTCCTGAACTTTGGCCCATCTGCCTTCGGTGCGGAAGCTTTTGGAGCTTCGGCCGTTTTTGGCGTGGTTTTGAATGGTAACGGTTGGTTTGAAAAAATCTGGTAGCATCATTCCCCAGCCACGTTCGGCAGGATGGTCGGCCGGAGTAGTTTTATTGGCCATGGTAGAATCGCCAATGGTAAAAATGGTTATTTGCTTTTGTTTGTGCGAAAACGAAAGCAATAGAAGAAGCGAGAGGAAGATGGTGAGTTTCTTCATTTTGGATATTGTGTTTGTTTTTTTCAAGCGATTAGAAATCGCTTGTCCCTTGTATGATATTAGTGAGGGCTTCACTTAGAGTGAAACCCTCACGTTCATATTATTACTCCCATTTAATAGTTGGGGGACGCTTTTTTATTTCACCATCACTTTGGTTACTTCGCCATTTATATTTACAAGGTATAAGCCTTTTGCAGCCGGTACGTTTACATTGTCCGAAGTCAATTTTACCGATTTCAGCAACTGACCTGCGAAGGAGTAAACCGAAGCTGTTTTGCCTGAAAGATTAGCGAAACGGATATTGTTTTGCAATCCAACTACCGAAAGGTTCGAAGTTTGTTTGGCTGTTTCTACAGCTGTAGAATTGCTGATAGCATAAGCACCCATATCGGCGTTTGAAGTTTCGGCAGTTACATAATTGGAACGTATGGCACCGGCAAAATCGTCGGTTACAGCCGCCAAAGCTATTCCACTTTCGTTAGCCGGTGAGCCTGTAGCTACGTGCATATCAGGTGTTGAGGCTGTTGCATCAGCAAAAAGCGGGTTCTGTTGATTTTTACTTCCTGTTTCGAAATCTAACTTTTCAACATTCCAATCGCCCAATGTAGGATAAGAGGTTGTTGCCGGAGTTGTTGAAGTATATGCAAACTGACCGTTGTATTGATACATATTGTATTCAGAAGAAGTAATATCAGAACTTGTTGCTAAATTGTATATTTCATTTACAGCAGCTCCACCTGTGCGAACATTACTAAAGATATTGTTTTTCAATGTTACAACACTTTTAAGCACACCCGTGTGAGTAAATATATGAGAATTTTTAGTAGAAGAAGTTCCACCAATAAAAACAGTATTGTGATAAAAATTAAATATATGTGAATCACTTGAAGTTGCTTCGTGGAAAATACCATGAATTTCAACATCGGAAGTAACATCAGTACCTAAACGAACTATATTGTTCTTAATAATTGCACCGTTAGAGTTACTTAGAGCAAAACGTAAACCTTTAATCACCGAAGTTGTACCTGTACTTTTAGAATTTAAGCTGTAAAGCAAATTCTTTTCCATCAAACCGGCAGCACCACCCTGTAAAATTCCGATAATATTGTTTGCTGCTGATGATCCATCATTTCCTGCTGTAATATTAGAAATTTCATTTCCGATACAATTCACATTGAACACCGGATTTGGCGCTCCAAAGTTCATCGACATACCATAAATGGTATTGGTAAAAGTTGCTGTAGACGATTGACAAGTAAGATTCTTAATTGTATTGTTTTTAATATCCAAATTGTAAATAGGAGCTGCTGATACAAATATTCCATACAAAGTACCATTTCCTCCGTTTGAGTTTAATTCGATATTCTGAATAGTATTTCCTAAACAGTTATCGTCACTTGCAGTACCACCGGTTGGAACAATTTGCATACATACAAATGCTTTTGCACCGGTTGTACCTGTAATTTTCATGTTTGCAACAGTATTATTCTTGCACGTAAAGAATTTTGCATTCGGAGTTGCAACAATTGTTCCACCTGATCCGAGAAATGTAAGTTCGGCAGTGCCGGTACCATCAGGTAATGTATAACCAATTGTATTCCCTTCAAATCTGTTTCCTGCACTTAAAGTTCCGCAGTTGAAATAGTTAATTGATGCTGAAGAGAAACTTGTCGGAGCTTTCCAGAAAAATTTATTGTCGAGCACCCAGTTGTTTGCTGACCCTGTAGAACCAAACTGCATAAAGGTACATGGTCCGTTAGGAGAATGCAGGTTAGAAATGTTATAAACATTGTTGCCTGAAATCGTATTACTGTTATTAGTTCCACCACCGGCTACCATTTGAAAAGCACAAATAGGATATGGTATATTGTCGGGATCACCCATATCACAAACATCGTTGTTAGTGATTGTATTATATTGTCCACCACCGAAATAGATAGTACCTGCAGTACCGTTGTTTACATTGCCGCTGATATTGGCACCACGAATAATACAATTTTGAATCGTATTGTATTGTGCATTATTTTTAAAATAGATGGTTTGACAATTGATTGAATTCGTATTCTGGATTTCAAGACCTGTATTACCTGTTCTCGAAACGCCATCAATTGTAACATACTTTGCTCCATCAAAAACAATAGTTTGGGTACCCGGAGTTCCAACAAATATTTTTCGTCCAGCTGTTGAAGCCGCAGATGCTGCATCTGATACTGTAATTGTATTATTGACAGCATCAATAGTACTAACAGTAGAATACCTGTAGGGTGTTGAATAAAAATTAAACCCAAATCCATAAACTGCCATTCCGGCAGATACTCCTGTAACATTAGACACGCTTAAAGTTGTTGCACCTGATACGAATGACAAATCAGAATATATCACAGTTTTATTTTCTACAGCCAATGTTATTTTCACATTAGAAGCAGGTTTAATTAAAATCGAATTTGTAGCACTTGCATCGGTTTTTGCTCCCAATGTAATCGGATACACTTCGGCTGATGGCGTAGCATCAATTTGAATGGTGTGAGCACCGGCATGCGCTGCAAAATCGATGGCATTGTAAGCTGCCTGAATGGTTGTGAAAGGTGCATCCGGAGTAGCATCGGGATACTTAAGTGTAACCTGTGAGTTTGCGCTCATGTTCCATCCGAACAGAGCAATTGCAGCCAAAAAGGCTGACTTAAAGGTAATTTTTTTCATGATAGATTGATTTTAAATTTATATAAATAGTTGATAATTGTATTATTTTTTTGCCAAAGATAGGACAAGAAAAAACAGAAACAGGGTATTAAAAAATAACAAAAGGTGGTTATTTTAATACCACTTTTATATTTTCAACTGCATAAGCTTCATTTGTAAGCTTTAATAAATAAACTCCTTTATTTATGCTGCTTACATTAATATAGTTTTGGGTTTGGGTTAGTTTAGTTGATATAACTTGGTTACCTGTTGAACTGTATATTTTTAATTCGGCAGTTTCATTATCCGGTTTCTGAACGACTAAAGTTTGATTATTGCTTTGAAAAATATGCCAATCGGACTTTTTTTTTGAACTGACAGATGACGCATCATTTTTTGTCAACGAAATAACCGGTCCGTTGGGTATAGCATTGTAATAAATGTACCGGTTGTTGTTTTCCTGCACTGCATTCACTATTGCCGTTTGCGTTCCCTGTGTTACAGTAACACTTGTCCACCCTATGGGCAGTTTGGTTTTCAGCGTTAGCGGATAATCAAAAATGGCCGCATCGAGTTGATGGGTCATCGAAATAGCTATACGTGAGGCAGTGGAATCGACTGTTAAAATATTCGCATTTTGGCGCTCACGGATATATTTGGTTGCTTCGCCCAGTGGAGCAATCCACAAATCGGCCCGTTTGCTGGCTACATATTCGAAATGGCGGGTAAAAGCACTGTCGGGCATAGCATTAGCACCGGTTCCAATGCCGTGTGTGAGCAGTATCAGCCATTGTTTATTGGCAATAATATTGTCAACATATCTATTAATTTCGGTAGAATAGGCTGCTCTGCTTTTCGAACTGAAATAGTTTGCCAGCATTTTTAGTTTAAACCATTCGGCTTCAGTTGGGTTAAGCGAATTATATCCGCTGGTACCATTGCGAGCGGCATAATGACTTTGTTTTATCAGCACATCGGCTGCATCGGTATTTACTACCGACGGATTGGCAATGGTAATAAAATCCTGCGTAGGGAATTTTGTACGAAAAACAGTCTGATTTCCAATTATTTCGTTGCGAAGCGAGTCCTGACCAATCTGAGTGTTTGTTATCGACGAGAATTTAACGTGTGTTTTGGAATGATTGATAATATCGAAACGGCCATCTGCCAACAGATTATTCCAAAAATCGTAAGTCGAAGCGGGTGTTTGTGCACCATTAATCCAGTTAGCCACCAATGCCAACGAGCCTCTGAGGTCTAATCGTTTAAATTCGTTATTAAAAAATGTAGCCGCATTGGTAAAACCATCGTCGGAAGTAAAGGTGTAAATTGCTTTTTTATTGTCGAAAGCGGGACATATTTCGGTTCCAATGTAAGGTGTAGTGGTGGTGGAAATAAATGTTGAAGCTTCGGCTTTGAAACCCGGATTTTGAATCAGATTTGTTTGAGCAAAAGTGAAATGGACAAAAACCAAAGAAAAAAATAGTATTGTAATTGATTTTTTCATCGATATTTAGATTTAATAACGAGAATAGTACGCTGATTTACGCCGAAAATGCCATTTTTGGTCAAAAATTCCCCACACAGAAAAAAAGGTATTCTGCATGGGGAATTAATCATTTATCATTAACCATTTATCATTGAACAAAAATTATCAAGGAGCAGCATCTTTAACGCAACGAACTCCAAACAAAATTCTCATGTCATTTGCTTTTAACTGTCCGGAAGAGGTATTTGGGAAACCTTCGGTTCCTGAAGTAATATTGCGGCTAATAGCGGCTCCTGCTGCGGATCCATCGGCAGCTGCTGCTAAAGTTACCGTAGCTGTCCAATAAAATCCGTTATTCATGGTCGAACCCCAAGTTACACCCGAACGATAACCACAGGCTACCAATGAAAACCCTGTAGCATTATTAGTAGAATTAGGAGCATTACCAATTTGCTTCCAGCTGCTCGATGAAGCCCAAGTAAGCTGGCTTGCCATGGCTTTTGCCACTTTAAGCGCAGTTCCATCGTACACGGCAGTTTTGTCGTAGTTGTATGCATCCACAGTTGCAAAGGTATTTTCCAAATCCATCCATTCCTGATTGGTGGCAACATGCCATCCCTTAGGTGCTAATTTGCCGGACTGAATAGCAAAATGATTGTACAAAGCACCATATACATCTTTGTTATAAGGCTGATTCATGTGCCAGCAATAAGCCGGAGCTACACGCATTGGAGCAGTTGTACCCGATGCAGGAGTTTTGCCATCGGCATAATTAGCATCTTCGTTTATTGTATTGTAAATAGGTGTTCCATCGTTGAGTTTGGTTGTACGCAGGTTATCAATCATCCAGGTAACTTGTTTACCTTTAACGGTATAAGTAATAGTACGATATACGTTACCATCGATATCTTTAACTGTATCGGGGGTAGCCACAAATACCACACTATCAATATTTGAGGCATGTTGTTCGAACAATTTAACGCCATCTCTATACACTGCTACAGTTTTCGACTGTGCAACGCCTACTGTGCAAAAAGCAGTTATAGCTAAGAAAGTAAAAATTAGTTTTTTCATGTTGATATTATTTTTTAAAAGTTGATTTTTTTATTGTTTATTAAATTTGAAAGTTTGTCCATTTACGCGAAGCATGTAAATGCCTGTTTTTAAATTCGATACATTGATGTTTTCGATATCCGATTTGATGGTGATTTGCATCACTTTTGAGCCTGTGAGGCTGTAAACTGAAGCGTTAGATCCTTCTGTTGCACCTTGTAAATACAAATTCGACTTAGCAAGCGTAGGATACAAGTTGATAGATGCATTTCCCTTTAGCTCGTTGATAGCATTGGGAGTAACATCACCAAACGAAATTAAAGAAGTAGTAGCCAACGAAAACGACTGACTAACCACGCCTGCGGGACTAACCACAGTCATAATTTCGTTTGCAAATGTAAGCTTGGCTACATCGTTGTACGAAATGGCTGTTGTGGAACCTGAGCTTGATTTTACAATCAAACCTTGCTGCGCCTGAAGGGTAAGCGACATACTTGCAGCCACCAAAAGGGCCAACAAATAGTGCAACCGGCGCGAGAGTAATTTGTTTTTGTTCATAAAAATGTTGTTTTTTCGAATTGGTGTGCTAAACACACTTAATTCAAGGTTAATAAATTGAGAGTTTTAAAAATTTGCTTTCTATGTTGACACCTACCTAACGAAAAACCCTTAGACAGGATGAGAAAATAGCTGTTTTTTTATTTCAATGTAAAATCCAACACTAATTTGCGTTGATTTTTAGTTATTTCGATGATTCCACTATTGAAATCGGACTTTACAAACGGACTATCGAAAACGCGCGTTGGACGCAAATCAATCAGTTGATTATTCACTCTTGGTAGCGAAGTTCGGTCGGTATAAAACGTGAGTTCGTCGCCATAAATGGATGTGTGTTTCAGCACTTTTCCGTCGTAAGTGAGTGGCAATGCTATTATTTTATCCTGAAAAGCCGTATAGCTTGCATAGTTTGATTTTTTATCCACCTCGATTATAACCGGCGAATATCGATCTTTACAAATCATCCATCGTGAATCGGATTTCGACCAATAATAACCACCCGTAACGCATTTAACAGCAGCATACGCCCCATTACTTGCCATAAATACCCATCCACTCCTTTCAATACGATTGCTTAAACCTTGCGAACTGAAGTAAACGCGCATCGAATCGGTGTTTTTCGACCAGGTACCTTCGGTTAGTTGCTGTGTAACAAGACAGCCCTTGCTTTGTACACCCCAGTGCTGATTATAGGCGCGGTAGTCGGTTTGTGCCTGCGGATAAATGCGGCAAAACGGGTCACCTTCGAAAATAACACCCTGCCAGCGATTCTGACTGCTAATCATCAACCAATCCATGTGTGGACGTGCTTCGAGGTGCATGGTTCCCATAATAAATTCGGGCGTACAGTAACTGTAGCGAACAATGCCGCCATAATCCTGACGGGTATTTACATTATCGCCCGATGCAATGGATAAACCAGGAGTGCGGTCGCGCACTTCAAAATTTCCCAATTCCGATCTCATTAATCCCATATCCATCACCACATTTGGCATACGATAATCGCTGGTAACAGCGGTAAACATAGCATCGGTAAGGGTATAGGTAGCCGTAGAAGCCAAATAATAATAGGCTAATTTGTAGCCAAAAATTCGTCCGCCGCTACCAGTATAGCCATTACTCTGGTTGAAACGGTAAATGCGTGCTTTAGCTCCTCCGCGCATTCCCTTGATTTGTTCCTGCGACCAGGTAGCCCAGTACAAGTCGAGTAGTTTGCCCGACAGTTCACGCAATTCGGTGTCGGGAGCAAAATCATAGCAATTGTAAAACCCTTTGAGCGTTTCTTGGTTATAATCGTCGTTGGCAGCTTCAACAAATAGTCCTTTTTTAGCACGTTCCACGATCCAATGTTTTAAAAATGTATTGGTTGCAGTGTAAATCTGCTCGGGCGTTGTTCCATCAGGAAATGACTGAGTAGCATATAATGGATTACCTTTAAGTAATTTGCAAAAATGCCAAAAAGTGCAGGACTGCATGGATTGATGGTTCTCGGTTCCATCAACTCGCCAGGTATTTGTAGTTTGATAATCGGCACAATTGATAGGGCTATTGACAGTAGGCGTAGCAGGCGACCAAATGTTCATATACACAAACATCAATTCGTAGAGTTTAGCTTCGGTGGCAGCCGTAATTCTGCCTGCAGCTTTTGTCCCTTTGCTTCCATAGAATTCTAAAAGACGCAACCATTCGTCGGCCGACCAATAAAAACTATCTCTATCGCGCAAATAGCTGGGATTATTCAGATAGAAATCAGCATTTTGCACCAATGCTGCATTTGCTTTGTCAACATCGGTATTTAGCCACAACGCTTTGAATGCATAATCGCATAGCGAATAACTAAAGTTTCGGCTCATTGGAGCACCTGTATAAGTTACATAATTGGAATCGAGTGGGCTTACCGACAAAGCCGTATACCGAAGCGCTTCGAATGCAGCATCACGGCGTGTAGCAAACGAATTTTTAAGATTAGCAAAATGCGAATCGGGAATAAGACCTGCCACAGGCGCTGTTACCACATCCTTAACGCATCGAACTGAATATGCCCGTTGCTTAATATCCGTGCGCGTTTGCACTATTCCTGTGTCGACAACAGCAATAAAACGACTATTTGCATTGGTACTGTCGAACCACGTACCTGTCCAGTAGCCGGCTGCAAAGCCTGTTGTGCCCCAGTTGTCGCCATCCCTAAATCCACCCGGTACCAATGAAAGCCCCGATTTATTATTGGTCAAATGATTGTTTCCTATCGAACCATTTTTATCGGACGAAGCCCACAGCTGCTGGCTTGCCATCGATTTTACAATTTTAGATACATTTCCATTGGTCGATTTTGTGCCATCAAAATTATATCCATTGGCAGCCAAGTAATTTTCGAGTTCAGCCCAATCTTCCTTGGTAGCCACACGCCAACCCGTAGGAGCAAGTTTGCGGGTTTCGAGTGCAAACCAGTTGTACAAGCCTCCAAATATGTATTTGTTGTAGGTCAAATTGTTGTGCCAGCTCATTGCAGGAGTTGTACGCAACACACCACTTATTCCGTTGGCATAATTAATATTGTCGAAACTTACATTCGGAATAGGAGTTCCATCGTTCAGTTTTGTTGTACGAAGGTTATCCATCATCCAAATTTTATTCCCTATTTTAATGGTTCGATATACATTTCCGTCAACATCCATTACTGTATCCACAGCATTAAAGGCAATACTGTCGGTTTTATTCAACACCGTTTCGTATAGTTTCACACCGTTTTTGTACACCATTATGGTTTTCGTTTGTGCGAAGCTAATTAAGCTAATAGCTAACAAGCTAAAAAATAATGCGATTTTTTTCATTTTTATTCTTTTAATTTAAAATCAAGTTTAAGCATTCGTTTCCCTTTTTGTATTGTTACAACACCGCTGTTCCAAACCGACTTTACAAACGGGCTATCGAATACCATTTTTGGTTGAATATCAATTGTTTTTCCATTTACGGATGCTAATTGCGTATAGTCGGTGTGAAACACAAAATCGTCGTTGTAAATCGATTTATATTTCAATAATTTTCCATCGTAAACAATTGGCAATGACAGTATTTTGTCCTGAAACTGCTTGTAATCTGTAAAATCTTTTTTGCTTGCTACTTGTATAATAATGGGCGTTAGTTCATTTTCACACATTAGCCATTGTCCGTCGGTATCAGCATCCCAATAATAGCCTTTCGATACACATTTTACAGCGGCGTAAGCTCCTTTGGACGCCACAAAAACCCAATGGTTACGTTCAACCAAATCAGTCAAGCCGGCATTGCTAAAGAAAACCCGCATAGGCTGACCATCCCACGCATAGCCTTCGGGTAGTTTTTGCGTAATCATACAACCTTTGTTTTGCACGCTCCAATGCTGATTGTAAGCGCGATAGGTGTCGTTCCGACTGCATTGTGGATAAATGCGGGCATCTTCATTGCCGGCAAATATTACTCCGTGCCAGCGATTCTGACTGCTTATCAGCGTCCAGTCCTGCCACTTGCGGGCTTCGAAATGCGCCGCTCCCAAAATAAAATCGGGCGTACAATAGCTGTAACGAACCAATCCGCCATTATCAGTACGAAGTCGGTAGTCGGGATTCATGTGGAAACTATCTATAGCCAACCCTAAACGACCTTGTTTGATTTCGTAATATCCACGCCCCTGCACGTCCAATGCTATATCCATAGTTATCAATGGCATACGGTACGAACTGGCAACCATTGTAAATAAGTTGTGCTCTAAATGAGTTGGTTCGCCTTTACCCAAGTAATACCAGGCCATTTGCCAAAACTCTCCCCTACCCGATTTGCTGCTCACGCCCGGATAAACACGATTTTTACTTCCTCCACGCACACCGTCAATCTGCTCTTCGGCCCAGGTTGACCAATACAAGTCCAATAATTTACCTGCTAAACAGCGCAATTCTTTATCGCCAAAATCGTAGAAATTATAAGCACCTTTCAGCGTTTCCAATCCATACATTTCGTTGGCCATTTCCACAAAAAGTCCTTTGCGTGCACGCTCTACAATCCAATGTTTGATGTAAATAGTCCAGGCATCGTAATGCTCCTGCGATGTATAACCATCGTCGTATTTCAGGTTTTTGTATTCAGGTAAATCCTTTAGGTATTTTGCAAAATGCCAATAAGTAGAAAAGCGCTGAATATGATGATTTTCGGACTCATCAACAAACCATGTTCCGCTTATTTTGTATTCGGCTTTGGCAATTAATGAAAAAACCTTATTGTACTGCCACATCATTTTAAATAACTTGGCTTCGGTTTGTTTGGTAATTAAACCAGCATTTTTCGTACCTTTTGTACCAAAAAATTCCAACAAGCGCAACCATTCGTCGGCAGCCCAATAAAAATTATCTCTATCGGCCATTGCCGGATAATTATCGATATAATAATCGGCATTTTGTTGCAAGGCGGCATTTGCTTCGGCAACTTGTTCGTTGAGCCACAAACTTTTAAAAGCAAAATCGACCAAGGAATAACTGAAACTACGGGCAAAAGCAGTGCGTCCGGGCTCCAATGGCTCTCTGATTTTGGCCACCACAAGTCCCTTTCCTTTCAAGGCATCAAAAGCTTGTTGGCGGCGCAGTTCATAGCCATTACGAATCGTTTTTAGTTGTTTATCAGTAAAAGCATTCACCGGTAACACAAACAGCAATGTAACTATCAGTGCAAAAAAGAATTTATATAATCGTTGAACTTTCATCTAAATTAAAAAAAAATCATTACGGAATTTCGGGGTGAGCAGGGTCTTTTGGATAATACTCAGGATATTTTCCAAATATATGTATCACACCACCATTCGAAGGTAAAATATTGGATTCAGTCGATCCACATTTTAGAATATCGCGTTCAGTAATTTTACCTACAAAATCAATTAAAACACGATAGGTATTAAGGTTCTGACTTAAAACAGGGTCGATGCACAAAAAGCGTTTTTTTGCAGGCAATGTACTACCCTGATTAAAATAAACCGATGGCATTGTTTCAACAATCTGTGGCGAAAAAGTAAGGCTTGTAGATGGAAATACACCTTCGACAATAAACTGCCCGAGCCATTGTTGCAAGTCGTATTTCGACATACCCTGAAATGTAATTTTTTTATTTGTGAAATAATAATTACATCCGGTATTATTTAAAATCAAATAAGTTCTTCCCGGTTTTTCGAATTCTGCTTTAAACTCGGCTTTATCCACCGCATAAGCAAACAAAGTCAAATCCACAGTGCTACGTTGTTTTATAAACTCGTAAGCGGTTATGCCAATGTGAGGATCAAGTTTGGCATATTCGTATTGATAATCGGTTTGCAGCGGCAATCCGGCAATTTCGCACGACGACATGATAGCCATACATGCAGCTAATGTTGAATAAATATAAATTTTGAAGTTTTTCATGATTCAATAATATATAAAGTTGAAATTTAAGGATTTGTGATAACCAATGTGCTATCTAAGTTGGGATTTGTAATTAAATTTCGATAATAAACCGGCCTGTAAAGTTGTTTTTCGTCGGTGTATTTATTTAACTTAACGGTAGTAGAAATGGTTAATGCAAAATCGTAATAATCGTTCATTATAGCCATTGCTCTGCCAGTACGTATCAGGTCGAACCAGCGTTTGCCTTCGCCAAGTAATTCGATACTACGCTCTTTGAGTATATCCAGTTCCAACTGATTACTCATACCATTTGGGCCGTCGGCCACATAGTCGGTTACAGCTCGGGTTTGGTTAATACCAGCCCCCGGGAAGTATTCGTTAATTTTTACGTTCGTAGCAATAAGTCCGGCTCTGTCGCGTATTTTTTTCAGTTCGGCTATTGCATTAGTAATATCGCCAAGTCGGTTGTACGCTTCGGCACGAAGCAGCAAAATGTCGGCATAGCGATACAAAACCATGGGATAGTTTTTGGCCTGATCGGCAGTAAGCGCTTTTACTCCACCGTTGAATTTCCAGATAGTTTTTGAAGCAGCACTAGCTATAACATACTGTGTAGCCTGACTTGTACCACCGGCAACCGTATCGAGCGTGTAGGCTTTGCGCTTGTCGCCTTTGAAATATACATCAAACATCCACCCATTATTCGCTTTTTTGTTCAGCGAAGGAAGTAATTCGGCTTTGTAAGGCGAGCCACTATAGAACCAGCTGCTAAAGTTATACGTAGGGCTTGTGGGGTTCATAAAACTCCAAACAGCATTATTAATAGCGTTGTTTTGCGATACATAATCCCATTTCATAATCCAGATATTTTCGGTTTGCGAGGCTGCATCTGAAGGCGTAAACAGTTTTGGATAATCGGTAACAGCATTGAGAGCTATCGATGTATTATTCATAAAGAAATTTAAAGGTTTACTATAATCGAGCGCCTTTTGATATTCATGCATCCACATATAATAGTCGGTTGCCAACGCATACAAAGCCCCTGTCGAAAACTTGGATTTATCCACTTTAACAGAACCGCCCAAAGTTCCTTCTATATCAGCCATTACGAAGGCCGAATCAATATCCTTCCGCACCTGATCGAGTATAATTGCTTGCGAACTTTTAAATGGATATTCTATGCCATCTACATTCAATGTAGGCTTTATAACCAAAGGAGCATCGCCCCAAATACGGGCAATATTAAAGTAGGCAAAAGCACGTAAGAAATAAGCTTCGGCAATAAAATGTTTCTTTTTAATTTGGTCGGAAATTAAAGTTTGAGGTACATAATGAATGCTATAATTTGCAATACTTATGATAGAATACCATCCAGTCCAGTTCGATGGTCCCATTTGGTTGGTAAGCACATTAAAACTTGTGCCAAGCGTATTAGTCGTCGAAAGAGGTGCCCAACTGTCCGAACGTCCTTCGTACCACGATGAAAAACCGTAATTGTAGGTTGTTTGGATATAGCTATATGCCGAGTTTAGCGCAGTACGTACGTCATCTTCGGTCTTCCAGTATTTTTCGGTCGATAAATCGCTTACCGGTTGCACATCCAAGAATTCGTCCATGCAAGAGCTTAACAGAAAGATACTTGCAATGATAAATATTATTGTTCGTTTCATGATTTTGTCGAATTTATTATTTTTAGAAATTAAGATTTAAACCAAAAAGTATGCTTTTAGCACGCGGATACATATTCAAATCCATCCCATAATTGTAACCACTTGCAGCCATTTCGGGGTCGAACATCGAATAGTTTGTCCAAGTAAAATAATCCTGAAGCATGCAATACACATTCAAGGATTTGATGTGAATATGTTTTAAAAGATTTGTAGGCAAGTCGTATCCAATTTTCAGGTTTTTGAGGCGGATATACGAGCCATCTTCAATCCACAAACTGCTGGTTTGACGGGTATTTTCTACTTTGCTGTCGTATAGAATAGGATATTTTGCATTGTCGCCCGGAGCTACCCACGACTGCGCTACAATACGTGGGTCGCCACGTGTAATGGAAGAAAGTGTCCAGGCATTATTACTGGCTACCGAACGTTTGTAAATGTCGCCACCAAACGAAAAACTAAAAAAGGCACTCAGGCTAAAACCCTTGTAAGTAATGCTATTGCTAAAACCTCCGGTAACATCGGGTGCACCATTTCCAATTATCTGTCTATCGTTGTCATCAATCACACCATCTTTGTTAATATCGTCCCAGTTTACATCGCCTCCTGCGAATACTTTACCATCGGCAGTAGCATATTTTTTCTGCTGGCGTTCACCTGTATAAGTTTGTCCGTTGAGCTGATATTCAACAAACACACCGCGCTCGTCGAAAATTGGTGTTAACTGATTCCAATTCATATCGTAATTATTCGACTCGTTGTACGAAAAAATATTCAAGGCTTTGTATCCAAACATAGTACCCAGTGCAAACCCTTTGTCAATCACATACATATCGTTGGAGTACAAACGACCACCCGGAGGAACCGACGAAATCATATTCTGATTAAATGTAAGTGCAATTCCGGTTTTCCATTGCAGGTTTTTAGTTTGGATATTCACCGTGTTTATGGCTAACTCATAACCCTCGTTATCCACATTTCCGATATTACGATACACAGAGCTAAAACCAGATGTTTCGGGGATAGAAATGCGGAAAAGCACATCCGAAGTTTGTTTTTTGTAATAGTCGGCAATAATTTCTACGCGCGATTTGAAAAGTTTCAGGTCGAGACCTAAGTTTGTTTGTTGTGTAGTTTCCCAACTCAAATTCTTGTTTTCCAACTGACTTGGATAAAATCCGGGGTCGGTGGCGTACACACTCAGATTATACATTCCTTGCCAGGGAAAATTAGAAGCACCCTGATTACCTGTTTTACCATAACTCAAACGGAACTTAGCATCTTCGAGTACCGGTTTGGCAAATTTCATAAATTTTTCGTCGGATAAGCGCCAGCCTACCGAAGCCGATGGAAATGTTCCATAGCGGTTGTTCAATCCAAAACGCGACGAACCGTCTCTTCGGATATTGGCATTGAATAAGTATCGTCCTAAATAACTGTATGATACGCGTCCAAATAATGAAGCCAATGCATTGCCTGTTTCCCGCGAATTGGTGCTCGACTTAGCCTGCATATACGAATACGAAATTGGCAAATTATCCGACACATTACCTGTAACATTCAGTGTTGTAATTTTTGTGTTCGATTTTTGATAACTTAACCCAGCCATGGCGCTTATGCTATGATTGCCAATAGTTTGCGCAT
>Ga0114938_1000247_pt1 | contig 43889 bp, 42 predicted proteins | sample AshMeaBigSpring_FD_88675 | JGI IMG/M metagenome (GOLD analysis project Ga0114938, IMG submission 88675) | Groundwater microbial communities from Big Spring, Nevada to study Microbial Dark Matter (Phase II) - Ash Meadows Big Spring | ecosystem: Environmental > Aquatic > Deep subsurface >... | reverse complement strand
CGTCGCCGTCGAATTGTTGGCATCGAGATCGAGGGCGAGCAACTGTGTCGTGACGGGGGACACGAACGTGAAATCACCATCGCCATCGTGCTCGAAGCGCGCCTGGATCAGTGGATCATTGATCCACAGGCGATACGTGACATCGAACGATTGGACATCGCTCCAGCGAAACACCACCGCGGAGCTTGGTTCGCTCGCCTGATCTTGCGTGCCAGACGACAGAAGCGTTGTGCCGCTGCCAGAGATGACGATGTTGGAGACGGCTTCGGTTGTGTAGCTTTGGAGATTGTAGAGCGAGGGTGCAGCGCTCTCGCGCGTGTTGACCACGCCGCCGATGCCATCGATGTCCTTGATGGTCCAGCTTGGAGCACCGGACGCAACGACGGTTTGATTGGTTCCAGCGGCAAATATTTCCCACCGCAACGTGACCGTGCTCTGTTGTGTGAGCTGGACGAACGGATTGTCCGCTACCGTACCAAAGAATGGAGTCGTTGCGCCGGCAAATCCAGGGGTGAAGGTGATCACAGAAGCGCGCAGGTCGACAGCGGTCGATCCGACAAAGCCAGCGTTCGCCCAAATGGCCGTTGTCCCGACACCGCCGGTTCCCGCGACCGTCGGCTGAGCCGTCGTCGAGATGACCAGCGGTGCCAGCAGGCCGTTCCACTCCGGTGCATCGATCAGGCCGGCCTCGATCAGGCCGAGCTTCGTCTCGAGATCCCAGTCGCCGCCGAGATCGGCGTGGCCGGTGTCGTCGATGGAGGCCGCGACGTCCGCGCCGGTGGCGTTCGCGAGCGCCGCGAGGAAAGCCGCACCTCTCTCGCCCGCGCCCACGTCGCAGCCGTAGATCAGAATGTCCGCGTTTTCAGACAGCGCGGCGCGAATGGTCGCAAGCTCGTCGGCGTGGCTGCCCGAGATCGAAGTCGACGTGAGCTCGGCGTTGCCGAGTGTCAGCCGTCCGGAGGCACCGTGGCTGAGGATGTGCACGGCATCCACATCGCGGCGGCCGGCGAGCGCCTCGGCAATCTGGGTGACGCCATCGCGGGCGGCATCGAGGACCACGAGCTCGGCTCCGGCCGGCACTGCGCCGGCAAGGCCGGCCAGATCCTTGATGCTCGAATCGAGGAAAACGACAACCGACCCCTCGCTTTCAGAAGCGGGATCGCTGGCCGCCATCGCTCCGGCGAGTGCGTGAGCGGTATCGACAGGGGCCTGCGGATCCGTCGCGCTGTCCACCGCACCCGCGGTCTCTGCGGGCTCCGCCGTATCGGGCAGAACGGCATCCGCCGTCGCAGCCATGGCCGCATCGAATACGATACGCTGCTCGAGCGCGTGGTATGACAATCCCCCGAGCAGGTCCGCTTTCAATTGTGCTTCGCCCGGCAAAGGCGTCGCCGCCGAGGTCGTGTTCCGTCCGTTGCCGCTCTTCGACATTGCCGCGCTCCAAAAGGTCTTCATGAGTTGCGATTGGAGCGACGATCGCAATCATAGATTGAAATTCTGCTAACCACAATTTTTAATTGCATTTGGTTTCAAGAGGTTGCAGCAACACTCGTCCATGCAGTGTTCGGTTTGCGGACCACCGACCGTAGGACCCGCGAAGTCGTATCCGTTTGCTGGGGAGGCCGCGATCACGGCGATCGCACCGCAACCCCATGTTGCTGAACTACCACTTATAGGTGCAGCAGGCGCGTTGACACGCGGTTTAGTTGCGATTAATTGGCCTCTTCACTTTTGAGTTGAAATCTTCGGTATCTGCTCTCTCGCAACGAGCCCCGCCTCCGTGTCCCGGCTCGCCGTGGCGTCCCGTCGCGTGTGCTGGCGTCGCGTCGACACTGCCGATCCAATGGGGGGCCGTCATGGCTAGGAATGTTCACACTTTCGGGGCGTCGCGCCTCGCACTGCTGGCGGCCGTTTGCGGACTGACCGGATGCGCCGTGTCGCCGGTCGAGTTCTCCACGACGCGGCTCGCGGAGATCGCCGACGACAAGCTCGCCCGAGTCACGGGCGACCAGGAGCCGATCGGCCGCACGGTCGACCTCTTCGAAGCGATGGCGCGCGCGGTGAAGTACAACCTCGATCATCAGGTCGAGCTCGCCGAGCAGGCGCTCAGAGAACGCGAGCTCGAGCTCGCCCACTACAGCTTGTTGCCGGGCATCGTCGCCGGATCGGGCTACACTGCCCGCGACAAGGTCAACGCAAGCAGCAGCCGGAACGCATTGACCGGGCTCGAAAGCCTCGCCGTCTCCACGAGCCAGGATCTGCGGCTGCGCGCTGCCGACATCGCCTTCAGCTGGAACATCCTGGATTTCGGCCTTTCCTACGTCAGGGCCCGCCAGAGCGCCGACAAGGTGCTCGTCCAAGCGGAGCTCCGGCGCAAGGTCGTGCTGCGGATCCTCGAGGAGGTTCGCACGGCCTACTGGCGTGCTGCGAGCGCGCAGCGGCTGCAATCCCGGCTCGACACCGTCGCAATGCTGGCGCGAGAGGCTGAAAGCGAGGCGCGCCGGGTCTTCGGCGAACGCGAGACCTCTGCCATCACCGCCTTGACGATGGAGCGCGAGCTGGTCGAGGTGCAGCGCACTCTTGGCGAGGTCCGCCGTGAGCTCGACACGGCCAAAGAGCAGCTTGCCGCGCTGATCAACGTCAAGCCTGGCACGCCGTACAAGGTCGCCGCACACCGCCTCGGCACGCCGAGGCTGCAGGCGGGCAACATGCAGGGTCTCATCAAGACGGCGCTGATGAACCGCCCCGAGCTTCGGGAGGTCGAGTATCGCAAGCGCATCAACGAGCAGGAGGCCCATGCTGCATTGCTCGAGATGCTGCCGGGCGCCCAGCTTCTCGCCGGCGCGAACTTCGACAGCAACTCGTTCCTGCTGCACAACAACTGGGTCAACTGGGGCGCCAAGGCCAGCTGGAACCTGATGCGGGTGTTCTCGATCAGGGCCCGCAAGGACGTCATCGAGCAACAGGACGACATGCTCGACAAGCGCTCTCTCGCCGTCACTATGGCGATCATGACCCAGGTCTACGTGAGCCGGGCACGCTATGCGAGCGCGACTCGCGACTACCGTACCGCCGAAAGGTATCGCAACGTCCAGCAGAAGCTGCTCGATCAGATCCGGATCGAGGCAGGCGCCGGGCGCATCGCGCGTCAGACCCTGGTGCGCGAGGAGCTGAATGCCGTCGTCGCCGAGGCAAAGCTCGACATCGCCTACGCTATCACGCAGGCGGCCCTTGCCAATGTGCAGTCCTCACTCGGCGTCGACCCGCCCGGGGTCGACGCCGCCGACGGGTCGAGTGTCGCGGCCCTCGCCAAGGCCCTGCGCGGCGGCCCTGCGACAGCGGCCAGTGGCGAATTCAAGACGTCCTGGCACGCCGCCGATGCCAAGCGTTGATGCCGCGGATCGATGCGGCGGGCTCAACGCTCGGGCCCGCCGCGGAGCCGTGCTCGGAATTTTCGCGGCCTTGGCGGCAAGCGTCGCGCCGGCGCCGCTATCGATCCGGGCCGAGACGATCGCAAGATTGCCGGCCGGGCGTGAGGTCCGCTTGTTGCGCGGGGTGGTCAAGCCCCTGCATCAGGCCGCATACTCCACCGACCAGGCTGCCCCCGTCGCAGTCTTGCATCGCCGCGAAGGCGAGACGTTTGCCGCCAACGATCTCCTGATCAGTTTCGATTGCGGCCGCCAGCGCCAGGAGCTTGCTGCCGCCCGCGCGCTGGAGCGCGAGGCAGAGGTGGTGGTCCAGTCCAACACCTACCTCCTGCAGCGCGGAAGCGCCAATCGCAACGATACCGAGATCGCCAAGGCCCGACGCGACAAGGTGGCCGCGGATGCGGCCGGCCTGCTCGAGCGCATGAAGGCCTGCGAGATCGTCGCGCCGTTCGACGGCTCCGTCGTCGAGCTTTCGATCAACCCGCACGAGTTCCCGGTTCCAGGGCGGCCATTCCTCGTCATCGCAAGCCACCGGGATGTCGAGATCGAAATCATCGTGCCATCAGCGTTGCTGCCGTCCCTGCGGCCATTGCAGAGCGTCGATTTCGCGGTCGACGAGACCCGGCGGAGCCATCGTGCCGAGATCAAGCATGTCGGCGCCGTCGTCGATCCGATGAGCCAGACCGCGAAGGTGTATGCGCGATTCGCCTCGCGCGAGGAGAGCATTCGCCCCGGCATGAGCGGTACGGCGACATTTCCGAGCGACACCGGCCAGTAGGAGAGCAACCTGATGCGCCCGATCGGCGATCGACGGCGTGCCGGCGACCAGGCACCTCGTGGTGCGCCCAACCAACCTGCAAAGGGGCCGGCAAGCGAGCCCGATGCGCAGGCCGAGCTTGCGGCGCTGCGCCTGCTCGTGCGGATCGAGGCCGAGGCTCGCGCCGCCAGGGACATCGACGAGTTGCGTCACCTCGCCGCCAACGAGACGCGGAAGTTCAATCGGGCCCGCCAGGTCTTCGTCGTCGATGTCGACGGCACCGGCAGACCGGCGGTCGGGTGCGTATCGAATGTCGCAAGCATCGACAAACGGTCCTACCTCATCGAAAGCGTCGATGCACTCCTGGCCCGGCTGGCCCGCGAGCGCGGCCTCGATACGCCGGTCGAATTCGACCTGCCGGCCTACCTGCCCGCCGAGAGCACGCTTCGCCGCGACTATCCGTTCCCCGAGTTGCTCTGGGTGCCACTGACCGGACGCACGGGCGAAGTGTTCGCAGGCCTGCTGCTCGCCCAAGACAGCGCCTGGCTCACCGACGAGGTCGCGGTCACGCGGCGCCTTGCTGAAATCTACGCGCACGCCTGGCGCGAAATCGCAACGTCCAACCGCTTCCGTGCACGCCGGGTGCACGGCTATCGCTGGCACGCCGGCGCCGCCCTCGCCGCCGCGCTGTTCCTTGCCATTCCCGTGCCGATGACCGCACTGGCGCCCGTCGAGATCGTGTCGGCGCGGACGACGCTGGTCTCGAGCGAGGCCGACGCGGTGATCGACGACGTGCTCGTCGAATCCGGAGCCACCGTGCAGAAGGGCGACATCGTGGTTCGGCTCGTCGATACGGCGCTGCGCAACCGTGCCCAGGTCGCGCGCCAAGAGGTGATCGTCGCCGAGGCGCGCGTGCGCCAGGCGGCGATCCTGTCATTCCGCGATGTGAAAGGACGCCACGAGCTCGGACTTGCCGAGGCCGAGCTCGCAGTCAAGAACGCCGAGCTCGCATTCGCCGAGGACCAGCTCGCGAAAATGGTCATCCGCGCACCGGCTGGCGGGATCGTCATCTATGCCGATCGCAACGCGCTGCTCGGCAAGCCCGTCGTCACCGGCGAGCGGATCTTGGAGATCGCGGATCCTTCGACGGTCGAGGCGCGCATCGACCTCGCTCTTCCCGATGCCGTCGCGCTCAGGCCACAGAGCCTGGTCCGCATCCTTCTCGACGTCGATCCACTCTCCCCGATCTCGGGAATGGTGACCCGCTCCGATTATCGTGCCCGGCCGAATGACAGCGACGTCCTCGTCTTCAGGACGCTGGCCGCCCTCGACCTCGCGGACCGGCCGCCACCAAGGCTCGGATTGCGCGGCACCGCTCAGATCCGTGGCGACCAATCCGTCATGGCCCTCTACCTGTTCCGCCGCCCTCTCTCGGCGGCGCGGCAATGGTTGGGACTATGACCGCTTCGACCGCCCCTGCGTCCGATGTGCTGCCCGAGCTTCGTGGCGATCTCATCGTCATGGGCCGGTCGACCCGCGGCGGCGACCGCGGCTGCACGATCTACGATCCGGTGCGCGATGCCTTTCATCGGCTGGGGCCCCAGACACACGAGTTGCTCTCGCTGTGGGGCCAAAACCGAACCGTGGACGAGCTTGTCCGACATGCCGGCCGTGAAGCCGGCCTCATCGTCGTGCGCCAGGACATCCTGGCGCTGGTCCAATTCCTGACGGCCAACAACCTTGCCATGGCGCGCGTCGACGGCAGTTGGAAGCGCCTCGCCGAGCAGCAGCGCCGCCGGCGCCAGGACTGGGCGGCCTGGCTGATGCACAACTATCTGTTCGTCAAGCTCCCAGTGTTGCGACCGGCCAGGCTGCTCGCCGTCCTCTCGCCGATCGCCGCTCCGCTCTTCACGCGGGCAGCAGGGCTGATCACGGCCGGACTGGGGCTCGCCGGTCTCTATCTCGTATCGCGGCAATGGGACGCGTTCCTCGCCACGTTCCCGCACATGGTTTCGCTCGAAGGTGCGCTCCTCTACCTCGTTGCGCTCGCCGTCGTGAAATCACTGCATGAGCTCGGCCACGCCCTCGCGGCGCATCGATATGGCTGCCGCGTGCCGACCATGGGCATCTGCTTCATGCTGCTCTTTCCGATGCTCTATTCCGATGTCACGGACGCCTGGAAGCTGTCATCGCGGCGCCAGAGAGTGGCCATTGCATCCGCCGGTATCGTCGTGGAGTGTGGCCTCGCCTGTCTCGCGGCCTTCGCCTGGCCGTTCCTGACGGATGGCGCACTCCGCAGCCTCGCCTTCGCAACCGCCACGACCGGATTGCTGCTCTGTCTCGCAATCAATCTCAACCCATTCATGCGCTTCGACGGCTACTACATTCTGTCCGACGCGATCGGCATCGAGAACCTGCAGCCGCGGGCCTTCGCATTGTTCCGCTGGAAGTTGCGGGAGGTGCTGTTCGGAATAGGCATGCCGCCGCCGGAGACGCTGGATCGACGCTTGCGGGGCTGGCTGATCGCCTATGCGGCCGCAACGAATCTCTATCGCCTCGTTCTGTTCACCGGCATCGCACTCCTCATCTACTATGCGACATTCAAGCTGCTCGGACTTGCGCTGTTCGCGATCGAGATCGGCTACTTAATTGCCTGGCCGATTCTACAGGAACTCAAAATCTGGACCGCCATGCGAAAGAGAATCCTGGGCACACGGCGCACGCTCTGGACGCTGAGCCTCGTGGCGGTGTCGTTGCTCATCGTGACCGTTCCCTGGTCGGGACGGATCACAGCGCCCGCCATCGTCGAGGCTTCCAGCGTCGCACAGCTCTATCCGGCCCGCTCCAGCCATGTGATCGCCGCCCATGTCCGCATCGGCGACGTTGTCGCCGCGGACGATGTCGTCGTCCGCCTCGCCGCCCCCGATCTGGAGCGCGACGTCGAGCGCGCGCACCTCCAGCGTCAGGCGCTGATCCTGCGGCTCGAGCGGCTCGGTGCCGACGACACCGACCGCGCAATGCGAATGGTGCTCCAGGATGCGCTTGCAAGCATCGACGCGAAGGTCGCCGGCTTCGAGCGTGAGCGTGACGAGCTGACGGTCAGGACCCCGATCCCGGGCACCATCGCAGAGCTCGACGACCGCTTGTACCCCGGCCGCTGGCTGCAACGGCGCGACCTCATCGCCCTCGTCGTCGGGCATGATGGCACAGTGGCGCGCGGCTACGTCCGCGAGAACGATCTGCAGCGTCTGGACGTGGGCCGGCCGGCGCGGTTCATTCCCGACGATCTGTCGGGCGGGAGTGTCGAAGTCCGGCTCGAGGCGCTCGCGATCGCCGGATCGACCGCCATCGAGATCGCTGAGCTCGCATCGCACTTCGGCGGCCCCATCGCGGTCCGAGCGAGCCGGCGCGCCGGTGAAAACCGCCAGCTCGTGCCGACACACGGTGCCTTCCCGATCAAAGGTCGCGTCATTCCGAATGACCCCGCACCCGGCCATGCCTCGAGACCGCCGCGGATCGTGCGTGGCATGCTGCACATCGATGGCATTCCCGAGAGTTACGCGAGCGCGGCATGGCGGCAGGTTGTCAGGGTGTTGATCCGCGAAAGCGGGAGCTGAGAGCCGCAATCAGCCCAAACCTTCATAAGGCGGCCGCGGAATATCCATATGCGCCTTGCGAAGGGCGTAGGACCACCGCTCCCTGAGATCGTGGAAGTAGGGCTCACCCGCCTCGATGCGCTGGCTCACCGCCCAGGCGGTCTCACCGCGCCGCAGCATCACGAAGTCGACCGGCAGGCCGACGCCGAGGTTGGAACGCATTGTCGAATCCATCGAGATCAGCCCGAGCTTGAGCGCGTCCGACAGTTCCGTTTCGAACCGCACCGCACGGTCGAGGATGGGCTTGCCGTACTTGTGCTCGCCGATCTGGAGGAACGGGCTGTCGACGGTGGCCTCGATGAAATTGCCGGCCTTGTAGATCATGAAGAGCCGCGGCTCGCGGCCCTTCACCTGCCCGCCGAGCAGCAGTGTCACATCGAAGCTCGCCGCGTGCATTTCGATCGAGGCGCCGTCGGTCTCGTAGACCCGGCGAACGGCCCGACCAACGAGCTGAGCCGCCTGGAACAGGCTGGTCTGATCGGCGAGCCGCGCCCTCTCACCGGTCTCGCGATCCTCGATGCCTTCGCGCAGGTGCGAGACGATCGACTGCGTCACCGACAGATTGCCGGCGGTCGCGAGCGCGGCGATGAATTCACCCTTGCGCTCGAACATATGCAGCTTGCGGAACGTTGCGACATTGTCGAGCCCGGCGTTCGTCCGGGTGTCGGCCAACATGACCAACCCGCCCTTCACCAGGATGCCAACACCGTAGGTCATGTTGATCTGTTGTCTCCCGCGACCGATGCAGAATCGGCTATCCGATCCGACCGGCGGCGGCAATCGCAATTATTCCGCCGCGCCCTTCATCCTTCGACGATGGCACGGCCCTGCCGCACGTCGATCGCGACCACGAGCGCCTCGTCGCGTCCGCCGATCTGCGCGCCGCGCACCGGCGCTGCTTCCCAGGCATCACTACCTACGGCAACCCGGACGTAGCGATCGGTGATGCAGGTGCCGTTGGCCGGATCGAAGGCGACCCAGCCGAGGCCAGCAAGATATGCCTCGGCCCAGGCATGGCCGGCGTCCTGATCGGTGCGATCGCTGCGCAGGAAGTAGCCGCTGACGTAGCGTGCAGGGATGGCAAGCGACCGCGCTGCGGCGATCAAGACGTGGGCGAAATCCTGGCAGACGCCGTGGCGCGCCCGATAGGCGTCGGCCGCGGCCGTCATGGCGGTGGTTGCGGCGGGGTCGAAACGCATCTCACCATGCAGGGTCGACGTGATGCGGTGCAACGTCGCCAGGCGATCGCCACCTTCCCCGGCCACGCACTCCCTGGCGAAGGCCCGTATCTCTGCCGACGCCTCGCTGAGCGGCGTCGGCCGCAGGAAAACCTGCGCCGGCTGTCGCTCGAGCGTACTCCCGACCACACCCATCAGGTCGGTCGTGTCGACCTCGCCGTTGATCGCGATCCGTATCCTTTCGGACGGTCCCTCGATGAACACCATGTGCGAGATGTTGCCATGGGCATCCTCGCCCTTCTCGAGCCGCGCGTCGGCATCGACCTCGACGCGCCAGTGCCGGACAAACTGATTGGCGCACGAGCGCGGCGTCAGCCGCATCAACTGCACCGCGCTCGCCGCCGGCTGGCGATAGGTGTAGGTCGTCTCGTGGCGGACCTTGATTCGCATGGCGGCTCAGGCGAGGTACTGTTTGCTTATTGCCGTCCCGAGCTTGTTGTTCTGCTCGATGAACGATTCCAGGAACTCGTGCAGGCCGGACTGGAAAACCTTGTCGATCTCGGCATTGGTGAGCAGCGCGAGTGTCGCCCGCGCGGTGCGCTGGGATGGCCCCTGGCGGCCGTAGGTCTCGGCGATCTGATTCAAGTAGTCGTTGAGCGCGATGTAGCAGGAGACGAGGGAGCGCGGCTGTTCCGGCCGCAGGATCAGGAAATCGGCGACCAGCCATGGCTCGACACTCTTGCGGTAGACCCAGTGGAACGACGTGAGCGCATTGACGCTGCGCAGGACCGAAGACCACTGGAAATAATCGAGGCCTCCGCCGACAGGCTCCTTCTCCGGCAGCAGCACATGGTACTTCACATCGAGGAGCCGCGCGGTGTTGTCGGAGCGTTCGACGAAGGTGCCGAGGCGCTGGAACCAGTAGTGGTCGGTGCGCAGCATCGTGCGATAGGCCGCACCGTCGAAGCGCAGCGACATCTCCTTCACGCTCGCGAGAAAGCGGGTGAGCTCGGTCGGCGACATCCCCTCCGCCTTGACGCGCCGCATCTCGTTCCAGCTGTCGTTGACGATCTCCCACATCTCGGTGGTCAGGGCCGTGCGGACGGCTCGCGCGTTGGTCCGCGCGGTCTCGATGCAGGCCATGATCGATCCATCGTAGCCGTCGGTGCCGACGAGAAAGCGGACGACGTTCTCTCGCGTCGCTTCCTTGTAGGCGTCGAAGAAATCGCTCCGGCACGCCGCGGTCGAGACGGCCGACTCCCACTCGTTCGACACGCCGGCATAGCTCGAGGGCAGCGCCGCCAGGCGCTGGGCGACGTCCAGCACGCGGGCGAGATTCTCCGCCCGCTCGATGTAGCGCGACAACCAGTAGAGGCTCTCGGCCATGCGCGACAGCATGTGGCTCAACTCTCCACGACCCAGGTGTCCTTGGTTCCACCGCCCTGGGAGGAGTTGACGACGAGCGAGCCCTCCTTCAGCGCAACCCGTGTCAGCCCGCCGGGAATGCAGCGCACCCGGTTGGCGCCGCAGAGCACGTAGGGCCTCAAGTCCACGTGGCGCGGCGCGAGCCCCTGCTCGACGCAGCAGGGAACCGTCGACAGCGCCAGCGTCGGCTGCGCGATGAAGTCGTGGGGTTTCGCCTTGAGCTTTCCCGCAAACTCGCTCAGTTGCGCCTTGCTGGCGTGCGGTCCGACCAGCATGCCGTATCCGCCCGAGCCGCTCACCTCCTTGACGACCAGCGTGTCGAGGTGGGCCAGAACATGGCGCAGCGCATCTGGCTCGCGGCATCTCCAGGTCGGGACGTTGTGCAGGATCGGCTCCTCGCCGAGGTAGAACTTCAGGATCTCCGGCATGTAGCTGTAGATCGCCTTGTCGTCGCACACGCCGGTCCCGATCGCATTCGAGATGGTGACGTTGCCGGCCTTGTAGGCCGAGACGAGGCCGGCGACGCCGAGCTGCGATGTCGGGTTGAAGGCGAGCGGATCGAGGAAGTCGTCGTCGATCCGGCGATAGATGACGTCGACCCGCCGCGGTCCCTCCGTCGTGCGCATGTAGACGACATTGTTGCGCACCAGGAGATCGCGGCCCTCGACCAGCTCCACGCCCATCTTGTCGGCGAGAAAGGAATGCTCGTAGTAGGCCGAGTTGAACGGTCCGGGCGTCAGCAGCACGACCGTCGGCTCGCCCGGCGCCGACTTCGGCGCGACCGAGCGGAGCGTTTCGAGAAGGGCATCAGGATAGTTGTCGACGGGCCGAACGCGGTGCTGGGCGAAGAGATCGGGAAAGAGGCGCATCGTCGCCTCCCGGTTCTCCAGCATGTAGGAGACGCCCGAAGGCGTGCGCGCATTGTCCTCGAGCACGTAGAACCGATCGGCATCCACGCGGACGATGTCGATGCCGGCGACATGCACGTGGACATCACCGGGCGGCGTAAAGCGCGTCATCTCCGGCTGGAAAGCCGGATTCTGTAGAATGAGCTCCTCCGGCACGATGCCCGCCGCGACGATCTCGCGGGCGCCATAGGCGTCGCGGATGAAGGCGTTGAGCGCGTTCACCCGCTGCTCCAGCCCTCTGGCGAGGATGCTCCATTCCTCGGCCGTGAGCACGCGTGGCAGAATGTCGAACGGGATCAGCCGCTCGGCGCCCTGCGTGTCGCCATAGACGTTGAAGGTAATGCCGATGCGGCGGAAAAAGTGCTCCGCCTCGCGCTTGCGATTGGCGATGATGTCGGCCGTTGTCGACCGGAACCACTGGTCGACGATGGCATAGGCCGGCCTGAGCGTCCCATCGTGCCCGCGCATCTCGTCGAAGACCTGGCTCATGCCGACACTCGATCCCGAACCGCCGTTGCATGATCGGCGGGCAATTGCCCAGCGTCAATCGCGGGCGTGCCGTCGGCATGGCCAAAAGCTGCCCAATCACCGGTCACACGGCCCTCGGGGCGGTCGCGGCAGCGCGCACTCTTGACGGCGCCGGCGACTCCTTCGGCGCAGGAGACCGGCCGCACACCAGAGTATCGCCGACCGGCCGAGCGATCGCCGCACGGCGATGGACCGGGCCGGAGGCCGGCGGACCGGCCTGACCTTAGCGCAGATTCCACCTGATGTGGATCATGCGTTGTAGCCAGCGTGTCTGAAGTAGCCGGCGCAATCGGTTGGGGCAATCGCCTTGATACTGGAGCCGACCAGCTTGGTGCGCCTCGACAGTGCGTGCGGCGCCTTTGCGCAAGCCGGACTTGAGCTTCGAGCAGACGTTCTCGATGGGGTTCAGATCGGGCGAGTAGGCGGGAAGTTTGCGCAGGCTCGCACCGGTCGCTTCGCGCGCGCTGTCGCCATCCTCAACGAGTGCGACCACACGCTCGCGAAAGTCCTTCGAGTAGCCTTTCGCCATTGCCATCTCCCCGCGTTGATCGTGGAGAGGGGCGAATCTGATTTGCGCCGCCGCCGGAATCCCCCTGTGGCACTTGCGATTCACATCTGGCAGAAAGCGCTCTCGGCAGCGCTCAGACCGCGACATTGCCGAGCCTCTCCCAGTCGAACGCGATGCCGTGGCCGGGGCGCTCGGGCGCGATCGCATTGCCGTCGACGATCCGGAGCGGCTCGGCGATGTAGCGATCGAGGCCGAATCCGTGCGCCTCGAGGTAGCTGCGGTTCGGGCATGCGGCGAGCATGTGCACCGTCACATCATGTGCGCCGTGCGAGGTGACGGGGAGATTGTAGGCCTCGGCGAGGTGCGCGATCTTCATGAACGCAGTCACCCCGCCGCAGTTGGTGGCGTCGGGCTCCGGATATGTGACGCCGCCGGCGGCAATCAGCGCCTTGAACTCCCAGAGCGTGCGCAGGTTCTCGCCGGTCGCGATCGGCAGACCCCCATCGGCGACGACGCGGGCGTGACCCGCCACGTCCTCGGGAACGATCGGCTCCTCGAGCCAGACCAGATCGAAGGGTTGGAACGCGCGGGCGCGCCTGATCGCCTCGTCGACGCTCCACTTCATGTTGGCATCGACCATCAGCGCAAAGCCGTCGCCGAGGTGCTCGCGCATCGCCGCGATCCGCGCAGCGTCCTCGGCGAGGTTCGGCCGGCCCACCTTCATCTTGATCGCGCGGAAGCCTTTCGCGAGATTGCCGTCGGTCTGCCGCAGGAGGTCGCCGACGTCGAGATCGAGGTCGATGCCGCCGGCATAGCAGGGCACGTGCGGGTCGTGGCCGCCGAGGAGCCGCCAGAGCGGCAGCCGGGCGCGGCGCGCCTTCAGATCCCACAACGCCATGTCGAATGCCGAGAGCGCGAGCACGCTCGGCCCGCCGCGGCCGCCGTAGTGCAGCGCCCACCAGACCTTCTGCCAGAGCCGCTCGATCAGGTCGGCGTCCGCCCCGGCGACGATATCGGGGAGCTCGCGGGCGAGGATGTCGCGGATCGCGCCGCCGTTGCGCCCGCACGTGTAGGTGTAGCCGACGCCTTCCGCGCCGTCCTTGTCGCGCACGCGGAGCGTCGCGATCTCGAAGGCGGACATCGCCCCGTGCGTCGAGTCGGTCAGCGTCACCGCGAGCGGTATCCGATAGAGCCCGGCCGTCAGACCGTCGATTGCCGCCATCGCCTGGACGTCCTCAATTCAGCCGGCGCCGGCGCGCCTCCTCGTAGAGCGGCATCACGTCCTTCAGGTTCTTCTGGATCACGTCGATCCGCGACTGGCCGGAGGGATGCGTCGACAGCCACTGCGGCGGCGCCCCCTTGGCCGCCGCGCTCATCTTCTCCCAGAGCGTGATGCCGCTGCGCGGATCGTAGCCGGCTCGCGCCGCGATCTCCATGCCGACGAGGTCGGCCTCGGTCTCGTCCGAGCGGGAGAACTTCAGCGTCAGGAGGTTGCCGCCGAGCTGCGCGAGCTGGCCGACGTTGCCGCCGATCAGGATCGCTGCCGCGCCGACGCCGATGTTGGTCAGCGTCGACTTGGCGGCGCGCTCGCGGGCGTGCTCGCGCAGCGCATGCGCGATCTCGTGGCCCATCACCATCGCGACCTCGTCGTCGGTCAGCTTCAGGATCTCGAGGATGCCCTGGAAGAACGCGATCTTGCCGCCCGGCATGCAGAACGCGTTGATCTGCTTGGCGCCGATGACGTTGACCTCCCACCTCCAGTCCTTGGCGCGCTCGTTGAACTTGTGCGAGTGGGGCAGCAGATCCTGGGCTATTCTGCGCACCCGGCTCACCTGGGGATGGCCCTCCGGCAGGAGAGCCCCCTTCTGGTAGGCCGAGCGCGTCAATTGGGCGTACTGCTGCTCGGCGGCGAGCTCGAGCTTCTCGGCCGAGACGAGCTTGCGCATGAACGAGGGGTTGCCGACGTTGACGCCGCGCTTGTCGACCTGCGGCTGCTGGCCGGACGCAGGGACCGCCAGGGCCACCGCGCCAGCCGCCGCCAACGCGAGAAACAGTCGACCGCCGCTCATGCGCATCTCCCAGGACCTTGCCGCTCGGCGGCGATTGCTGGCACATGAATGTAGCGATCCCCTTGGCAAACCTCCAGGGGTCGCTCGCTTGGGTCATATGGCCGGCCGCAGGATGGAGAGATGCGCATGGCCGACAACTCCGTCATCGCCACGGTTCCCGGGATCGCCGCGATCGACGCGGCGGACTGGGACGCATGCGCCAATCCCGATCCGGCGGCGTTCAACCCGTTTCTCGCGCACGCGTTCCTCGAGGCGCTCGAGGACGCACGCACCGTCGGCGGACGCAGCGGCTGGCAGCCGAGCCACGTCGTGCTCCGGGATGCCGCGGGCGCCCTTGCTGCCTGCGCTCCCGCCTACCTGAAGCGCCACAGCCAGGGCGAGTACGTGTTCGATCACGGCTGGGCGGAGGCCTACGAGCGGGCGGGCGGGGCCTACTACCCGAAGCTGCAGGTCGCGGTCCCCTTCACGCCGGTGCCGGGCCGCCGCCTGCTGGTCAGACCGGCGAGCGCGGACGCCATGGCGCGCGCCGAGCAGCGACTTGCTGCCGGCATTGTCGCCGTCGCCGAGCGGCTCGGCGTCTCCTCGGCGCACGTCACGTTTCTCACCGCCGGCGAGTGGAGCCGGCTCGGCGCCGCCGGCTACCTGCAGCGCACCGGCCAGCAGTTTCACTGGGAGAACCGCGGCTACACGACGTTCGACGATTTTCTCGCCGGCCTCGCCTCGCGCAAGCGCAAGACCGTGCGCAAGGAGCGGGCCGCCGCCGTTGCGCCCGGGCTCGAGATCGAGCATGTGCAGGGTGGCAACATCCGCGAGGCCCACTGGGACGCGTTCTTCGCCTTCTACATGGACACCGGCTCCCGCAAGTGGGGTCGACCCTATCTCAACCGCGAGTTCTTCTCGCGCCTCGGCGCGGCCATGCCCGAGCGCTGCCTGCTGGTGATGGTGAGGCGCGGCGGACGCTACATCGCCGGCGCGCTCAATCTGATCGGCGGCGACTGCCTCTACGGCCGCTACTGGGGCGCAATCGAGCAGCACCCCTGCCTGCACTTCGAGGTCTGCTACTACCAGGCGATCGACTACGCGATCCGCCACCGTCTCGCACGCGTCGAGGCCGGCGCCCAGGGCGAGCACAAGCTGGCGCGCGGCTACATGCCGGTGCCGATCCATTCGGTGCACTGGATCGCGGACCCGGGCCTGCGCCGCGCGGTCGCGCGCTATCTCGTCGAGGAGCGCGCGGCGATCGCCGAGCAGCGCGAGATGCTCGCCGAGTACGGGCCCTATCGCAAGGTCGCCGCCGAGCAGGAGTAACTCAACTCATCGCGGTGCGCGGACGAGGAGGTGCCCCACCTCGCGGAAATCCTCGCTCGCGCGATCGCAACCGGGCCGGGCGAGCGCGCAGTGGGTCTGGTCGGCGTACTCGATCCGGCAGGCGCGCGGCACCGTGAGCTGCACCATCTCGAGGGCAGTGGCGAGGCTCGGCGCGCTCAGCGACACTGCGCGGCGATGGAAGCTCGCCGGGCATTCGAAGTCACCGCGATACCAGGTCGCGAGCCATCCCGAGGCGGGCCGGCCCGGCGGCGGCGCCGCCCCGACCGCGACCAGGTCGCAGACCGGCAGCGTCCACCCGAGCGCCTCGCGTGCGGCTTCCCCCGACGTTGCGCGGACGAAGTAGCTCGTGCGGTTGTCGCTGTTGGCGCAACGGAGCGCGACGCGGTAGCGACCACCGACGAGCGCGTTGCGCGTCTCGACGGCGAGGCTCTGGTGCAGCGCCTCGCCGGCGTGCTCCTGCCAGTGGGCGACGATCGCGGAGGCCATCGCCACCGCGGCGAGGCCTGCGGCGGCGCCGGCGGCCGCGGCGCGCTTGGCACTGGCTCTCGGGGCATGCGGGGGCGCACTCATCGGCGGCGCTCAGACCCGGAAGGCATAGGTGACGAGGTCGGGCCGCGGCGCGATGAGCTCGCGATGCGCGACCGCGACCGCGGCGAGCATCGCGACCGCGAGCAGCGAAAGGGCCAGCATCAGCCGGCGCTGCATGCGGCCCTGCGCGAGATGCGCCGGGACGATCTCGGCCTCGGCGGCGGATCGGCCGGGCGGGCAATCGTCGAGGGGGGCGGCGAGTGTGGTCATGCCCCATGTCTCGCATGCGACCTGCCGACGCCCGGCTAACGCCGCGAGCAATCTTGACGGCAGGGTTAGCCGACCGTTAACAGCCGGAGGTCCGTCGCAGCCGGCGCCATCAGGCCGGTCTGCCGGGCGCTGAGGAGCCGACGCCATGGCCTACGACCCGAGCAACGTGTTCGCGAAGATCCTGCGCGGCGAGATCCCGTGCACGAAGGTCTACGAGGACGCCGAGACGCTGGCGTTCATGGACATCATGCCGATCTGCGACGGCCACGTGCTCGTGGTCCCGAAGACGCCGGCGCGCAACGTGCTCGACGCCACGCCCGCCCAGTTGGCTGCCTGCATGCAGACGGTGCAGCGCGTGTCCAAGGCGGTGATGGCGGCTTTCGACGCGGGCGGCGTGTCGATCCGGCAGGCCAACGAGGCGGCGGGCGGCCAAGAGGTGTTCCACCTGCACTTCCACGTGCTGCCGCGCCACGACGGCGTGAAGCTCAAGCCGCACACCGGCCGGATCGAGAAGCCCGACATCCTCGCCGCCAACGCCGAGCGCATCCGCAAGGCGCTGTAGGGTCGGGCGGCTTCGAAGGTGCTTACCGACAATCCGTTGACAGCTGCGGGGGGGGGGTAGTTTACAGAGTCAGCAGAGGGGCCCGGTCGGTATCGGCTGGCTTGTGGCCATGGCTCCGCCCGGCCGTTCGGTCCTTCGGAACGCTCGGAATCGCTCATCGAGATCAGGAGGCTGCGCGCCATGAGTCGCAAGCGGATCGGACGCATCTTCAAACCCGTCTTCGTCGGAGCGGCCATTGTCGCTTTGACGGCTGTTGCGACGGCGGCGACCGTGACTCTGCCAAAGCCCGCCAAGGAGCGCGTGCACCAGAGCGTCCGCGATTGCGGATGCTACTCAAAATGTCGCACTGGTGCCTCGTCCTTCAATGGATACGTCCCGTGCGGCAACAACAATTCGTGCAATAGCTGCTACGCAGCTGTCGCGCGAAGTTCAGTGGCTGCACGTAGCACGCGGAACAGGCCGCGTTGCCACGTCTATCCTCGCAAGTTCGGCCTGTTCCCTCTCGACGGCCGCTTCGAGCTTAAAGGCTGCGCTGCTATTGGCACTTCGCTCACCCAGCATCATCGCCGGCGAGTTCCGCGCGTTGGGGTGCCCGGCGGGACGTATGCCGGATGTGCAGGATCATCAAAGGTTGGGTATCAATCGGTGGTCGGAAGTAGATGCGATAGGGATACCGGCCGACCGGTATCAGTCGGACTCCACGACGCTGGCGCGCGGCGCGCCCGACACCTGGATGCCGGTCGATCAAAGTGATCGTCGCCTCTATCCGACGCATCACGGATCGCGCGCCGCGCGGGCTGACTTGCTCAATGTATCGAGAGATTTCCCGTAGATCATCGAGCGCGCGTTTCGAATAGACTGCCGTCATGCCCTGAAGCGGGAGAACAGCGCCTCGACCTCGGCCGAGTCGGCCGTCTCGCCACGCTCCAACTGGGCCAACGCTTCATCGACGGCCGCCAGCTCATCATCCGACAGTTCGATCGGCTCCAACCCGAGATCGTCGAGCGCCATAAGCAGCTCTGCGACTTCCACCTGTCGCGCCGGCGACCAGCTGCGCACGCGCTCCATGGCCTTCTCGAGCAGGTCCACCATCGATTGTCCTCCGTCTTCAGTGCGGCATTGGCCAGCTCTTCATCGAGCGATCACGTCGTTGAGCATCGGCCCTCGTGCAGTGCCGCTCAGACCTGATCAGTATGCCGACTCCGCATTTGCGAGTAAACCCGAACGATCGCCCGCGACCGTTCCCACTACAGCGCCGCTCCAAGTCGCCAGTCTTGCCGATGGAGAGTGTGCTACGCGCCAAAATATCGACCCAGTACGCGCCACATCGGTGACTCCGATGTTCGCCCAGCACACTGCCAGATGGACACCGGGAACAAGCCCCGGGGCGACCGCGCTTCGCGCGGCTCAATTCTCATCCATCTTCAGCGCGGCGATGAAGGCCTCCTGCGGGATCTCGACCTGGCCGAACTCGCGCATCTTCTTCTTGCCCTTCTTCTGCTTGTCGAGCAGCTTGCGCTTGCGCGTGATGTCGCCGCCGTAGCACTTCGCGAGCACGTCCTTGCGCAACGCGCGGATCGTCTCGCGAGCGATCACCTTGGCCCCGATCGCCGCCTGGACGGGGATCTGGAAGAGGTGCGGGGGAATGAGGTCCTTGAGCTTCTCGCACATGGCGCGGCCGCGCATCTCGGCCCGCGTTCGGTGCACGATGATGGAGAGTGCGTCGACCGGCTCGGAGTTGACCAGGATCGAGAGCTTGACGAGCTCGTTCGCCTCGTAGCCAATCATCTGGTAGTCGAACGAGGCGTAGCCGCGGCTCACGCTCTTCAAGCGGTCGTAGAAATCGAACACCACCTCGTTCAGCGGCAGCTCGTAGACGACCATCGCGCGGGTGCCCGCGTAGGTGAGCTGCTTCTGGCGCCCGCGCCGGTCCTGGCAGAGCTTGATGACCGCGCCGAGATAGTCGTCGGGCACCAGGATCGTCGCCGAGATCCACGGCTCCTCCATGTGGTCGATCAGCGTCGGGTCCGGCATGTCGGCCGGGTTGTGCATCTCGATCCGCGTGCCGTCGTTCATGTGGACGTGGTAGATCACCGACGGCGCCGTGGTGATCAGGTTCATGTCGAACTCGCGCTCGAGCCGCTCGGTGATGATCTCGAGGTGGAGGAGCCCGAGGAAGCCGCAGCGGAAGCCGAAGCCGAGCGCGGCGGAGGTCTCCATCTCGTAGGAGAAGCTCGCATCGTTGAGGCGCAGCTTGCCCATCGCCTCGCGCAGGTCCTCGAAGTCGGCCGCATCGACCGGGAAGAGGCCGCAGAACACCACCGGCTGCACCGGCTTGAAGCCGGGGAGCGGCTCGACCACCCCGCCCTTCTCGTCGGTCACCGTGTCGCCGACGCGCGTGTCGGCCACCTGTTTGATCGCGGCGGTGAAGAAGCCGACCTCGCCGGGGCCGAGCTCGGCGAGCATCTCCTGCTTCGGGCGGAAGATCCCGACCCGCTCGACCTGGTAGGCGGCACTGGAGGACATCAGCTTGACCCGCTGGCCCTTCCTGAGCACCCCGTCGACCACCCGCACGAGCACGGTGACACCGAGGTAGGCGTCGTAGAAGCTGTCGATCAGCAGCGCCTTGAGCGGCGCGTTGCGGTTGCCCGTGGGCGCCGGCAATCGCTCGACGATCGCCTCGAGCACGGCCGGCACGTTGAGGCCGGTCTTGGCCGAGACGCCGATGGCGTGCGAGGTGTCGAGCCCGATCACGTCCTCGACCTGCTTTTTGACCCGGGCCACATCGGCGGCCGGCAGGTCGACCTTGTTGAGCACGGGCAGGATCTCGAGGTCGTGGTCGAGTGCCTGGTAGACGTTGGCGAGTGTCTGCGCCTCGACGCCCTGCGAGGCATCGACGACCAGGATCGCGCCCTCGCAGGCGGCGAGCGAGCGGGAGACCTCGTAGGCGAAGTCGACGTGGCCGGGCGTGTCCATCAGGTTCAGCTGATAGGTCTTGCCGTCCTTCGCCTTGTAGTCGAGGCGCACGGTCTGCGCCTTGATGGTGATGCCGCGCTCCTTCTCGATGTCCATGGAATCGAGGATCTGGTCGGTCATCTCCCGCTCGGTAACGTTGCCGCACAGTTGGATCAGCCGGTCGGAGAGCGTCGACTTGCCGTGGTCGATGTGGGCGATGATCGAGAAGTTGCGGATCAATAGCGTGTCGGTCATGGGCGGGGCATAGCACCTGACCGCGCCCGGCAAAAGAGGCGCCGCCGTGCCCTCGTGACGCGCCTGCAGGCCCCGTCGCCCGGTCATTGTGCTGGCCAAGGCCAGACGCACGTGCCATGAACCGCCTGAGGGACGCATTGATCAGTGGAGTATCGATCATGGACAACAGATCCGGCGCCGCCCGCGGCTTCACCCCGATGCTCGCGCCCGGCCTCTCGGAGGAGGCGCGCAAGGCCGTCGCCGCCGCGTTCGACGCGATGTCTGCCTGGCGCAACGACCTGATGATCGCGGGCGAGAAGGGCGGCGATCGCGCGCTCGACAAGATGGCCGCCGCCGCCAAGGCGCTCGGCTGGCCGGCTGAGATCGTCGACACCACCCGCGCGCAGATGCAGGGCATCACGCGCATGCAGGTGCAGATGATGGACCAGCTCATGGACGCCTGGGAGGAGCAGCTCAAGTCGCAGAAGCCGATGGGCGCGTTCCCGGCCGAGATGATGAGCCGGCTGCAATCGCTGCCCGGCATGATGCCGGGCGCCGGCTTTCCCGGAATGGAGGCCTTCCCCGGCATGATGGCCAATCCCATGCAGTTCTGGATGGAGATGGGCCAGCAGTGGCAGAAGAACTGGGCGCAGGCGATGTCGTTCTGGTCGGCCAACGGCTCCTGGCCGGGCGGGCGGCGCTAGACCGTATGTCAACCGCGAGCCGGTGGCGTCGGCGTGCGGGCGTCCGGCTCGCCGACGAGCGCCTTCGCCTTCTCGATCGCGATGAAGCTGTTCGAGGCGAGGATCACGCGCCTCGACCGCAGGAAGCCGTAGCGGTGCAGCGCTTGGCGCGGCTGCGGCTGCAGGCCGGACATGATGATCCGGCACTCGTGCCTGGCGCAGAGCGCGGCGAGGTCCTCGAGCGCCGAGATGCCGGTCGCATCGATCAGCGGCACGTCGCGCATGCGCAGGAGCAGCACGCGCGGCCAGCGCCTGAGACCGTCGAGCGCCCCTGCGATGGAGGCCGAGGCGCCGAAGAACAGCGGCCCGCGCAGCTCGAACACCCGGACGCTCTCCGGCAACGGCATGTCGAGGACCGCCGAGCGCGGCGTATCGCCATCGTCGCGGTCCGGCGCGACACCATGGGCATCGAGGGTGGCCGATTGCGCATCCGCCATGCGGTGCATGAACAGCATCGAGGCCAGCACCACGCCGACCGAGATCGCCACGTTGAGGTCGACGAGAACGGTGAGAAAAAGCGTCGAGAGCAGCACGACCCGATCGTCCCACGGCGCGCGCAGCACGAAGCGCCAGACCTCGCCGAGGTCCAGGAGCCGCCAGGCGACCGAGACCAGCACCGCAGCGAGGCAGGGCAGCGTCAGGTAGGCGGCGAGGGGGGCGAGGAGCAGCATGAATGCGAGCACGATCAGCGCGTGCAGCACGCCGGACAGGGGCGTGGCGGCACCGGCCGCGATGTTGGTGCCGGTGCGCGCGATGACGCCGGTCGCCGGCAGGCCGCCGAACAAGGGCGTGGCGACATTGGCGACGCCTTGCGCGACGACCTCCATGTTCGAGCGATGCCGCGTGCCGGCAATCGCGTCGGCGGCGACCGCGGAAAGCAGCGACTCGACGCCGATCAGAAACGCCAGCGTGAAAGCGGTCGGGAACACCTCGCTGATCTTGGCCCATGACAGGTCCGGCAGCGCCGGCGCGGGTAGCGCGCTCGGAATGCCGCCGAAACGCGTGCCGATGGTCTCGACAGGAAGCTTGAGCAGCCAGCCGAGCACGGACGCGCCGACCACCGCGATCAGCAGCCCCGGCCAGCGCGGACGCCAGCGCCGCAGCCCGATGATCGTCGCGAGCGTCGCGGCGGCGAGCAGGAAGGCCGACGGATTGGCGCTTCCGAGACTTCCGGCGAGCGCACGCACGCGGCCGAAAACGTCCGATGGCAGATCGCCTGCGAGCCCGAGGAAGTCCTTCACCTGGCCGACCAGGATGACCGCGCCGATGCCGCTCGTGAAACCGAGGATCACGGGGCCGGGCACATACTTGATGTAGGTGCCGAGCTGGAGGAAGCCCGCCAGCATCAGCATCAGGCCTGCAAGCAGCGTCGCCGTCAGCAGTCCGTCGTGCCCGTGCTTGTCGATGATATTGGCGACGATGACGATGAAGGCCGCCGCCGGCCCGCCGACCTGGAAGCGGCTGCCCCCGAGCGCGGAGATGAGGACCCCCGCGACGACCGTCGAGACGAGCCCTTTGTCGGGCGTCACGCCGGCGCCGATCGCAATCGCCATCGACAGCGGCAGGGCGAGGATCGCAACCGTCAGCCCGGCGAGCACGTCGGAACGCAGCCGCTCGCCGCCATAGCCTTCACGCAACGCCAGCACCAGCTTCGGCGTGAAAAGCCGCCGGTAGGCCGCCCAGTCGACGATCGCCTGAGGCGCTGGACGTGCCATGCCGCGGATCCGTGCGCCGCGGTCCCTGCCGCGACTCGCGACCGAGATTAGAGCGCGGTCCGCAGTGTTGCCAAGCGATCACTGCCCTGGCCGGCATCGGCCCGGGCGCCGTGCTCGGTCGCGAAGGCCCTGAGGCGAGCCGCGATCGCCGGTATCTGGCCGGCCTCGGTGTTGGCGAAAGCGATGCGCAAGTACGCCTCCTGATCGGGACCGAAGTAGCTCGCGGGCAGGCAGAGCACACCCTGCTCGACCGCCAGCCGCTCGGCGACCGACGCCGACGATGCGCCAGCGATCGGATGCCGGACATAGGCGAAGTAGCTGCCGATCGAGAGCAGCCGCCAGCCGGCCAGCGGCTCGAAGGCGGCTGCGAAGCCGCGGCCGAGCCCCTCGATGCGCGCGCGGCACTCGGCCCGCCAGGCCTCGAGCCCCTCGAGGCCCCAGGCGACCGGCTCCTGTGCGACCCGTGGCGCACAGATCTGGAGGCAGTCGAGCAGCTTTGCGATCTCGCCGATCACGCGCGGCGCGGCGGTCATGGCGCCGAGCCGGTAGCCCGGAATGTGAAAGGCCTTGGAGAAGCTGTAGAGCTGGATCAGATGCTCTGGCCATCCGCGTTGCGCAACTCGATGCGGCGCGCCGCTGCCCGCGGGAAGGAAATCGCGATAGGTCTCGTCGAGGATCAGGATGAGGCCGCGATCGCGGCAGAGGTCGGAGAACGCCGCGATCGTCGCCGGCGGATAGACCGCGCCGGTCGGATTGTTCGGCGTCACGAGAACGATCGCCTTCACGCGCGCATCGAGCAGCCACTCCGCCGAACCGGCGTCCGGCACGAAGCCCGCCTCCGGCTCGCAAGGCAGCTCCCGCGCCTCGATGCCGAGCATATCGAGCGTCATCTTGTGATTGAAGTACCAGGGGCTCGCCAGCAGCACCGCATCGCCCGCCCTGGCGACCGTCATCGCCGCGACGACGAAGCCAAGGTTGCAGCCGGCGGTGATGGCGACATGCTGCGTGCCGACGCTGCAGCCGTAGACGCGGCTGACCTCTCTTGCATATGCCTGGCGCAATACCGCATCGCCGCAGATGTCGCCGTAGCGGGCGGACGCGGCGCTCGCGGCGGCATGCTCGATGCGCAGGAGGAGCTCGGGATGCGGCGGAGCGCTCGGCGCGGCTTGCGAGAGCAGGATCAGCGACCCCTGGCGTCCGTCATAGCGCTCGGCCCACCGGTAGGCCTCGGGGATCGGCGGGCTGCCGGTATCGGCGACCAGGGGATTGAGCGTGGGCATGTGTTCAGGCCGGCGCAGTCCTGGTGGCTTATCCATGTTTGGTCGACAACGGATCATAGCACACCTTATTCCGCCATTACGTTCCGCGCGGCTTCGCGCGCGTGGTCGGCGCGGCCGTGGCGGGATCGTCCGGCCAGGGATGGCGTGGGTAGCGCCCGCGCATCTCAGCCCGGACCGCACTCCATGAGCCCGCCCAGAACCCGGGCAGGTCGCGCGTGATCTGGATCGGCCGGTGCGCGGGCGACAGCAGGTGGAGCGTCAGCGGCAGCCGGCCGCCGGCGAGGGAGGGATGATCGCGGAGCCCGAACAGCTCCTGCACGCGGATGCGCAGCGCCGGCGCGCTCTCGCCCTCGTAGTCGATGGCGTGGCGCTCGCCGGTCGGTGCCACGAAGTGGGTCGGCGCCTCGCGGTCGATCCGCTGGCGCTGCTCCCAGGAGAGAATCGCATCGAGTGCCGCGCCGAGGTCGTCGGCGCCGATGCCGGCGAGCGCCGTCTTCGCCGCGAGGAACGGCGCGAGCCAGTCGCGCGCCGTCGCAGCCAGCACCTCGTCACCGAGGTCAGGCAGATCGCTCGCGCCGGCCTTGCGGAGGAAGGCGACGCGGGCGCGCAGTTGCGTCTGCGCCTTGCTCCAGGGCAGCCGGGCGATGCCGAGCGCGGCGACCCCCTCGGCGAGGAGTGCGGCGCTGGCGTCGTCGGCCGGGACCGGTCGCGGCTCGCTTTCGAGCGTAATCGCTCCGAGCCGCACGGTGCGGCGCGCCCGCACCGCCGCGGCCGCGCGGTCGAACGCGAGCTCGGTCGTATCCGTGATGCGTGGCCCTGTCACCGCGGCCAGATTGTCGGGATCGAGGCGTGCGGCGAGCAGGATACGCGATGAGGCCGCCTTGCCGGCGAGCTCCGCCACGACCAGCATCGGCGCCCTGGCGAGCGCATCGGTCGGCTCGAGCGAGGCGGCGCGGCCGCTGGCGAGCAGGAACTGTCCGGGTGCGCCGCGCGCCTTGGCAATGCGGTCGGGATAGGCGAGCGCCAGCAGCGCCGCCGTCGACGGCGCCTCGCCCGGCGCCCGATCGGGACCTGCCGCCCGCGCCCAACCCGCGGCGAGCCGGCGCATGTCGGCGGCCCGCCGCGTGTCGTCGCGTCGGAACGCGGCGAGACGCGCATCGAGGTCGCAATCGTTGCCGCCGAGCCCGCGCTCGACGATGACGGCGGCGATCTCGGCCGCGTGCGCCCCACCACCGAGCGCTGCGCCTGCGAGCACCATGGCGGCGAGCCGCGCCGGCAGCGCCAACGCGCCGAGGCGGCGGCCGAAGCTGGTGATATGCCCGTCGGCATCGAGCGCGCCGAGGCTCCGCAGCTCCTCGCGTGCGGCGGCGAGCGCGGCCTTCGGCGGCGGATCGAGCCAGGCGAGCGTCGAGGGATCGCCGACACCCCACGCTGCGCAGTCGAGCACGAGGCCGGTGAGATCGGCGGCGCGGATCTCCGGCTCTGCGGACGCCGGCAGGCTCAGCGTCGCGGGCTCGTCCCAGAGCCGGTAGCAGACGCCGGGCTCCGTACGGCCGGCGCGCCCGCGCCGCTGGTCGGCCGCTGCACGCGACACCCGCACCGTCTCGAGCCGCGTCACGCCGATGTCGGGCTCGTAGCGCGGCACGCGGGCGAGGCCGCAGTCGATCACGACGCGCACACCTTCGATGGTGAGCGAGGTCTCCGCGATCGATGTCGCCAGCACGACCTTGCGCTGACCCGGCGCGGCGGGCCTGACGGCCGCGTCCTGCGCACGCGCATCCATCGCCCCGTAGAGAGGTGCGATCGCGACCTCGGGAGCGCGAATGCGCTCGGCGAGCCGCTCCGCGACACGGCGGATCTCGCCCTGGCCGGGCAGGAAGGCAAGGATCGATCCGGTCTCCGCGCCGAGCGCCTCGACGATGGCGGCGACCATCGCGTCCTCGGGGCGCAGGGCGGCGTCGCGGCCGAGGTAGCGCGTTGCGACCGGGAAGCTCCGCCCGGACGACGCGATCACCGGGGCGTCGCCGAGGAGCCGCGCGACGCGCGCCCCGTCGAGCGTCGCCGACATGACGAGAATGCGCAGGTCGGGACGCAACGCCGCCTGCGCATCGCGCGCGAGCGCGAGGCCCAGGTCGGCGTCGAGCGAGCGCTCGTGGAACTCGTCGAACAGCACGGCCCCGATGCCGTCGAGCGTGGGGTCGTCGAGGATCAGGCGGGTGAACACGCCCTCGGTTACGACCTCGATACGGGTGCGGGCCGACACGCGCGTATCGAGGCGGGCGCGCAGGCCGACCGTCTCGCCGATCTGCTCGCCGAGGAGCCGGGCCATGTATCCCGCCGCACCTCGCGCGGCGAGCCGCCGCGGCTCGAGCACGAGCACCTTGCCTCGGCCGAGCCACGGCTGATCGAGCAGCGCGAGCGGCACGCGGGTGGTCTTGCCGGCCCCCGGAGGCGCAACCAGCACGGCCTCGGCGCGCCCGGCGAGCGCCGTCATGAGGCCGGGAAGTGCCTCGTCGATGGGGAGCGGCGGCTTGGGCGGCATGGCGTCCCCTAGAGGCCAACGCGCGGGAGCCGTCAACCACTTGCAGACGAGCCATGCACCCGCGGCCCGGGGTGTTCCCTGGGGAACAGCGACGGAGGGAAAGAGGTTTTACGTTGCCTCCATGACCGGCTCGCGGTGAGGCACCTCCTCCCCCTCCCCCAAAGTCCTCATTGACGACCCGGCATCACGCTCCCGAGACTGGTCCCGAACCCAGTGCTCGGGAGCACTTTTTCATGGCCGCCTCACAAGCCGCGCGCGCGAACCAGCGGACCGCCTACTTCAATGGCCGCTATGTCCCTGAAATGGAAGTGAAAGTCCCCTACCGGGACCGCAGCTTCATCTACGGCGACGGCTGTTTCGACATGACCCGGACTTTCAACGGCCGGCCGTTCCGGGTCGCCGAGCACATCGACCGACTCTACCGATCCCTCGCATATCTGCGCATCGATATCGGCATGGATGCCGAGGCGATGACCGAGGTGACGCACGAGGTCGTCCGCCATAATGCGCATCTGCTGGCCAAAGGCGGGGACTGGTGGGTCGGCCAGCGCATCTCGCGCGGCGTGCAGCCGGTCGCAGGCGAGCCCCCCGAGCACACGGGTCCCAACGTCGTCGTCGACTGCTCGCCGCTGCCGTTCAAGGCGCGCGCCGCCCACTATCGCGATGGCATCCGCGTGATCGTGCCGTCGGTGCGGCGCACCCCGCCCTCCTCGCTGTCGCCGCGGGTGAAGACGCACAACTACCTGAACATGATCGTCGGCGAGCACGAGGCCCACGCGCAGGACCCGCAATCGTGGGCCGTCCTGCTCGACGAGAACGGCAACCTCTGTGAAGGCATCGGCTCCAACATCTTCGTCGTGAAGGACGGCAGGCTTTCGACGCCGCAGGGGCGCTACGTGCTCGAGGGCGTGAGCCGCGCGACCGTGATCGAGCTTGCGCGGAGCCACGGCCTGCCGGTCGAGGAGCGCGACATCGACCTCTACGACGCCTATACGGCGGACGAGGTGTTCCTCACCTCGACGAGCCTGTGCCTGTGCGGCGTCGCGAGCGTCAACGGCGCCAGGATCGGCAAGGGCGCTGTTCCGGGGCCGATCACGAAAACGTTGCTCGCCGCCTACTCCGAGCTCGTCGGTTGCGACATCGAGCGCCAGTACCTCGCGCACCTGTGACGATACGTCGGTGTCGCATGGACGCGGCCGGGATGCGGTGATAGCGGGCGAGCCGAGGGTGTTCGGCTCCTTCCGCGCATCCCGTTGAAACTCCGGACGTCGAAATCATGAGCGTCGCCTGCAGACTTCTGCCGATCGCGCTGCTCGCCGCCACCATCATCGGCCCGGCCGTCGCGGCCGACTTCACGGCCGGCACGCTCCGCATTGCTGATCCCTGGTCGCGCGCGGTGCCTGACGGCGCGAAGGCCGCCGGCGGGTTCATGACCCTTACCAACACCGGCAATGCGCCCGACACCCTGATCGGTGGCACCACCGTCATCGCGCAGCGCTTCGAGGTGCACGAGATGAGCGTCACCGATGGCGTCATGCGCATGCGCGAGCTCAAGCCGGGCCTCGTCATCGCGCCCGGCGCCACGGTCGTGCTGAAGCCCGGCTCCTATCATGTGATGTTCTTGGACCTGAAGCAGCAGCCCAAGGCCGGGCAGTCCTTCAAGGGCACGCTCGAGTTCGAGAAGGCCGGCAAGGTCGAGGTCGAGTTCGCCGTCGAGCCGCTCGGCGCGCGCGCCCCCGGCGGCAAGGCGGGTGGCAGCGGATCGGGCAGCGGGTCGGGTTCCGGCGCGCCGAGGAAACCTCAAGCGCCCTAGGAGTACGTGATGCGCATGCTCCGTCTCGTGCTGTGGGGAGCTGTCGCGAGCGTCGCGATCGCGCTCGGCCTCGCCTCGACGGGCCTCGTGCCCTCGCGGCTGCCGGAGCTTGCGCGCCTGCCGCTCGCAGCCTCGGTCGGCGGCCCGTTCGAGCTGACCGATCAGAGCGGCAAGCGGTTCTCGAGCGCCCAACTCGCCGGCAAGCCGTTCGCCCTGTTCTTCGGCTTCACCCAGTGCCCCGATGTCTGCCCGACGACACTGCTCGAGCTGTCGAACCAGCTCGCCGAACTCGGCGGCAACGCGCGCGAGCTCACCATCGTCTTCATCACCGTCGACCCGGAGCGCGACACGCCCGAGCTGCTCGCGGCCTACCTCAAGAGCTTCGATGCCCGCGTCGTCGGGCTCACCGGAACCCCCGCCGAGATTGCGACCGCCGCCAGGGCCTACCGCGCCGTCTACGAGAAGGTTGCGACCTCCGGCGGCTACACGATGAACCACACCGCCCTCGTCTACCTGATGGATGCGAAGGGACTGCTCGCCTCGACGCTCACATTCCAGGAGCCGGCGGCGACGCAGCGCCAGAAGCTCGCGCGGCTGCTCGAACGCAAATGAGGCGGCGGCGCTTCATACATCCTTCCCCGTCGTGCGGCGAACGGTGACGCCCTTTCGCCTGGCGAGGCCCGGCTGCAGCGCGAGGCCGAGGCCTGCGCCTTTCGGCACGGTGATCTCGCCCTTCACGATGGGGGGGAGCTCGGTGACGAACTTGTGGTACCAGCCGAAGTAGAACGCGCGCACGACCTCCTGCACCCAGCAATTGCGGGTATGCAGCGCGAGGTGCGTGGAGGCCGCGAGCACCACCGGCCCGGTGCAGTCGTGGAAGGCGACCGGCACATGGTAGGTCTCGGCCATCGCCGCGATCTTCCGCGCCTCACTGATGCCGCCGCACCAGGAGAGATCCATGATCACCATGGCGAGCGCCTCGAGCTCGAGCAGGTGGCGGAAGTCGGCGCGCCCGCCGCGCGTCTCGCCGACCGCGATCGGCGCCCGCGTCGCCCGCGCGACCTCGCCGATCGAGCGCATGTGATCCATGAACACGGGGTCCTCGACCCACATCGGCGCGATCGGCTCGAGCGCGCGGGCGATCTTCACCGCCATCGGCCGGCTCCACAGCGAGTGAAGCTCGGCGGCGATCTCCATGCGGTCGCCGACCGCGCGGCGGATCTTCTCGAACGGCTCGAGCCCGCGGCGCATGTCCTCCGCGCCGATCCACTGCCCGCTCGAGGCTTCCGCCGCATAGTCGAACGGCCAGATCTTCATCGCCGTGATGTCCATCTCGATGAGCGAGTGGGCGAGCTCGTCGGCGCGATGCAGGAAGGCGTCGAGGTCTTCGTACTCGCCCTTGGCGGCCGCGAGCCCGAAGTTGTCGGTGCCCTGCGTCGCCTTGGTCTGGACATAGGAGTAGCCGGCGCAGGTGTTGTAGACGCGGATGCGCTCGCGCACGCGCCCGCCGAGCAGGTCACAGAGCGGCAGGTTCGCCGCCTTGCCGAGGATGTCCCAGAGCGCGATGTCGATCGCCGATCGTCCGCGGATCTCCGCGCTCGCGCCGACGAAGCCAACATAGCCCGTGAGTTGCGCCTGATGCGCCTCGACGTTGCGCGGGTCGCGGCCGATGATCCTCGGCGCGATCGTCTCGTGGATGTGGGCCTCCGCCGCGCCGGGTCCATAGAACGTCTCGCCGAGGCCGACGAGCCCTTCGTCGGTCAGCACCTGCACCCACAGAATGTTCGGAAACTCGGCCGTCCGCACGGTCTCGATGGCAGTGATTTTCATGGCGATTGCCGCCTTCTGCTTCTTGCGGTCCGCGTTGTCACATCAACTTGCACGGCAGCCACAACACGATCTCGGGGAACGCGATCAGCAGCGCCAGCACAACGAGCTGGATCAGCATGAACGGCCAGAGCGAGGCGAAAATGCGCTGCAGCGTCAGATGTGGTGGTGCCACGCTCTTCAGATAGAATGCGGCAGGCCCGAATGGCGGCGAGAGGAAGGCCGTTTGCATCGTCATCGAGAACAAGACTCCGAACCAGACCGGATCGTAGCCGAGCTTGATCACGATCGGCACGAAAATGGGCATGCACAGCAGCAGGATTCCGATCCAGTCCATGAAGCAGCCGAGGAAGATGAAGATCGCCATCATGACGAGGATGGTTACGAGTGGAGAAATGTCTAGGCCGAGGATGTACTCGCCGACGAACTTCTGTCCGCCCGAAAGATTGTAGACGGCAATCAGAACGGCGGCACCGAACGTCACCCACAGAATGATGCCACAAGCCCGCAGGGTCTGGACCAGCGCCTGATTGAGCATCAGCATCGAAAACTCGCCGCGCATCGTGACGATCGCAAGCGTGATGAACACAGCGATGCCCGCGGCCTCCGTCACCGAGGTCACGCCGCCGTAGATGCAGCCGAACACGGTGCCGATCAGGAAGGCGCACGGCAGGATGCCCTTGACGATCTGGCTGGCGTTGAGCGGTTCGACCGTAACTTTGCTCGGGTCGGGCGCCAAGTCTGGCCGCACCCGGACCATCGCCATGACGTAGACGAGGTAGCAGCCCGCCAGCAGGATCCCCGGCAGGAACGACGCGATGAACAGGCGCTGCACCGACACGTCGGTCGCGAGGCCATAGATGATCAGCACGATCGACGGCGGGATCATCGTGCCGAGCGAACCACCCGCACAGACAACACCGATGGCGAGCTTCTCATCGTATTTCAGCCGAAGCATTTGCGGCAGCGCCACCAGCCCCAGTAGAACAATTTCGCCGCCTATGATGCCACTCATCGCGGCAAGAATGACCGAGATGAGCAGTGTGACGATAGCGATTCCGCCGCGCATGCGGCCCAAGATCGAGTTCAGCGCATCATAGAGGTCTTTCGCCAGCGTCGAGCGTTCGAGCAGCGACGCCATGAGAATGAACATCGGCACCGACACCAGCACGTACTCGGTCGCGAGGCCGTAGATGGTCTTCTGGGCGAGCGCGATGACGGCAAAACCGAATTTCGAGTAGGCGACCAGGATGGCCAGGGCACCCGCCGCGAAGGACAGCGGCACTCCGATGGCCATCAGCCCAAAGACGCCGAACAGAAGGATGACCGAGATCAGTTCGATCGACTTGGAACGATCTCGCTAAAGCGTACCGGTGTCGGCAGGATTGGCGGCAGGCTTGGGCCTGCGCACGAAATTTCTTATTGCGAACAGCACCATCAAGGCGGCACAGACCACGATCGCCGGCTTCACGACCGCGGGGATCGGCGGGTTCCATGCCGTACCGAATCGTTCCCAGGTCACGAGTGCCCGCCACGAAGTCGGGGCACCGAACCAGGCGACCCCGCCGCAGAACACGATCACGCAGCACAACCCGATGAAGTCGAAGATGCGTTGCAGCCAGTAGGGGCACGCATCGTAGAGAATGTTGATCCGCAGGTGCTCATCGCGCGACATGACGTAGACACCGGCCCACAGGAACGCGAGTGAGCAGACGAACAGCGTCAACTCGTTGGCCCAGAGCGTCGGCGCCTGGAGCAAATAGCGCGCAATGGTCTCGATGACGGTGGCAGCAACGATGACCATGAACAGCCAGGCGGGCCACACCATCGGCCCGCTGTCGTTCATGTGGCTCAAATGAGCGGCTGGATCTGGGTCTTTGTCGGACATGCGCCTCCGGTGCTGCATCGGCAGCACGATTCCGTCTGAACGTCTGGGGATGCAATCCGGATGAGGGATGGGCCTCACCCGCCGCCGATCGCATCGAGCGCTCAGAGGAGGCCGAGCGCCTTCATGTAGGTGACGTGGCTCGCGAAGACTTTCCCGGCCTCGGGGCTTCGCTTCGCCCAGTCGGCCCAGACCCCCTGCGCGACGGCGCGGAACTTGCCGCGATCCTCCTTCGACCAGTTGTGCAGCGTTACGCCGGCGCCCTTGAGGTCCTTCTCGGCCTGAGCGTCGAGCGTCACGGATTGCGTCGCAACCTCGATGGCGATGGTGTCGACGGCGGCCTCGAAGATGCGCTTCAAGTCGTCCGGCAGCGCCTTCCACTTGTCGAGGTTCACGGTCACATGCTCGATCGGCATCGAGTGAAATCCCGGATAGGTCGCGTGCTTGCCGACGTCGTAGAGGCCGAGCCCCTTGTTCACTGCGAGCGTCGAAGCGTCCGCACCCGAAACCGCCCCCGAGCTCATGGCCGTGAAGACCTCGCCGAACGGCATCACGACGGGCCCCGCACCGAGCTTCGAGAAGATCTCGGACTGCATGCCGGGCGGGCAGCGGAACTTCCAGCCCTTCAGATCATCGATGCCGCGCAGCGGCTTCACCGAGCCGAGGGCTTCGGGCGTCGCGACGAACACGCCGATCAGGTGCATGTTGAACTTCGGATAGACCTCATCGGCGGCAGCCTTGCCGAGCGTCTTATGCCAACCGAGCAGCTGTCATGGCGTCTCATAGCCGCCGAGCACGTCGCCGAAGAAATGGAATGCAGGGTTCTTGCCGGTGATGTAACCCGCGCCCGTGGCATCGCCATCGATGATCCCCGTGGCGGACGCCTCGAAGGCCTCCGATGCCTTCACGACGGAGCTGCTGGTCAGCATGTCTATGACGAGGCGGCCACCCGACATCGCCTTGATGCGTTCAGCCATGCACAACAGCGCCGAACCCTGCAGCGAGTTGGGTGCGTGATGCGTTTGAAAGCGCAGGGTGACCGGCTTCGCCTGCGCGAGGGCCGGATTGGACAGAGCGGCGGCGGCAGCCGCCGGCGAAACGGCGGCAACACCCTACAGGAGCTTGCGACGGTTCATCATGTGCGTTTCCCACTCCGGAGAGACTGATCGCAGCCTTGTGGCTGCTGACATTTTGTGAAATATCACTTGGCATGAAGCAGCGCAAGACGGTGCCGAGGCCGTCATGGAGATCGAGCGATGCCGATGGAATTGCAGTCCCGCACGACCGCCAGAGGGGCCAAATCCCGGCCGGCTCAGTCCGGGCGTGACGATCAGACCATCGCCATCACGGGCAAGCGCAGCTCTGAAAGTCTTTCGGTTCTCGCCTATGATCGCATCGAGGATCTGATCGTTCATTGCCGGATCGCTCCGGGCGCCGACATCACGATGCAAAACTTGCAGGACATGGTCGAGATCGGACGAACGCCGGTCCATCAGGCTGTTCGACGGCTCGCCGCCGAGACCCTGATCCGCATCCGCCCGCGCGACGGCCTCCGGGTCAGCCTGATCGACTTACAGCGCGACCGTCGCCTGTTGCGGCTTCGCCGTGACATGGATCGGTTCGTCGTCAGCCTTGCAACCGAGAAGATTGGCGGCAACCAGCGCAATCGCCTGATCCGGCTCGGCATGCAGCTGCGCGAGCGGCGCAAGGTCATGGATGTGCGCGAGTTCAACGGCTATGACCGACAGCTGGACGCAATCATGATCGACGCTGCGGCCGAGCCGTTCCTGGATCGAACACTGCGACCGCTGCATACAATCTTCCGGCGCATCGGTCACGTTCACCTGACCCATATCGGTGGTGCGAAGGGCATGTTGCAGACGATCGATTGTCACCTGTCTTTGCTCGACGCCGTGGTTGCCCGCAACAGCTCGTTGGCTGCGAAAGCATCGGATCGCCTGATTGATTTCGCCGACAGCATGTTCGACAGCCTCGAAGGTCGAATTGATCCGATGTTGTTGGATGCAGCGTAATCTCATGACCGGGCTTGAACCTCCCAACGTGCCGACCGAGAGGCGGCTGCGGGCGTTGACGGGCCAAATGCTGCCGAGAACCCGAACGGCCAACCGTTCTTGGAATTCTGCCAATCGACGAGCCGATCGCGGCGGTCCTGCACAGACCTAATCCACGTACCTGACCTTGCCGGATGCCATGATCTCGGCAATCCGGTCGAACTGCTTAACGCCCTTGGCGACCTTGGCAATGGTCTCGGCCTCGGCCGCCAGCACCGCCTCGAGTCGCTCAAGCACGCGATCGAGTTCGTCTGCCGGAATGACGACCACGCCGTCGCGGTCGCCGCAGACGGCATCGCCCGCGCGGATCGCCACCCCGCCGGCGACGATCGGCAGGCCGATGCGGCCGGGACCCGTCTTCACGCACGAGTTCGGCGTAATGCCGCGGCAGAACACCGGCACGCCGACGCCGGCGATGCCCTCGCTGTCGCGCGCCATGCCGTCGATCACCAGCGCGGCGAGGCCATTGTTGCGTGCGAGCATCGCGACGATGTCGCCGACCACGGCGGTAGCGCGGAACCCGTCCGAGGCGCTCACGATCACGTCGCCCGGCCTGGCGACGCTCAATGCCCCGAGGATGGCGAGATTGTCGGAGGGGCCGGTCTCGACGGTGAGCGCCGTGCCGGCGAACGAGGCGCGCGCCGGATCGACCGGCTTGATTGCCGCATCGAGCGCGCCGCGCCCGTCCATCGCGTCGACGAGGTGGCCGCTCTGGGAGCGCTTCAAGCTGGCGAGCTTGTCAGCAGGGACGCGCGGAAACGACTTCCTGACGACGAGCAGGGGCGGATCGGTGATCATGGGCGGCGCTCCCGGGCTACGGTGCGAGCTCGACAGCCGGCATCGTAGGAGCAAGACCCTCCGCCCTGCTACTCCCGAAGACCGCGCCCGGCGCAGTCCAGCCCTCGCGGCAATGGGCGCACCGGTCAGCGCTCGGCCGGGCCGCCGAGGCGGAATGCGGTATCGGGCGCGGGCGGCTCGGCTGCCGCCGACCGCTGCACGCGCTCGCCCCTGCCGGACGCCGGCTCGGCCGATGCCTTCTGCAGCAGGGCCGCATTGGACCGCGCCTGCTCGGCCGGAAGCGACGCGGCGGCCAGCTTCTCGGCCTCGCTCGTGCGACCGCCGAGCCCGGCGAGCAGCGCGAGGTTCTGGCGCGCCTGGCCCGCGTGCTGGCTGCCGGCCGCGACGCGCTTCAACAGCCGCTCGGCCTCCGCCGGCTTGCCGTCGAGCGCATAAGAGAGAGCGAGGTTGTTCAGCACCGAAGGCTGGTCCGGCGCGATCTCGAGCGCCTTGGCGAACTGGAGCTGCGCCTCCGGCTGGCGGCCTTGCGCGGCAATCGCGGCGCCGAGCCCGGAGTGCACGCGCCAGTCCGGTGCCTTGGCATCGAGCGCGGCGCGGAGCACGGTCTCGGCGTTCCTGATCTGGCCGAGCTCGAGGGCGAGCAGCCCCCGCTCTTTCGCGATGATCGGGTCTTTCGGAGCCGCAGCGGCCGCCTTGTCGAGCATCGCGAGCGCGCCGGCCTTGTCGCCGGCAAGACGCAGCTGACGCGCCTCGGCGACTGTGGCCGGCAGCGGTGCGTCCACCGCCGCAGGACGCAACGCATGCGCCGCAGCAGCCGGGGCCGGCAGCGCCGCGGCGCGGGCGGATGCGCGCTCCGGATCGACAGCAAGGCCACTGACCGGCGCCTCGCCCTGCGCACAAGCCGCGAGAAGCGCGGCCGCTGCTGCGGCGGCGAGCAACGATGGCGGGCGGCGCCTCAGGACCAATGCGTGTGCTGAGCAACCCGATGACAGAACCGGCATGGCACATCCCTCGACAGGCCCGCAGCGTCGGATGGACGCAAAGACGCCGGGCGGTGGCACTGACGCAGGACCGATGACTGACCTCCGGTGGTAGAGAGATTCGCGATCGCGCAAGCCGGGCCGCAGCCGGTGTGTCCCCGCAATCCCCAGGCCCAGGCGCCTACGGAGCAATGACCCGGGTCGGCGGCGTTCAGGCCTGCACGAGGTGGGTGACGAGGTAGGTCGCCCCGATCAAGGCCAGCACGATCCCCGCCGGTCTGATCCGCGCGCCCGCGTCCGGCAGGGCGAGCACGCGCTCCCCCATGACGGTGGCGGCTGCGGCGAGGAGGCCCTGCACGGCAGCGAGGCCCGCAAGGTAGGCGACGATGGGGGTAGTCTCGGCGCCGATGACCGCCTCGGCGAAGGCGGTGCCGTGCGCGAGGCCCGCGACGAGCGCGAAGGCCGCCGAGACCATGGCCGGAGCGCGGGCGCGCAGCGCCATGACGATGCCGACGACGACGACCGAGCCGGCGACGATCAGCTCGGCGCCCGGCAGTCCGCGCCCGGCGACCTCGGCAAGCACGCCGAGCAGTGATGCCGCGACGAACGCCAGCGGCACGCGCACCCCGACACCGCTCAGCCCCGCGAGCAGCCCGAAGCCGACGATGAAGGCCAGGTGGTCGATGCCGATGATCGGATGCCCGAGCCCGGACAGGAGGCCTTCCATCAGCGTCTTGGGGGTCGCGCCGCCCATCGGGTGATGGGCAAGCGCCGGGCCGGCGGCGGCGACAGCGACAGCGGCCGCAAGAAGTGTCATCGCGCGCTCGCGGCTCATGACAACCACTCCCGGACTATGGATGCTGCGGCAAGGCTCATGCATGCCCGGCCTCCACCTTGGGCAACGCGGTGCCGATCATGCAGTCCCGCGTCACGATCGCGGCGAGCTGCTGCTCGGTCCATCCCTCGGTACCGGCCGGCCGTGCCGGGAGCACGACGTAGCGCAGATCCGCGGTCGAATCGTGCACGCGCACCGCGACGTCCTTCGGCACGGTGACGCCGAACTCGGCGAGCACCGCGCGCGGCTCGCGCACCGTCCGCGCCCGGTAGGCGAGGCTCTTGTACCAGGCCGGCGGGATGCCGAGCAGCATCTTGGGATAGCAGGAGCAGAGCGTGCAGACGACCACGTTGTGGAGCTGCGGAGTGCTCTCGACGACGCGGAACTCGGCGATCGTTCCGATGTCGATGCCGAGTTCGAGCAGTGCCTTGCGCGTATCGGCGATGAGCCGCTGCTTGAAGTCCGGATCGACCCAGGCGCGGGCAATGACCTTGGCGCCGAGCTCGGCCGAGCGGCTGTCGACCACGTCGATCTGGGCGCTGATTTCGGCGGCGGTCAGCACGCCCCGCTCGATCAGGAGCTCGCGGATGGCCTGCTCGAGCACCTCGTAAGGCGACGCCGGGCCCGCATCGTGGTCCTTCTGCGGGGCGTGCGGATCGCCGTGGTCGTGATCATGATCGTGATCGTCGTGGGGACCGTGATCGTGCATGGCCTAGCTGCCCTTCCGCGCCGCGCGCGGCTTTGCCGAGGTCCGGACGGGCGCCGGCAGAAGCCAGTTCTCGTAGACATCGACCTCGATCTGGTCGACCGCCGCTCCGGCATAGCGCTTCCACACCTCGGACTGCGCAAAGCGGACCTTGTAGAGCACGCGAGCCGGATAGCCGGGACGGTTGTAGGCGAGCACCTCGGGGTCGCGGAACACGCCATGCACGCCGACCACGGTGCCGGTCTGGCCGCGCAGATACGACGGCGTCCGGCAGTGTCCGAGCGAGCCGCGCCCGTCGACCCGCACACGGTCGCCGATCTTGAAGCGCTGCTCCATCCGGGGATCTGCGCTGCGCGTCATGGCTTGTCCCAGGGCACGCGTCCGGGCGCGACCCTGCGGCCGGTGGCCTCGATCTGCGCCGCCACCTCGGCGACCCGCGCATCGACCTCGGCGCGCGAGACGATGCCCTGCTCGACGACGAGATTGCGGATCGAGCGCACCCACTTCTCGTAGTACTCGGTGCGGTCGTAGTCCTGCGCGCGGTAGGCCTCGATCACGCGGCGATGCGCATCCAGCTTGAACGCCGCCTTGCGCGGTGACACGAGCAGGTTGAGCATCGCGTCGACGCGCTTCTCCCAGAGCGCCGGATCATGCTCGGTGCGGTCGATCGGGCCGAAGTCCAGGCCTCCGACATCGTGCACACCGGGCCCGTCCGCGCCATCGCGCGGGTTGTTGCGTGGCTTGGCTGGGGACACGGCCTGGCTCCTCGCTCGTCACTCGCCGCATGATGCGCCAGCCCGGCGATCGAATTCAAGCGCCGTTCGCGACGCAACCCACCATCGCCGTCGCACGAAAGAAAAAAGGCCGGCGGAGGGACCGCCGGCGCGAGGTCAGGACGACACGTGGAATGGCTACTTGATGGCCGCGGGCTTGGCTTTCGTCGCGCTGTCGGCGGGCGCGCCGGACCCACCCTGGCTCGTGCTCGCCGCGCCGCCGGCGGCGTTATACTGGCTCCAGGACACGCTGCGGCGCTCCGAGGAGCGCGGCGCCTCCTCCTGCGGGAGCAGGAGATCGCGCGCGTTGACAACCGTGACGGCGAGGTTGTGCTGCGTTGCGCAGCCGAAGTTCGGCATGTGCAGCCGCTCACGGTCGACGCCGAGGTCCTGCGAAAAGTCGCCGCAGACCGGCGGAATGGCGACCGGCCGCTCGTAGGAGAGCTGCACGGCGAGCCTGAACCGCTCCCCGCGCTCGTGCCGGCCGCTGCGGACCGCCCGCGGCGGAACGTCGGTATCAGCCAGCAGCCGGCGGATATGCTCGACGGTGCGCCGCGCGGCGAGGTGGCCACGGGTCGCCGCCGGCGAGGCGACGGTGATCGGGCCCTGTCCTTCCGCGCGATAGCGCGCGATGAAGCGGTGGACGTCCGCCTGCTGGCCGTCGCTCAGACCACCGGTCGCCGCCGGCACCTCGACCTCGAGAACCTCGCGGCGCGAGGCGAACGCGATCGGGTGGCGCGTCTCGGGGTTCGACAGCGTCAGCGCCATGTAGTCGTCGACGCGGTCGCGGCAGCCGGCGAGGAAACCGGTTGCGCCGACCGCCATCAGCGCCACGAGCGAGGCCCCCGTCAGCAGCCGGCTCGACAGCGCACGATCGTTCTGGTCCGTGCTCATCCCTTCACTCCCGGCGGATAGTCGATGATGAAACCGTAGTCGCCGTGATAGCGGCTCGCCGGCGGATGCGTCGGGCGGCCGTACACGCGATTGATGTGACCGAAGAAAAGCTCCTTGAGCTCGCTCTGCGGCATGAACCCCTCGTCGGGCCGGGTGAACTCCTTCTTGCGCGCGTGGGTCGCCAGATAGGGCGTCACCAGGATCACGAGCTCGGACTCGCGCCGGCGGTAGTCGTTGGAGCGGAACAGCGCGCCGAGCACCGGCAGGTTCTTCAGTCCCGGCAGACCCTCGACGCTCTGGCGCGTGTCGTCCGACAGCAAGCCCGCCATGGCGAGCGTGCCGCCGGAGGGGAGCTCGAGCGTCGTCTCGGCGCGGCGGACCTTGAGGCCGGGCAGCGAGATCGAGCCGATGCTGACCGAGCCTTCGGGCGTGATCTCCGACACCTCCGCCGAGATCGCGAGGCTGATGCGGCCCTCCGACTGGACGATCGGCTTGAAGGTGACATTGACGCCGAACTGCTTGTACTCGACGGTGATCGTGTTGTTCTGCTGCGAGATCGGGATCGGGAACTCGCCGCCGGCGAGGAACTTCGCCGTCTCGCCGGAAATCGCGGTGAGGCTCGGCTCGGCGAGCGTGCGCAGCAGACCCGCCCGCTCCAGCGCCTGCACGAGGCCCGTGACGCTCTGCGCGCCCCGCTCCCAGGTGATCTGCCGGCCGGAGCCCGCCGCCACGATCGGCAGCTCGCCGGTCGGCTGGGCCACCGCCGCGGCGGCGATCGAGCTCGTCACCGGGAACTGGTTGCGCAGCACCTGCGTCACCGTCAGGTGGCCGCTCTGCAGGAGCGCGCCCGGCAGGTCGACGCCGAGCCGGCGGATCGCGTCGCGCTGCATCTCCGCGACCTGCACCTTGAGCAGCACCTGCTCCTTGGCGTTGGTCGCGAGCATGTTGACGACGGAATCCTTCTTCTTGACGAACCGCCCGGCGAGCTCGGCGGCGCGGTTCGCATCGACCGGGTCGACGACGCTGCCCGACAGCACCACGTTGTCGCCGACCATCTCGGCGCGGATTTTCGAGCCGGGCAGCAGCCGCTGCAGCGTGTCGTTGAGGGCGGTCAGGTCGCGCGCGACGGTCACCTCGAGGAACAGCACCTTCTGCCCGTCCTGGCCGATGAAGAAGGCGTTCGCCTCGCCCATGTCCTTGGCGAGCAGGTAGACCTGCCGCGAAGTCTGCACGACCGCGTCGATGACCTCGGGGTTGGAGACCAGCACGTTGGTGAGGTCGACCGGCAGCTCGATCAGCATCGACTTGTCGACGCCCATGGTGATGCGGCGCGTGATCGGATAGGGCCCGCCCGCCGGGATCTTCAACTGCGTGCGGTGCAGCGGCTCGGGCGCCGGCTCGATCGGCGAGGCGCGCGTCTGCGCCGACGCCGCCGAGACGACCGCCATCGCGGCGAGCCCGGCTACAAAACCGATGACGAAACGGCTGGCGCGCGCCCATGCGCGCCGTCGCAACCTGGTGATCACTGGACCCTACCCGCTCAACGGTCCGCTCGCTCTGCGCCACCCCCGGCGGCAGCTTGTGGACCTTCAACGCGCACTTCTCGACGCGGCACGAACAGGACTGGGTGGTCTCCTAGCGGTGGGGAGCGGGCCCGCGCCAGTGCAGCCGCCGATCGGGTGTGGCGACCGCAGACCACCCCAACAGGTTATCCAGAGCTTGTCGTGGCCGCGCCCGCGCCGCCCTGGACGGCGCGAGCCGCTCGATCAGGAGCCGCGCGCCTCGTCATTGCGGGCGCAGGTGGTGATCGAGGCCACGCGGCGGCGCACTCCGCCCGGGTCCGGCGGGTCCGGCTGCGCTGGGTGTAGAGAACTTCGTCTCGACACGTTGCGACCCGGCTTCAGAGCGCCCGCGGACCCCGCTCAAGCCGACGCCGGCTGAGCGAATCGCTTGACCATGTGCGTCATCCGCCGGTCGGACAGCTGCTCCTCCCGCTCGACTTGATAGCCATGATGCTTGTACCAGGCGACGAGCGTGACGAGCGGCGCGCCGGTGTAGAGCCGGATCGCACCGTGGCCGAGCTGGCTGGCCCGCGTCTCCGCGGCATCGAGCATGATCGCGCCGAGACCCTGGCCCTGCGCATCGGGCGCAGCCGCGATGCTCCAGATCAGCAGGTCGTCCCCGCGCGGCTCGAGAATGAGCACGCCGCGCAACCGGCCGCGCTCTTCGGCGAGCCAGACTTCCATCATCGCGAAGATGTGGGCGTAGTCGGCCTGCAGCGGCAGCGGCTCGACGCCGAGCAGGCGGCGGTTGCGGGCGAAGGCCGCCCGCTGAAGCGCCTCGACGTCGGGACGGTCGCCCGCCGCCGCGCGGCGGAACGCGATCGGGCCCGGGCGCAGGTCCGAGAGCGGGCTCACAGCGCGAAACCTCCGTCGACCAGGAAGATCTGGCCGGTGGTGAATGCGCTCTCGTCGGCCGCAAGGTAGACAGCGATCGCCGCCACCTCCTCGGCGGTGCCGAGCCGGCCCATCGGCTGGCGGTCGATGAACATCTGCCGCACCTCGGTCTCGCTTCTGCCGAGCGACTTCGCCTGGGTGCGGATGCGGTCGTCGAGCGAGGGCGACTGGATCGTGCCCGGGCAGATCGCGTTGCAGCGCACGCCCTGCCTGATGAAATCCGCGGCGACCGACTTGGAGAGGCCGATCACAGCGGCCTTGGTCGCACCATAGACGTAGCGGTTCGACACGCCGCGCACCGAGCCCGCAGCGGACGCGACATTGACGATCGCGCCCCGGCCCTGCTTCAGCATGGCCGGCAGGAACGCCTTGATCGTGCGGTGCATCGAGCGGACGTTGAGATCGAAGGCGACGTCCCACTCCTGGTCCGTGCAATCGAGCACGGTGCCGTGGTGCACGAAGCCCGCCGCATTGAAGAGGATGTCGACCGGCCCGATCTTCATTGCCGCGGCCTCGATCGAGGCGCTGCTGCGCACGTCGATCAGGTGCGTCTCGGCGATCCCCTCCTCGCTGAGCCCCTTGAGCCTGGCGAGGTCGATGTCGGACGCGATGACCCTGGCCCCCTCGCGCGCGAAGGCGATGGCGGTTGCCCGCCCGATGCCGGCGCCCGAAGCCGTGCAGAACGCCGACTTGCCCTCGAGCCGACCGGTCATGGCTTCACTCCTTCGAAGTATGTGTTGATGTCGGCGAACGCGGCCGCCTGCTTCACGTAGGTGAACGTCCCGTGCTCCTGGATCTCGCGCGCACCCCGCAGGAAGGCCCCGAGTGCGGCCCGCGCCAGGGCGCCGCCGATGCTCACCCGCTTGACGCCTGCTGCCGCGAGCTGATCCAGCGTCAGATCGGGGCTCCACGAGCCCATCACGTGATTGACCGGCTTGCCGACCGACGAGGTGACCGCACGGATGCTGTCGAGATCAGGCAGCCCGGGCGCATAGAGCACGTCGGCGCCCGCGGCCTCGAATGCCTGGAGGCGGCGGATGGTATCCTCGAGGTCGGGCCGGCCGTTGAGGAAGTTCTCGGCCCGTGCGGTCAGCACGAACGGGAACGGCAGCGCGCGCGCGACCGCGACGGCCGCCCGCACGCGGTCGACGGCCAGCTCGAAGTCATAGATCGGCTTGGCTGGTTCTGCGGTCTGATCCTCGATCGACCCGCCGACGAGGCCGACGCCGGCCGCCAGCCTGATCGTCTCGGCAGCAGCCTCTGGCGCATGGGCGAAGCAGTTCTCGAGATCGGCCGAGACCGGCAGATGGGTCGCATCCACGATCGCGCGGGCGTTGGCCAGGATCTCGTCGCGGCCGACCTCCGCCTCGCCGTCGCGGCGGCCGAGCGTGAAGGCGAAGCCGGCAGAGGTCGTCGCCAGCGCCTCGAAGCCGAGCGTCGTCAGCATTTTGGCGGTGCCGGCGTCCCATGGGTTCGGCATGACGAAAATGCCGGGCCGCTCGTGCAGCGCGCGGAACGCTGTCGCCTTCTCGTGCTGGCCAGGCATAACGGGCTCCCGCCGATTGCTGCGATCCTCGAGCCCAACTTATACTGCAGGACCGGCCGGACCGCGCATCTTTACTGACTGCACGCCTGCTCCGCGGGACGGCCATTGCCGCTTCACGAGAGGCTTCGATGCGCGCGACGACGCGGCGACGCGCGCCAGCGCGAGGTCGCGATCCGGGACCTTTCCCCGGCGCAGTCATGCCGGGCTCCCGCCGCACCCGCCTCACGGCGAGTGGCAAAGGTCCCGGATCGCCGCGCGTCGGCGCGGCGTCCGGGAACGCGGGTGGCGTGCAGGTCGGGCTTCGCTGCGCTCAGCCCGACCTGCGGTCTCGACGGGTGTCGCCACGGCTTGGCGCGTGGGCGCAGACCCGAAGCGCGGCCGAGGGTGCAGTGCAGAAGCGCGGCCGAGGGTGCAGTGCAGAAGCGCGGTCGAGGGTGCGGACCCGAAGGGTCCGCACCCTCGCACCACACGCTTTCCCGGACGCGGCGACGCGCGCCAGCGCGTGGTCGCGATCCGGGACCTTTCCCCGCCGCAGTCATGCCGGGCTCCCGCCTCGCACCACACGGTTTCCCGGACGCGGCGACGCGCGCCAGCGCGAGGCCGCGATCCGGGACCTTTCCCCACGCAGTCATGCCGGGCTCCCGCTTCGCCTGCCTTACTTCGACAGGGAAAGATCCCGGATCGCCGCG